>OLPO01000096.1_pt1 | contig 79742 bp, 69 predicted proteins | sample 1672831 | NCBI WGS metagenome assembly OLPO01 (sample SAMEA3136728, study PRJEB25190) | human gut metagenome | reverse complement strand
AATCCGCAGCCCGACGCGGCTTTCTGCCAGAATACCTGCAGCCCGACCAGGGAAAATGTCGGGAAGTCCATAGACCTCGGGAAGTTTCCGGCCGGATGCGGCCCTACTCCCTCGTGACGCCTTCGATGACGTCGAGCATTTCCTGCTTGGAATGGACGTCCATCTTCTGGTAGATGTGGCGCAAATGGGTGCTCACGGTCCCCTTCGAGATGAACAGCTCCTCTTGAATGCGGGCGGCCGAGCGGCCCTTGGCGAAGAGGATCATCACCTCGGTCTCCTTCGGCGACAGCTCGAAGGCGGCGGCCACTTCCAAGCAGCGGTCCTGGAAGCGCGGGCGGGGACTGTCGCTAGCTGCGGGAGGTACGTCGCTGGAGCGGCCAAGCGCGCGGTCTTCGGCGTTCTCGGCCTCGCTTTCCGGCTCCTCGGTCAGCGCGATGAGGTCGCTTTCGCGGAACACGAACAGGAACGACAGCAGCACCGCCATGGTGGCGATGAGGGCGATGAGGCTTAAGAATTGAGGCGTGAAGGGAACGAACTGATCCACGATGTTGCCGGCGATGGAACCGAGCAGCACGCCGAGCGTGACCATGCCCCACCCGATGCCGAACACCTCGGTGGAAGAGAGTCGGTAGTTCGACGAGATCTCTGCCAAAAGCATCCAGATTAGCACGTTGAAGGTGCCGTAGCCTGCCAGGGCCAGCACGCTTTCCACGTCTTGCGCGCTGGTGAATACGGGCAGGAGCATGAAGAAGAAGGCCATGACGCAGATGGCCGCTTTGTAGATGGTGCGCGTGCTCTGTTCGGAGGAGAGCAGGGCGGCGCCGTACACGATGACCATGGTGAGCAGCCCGGCGCCGGCCAGGGGCCACTGCAAAAACACGTGGATGCTCAGGTTGTTCGACGAGAGGAACGCCGCCCGCACCATGCCGTCGGCCACGCCCACCAAGCACGCGCACACGCCGATGCGCCAGGCGAAGGACTTCAGGTCGAAATCGATGGGCAGGACGCTGGCCTGGTGCTTGCGCGACCAGGCATGCTGCTCGACGAACAGGATCCAGCCGGAAATGGCGGGAAGAAGCGAGCAGATGAGGCAGCCAACAACTGACGGCAGCATGATGACGAGGGAAAACGCCACGGCGGCCAGAAAGAAGGCCAGGGGCACCTCGAACGTAGCGCGGGCGGGTGGCTCGTTGCGGTACAACTCGCCGTAGCCCAGATCGATCAGCCCCGAGCCGATGCCGGTTGTGATGGCGCCCAGGATGCCGAAGGAGAGGGCCGCTCCGGTGCCCGCCGCCGACGAGGCGAGAAGCAGGGTTCCGCCGGTGGTGAGCGCGGGTGCCGCGAAGCGCGCGGCCGGATGGGTCATGAACCGCACGAAGCGCTCGCCGGCTAGCGCGCTCCCGAAGAGCACGGCGCAGAGGCTGGCCGTGGAGACGACGTAGAACAAAGGCGGGATCTGCTCGCCGCTCCATGTCATGGAACTGGCGGCCGCGCCCACGAACATGAGGTATACCCAGGCGCGAATAAAGGTAAAGCCGAGCACGCGATCGAGGGCCACCGGATGGCTGCCGGCTTCTTCGCGGTAGGCGTTCAGGTTCTCTGAGATGGAACGAAAACTCACGCGACCCCCTCGATAGAAAGAATGGTAGGGCGGTCGCCGCATGTGCGCGCCGAGAGCCCTTTCCCTGGAACTCCTCAAGGAAAACTCCCCTTTTCCTTGGCAAAAATTATACGGCGAAACCCCGTGCTTGCCCCCGACCTTTTCAGGGGACTAACAAAGCTCTCATCTGGGAAAACTCAAAAATCATGGCAAACATATGATGCGGCGGGGGCCTGATTTTGCCACTATGTCAACGTGGGCGACCCGTCCGGGGCGCCCGAAAGGATGAGAGAAAAAGGAGGAGAGATGGGTAAGCTCAACTTGAGCCGCCGTACCTTCGCCAAGCTGTCCGCGGCCACGGCTGCCACGGCGGTCATCGGATGCGCGGTGCCGGGCGCCGCACTCGCCGAGGACGCCGAGGCGCCCAGCCGCGGCAGCGAGATCAAGCGCGTGCGCACGTGCTGCCGCGGCTGCGGCAAGATGGAGTGCGGCGTGTGGGTCACGGTGGAGAACGGGCGCGCCGTCAAGGTGGAGGGCGACCAGTCGTCGTTCCAGTCGTCGGGCAACTGCTGCGGCAAGTCGCAGTCGTCGCTTCAGGCGGCCTACCACCCCGACCGCATCTACCATCCCATGAAGCGCACCAACCCCAAGGGCGAGGAGCCGGGCTGGCAGCGCATCACCTGGGATGAGGCCATGGAAACCATCGGCTCGAAGTTCCAGGAGATCATGGACCAGTACGGCGGTCAGTCCATCTTCAACATGTGCGGCACGTCCCGCCAGTGGGTTTACGGCCCCTACGCGTTCTACAAGTGGTTGTTCGACACCCCCAACGCCCATGTGGCGTCCGAGATCTGCAAGGGCCCGCGTCGCCTCATGGGCTGGATCAGCTCGGTCGACGGCGCCCCGTGGATGGCGCTGCGCGACGGGCCGCGCGTGTACGTGCAGTGGGGCACCGCGCCGGAGAACTCGAACTACGACGACAGCTGCCGCAACCTGGTGGACCGCATGAGCGCCGCCGAGACGCACATCTGCATCGACCCGCGCCTGTCCGGCTCGGGCAAGGAGGCCGATTACTGGTTGAACCTGGAGCCGGGCACCGACGGCGCGCTGGCGCTGGCCTGGCAGCACATTCTCATTGAGAAGGACCTCATCGACTGGGAGTTCGTGAAGCGCTGGACCGATGCGTCTTTGCTCGTGGTGGAGGACATGGAGCCCACGGGCGGCCGCTACCTCGATCTCTCCTCGCCGATTCAGGTTCCGGCCCTGCAGGATCTTATCGGCACGAAGCTGAAGACGCGCCTTCTGAAGGAGATGGATCTGGTAGAGGGCGGCAGCCCCCACAAGTTCATGGCCTGGAACAAGAAGGCCAACGACGGTAAGGGCGGCCTGGTGTACTGGGATACCGATACCACCCAGTGGCAGGGCTGCAACCACGTGGCCCCCACCCGCGACCAGATGGAAGTGGTGTACGCGGGCACCTCGCAGGAAGGCTATCTGCCGCCGATCTCCTACTGGGAGTTGGAAGAGGCCGGCATCGACTTCGATCTGGAAGGCGAGCACGAGGTGACGCTGGCCGACGGCACGAAGCACATCGCGCGCCCAGTGTGGAGCTACCTCGCCAAGTCGGTGGCCGATTGCACGCCGGAGTGGGCCAGCGAGATCACCGGTCTCGACCCGCAGCTCATCGAGGAGTCGTGCACGGTGTGGGCCACGCGTCCCGAGGGCCAGACTTACGGCAACGGCGGCATCCACCTGAACCTGGCGCCCGACCAGATCGGCAACTGCGCGCAGACGGTTCGCGCGGTGCTCAACCTCATCTACTCCTCGGGCAACTTCGACGGCCCGGCCGGCAACCGCGGCCTTTCCCGCACGCCGGTCGACGAGCAGGCCACGGCCGCTCCCGGCACCAACATGCCCCAAGAGGTGAAGTGGACGCTGAAGGGCATGGAGGCGCTCACCGGCGAGCCCATGTGCCCGCCGATGTATCTGGCCGACAAGCAGGTCGATCCGATGAACATCCCGGATCGCCGCGAGGTGCTGGGCAACATGATCGGCGCCGAGAAGTTCCCCATTCTGCCGTACTACAACGAGTGGGCCGACGCCACCTGCATTTGGAAGGCGTGCCTGGGCGAGGGCGAGTACCCGCTGAAGGGCGGCATCAACGAGTCCGGTTCGTTCATGAACATGTCGAACGCGACGCTTGCCTGGGAGGCGCTCTCGAAGCTGGACTTCTGGGTGGACATCAACATGTTCCATCACCCCGGCACCGAGATGGCCGACATCATCCTGCCGTGCCAGCATTGGACCGAGATCAACAACATCCGCGTGTCCCAGGGCGCTTCGGGCGGCATCGGGCTCACGCAGCGCTGCATCGAGCCGCCGGCCGACACGAAGTTCGACTACGACATCAACCGCCTCATCTTCGAGGCCATCGAGAAGCAGGGCAACCCCAACGGCACGTGGACCAATATTGCCGGCGACGCGCCCGGTGCCTACCATCACGACGACCGTCTGGAGGATTGGTTCCAGGCCCACAACGAGGTGTCCGGTTTCGGCGACCGCTATCCGGGCTGCAAGTGGGAGCATTGGGAGGACTTCCGCGACGACTTCCAGGAGAACGGCTGGATCAACGCCAAGGTGATCGAGCCTAACCGCTGGGGAACCTACCGCCGCTTCGAGACTGGTTGGATGCGCATGGGCAAGGACGCCTGCACGGCTGCTCCCTGGTCGACCGATCCCGAAACCGGCCAGCCAGTGAACAACTTCGGCTGCCCCACGCCGACGGGCTTGGTGAGCTTCTGGTCCATGGAGTTCGAGACGTTCTGCCTCGATATGGCCAACCAGTTCGAGCCGGGCAAGTTCGACGTGATGAAGGAGATCATGCCGAACTACGAGCCGCCCGCGTCCTCTGCCCAGGGTGGTCAGATCGATCTTGAGGAGTACCCGATCATCCTCACCACCGGTCGTCGCATCCCGGTGTACTTCCATAGCGAGCATCGCCAGCTGCCCTGGTGCCGCGAGCTGTGGCCGGCGCCGCGTTTGGAGCTGAACCCCGCCGACGCCGAGAAGCTCGGCCTCAAGCAGGGCGACTGGGCCTGGATCGAGACCGCGTGGGGCAAGGTTCGCCAGTGCGTCGATCTGTACCACGGCATCGCCCCCGGCTGGGCCAACGCCGAGCATGCCTGGTGGTTCCCGGAGCTGCCGGCGCCGACCCACGGCTGCCTGCTCTCCAACATCGAGTGCATTTGGGATCCGGAAGGCCAGGACAAGTTCATCAGCTCGCACCACATGCGCGGCGTGCCGGTGAAGATTTACAAGGCCACGCCCGAGAACTGCCCCGACGGCAAGGTCATCCCCTGCGCGCCGGAGGACGGCACCCAGATCATCTGCGATGCCTCCGACCCGCGCCTGAAGGAATGGCTGCCCAACTACGATATCCGAGAGGAGGCCTAAGCCATGGCGAACAAAGCAATCGTCACCGACCTGAACCGCTGCGTGGGCTGTCTGGCGTGCATGGTCGCGTGCAAGGCCGTGAACAACGTGCCGATCGGCTCGTACTGGAACAAGGTGCTCCGCATCGGCCCGAGCCTTAAGGCCGGCGCCACGAGCGCCCACGACGTGGAGATGTACTATCTGCCCGTGCAGTGCCAGCACTGCGAGAACCCCGAGTGCGTGAAGGTGTGCCCGACGGGCGCCTCCCACAAGCTGGAGGATGGCACCGTGCAGATCGACAAGTCGAAGTGCATCGGCTGCCAGTTCTGTGCCATGGCCTGCCCCTACGGCGTGCGCTACTTGAACGAGGAGGAGCGCGTCGTGGAGAAGTGCACGCTCTGCGAGCAGATCACCGCCCAGGGCGGCCTGCCCCAGTGCGTCATCCAGTGCGGCGGCCGCGCCCGCTTCTTCGGCGATTTGGACGAGGGCATCGATTCCTTCGAGGCGCCGGAGATCGGCTACGACGTCGATCGCTCCTATGACAATCTGTACACCGGCAACCGCGTGAAGCTGGGCGATATGGCCAAGGAGTACACCGAGGCCGACGTGCACCACCTGCCCGATGTGGGCAATGGGCCGCACTTCGCCTACATCCTGCGCGACCGCGACTGGAAGGGTGGGGAATAATGGAACTGCAATGGCCCCTTATCTTGTTCACCACGCTCTTGGCCTGGGCGGCCGGCCTGTTCGCGGCCCAGTGCCTCTGGGCGCTGCGCGGCCAGGGCACCCGCGCCCAGATGCCGGCGCTCATCGCCTCGGCCGCGCTTCTGGTCGTGGGCGGCATCGCGGTGTTCTTCCACCTGGAGCACTGGGAGCGCATCTTCAACGGCTTCGGGCATTTGACCAGCGGCATCACCCAGGAGCTCATCGCCATCGTGGTGCTCGCCGTCGTCATGGTCGTCTACTTCGTGTACCTGCGCCGCGCGGGTGACGAGGCGCGCGTGCCGGCGTGGCTTTCCGCCATCGGCATCGTCGTGGCGGCGATTCTCGTCATCGTCATGGGCCACTCCTACATGATGGCCTCGCTGCCCGCCTGGGACTCGCTTCTGCAGATCGCCTCGCTGCTCGGCGCGGCCTGCGGCTTCGGCCCGGCCACCATGGCGCTCATCTGCGCCGTGCGCGACGAGGCGTCCGACCTCGATGCGAAGACGAACCTCATCGGCCAGGCCGTGAACGTGGTGCTCGTGGTGGCCTATCTCGTCGCCATGCAGGCCACGGCTGGCTCCTACACGGCGGTGGAGTTCTGGTTCGACCCGACGAGCCCGACCATGGACATCACTCCCGACGGCTCGACGGCGCCCTTCTCCGGCGCGTCTGTGGCCTGGGCCGTCACGGCCATCGTGGCCGCGGTGGCCGGCCTGGGCTCCGCGCTGGCCGGGCGCGCCAAGGGCGACTGGAAGGTGTGGGGCGCCGTGGGCGCGGCCTGCGTGCTCGTGAGCGCGCTCGCCCTGCGCGCGGTGTTCTACATGACCGGCGTGTCCATCTACCCGTTCTTCTAGAGCACGAGGGAGGCCGGTCTTCCGGTTGGCACCCGTAGGGGGCGACCCCGGTCGCCCCTCCCGACTGAGAAACTTGTGCTGGCCCATCCCCGTAGGGGGCGACCTTGGTCGCCCCTCCCGACTGAGAAAGATTGTCTTTGTTGAGGAGGGCTGACCAAGGTCAGCCCCTACGGAAGAGCAGCTGCTAATTCCCGACCCCCCCGATCCCGAAAGCCCCCGGTGGGCGCGATTCGCATCCCCAAACCCCTTGCAAACGCGAATCGCCCCCACTGGGGGCTTTCTTCGCTTTGTGAACCGGCGCTTTCGGTGGGTCAGAACTTCTTGCTTTCATATGAGTGCAAGAAGTTGCGGTTTCGAAGATCCAGGACGAGAATTATCTCTTCCGTGCGGAGAAAAGTGCGATCGTGCGAGTTTCAGAGCTTTCGGAACTCTCACGATCGCGCTTTTTCTTACATGAGGGTTCTTTCTCGGCTCAAAAGACTCGCACGATCGCACTTTTCTCCGCGCAGAAGGCGAAAAAGCAAGTTTGGGCGGCCGTTCTCAAGTATGCATTTCGGAAGTTGGTGCTAGCTCGCGTAGCGCGCGGCGACCCATTCTCGGGTGACTTCGGCGAAGGCGCGGGTGGCGGCCGAGGCGGTGTCGCGCGAGCGCACGGCGAGCGAGATGCTGCGGGAGCACTCGCGCTCGGCCGGCAGCACGGCGAGCGGGAACAGAGGGCGCGACAGAATGAGGCTCGGCAGCACGGAGAAGCCCAGGCCGGCGCTGACCATGGACATGACGGCGTAGTCGGAGTCCACCGTGAAGCGCACGTTGGGGGTGACCCCGTTGGCCTCGAACAGCGCCTCCATCTCGGAGGGGCGCGCGTTGCCCTGCAGCTGCACGTAGGGCTCGCGGGCTAAGGCTTCGGTGGGGAAGAAGGGGGCGCCAGCGAGGGGATGATCCGGCGGCAGCACCACGAGGAGCGGGTCGGTATGCAGCGGCACCGCCTCCAGGTTGCGCCGCTCGGGCGCGATGGAGAAGGCGCAGTCGGCGCGGCCCTCCCACACGGCGCTCACGAGCTCCTCCTCGTCGTCGATGCACAGAAGCTTCAGGTCGATTTTCGGATACTGGTCGAGGAAGGCCCGCGCGATGGAGGGGAACCATTCGATGGCCACGCTCGTGAAGGCGCCCACGCGTACAAGGCCGCCCTCCCGGTCGGCGAGCTCTCGCACGCGGGTGGCCAGCGCGTGCTCGTCGGCGTTGATCGCCTGCACAAGACCGAGCACTTCGCGGCCTTCGGTGGTCAGGTGCACGCCTCCGTACTCGCGCAAAAAGAGCGTCAGTCCCAGCTCCTTTTCCAGGGCGTTCACCAGGTAGCTGATGCCGGCCTGGGTATAGCCCAATTCCTCGGCAGCGGCCTTGAAGCTGCCGAGGCGCGCCACTGTGAGGAACGCGTCGTATTTCTGGTTGGCCATAAGGCGCCTCCTGGGGGTGCGGATAAGCCTGCTCTGTGTTGTGCGTCTGCACAATTATAAGACTTTCTTGAAATGTTTTACAAGAAGTCTCGTTTTACTTTTTCCTGCTCGGAGCTTAGTATAGCCATCGTTCCAAATTCAGAGAAAGAACGCCCCAGGTGGGGCTCGGATTTTTGCGCTTTGAAGGAGGTTGCGCGCCGCCATGTGCCGGATGCGGGCCGCGACGAAGCTGAGAGGAGGAGCCATGAGTCATTGGAAGCAGGCGCGTTGGCCGTTCGTGGTCTTCGTGCTCATTGAAGTGGTCATTTTCGGATCGGGCAGCGCTGTGACGAAGTTCGCCTACGACTCCATCACGCCTCTGTGGTGCCTGGCCGTCCGCTTCGGCTTGGCCACGGCGGTGTTCGCCCTCTTCTTCGGGCGCCGCATCGTCGCGCGGCTTCGCAGCGTGAAGGTGCGGCTGTGGCTGCCCCAGGCGCTGTGCATGGGCATTTCGTATCTGTGCTGCAACGTGGCGCTCGACCTTACCACCGCCACCAACGTGGGGTTCCTCGTGGCGCTGCCGGTGGTGTTCGCGCCTCTGCTCTCGACGGTGGTGGAGCGCTCCCGCTACCCGCGCGCCATCATTCCCTTTCAGGTGGGAGTAGCCGGCGGCCTGTACCTTCTGTGCAGCCAGGGCGGCAGCCTCGCCGTGGGGCCGGGCGAGCTTCTGGCTTTAGGGTCGTCGGTGGCGCTGGCCGGCGCGCTCGTGTTCGGCAAGCAGGCGCTGGCCGAGCTTGACGCTGTGACCGTGGCCGGCACGCAGATCGCCGTGGCCTTCGCGCTGTGCCTGGGATGCGCTCTGGCATGGGAGCCGATGCTGGACGTGGCCGCCGTGCGTCCGGTGGCCTGGGGCATCATCGTGTTCTTGGCGCTGTTCTCCACCTGCCTGGCGTTCTTCCTGCAGAGCTTGGCGCTCGACCGCCTCTCTTCCACGACGGTGTCGCTGCTGCTGACCGGCGAGCCGGTGTTCACGGCTCTGTTCGCCTACCTGTTCCTGGGGGAGACGCTTTCGGCGATGGGGCTTCTGGGCGCCGCGGTCATCGTGGGCACCGTGGTGGCCGCCACCTGGGCCGACGGACGCACGGGCGCTCCCGCAGCTCCGGCTGCTCCCGTCGTCGTTTCCCGTCGAGCCGTGCCGCGCCCGAGATTGCTCGTGTCGAAGCGCCGCGACGACAGGATGGCGGCTTAGGCTACTCCGCCACGATGACGCCGAGGCGCCGGGCCAGGGCAGCGGCCTGGTAGACGTTCATCTTCGTGCCGTAGATTTCCGCCATGGTGTCGGAAAGCGCCACGCCCTCCAGCTGACAGGTGGAGAAATCGAGCCCGAGCAGCGGCGTGCGGAAGAAGCTCGTGCCGATGAAGCGGTCGTCGTCCAGCGTCACGTAGTGCAGCTCCATCTCGGCCATGTCGGCACCGGAGAAATCGCAGCGCGTGGCCGATACGGCCCAGAAACGGCAACGGTTGAAGGCGCCGAAGTCCAGCGTGCAGTCTTCAAGGGCCACGTGCTCCAGGTTCGCCTCCATAAACGACGCGCCCGTGAGCTTGCAGTTCTTGAAGGTGCAGCGGGTGAAGCCGGCGCCGTCGAAGTAGCTGTTGGCGAAGTCGCACCCTTCGAACACCGTGTCGGTGAACAGCGAACCGGAGAAGTCGCAGCAGGAGAGGAAGCAGTTCGCGAACCGGGCGTGGGCCGCTTGCAATTCCGAGAAATTCTCGTCGGCGATGATGAGGCCGCTCGCGTCGATGGCCTCCAGCGGCTCCTCTGCCCCGCCGCGCAGATCGTCGGCCTCCAGGGCGCGCAGCTCTTCCGGAATGGTCGGCAGCGACAGAGTGCGCTGGGCCGCCGCCGTCTCGTAGGCGGTTTGGACGGGATCGGGAATAGCGGCCACGGGGGTCCTTTCTTCGACATGGCGATGGTGGTGCGTGAGGGCCATGCTGCTGGTGCGAGCAGCGATCCCTTGACGCTCCGGCCATTGTACTACGTCTACGAAGAGGAGGGCGAGGCGTGGCCGCGGCGTTGCCCTCGGCGAGAGCCTTTGCGGTTCGAAAGCATGAGGCCGGCGATGGTGAGGGCGACGCCGCCGACAATGGGAGGCGTCATCGGCTCGCCGAGCACGAGGGCTGAGGCGGCGCCCGTGAGCGCCGGTACCAGGTAGATGTAGGTGCTCGTGACGACGGCGCCGAGATGCTTCACGGCGAAGTTCCAGGTGGCGAAGCAGGCAGCTGAGGCGAGAAGCCCCAAGAAGAGCAGGTTCGCAACGACGAGGGGGTTCCCGAGAGCTTCTGCGGGAAACGTTCCGGCGAAGGGGAGGGCCGGGGCCATGAACAGGAGGCCCCAAGCGAAGATGCGCTTGGTGGCGGTCAGGGTCTCGTAGCCGGCTTCGGCGATGCGGCTGACAAGGGTTGAGTAGACGGCCCACACGAGCGAGGCGATAAAGGCCAGCCCGCAGCCGATGAGGTTGTCCGCGGCGCTTCCCGTAAAGGCACTCCCACCGCTGGCGGTGCCGACGAGCAGGATGCCGCCCATGGCCAGGACGAACCCGATGGCGAAGCTCGCGGGGGAGGCGGGGCGCTGCCCGCGCGCAAGGGCGATGAGGACGCAGAAGAGGGGAGAGGTGGCGCAGATGGCGCCGACGGCCGTGGCGCTCGTGAAGGTGAGCGCCACGTTCTCCAGCAGGAAGTAGCAGGCCACGCCGGTAAAGCCCGCCGCGGCAAACAAGCGGCCGTCACGCGGATTCGCCAGGCGCAGGCGGTGCGGCCGCAGGCAGCTGAGGGCGGCAAAGCCCAAAACGAACCGGATGACGAGAATCCACAGCGGCGTGAGGCCGCCGGCGAGCAGCACCTTGGTGGCGACGAAGGTGGTGCTCCAGACGAGGATGGTGAACAGTGCGAGTGCATGCGCTTTCATGGGCGCACCTGCTCGGGTGACGAATCGACGGAGCCTCTCGGGGTAGAGGGGGACAATGGGGCGCCCTTGGCCCGGTCGGCGCCGACGCTGGACTCAGTGACGGCCCGTTGATAGAAGCCCGGCGTCATCCCCAGGCGCTCCTTGAAGGCGCGGGTCAGGTGGGCCTGATCGGAGAACCCTGCCGCCAGGGCCGCCTCGGCGCAGCTGGCACCGCTGGCGAGCGCCTCGCGGGCCGACTCCACCCGCAGCGAAGTCAGATAGCGCATGGGCGTGAGCCCGAAGGCGGCGGTGAACGAGCGCAGTGCGCGGTACTTGTCCAGGCCCGCCGCGGCGGCGACCTCTTCCAAGCGCACGGTTTCTGACGCGTGGCGGCGTAGGTGGGCGGCCATGGCGTGGGCGGCATCGTTGCGGGGGTCGGGCTGGCCGGTCGCGGCCAGCAGGCCGACGAGCAGGTAGATCGTCTCTTCCAGGTGCCCCTCGTCAACGGCGGCCGCCTGCATGAGGTCGACCGCCTCTTCCATGAGGGCGATGGCCTCGGCGTCTTCAACGATGGGGCCGGCAAAAGGCGGGCAATCGTGGAAATCGAGCAGGGCGAGGCTGTCGTAGACGAGCGGCGTGGCTCCCTCTTGGACGCATCCGTGGGCGTCGCCCGCGTTGAGGGCGAGCAGCTGGCCGGGGCCGAGGCGGTAGCGCGTGCGGTTGCACTCCATAATGCGATGCCCCTCGCGCACGAGGCCTATGACCGGGTAGCCGTGGGCGTGAGGCGCGAACAGCTGGTCGAAGCCGGTGAAATGCCGGAACTCGATCGTGCCGCCAAGGGCGCGGCGCACGGTCTCGCGGTGCCGGGGGTGGCGGGGCTGCTGAATATGTGGGGCATGAGTCATCTCCATAACAAGGAGAGATGATAGCCATTTGCCCGTAGATTTCTTGCATGAAATTGCAGCGGCGCGCCATGCGGTCTTGCGGACGATGAGGGCGCCGGGGAACGTCGCGGGCGGTGGGGGAGCGGATGACGCTGCGACCTACCGCCACCAGGCGATGGCGATCTGGGTACGGTTTCTCAGGCCGCACTTCTGCAGGATGGCCGAGATGTGGTTGCGCACGGTGCCCTCGGACAGGTACAGCGCCTGCGCGATCTCGCGGTTGTCGAGCCCCTCGGCGATGAGCTCGGCGATATCGCGCTCGCGCTGTGTGAGCCCCTCGGCGAAGGCGGGGGCGGCCTGGCTGTTATCGGGGTGCGACAGAGAGTCGTCGAAGGCGGCTCCGGCGCCGTTCGCTGGCCGTTGCCCGATGAGCGCGCTCACGCGGTCGGTGACATCGGATCCCAGGACAATTTGGCCTTCCATGACGGAATGCAGCGCTTCGGCCAGACCACGAGCTTCCTGCTTGATGAGGTAGCCGCGGGCCCCGATCGCCAGCGCGCGCACGATGTAGTCGTCGTCGGCGAAGGTGGTGAGGAAAACGATGCGCGCCTTCGGGTGGGCGGCGAGGATGGCCTCACCGGCGGCCAGACCCGACAGATCGGGCATGCGGATGTCGAGGAGCATGATGTCGGGGTGGTGCTCGTTGAAAAGCGCCGCCGCCTCGGCCCCCTTCGTGCCGAGGGCCGCCACGCGCACATTGCCGCGCGCCTCCAGTATCGTGCGCAGCGATTGGGCCACGAGCTCGTCGTCGTCCACGATGACGACGGAGAGGGGAGATGGGGCGCTCATGGGCGAACCTCCTGGGTTTTGGGGAAGGTGGCGAAGACGCGGGAGCCGGTGCGCGGTGGGGGCAACGGTCCGAACGAGAAGGTGCCGCCCAAGGCCGTCGCGCGCTCTTCCATCGAGGCGAGACCGAGGCCGCCCTCGCCGACCAGGTTCGCCGCGCGCCCGTTGTCCTCGGTGGCGAGCTGATAGAAGCCGGGGAACTCGAGGAGGGAGACGGCGACGCTCGTGGCGCGCCCGTGCGTGCGGGCGTTCGCGAGCGCCTCGCGCACGATAGCCACGACGGCAAGGGCGACAGGGCGCGGAAGGCTTTCGGCCTCGAAGGCGAGCGTGCCGGCGACTCCCGGGAATTCCCCGATCAGCTCGGCCAAGGTGGTCTGTGGATCGAAGGCCTCGTCGTGCAGGTCGTGCACGCTGGCCCGCACGGTGCCGAGGGCCTCGTGGAGGGTGGCGCCGACCGCCGCCAGCTCTTCGGCGAGCGCCGGATCGTCCTCGTGCGTGACGGCAAGGGCCTCCATTTGCAGCACCGAGCGGGTGAGCAGGTGGCCGACGTTGTCGTGGATCTCCCGCGCGATGCGGGCTCGCTCGGCCAGCACCGCGCAGCTCACTTCCAAATCTTGCCGCTCGGCGAGGTCGCGGGTGCGCTCGGCCAGCGCGAGGCGGTCTTCCTGTACGGCGTCGCGCCATTGGCGGAGCGAGGCGCGCTCGGTTTGAACTTTGGTCGTGCGCCGGGCGGCCAGGCAGGCGAGCGCTCCCAGCAGAAGGGCGGCTGCCGCCAGCGCGCCGCTCCCTGACGTCGCGGCGCCCAGGAGGGCCGCGGGCCACAGAAAGCGCAGGGGGCCGAGGTTCTGCGCCACGGCGGCGTAGGCCAGAAGCGGCACGAACGCGGCCAGGGCCGGCGCGGCGAGCGCGGCGATGAGGTAGGCGGCGGCGATGGCGGGACGTGCGACGCGGATGAAGCGCGCGGCGCTGGCGGGGCTTGCGGAACGGATGGGGCTTGCGGCGCTGGCGGAGGCCTGACGCTGCGCACCGCCTTCGCCGCGATCGAGCAGTTCGAGGACGCCCGTGGCGATGAGGGCGAGAAGGGGCGCCGCTACGGCTGCGGGGGCAGCGGGAGCGAGCAGAAGGAGGGGAAGCCCCAGCCCGAAGAGAACGATCTCGTCAACAATTCTTTCCATGGGGCCATTATAAGGCGCACGTTCGCGAAGCAAGGGGCACGTCGACATTCGTGACATTTGGCACTTCTGCGGCGCGGCGGTTCTTGGAATAATGGGGCCATGACCAATAGGGGAAGGAGCGCTCATGGACGGCGAGCTTACGAACGGCAGCGCACGGGCCGGCGCGCTGGGGATCGAGGGCGCACAGGACAACTGCGCGGGGGACGGCAGCGCGCGGGGCACCGACGGACCGGCGCCCATCGTCGAGGTGCGCAACTTGGTGAAGCGCTACGGAGACGTGGTGGCGCTCGACCACTTCGATTTGCGCATCGAGCCCGGCGAGATCTTCGGGCTTTTGGGCCCGAACGGTTCGGGCAAGACGACGGCCATCAATTGCATATTGCAGCTGCTCACCTTCGACAAGGGCGACATCTGCCTGTTCGGCGAGCCCATGACGCCCACGCGCTACGACCTGAAGCGCAAGATCGGCGTGGTGCCGCAGAACGTGGCGCTGTTCGAGGAGCTCACCGTGCGGGAGAACATCGACTTCTTCTGTGCCCTGTACGTGGACGATCGGCGCGAGCGGGCGCGGCTCGTGGACGAGGCCATCGCGTTCGTGGGCCTCGAGGACTACGTGAAGTTCCGCCCGCGCAAGCTCTCCGGCGGCCTTCTGCGGCGGCTCAACATCGCCTGCGGCATCGCCCACAGGCCCCGGCTCGCCTTCTTCGACGAGCCGACGGTGGCGGTGGATCCGCAGAGCCGCAACGCCATTCTGGAGGGCATCCGCCGCATGAACGCGCAGGGCTGCACCGTGGTGTACACGAGCCACTATATGGAAGAGGTGGAGGAGATCTGCTCGCGCATCATGATCATGGATCGCGGCCGGTCGGTGGCCGTGGGCACCAATGTCGAGCTGAAGGCCCTAGTGGGGGCCGGCGAGCGCATCATCGTGGAGGTGGCGGCGCTTGGTGATGCCGTGCGCAGGCGCCTGGCCTCGCTGCCCCATGTGCGGCGCGTGACCTACACCGAGCCGGAGCTGGTCGTGCAGTGCGAGCAGGGCGGCCACAACGTGGGCGACGTGCTGGGCGTGCTTGCGGACGCGGGGTGCGCCGTGGGCCGCGTCTATGCCGAGCCGCCCACCTTAAACGATGTGTTCCTCGAGATCACCGGTAAAGAGCTGAGGGATTAGGAGCGGGCTATGGGCACGTTGTTCGCAAGCACGTTGCGGGCGCTCGTTCGCGAGAAGAGCCTGTTCATCTGGTCTTTGGCCTTCCCCATCCTCATGGCGACCATCTTCATGTTCATGTTCGCGAACTTGGACGGCGCCATGGAGTTCGACCCCGTGCCCACCGGCGTGGTGGCCGATGAGGTGTGGGGCGCGTCGCCGTTTTCGGCGGTGGCGGAGGCGCTGGGGGAAAGGGGCGACGATCAGTTGCTGGACGTGCGCCGCTTCGCCGATGGGGAGGCGGCCGCATCGGCCCTCGTCGACGGCGAGGTGATGGGGGTGTTCTCCGTCGACGAGGACGGCGAGCCGGTGCTGTCCCTGGCGCCGGGGCTGCAGATCGGCCAGACGACGGATATGGACGCCATCGATCGCAGCATCCTGGAATCGGTGGTGGGCACCTACGTGCGCGACGCCGACCTGATGACATCCATCGCCCGCGAGAACCCCGGGGCCTTCGCCGATCCGGGCCGTCTGGAGGCGATGTTCTCGAGCGTCGATGCGACTGAGGAGGTCTCGCTCACCCACGCCGCGCCCAAGGAGTCGGTGCGCTTTTACTACGCGCTGTTCGCCATGGCGGCCCTGTTCGGCGCCCAGATTGCCGTAGTGGCCGTGTGCTGGACCCAGCCGAACCTCTCGCCGTTGGGCGCGCGGCGGGCGTTGGGGGCCATCGGGCGCACGCGCACGCTTCTGGCGACGCTTCTGGCCTGCTGGCTCCTGTCGTTCTGCTGCCTGCTCATCGCGTTTCTGTACACGCGTCTTGTCGTGGGAGTCGACTTCGCCGGCCGCGAGGGCCTGTGCGTGGCGGGACTGGGCGCCGCATCGCTGCTCGCCTGCGCCCTGGGCACGGCGCTCGGGTCACTCCCCAAGTTGGACGTGGGGTCGAAGACGGGCATTCTCACCGGGGTAGTGTGCCTGCTCTCGCTGTTCACGGGGCTCTACGGCGAGCCCTGCATGGAGCTGGCCGACATGGTCTCGCGGGAATTCCCCGTGCTGGCCTCGCTGAACCCGGCGAAGGCCATCTGCGACATGTTCTACAGCCTGTACTACTACGACGGGCTGGAGGTGTTCGCGGGGAACGTGGCGCTCATCGGCCTGTTCTCGGCTGCGCTGTTCGCCGTAGGGGCCCTGTTCGTGAGGAGGCAGCGCTATGCAAGCCTGTAGATATGCCTTGGAAGTGGTGGCGAAGCATCCCATCTATCTGCTGGTGTACGTGGGCTTTTTGAGCCTCATGGGCCTGTTTATCACCAGCGGCGTGTACCCGCCGGCGACAAGTGCGGGCTATGAGTCGGCCGAGGTGCCCTTCGCGGTGATCGATCGGGATCAAAGCGACTTGTCGCGCTCGGTGGCGGCGTTCCTCGAAGAGCGGGGAACGTCGGTTGAGGTGGCCGACGAGGCGCGGGCCTGCCAGGATGCCGTGGCCACGGGCTTGGTGGATTATCTGCTCATCGTGCCCGCCGGGTTCGAGGAGGGCTACCTGGCGGCGGCCCGCGACGGCGGCGACGGCCCGCATCTTGAGACGGTGTTCAGCTTCCAATCGATGGCGGCCACGCTGGTCGATACCCAGGTGAACCAGTATCTGGGGCTGGTGCGAGCCGCGGCGGTGCTCGAGCCGGACGCATCGCCGGAGGCGCTGGTGGCCCAGGCCGAGGCCTCCGCGCAGAAGGAGCCGCGCATCGAGGAGATTTCCGTCCCGGGTGCGGCGGTGGGGAGCGAGGCCTTCGTTTTCTACCTTATGTGGAGCGCCTACCCGCTCACGGTGGCCGTGGTGGTGTCGGTGGGCATTCTCATGGGGGCCTTCAACCGCACCGACGTGCGGCGGCGCGTTGCCGTCTCCTCCACCTCGGGCTTGGGTCTGGGGCTGCAGAAGGCGGCGGCGGGGCTCGTCGTGGCGCTTCTCGTGTGGGCCGTTATCATGGGCATCGGCCTTGTCGCATTCGGCTATTCCGCATTCACCCTCGCACCGGCCGATCTTGCCTGCGTGCTGGCGGTGGAGCTCGTGTTCGTGCTCATCCCGCTGGCCATCGCGTTTCTGCTGGGGCAGCTGGGCTGCGGCGAGAGTGTGTCGAACACCGTGGGCAACATCACCGGCATGGTGCTGACGTTTCTAGGCGGCACGTGGATCAGCCTGGATCTTATGCCCGAGGCGGTGCGCGTCGTGGCCACCTTCACGCCGGTGTACTGGCTCGGCGAGGGCCTGCGCGCGGCGGTGGGCGATGCGACGGGGTCGGCGGCGGAAGGCGTCGCGCTTGCGGTCGGCGTGCTCTTGCTGTTCGCGGCGGCCATCTTCGTTACGGCGCTCGTGGCGGGCCGGATGCACGCGACCAGCGACGACGCCGGCGGCAATGCCGCGGCCGCTGTGCCGAGGTAGCGCCGTGGGCGCCGTGCCGGGATAGCGCCGCACGCTGCGCCGTGGGCGCTGTGCCGCGAGGTACGTGGGATGCTGCGCTGTGGGCGCCGCGCTGTGATGCGCGCGGGATGCGCTATCGTCTCGGCGCCCTGCTTTCCATTTGCTCCGGCGGGGAACTTGTGGCACAATACGGACTCGCGCATTTAGGCGCGTAATATGTTCGGTCGCGTGGCGCAGCGGGAGCGCAGGTGCCTTACAAGCACAAGGTCGGGGGTTCAAATCCCTCCGCGACCACCATGAATTGAAGCAGAAAGCCCCAGGTTGCCTGGGGCTTTCTTGTTTGCCCTGGCATTCCCCTCGCCCTTGGGACGCCAGTGCGGTCGAGAGTGCGACTCCGTGACGGTTGGCGCGAGGAACGAAACGGGACATTCCCGCGTCATTTTTACGGTCGTGATCTTGCATGATGTCATCGTTTCCGAAAGTCAGGAGAAGCGATGGCAATCAACAAGACGAAATGGGGTGCTCTGGCCTGCGGGCTGTGCTGCGCGTTGTGCGTGGCCCTCTACTTGGCCAGCGTGCGCGGGGAGGTGGACGCGGCCCGAGCCGAGGCGCTTGAGCGCTATGGGGGCGATCAGGTGGAAGTGTGCGTGGCCAAGCGCGACTTGGCGGCGGGCGAGGTGGTGGACGCCTCGGCCGTCGTCACGAAGATGTGGGTGGCCGATCTTCTGCCCGACACTGCCGTGACTGATTCCTCCCAAATCATCGGTAGACGTCTGGGTTCGAACGTCATCAAGGGGGAAGTCCTCTGCTTCCGGCGCACCGAGGTGTCCGACTCCGAACTGGCGGTGCCTGCGGGCATGGCCGCCATCAGCGTGCCGGCGCGGCCCGTGCAGGCCGTGGGTGGTTCGGTGGAGCCGGGTATGGAAGTGGACGTGTACGCCACGGGCCCCGTGTCCACGACCAAGCTGGTGGGCGGCGCTCTGGTGCTGGCCACGAGCGCTGCGTCCGAATCGGGGGCGACGGCGGAGTGGGTTACGTTGGCCGTCGAGCCCGAGCGGGTTCAGGAGGTCGTGGCGGCGGCGCAGAACTTGGAACTTTATTTCGCGCTGCCGGCCTTGGGTGGCAGCACGCCATCGGACGGTTCGACGGGAGAGGAGGTTCGCGAAGCGGCGCCTCAGGGGCAGGAGGCGGCAGAGCCGTCGGCTTCGGCGGAGACGCCTGTGGAGGGCCCCGCCGCCGAGACGCCTTCCGCTTCTGGACAACCAGCGACGCCTGAGAGAGGAGCGACGGGGGAAGGAGCGAACCTATGACGAAGCGCAAGCGTTACTTGCTCTGCGGCCACGGCGAGAGTCTGCCGATGGCGGAAGACGGCGCAACCTCGCTTTCTTCGGTGTTGGAGGAGCTGGCTGTGGAAGTGTGCGCCGAGGCGGTTTCGGCTCGTCGGCGCGTCAACGAGGAGCATTTCGATACCGTGTGGGTGTCGTGCTGCGAAGGGGCAGAGCCCATTAATCTCGCTGCGGCCTGCAAGCGCGACAGTCCGCAGACGGCCGTCTATCTTGTGACGGCGGATCGCACGGGATCGGTGACCTCCCGGGCTCGGGCCGCCGAGCTGGACGGCATCGTGTCCCCCGCGGAGCTGGGGGAGCATTTGCTGAAAGAAGCTGCGCGCAACATCGATGGCGACAGGGGCGATGGGGAATCCGTCGCGCTGGCGCTACCCGACTCCGAAGGCGTCCGACAAGCTCTCACGACGGCAAAAACGCCGGAAGAGAATCGCGCGGGCTTTCTGCTGACGGTGGTGAGCGGGAGCGGTGGTGCGGGTAAGAGCACGGTGGCGACCCTTGCGGCCCTTCTCGGGGCTCGGCGCGGCCTGCGCACGGCGCTGCTCGACGCTGATCTGCAGTTTGGGGATCTCGCGGCCCTGATGGGAGACGCTCCGTCGGTGCCGGCTGAAGAAGTTGCGAGAACGGGAGCAGTGCCCGATGAGCTGAGTGGGGCGCCGCTGGTGCTCGTCAGCGCTCCGCGCGCCCTGGAGCGCTCGGAGGTCGTAGCGGCCTCCATGGGATCGGTCGTCGACGTCCTCGTCGCCTCCTTCGATTTCGTGGTCGCGAACACGGGAGGCGGCTGGGACGACGTGCATCTCCTTCTGCTGGAACGGGCTGCCGCCTCCCTGTTCCTCGTCGACCAGCGCGCTTCTTCGGTGCGTGCCTGCCGCCATGCCCTCGATTTGTGCCTGCGCTGCGGCATTGCAACGGGATCGTTTCTGCTCGCCGTGAACCGCTGCACGCGTCATGCGCCCTTCACGTCCATCGACGTGTCCAGTGCGTTGGATGGGGCCCATGTAGCGGAGCTGGCCGACGGCGGTCGCGAAGTGGAGGAGCTGCTCGGCGCGGGCATGGCGCAGAGCCTGGTAGAAGCTTCGAGCCCTTTGTGCATAAGCATTGAGGGTGTTCTCGACGAGCTGCTGCCCTTGGCTTCTCGTCCTGCAAGTGCGGGGGTGCAGGCTCCTCTCGCCCGCATCGGCTTGGCGCCCAAGGCAGACGCGGGGTTGCGGGGCAAGCAGCGCAAACGCAAGGGTCGCGCGAGCCGTCGCGAGGCCGCCTTGGCCAAGGACGCATCGTAAGGAGGTGAGGAAATGTCTCTTCTGGAATGGGTTCGCGTGGCGGAAGACGCCCGCGAGCAGCAAGACGATGAGCGCGTGGCAACGGGGCTTGAGTCCTTGCGGATGGCCGTGGGCGAGCTGGTTCCCCTGGATAGGGTCGCGCACATCGCCGTCGACAGCCCGGAGCGGGCGCGCAACGAGATTCGGGCCGCCTGCCGGAGGCTCTCGACGCGAGATCCGTGGAAGGCGTTTGCGCCCGCAGTGTTCCGCGACTTGGTGGAGGGACTGATCAGCACGGTGTTCGGGCTCGGGCCGCTGGAGGATCTGATTGCCGACGAGACGGTGACCGAGATCATGGTCAACGGAACGGACAGCGTGTACATAGAGCGTGACGGCCGCCTGTCCCGAGCGAGCGTGAGCTTCGAGAGCGACGAGCAGGTGCGGGCGCTCATCGATCGCATTTTAGGCCCTTTGGGCCGGCGGGTCGACGAATCGTCGCCCATGGCCAGCGCCCGCTTGCCCCAGGGCCATCGCGTCAACGCGGTGCTGCCGCCGCTCTCCCTCAATGGGCCGCTGCTCACCATTCGCGCCTTCACGCGGCGCGTCATGACGCTGGCCGAGCTGAAAGCGAGAGGTTCGTTCGACGAGACGGTAGAGCAGTTTCTCATTTGGGCTGTGGGGTCGCGCCGTTCCATTGCGGTTTCCGGTGGCACGGGCAGCGGCAAGACGACGCTCTTGAACGCCCTTTCCTGCCATATCTCCCACGAGGAGCGCGTCATCACCATCGAGGATGCCGCCGAATTGAAGTTCGACGAGCACCCCCACGTGGTGCGCTTGGAAGCCCGGGCGCCCAACGCCGAGGGCACCGGCGAGGTGACCATACGGGAGTTGGTGGTGAACGCCCTGCGCATGAGGCCCGATCGCATCATCGTGGGCGAATGCCGCTCCGACGAGGCCATCGACATGCTGCAGGCTATGAACACGGGCCACGACGGATCGCTGACGACGCTGCATGCCAACGCCCCGCGCGAGGCGGTGGAGCGCCTGGTGACCATGGTGCGGTTCGCCGTGGAGCTGCCTCCCGATGCCATCGAGGCGCAGATCGGCAACGCTTTAGATCTGATCGTGCAGACGGCGCGCCGTCCTGGGGGCGCCCGCTGCATCTCCGAGATCGCCGAGGTGTCCTTCGACCACGGGCGCCGCCGCTGCGTCGTTCGCACGCTGTACCGGTGGGAAGTGGGCCAGGAAGCGGGCTTTTGGCTGGACTATCCGCAGTGGGTCGACCGGCTGGCTCCCATGGGCCTGGCGGACAGACGGGAGGTGAAGGCATGGATGCGGTCGTTGGACTTGCGGCAGTCGGCGTAGCCTCGTCGGGGGCGGCGGGGTATCTGGTCGCACGGCTTGCGACGGTTCGGCATGAGCGTCTTCGCCGCACCTGGGCCCTTGCGGCCGAAGGCGGTCGGGGAGTCGCCCACCCCGGGCTTGCTTGGCGTTTGCGCCACGGGGTGTCGGGCTTGCGGCCGGTCGCCGAGGCGCTCCTGCGCCGCGAGCCGGTGCGGCGCTATGTCCTGTGGGCGCGGATGGCCTTGGAGCAGCGGGGCTATGCCTCGACGTCCGATGCCTTGCTCTCGCTGGTTCTGGGCGCTTGCCTTGCCTTGCTTGTCGCCGGCTGGGTGGTGGCCGCATCGCCGGTATTCGGGGCGGCGGTGGCGGGGTGCGCCCTGGTGGCGCTCTGCGCTGCGGTGAAAAACGATGCAGAACGGCGCGAGGCCGCCTTGAGAGACGAGATTCCCGATGCGCTGCGCTCGTTGGGCGTGTGCTTTCGGGCGGGGCTCTCCCTCATGCAGACGCTGGAACAGACGGCCTCGGAGATGAAGGGTCCTCTCGGCGAGTTGTTCCTCTCGGCGGCCCTGGTGCTTCAGACGGGGGGCACGGCCTCGGAGGCGCTGGCGCTGTTTCGTCAGCGGGCCGATGTGCCGGAACTAGCTTTCGTGGCCGTTGCCCTGGACGTGCAGCATCGGAGCGGCGGCAGTCTTGCGGCGGTGCTCGATGCGGCCCGGGAGTCGGTGGAAAGCGAGATCGATCTTGCCCGCTCCCTCAAGGTGCAGACGGCTCAGGCCCAGCTGTCGGCGCGCATCGTCACGGCGATGCCGTTCGTGCTTATCGCTCTGTTCTCGCTTATGAGCCCCGGTTTCCTCTCGCCGTTCTTCGAGAGCATGGCGGGTATGGCTCTTCTGGCGGCGGCTTTGGTCATGCAGGTGGCCGGCGTCGTCTTGGTGCATCGGATGCTGGACGCGGGCGGGAGGCGGTCGTGATGGATGCGAGTTGGGTGCAGGGAGCGGCGGCGATCGTTGCGGTCGGCTCGGCGGCGCTGCTCGGAGGTATGGCCTCGCGCATCGTTGGGGCATGGCGGCGTCGCATCCGTCATCGCGCGGCGGTGGTGGAAGGGTCGTCCGCGCTCCAGGCCGGCCGTGCCCCAGCGGTCGGGGAAGAAGGAGTGGATGCGCGGATAGTCGCCTATGCGGTGGAGCTGTCCCAGCGGGCCCGAAGTCCGCTGTTCCGCTTCCTGTCGCCGTCGTCTCTACGGGAGCGGCCCTTGCCCGACCGTCGCTTGGCCGCAGCCGGTCTTGGCGGCGCGCTGTCGCCTGCGGGCTATGGGGAGGCGCGAGTGCGCCTGATGCTCGGCGGCGCGGTTCTCGGCGGTGCAGTGGGGCTGACGGCGACGACCGAGCTGGCGGCTCTGCTCGCTGTCATCGGCGCCGTCGCCGGGTGGAGGGCGTTGCCCTGGGCGGTGAAGCGGCGAAGTTGCCGGCGAGCCGAGGCCATGGAATGCGACTTGTCCGAGATGCTCGACGTGGTGGCGCTCGGCATGCGCAGCGGAATGTCCTTCGACCGCAGCCTCGATTTGTACACCGGGTATTTCCGCACGCAGCTGGCCGATGCGTTCCGAAGCGCCCAGCGCCAATGGGCCTGCGGCCTGGCATCGCGGCCGGAGGCGCTGCGCGAGGTGGCCGACTCCTACGCCTCCCCGCTGCTCGCCCGGGTGATCGAGAACATTGTGCGCTCCCTGCGCTTCGGCGCGACTATGGCCGACAACTTGGAGGACGCGGCGCGGGAGGCTCGCAGCGGATACAAGGCGCGTCGCCAGGAGGCGGTGGCGAAGGCGCCGGTGAAGATGATGGTTCCCACCGGCGTGCTCATCCTGCCCGCCATGCTCATGCTCGTGCTGGGGCCGGTGCTCCTGGAATTGGCGGGGGGCTTTTGAAGATGAAACGAACGAGAAAGGAAGTGCGACATGAAGAGGCTCGAATCCGTTGTGGGAAAAGTAGCGGATGCGCGGGAGGCGGTCGATCGGCGCACACGCGCGTGGTGCGCCGCGGTGCGCTCGCGCTTGGCGGACACGCGCGGCCAGGGGACGACCGAGTACGCCATTCTCGTCGGGGTGCTCGTGGTCATTGCCATCATCGCCATCACCCTGTTCCGGCCAAAGCTGCAAGAGCTCTGGGACGCCATCGCCTCGGGAATAAACAGCCTTTAGGGAACGAGCGCGGTCAGGGCACGGTGGAATACGCCATCGTCACGGCGGCTTTCCTATGCGTGATTGTTGCCGGGACGGCGCTCTGGCGGGCCTTGTCCCAAGGGCTTTTCGTCGATCACGGGCTCGCCTCGGCGTCGCATCATCTCGCTGGGGCGGCCACGTGGATCGCCGATGTGCTCGTGTTTTAAGGAGGTGCGAGGCAATGGGGCGGATGGGTGCGAGGGCCCGCGATGCGCGCGGCCAGTCGACGGTGGAGGCCGCCGTGGCCCTGCCGGTGGTTTTCCTGCTCGTTCTTCTGCTCGTGCAGCCGGGCATCGTGCTGTACGACCGCATGGTCATGGCCGGTGCGGCGGCCGAGGGCTGCCGACTTCTGGCGACGAGCGACGGCGATGCGGCGACTTGCGAGGAGTACGTGCGCCGCCGCTTGGGGGCGATCCCGCCCCTCGACGTCTTCCATGTGCATGACTCCGGCTGCACATGGGAGGTGCGCTGCGAGGGCGGCGGTGCTGCGGATGTCGCGCGGGTGACCGTGCGGACGGAGGTGAGGCCGCTTCCCCTGCTGGACGGAGGGGCGACGCTGCTCGGTATGGTGAACGAGCGGGGCAACTTGGTTGTGGAGGTGACGGCGACGGCGCCGACGCGCGCCTCGTGGGCTCAGGAATCATTGAATGGCGCGAGCGTCAATGGAAAGGCAGGTGAATGGCGCCATGAAGGATAAGTCGATATTCCGCGACGAGGAGGGCTCGACGACGGCCGGCATGGCCGTGGCGCTGCTCGTCACTCTGTCGCTGCTGTTCTCAGCGGCTCAGGTGTACCGCATCCACGCCGCTGGTGCCGAGGTGCAGGAGGTGGCCGATGCCGCCGCATGCGCGGCCTTAAACCCCGTGGCCGAGTTCATGGTGGCCGTGCGCGTGGCCGATGCCGCCGTGCTGTCACTCACGCTTCTGGGTGACATTGCGTACGGGGCCGGCGTCGTCGCCCTGTGCGTCCCGCCGACGGCGGAGTTGGGCAACCAGCTCGTTTCGGCCGGTCAGAAAGTGATCAAGGCGCGCGACGCGTTCTCCCAGAAGGCCTGCGAGGGGCTGGAGGCGCTGCAGCGGGCGCTGCCGTTTCTCGCGGCGGCCAACGGTGCGGCGGTGGCGGCGGCCAATGGTGAGGGGAGCGGCTATGCGGCCATGGCCCTGCTGCTGCCCGGCGAGGGGTCGTCTATTGCGTCAGGGGCGAGTGCGGTCGAGGAGTCCATGGAGGAGGCCGTGGAAGCGGGCAAGGGCGAGCTTGCCGAGGCGGCGTCCCGGGCCGAGGAGGCGGCGCGTGCCGCCGAGGAAGCCCGGGCTCGGGGTTTCGCCCGCGACTGCGGCGACAATCCGTCCTATTGCATGTACGAGCGCGCGGGGCGCCTCGCAGGGCTGAGCGGTGCCGATAACCCTCTGTTCGCCTCGGTGGACAGTTGGTCGTTCTCCGTGCCTCTCGAACGGGCGCGAGTCTATTACCGCGAGCGGCTGCTGAGCGAGCGTCCTGCCTCGGACTCTGCCGAGGAGCAGGCCCGCAGCGCCCTGCGCAAGCGATTCTACGCCTATGCCATAAGCGAGCTGCGCGAGGCCTTCGTCCACGAGACGGCCGACAGCTTCTCAGCGTCGTTCCCCCGCTTTCCGCGGAACACCGAGCAGATGCGGGCCACGCGGCTGTACACCGAGCCCGTCTACCCGGTGACCGTCGATGGAGAGCTGCCGGTGATGCATGCCTGGGACGGCTGCCCGGAGGCGGGGCTCGTGGACTATTACGGGTCGGCCGAGGAGTGGGAGTCCGGCTCCTTCGAAACCTGCCCTGCCTGCAAGTTCACAGCGAGCGCCTTAGGATCGGTGGCCTCGGCCTCCACCTCCATCGACAATGGGTTCGAGTACCACTACGACGCCGTCGCCCAGGCTGCTGCCGACTACCAGAAGGCGAGAGCGGTTGCTGAGCCGCTGAGTCGCGCGGCGAAGGGCAAGGCCGAGGGCCTTTTGGGCGAGGTTCTGGCCGCGCTCGGCGATGCGGGCGCCTTCCGCATCAAAGCGGATCCTCCCGGCGCGGCGGGGTGCATCGCCTTCGTCGTCTCGACGGGAACGTCGGCGCCGACCGCCTTCGAGAGCGCTTTTGCGCCCTCGGGCACGCTGGGCACTCGGGCCGCGGTGTCGGCGGCGACGCTCATCCGGGACGAGGGCGAGGAGGCGTCGGTGATAGGCGACTTGCTCGACGATCTGTCGGGGTCGGGCTCTGCTCTCTCCGGCGTCGGCGGTTTGGTGCTGGACGGATGGGCCGGCGTCCTGGAGGCCTATAGCAGCGGCACCGAAGGGTTGAAAAACGGGGTGGCGGCCGTGCTTTCGGGCATACCGCTCGCCGGCTCGACGGGATTGGGAGAGTGGGCCGCCAATGGCCTTCGCGAAGGGCTCGAGGCGGTGGGCCTCGAGCCGGCCGACACGGCTCCCCTCAAGCCAGTTCTTGCCGGTACGGAAGCCGTGGCGCGCGCTGGCGGCGGCGACTGGTCAGCCCGGTACCTCTCTCTGCGCGAGCAGGCATTGGCGCGCCCCGAGGCCTCCAGCGATGCCCTCGGTTTGCTAGCGGAGCGGGTGAGCGACGAGGCCTATCAGCGCTTGGCCTCCCTGGAGATCACCCTTGCGGTTGTCGAGATTCCTCTGACAGGGGTCTCGGTTCCGTTGACGGTGACCCTCCCCGCCACCTTGGCCGAAGGAGCGACCGGACTTGTCGATGGCGCTTTCGCAGCCCTGCGCAACATCGTCGGCGCTCCGACGTATCTCGAGAGATGGGAGTGAGCTATGGACGTTCTGCGAAAGGAGCGCGGGGATGCGGGTCAGGCTACCGTCGAGCTGGCTGTCGTCCTTCCCGTGGCCATTGTGCTCGCCGTCATCGTCGTGAACGCGCTGTCGTTTTTCGAGGCATGCGCGGCTTTTGACCAGCTGGCCCGTCAAGCCATCTGCGCCTATGCTCCGTCGCCCGATGCGGGCCAGGGGCCGGCCGAGGTGGCCGCTCTTGTGGAAAGCGAGCTGGAGGAGGCTTTGGGTACTTCCAACCTGGCAATCGAGGTAACGGTTCAGGGGCGGGCAGGCTCCTATCAGCGCTATTGCGGACGTCTCTCCTTTGCCCCTACGCTTTTCGGGCTGGGGCTTAAAGACGAGGTGTTCGGCGTCTCGCTTCCGAGGCTCGTCCACGAGGTCGATCTGACGGTGGACGCCTATCGGCCGGGGGTGCTGCTCTGATGGGCGCCGGGAAGATATGGCGCCGTCGGTTCGGGTGCGCCCTCGCGCTTGTCCTGGCCCCTCTGCTCGCTCTGGCTTTGGGGCAACCGATGGGGGAGGCCATGCTGCCTGGGGCGCCAGGGGAGCTTGAGCCCGACGTCGGTCTGCGCGCGGCGTGGGAGGCCCCCAACTGGTTCGCCGAGGAAGTGGTTGATGTGAACGGTCGCGAGGAGCTGCGGGCCAACGACGACTGGTCGGTGGTCTCCTTCGTTGAGGAGGGGGACGGCCTGCCCGATCGCCTCGTTGGCGAGCTGGAGGGACGCGGGTGGGCACTGGTGGCCAGCGGCCAAGAAGGAGTATGGACGGGAGTCAAGGAAGGAGGGCGGTGCTCATGGCTCGCACTCAGCTGCACGCGGGTGGGCGACGCGCTGTGCGCGGTTCTTCAAGTAAATGCGCCGATGGGATGAGGGGAGACGCAGGAACGGCGTTTGCGCGCCTTTGCACGGTAAGGGATGGCGATCGGGCCCCGTTCGAGGGCCGATGGGTGGTAGCTTCAAGCCCGCTTCTGCGGTTGCGCGGATTGGCGGGACGCAGGCCGGATTCTACGGTCATGGTGTTCCCGCGCTGTCGCGATGTGCACACGCTGACGATGCGGCATCCTCTGGACGTTGCCTTTCTCGACAGGAGGGGCCGGGTGATAGCGGTTCATCGTCTCGTGCTACCGGGGGCGCGCCTGCGTTGCGGTCGAGCTTGGGCGGTAGTGGAGCGCTTTGCCCGGCCGGGGCCCTGGTTCGTCCGAGGCGATGTGTGTCTGCTCCCCGATGCTCCGCGACGCAGAAAGCCGAGGGCGCCCGCTCTCGCAAGAACTCAGACCGCTCCGGAAACGTCGGGCGGCAGGGGAGCGGTTAAGAACGAAACCAAGAGAAGGAGACATCGATGAAAATCTGCCCAGTTTGCGAGAGCACCCTGTTCGATGACATGGATACGTGCTTCGGGTGCCTGTACCGTTTCGGCAGCGATCCGGCTCTCGAGGCGGCCCGCTCTGCGAAGGCAGTGCCCTGGCCCGTAGATGGAGGGGAAGGGGAGTGCGCTGCCAGCAGAGGCGGCGAAGGCGGTTCTGCCGCCCCCACCGCCCAGGAGATGAGCGTTCCTGGCTGGCGTCTGCGCGTGCGCTCCGAGGGGCTTCAGCCCCGGGGGAGTTCGCTTACCATAGAGATCGAGCCCGTCTAGCGGGTCATCTCCTCGAAGAGACGATCGGCCTCGGCTGAGAGGTGCTCCTCGATGGCCAGGTAGGCATCGAGGAGGCGATTTCCGTCCTCGGTGAGCGTGGAGCCGTGAGCCCCGTCGCGCAGGAGGAGCTGCACGTCGAGTGTCTCCTCAGTGTCTTTGATGATGCGCCAGGCCTTGCTGTAGGCCATGCGCATGCCCTTGGCGGCCGCGTTGAGGGAGCCCATCTCGCGCACGCCCAGGCAGAGCTTGGCGATGCCCGGTCCGAAGGCGGACTTGTTCTCGGAAGAGGGGTTCGCCACGGTGAGGCGGACGGTGGTGGAGAGGTTCTTCAACTGGCCCATGATGGCATCGCTTCCGTTCCCGGGAGGCCTAGCGGGCGAGGAACGCCTCGGCGGCGTCCTCGATGGCCTCGACGTCGTTGTCGATAACTTCGGTGAATCGTACTTGCATTGTATCTAGGTTGGCAAGTCCGGCGGGGATGTGATGCTTGCCCGTTTCCTCGGCGATGAGCTTGTTCAGCTCGCAACCGGTGAGCGCGGCCACGTCCGCGGGCAGCTCGCCAGAAGGCTCGATGCCGTGAAGCGCCCGGTAGACGTTGTTGCCGAATTTTGCCCAGTGGGCCGTGGAGGCGATGAGGACGGGGTTCTCGCCGCGCAGGTTCTGAGCGGCGGCGTAGGCCACAGCGGTGTGGGGATCCAGCAGGTAGTCGTGGGCGTCGAGCACTTCGCGGATGGTGGCGAGACAGGTGGCGTTGTCCACGGAATCGGCGCTGAAGTTCTCCCGCACGCGGCGGAACGTCTCGGCGTCTACGCGGAAGCAACGGGCGTCGGCCAGATCGGCCATCCACTGGCGAATAGCCTCGCCATTGCGGCCCGTGAGCTCGAAGAGCTGGCGCTCGAGGTTGGAGGAGACGAGAATGTCCATCGAGGGAGAGGAGGTAAGAATGAACTCGCGGTCGGAGATGTCGTAGGTGCCGGTGTTGATGAAGTCGGTGAGCACGCGGTTGTCGTTGCTGGCGCACAGCAGCCGTTCGATGGGCACCCCGATTTGCTTGGCGTACCAAGCGGCCAGGATGTTGCCGAAGTTGCCCGTGGGAACGCACACGTCGATGGGGCATCCGGCTTCGATCTTGCCCGCCGCCACGAGTTCAGCATAGCTGGAGATGTAATAGACCACCTGAGGCAGCAGCCGCCCCCAGTTGATGGAGTTGGCGCTGGAAAGGGCGATGCGGTACTCATCCAGCAACTTCTCGGCGAACTTCTCGTCGGCAAAGGCGTGCTTGACGCCGGTCTGGCAGTCGTCGAAATTGCCGCGCACGGCCCACACCTGCACGTTGTCTCCGGTGGTGGTGACCATCTGCTTGCGCTGGATGTCGCTCACGCCGCCATCGGGGAACAGCACCCCGATGGAAACGCCGTCTACACCCTTGAAACCCTCCAGGGCGGCCTTGCCGGTGTCGCCGGAGGTGGCCACGAGGATCATGAACTCGTGATCGAGCGTCCCCTCCTCGCGCAGCTTCTCGGCGCTGGCCGAGAAGAAGTGGGGCAGGCACTGCAGGGCCATGTCCTTGAAGGCACTCGTCGGCCCGTGCCACAGCTCCAGGATGTGGGTGCTCTCGTCTAGTGAGGTAATAGGGCAGATGGCCTCATCGTCGAAATTGTCGCCATAGGCGCGGCCCATGAGCTCGTCGATGGCCTCGTCGGGCAGATCGACGTTGAACGCCTTGTAGATGGCGGCCGCCCGCTGGGCGTAGGGGAGACGCGCCAGAGCGCAGATCTCGTCAAGACTCAGCGTCGGCAGCTCTTCGGGAACGTAGAGACCGCCGCCTTGGGCCAGGCCGTTGATGACGGCTTGAGTGAAAGGCACCGGCTCGCCGGCTGCTCCACGCGTGTCCACGTACAGGTTCTGGCCGAACGAGGCGGCCCGATCGATGCGTTGCGCCATGAATCATCCTTTTTCAAAGAGGTCAGATGGGATAAAGGATACCACGTCGCCCGCCCTTTGGCGGGGCGTTTCAGGCGGACTGTGCGAGTTTCGCGCTCACGTGACAAAGTATGAAAAAGCAAACTTTTAGGGTTTACATAGTCTAACTTTTGGCTACAATACAATGTTGCATGCAGCTAACATTGATTGGAGTCATCATGAGCAATGCGATGGTTATGGAGAGCGCCGTCTGCCGGGCCAGCAGCGCGGGCGCGTCGTGCCAGCCGATGCCGCTGACGTTCCTGCGTCGCGGCGATGCCGCTCAAGTTGTCCGCGTGCGGGGAAAGGGCGATGTGCACCATCATCTCGAGAACCTCGGGTTCGTCGAGGGAGCGAAGGTGTCCGTCGTTTCCGAGCAGGCAGGAAACTTCATCGTGGAGATCAAGGGCGCGAGTGTGGCGCTCGATAAATCGGTGGCCGCGAAGATCATCGTTTCATAAGAAGGCACGCCCGTCGCGCGCCCGCAAAGATGGGCGTCAAGAGGCGTTCGTGTCGTCGCGCGATCGCAATGACGGACGCCGCGGGGCGCCTGCGTTGTCGTGCCGACCCAATCAACCGGAATCGCCGAGAGGACAGAAAGGAAGAACATGGCTGAGGACAAGACCCTGCGCGATGTGCCCGTGGGGCAATCGGCGACGGTGCGCCGCCTGGTGGGCGAGGGCGCCATCAAGCGCCGCATCATGGATATGGGCATCACCAAGGGCACCGATATCTACGTGCGCAAGGTGGCGCCTTTGGGAGACCCCATCGAGGTGACTGTCCGCGGGTTCGAGTTGTCGCTTCGCAAGGGCGAGGCGCAAAACGTGCTCGTATCCTAGGGGAGCCGCACCTCCCCTGCGCCCGAGGGCGCATTTTTTCTCCCCTCTAGTTAGTTTTATCTAACTTCTGTCTTCGCCGCGGCGCGCATTGGGAGGCGCGAGAAGGGCCCGGCGAACAACGGTTTTTTTGGAGAAGGAAAGGCTGATCATGGCTATCAACATTGCCCTTGCCGGCAACCCCAATTGCGGCAAGACGACCATGTTCAACGATCTGACCGGCGCGAACCAGTACGTGGGAAACTGGCCCGGCGTGACCGTTGAGAAAAAAGAGGGCCGCTACCGCGCCGATAAGGAGGTGGTCGTCACCGACCTGCCCGGCGTGTACTCGCTCTCGCCCTACACCCCCGAGGAGATCGTCACCCGCGACTACCTCATGAGCGGCAAACCGGACGCGGTCATCAACCTGGTGGACGCGACGAACCTCGAGCGCAACCTCTACCTCACCACCCAGATCATCGATCTGGGCATTCCCGTGGTCGTGGCCCTCAACATGATGGATCTCGTGGAGAAAAACGGCGATAAGATCGACGTCGATGCCCTTGCCAAGCGCTTGGGCTGCCCGGTGGTGCCGACCTCGGCGCTCAAGGGCCGCGGCATGGAGGAGGTTGTGAGGGCCGCCATCGAGGCGGGCAAGAAGTGCGCCGCCCCTGCGACCACCCTGCGCTTCACCAACGAGGTGGAAGAGGCCTTAGCCCAGGTCATCGACGTGGCCGGCGCGGCCATCAAGGGCCGCCACGCCCGCTGGTACGCCATCAAACTCCTGGAAGGCGAGCAGCTCACCATCGACGCGCTGAACCTGCCGGCCGCCGCGCTCTCGAAGATCGCCGCCATCCGCGAGCGTCTGGAAGATGCGGAGGACGACGACGCCGAGTCCATCATCACCAACGAGCGTTACGACAATATCACGGAGGTCTGTGACGCCTGCGTGAGGAAGTCCCCGAAGACCATGACCACCACCCAGAAGATCGACCGCGTGGTCACCAACCGCATCCTGGGCATCCCGATCTTCATCGCCATCATGTTCTTCGTGTACTACATCTCGGTGTCCACCGTGGGCACCATCGTGACCGACTGGGCCAACGACGGCCTGTTCGGCGACGGCTGGCTCTACACCGGCACCGAACAGTACGAGGCCGCTGTCGAGGAGTTCGAGGGCATCCTCGAGACCGACGAGGGCGTGGCTGCCTTCGAAGCCGGCGAGTTGGAGGAGCCCGATCCGGCCGACTACGGCTTCTACCACGTGGGCGTGCCCGTCGTGGTGGGCGGCTGGCTTGAATCCATCGGCGCCGCTCCCTGGGTGCAGTCGCTCGTGCTGGACGGCATCATCGCCGGCGTGGGCGCCGTCATCGGCTTCATCCCGCAGCTGATCGTGCTGTTCATCCTGCTCGGTTTCTTGGAGGGTTGCGGATACATGGCCCGCGTCGCCTTCATCATGGACCGCGTGTTCCGCCGCTTCGGTCTGTCCGGCAAATCCTTCATCCCAATGCTCATTGCCTCCGGCTGCGGTGTGCCCGCGGTCATGGCCACCAAGACCATCGAGAACGAGAAGGACCGCCGCATGACCATCATGACGACGACCATGATCCCCTGCGGCGCTAAGCTGCCCATCATCGCGCTCGTCTTCGGCGCCCTGGCCGGCGGCGACTACGAGGCAACCTGGTGGGTCGCGCCCGTCTTCTACTTCCTGGGGCTGTTCGCCATCATCCTGTCCTGCATCATCCTGAAGAAGTTCCGCGCCTTCTCCGGCGAGGTGGCCCCCTTCATCATGGAGCTTCCCCAATACCATCTGCCCACGGTGAAGAACGTACTGCTTTCCATGTGGGAGCGCGTGCGCAGCTACGTGGTGAAAGCCGGTACCATCATCTTCCTGTCCTCTATGGTCATCTGGTTCCTGCTGAACTTCGGCTTCTACGAGGGCTCCTTCGGCCTGCTCGACCCCGAGGTTGACGACTATATCCAGTACAGCCTCATGGCCGGCCTCGGCAACCTGCTCGCCTGGATCTTCGCGCCGCTCGGCTTCGGCAACTGGGAATCTACCGTCACCTCCATCACGGGCCTTGTGGCCAAGGAGAATGTCGTGGCCACCGTGGGCGTCATCACGAGCCTCGGCGAGGAAATCGGCGAGACCGACCCGTCGCTGTGGGCCTCGTTTGCCGCCATGCTCGGCGGCAGCTCGGCGGCCATCATGGCCTTCTGCGCCTTCAATCTTTTGTGCGCGCCGTGCTTCGCGGCCATCGGCACTATCCGTCGCCAGATGATGTCGGCGAAGTGGACCTGGGCCGCCATCGGCTACATGTGCGCCTTCGCCTGGTGCGTGGGCCTCATGATCTACCAGTTCGGCGGCCTTATCGCCGGCGAGATCGCCTTCGGCCCGTTCACGGCGTTGGCTGTCGTGGTGGCCGCGGGCATGCTGTACCTGCTGTTCCGCCCGGCCGCCAAGCCCAAGCGCGCGGGCAGGCTGGAAGCGGCGAGAAAGAACGCCTAAGTTGCAAGGAGCCATTATGCAAGAGCTCAGCCTCAATTTCCCCACCGTCGTCATCCTTCTGGTCATCCTGGCCCTGGCGGTGCTCGCCATCCGGCGCATGACGCGCCGCGGCCTGTGCGACTGCGGCGACCACTGCGGCGATGGGGAAGGCGGCTGCGCCGGTTGCTCCCACTGCGCTTCGGCCGTTCGACCGACCGTTTCAAGCCGCATCAACGGCACGGGTGCCGGTGACGAGATGCCGCCGTGCTGCCAGGCGGCCGAGGCCATGGCCCAAGCCGCCGCCAAGGCCGTGGGGGATCAGGCCCCGCGCCGTCCGTAACCGTTTGGCGAAGACAATGTGAAAGAGGCTCGGAAGTTTCGGCTCCGAGCCTCTTTTTTCTTCGCGCGCCGTGCTATGATGATCTGACTTGTTCGATAAGGAGATTGCTGTGGTGAAAACGTCCATGTCCCACGAGGATTACCTCGAGGCCATCGTCATGCTGGGTGGCACGACCGACGCGCCCGTGCGCTCGGTGGATGTGGCCAACAAGCTGGGCGTTTCCAAAGCGTCGGTGAACAAGGCCATCTCCGCTCTGAAGGAGCAGGAGCTGGTCGTGCAACCGCACTACGGCGACATCACGCTGACCGAGGCGGGCTACGCCTACGGTCGGTCGGTGCTCGATCGCCATCGCATGCTCTTCGACTTTCTGACCAAGGCCTTGGGGATCGAACCCGAGGTGGCGGAAGTCGAGGCCTGCCAGATGGAACACGCCATCAGCGATGCCTCCTTCGAGAAATGGGGCGCGTTCGTCCGCAGTCTCGACTTGTGAGCAAGGGGCGCCTCGGCGCCTGACCGATAATCTACCCGCTTTCGACTGACTACCCGCACCAGAAACGAACCCCGGCAGCGAAAGGACGAGCGAATCCCCGTGCCACGACAGGCGAATATCGTTTCCTTCGACACAGCGCGACGCGTTGCGTCGGATCGTCGTGCGCGCCAGACGCCGCCTGTGCGCGCCCATGCCGGCCGCTTCGCCGATGACCCGGATTTCGAGGTGCGCGTGACCGGTCGAGCCGCAAGCGCCGGGCGCTCTTCGGCCCGGTCGTTCGCCGCGCCGGCATCCGGTTCTCGCTACGCGCCCCTTTCCATGGGCGACGCCCACCGCGGGCCGGGCTCTTTGGAATCGCGCGGGGCCGCGCGCGCCGCAGATGTCGACGACGAGGAGCTGGAAGCCCCCTTGGGGCCCTTGGGCCGCCTGACCTCCCGGTTCGGCAAGAAGCGCCGCCAGCGCGCGAAAGAGCGGGCGGGTCGCGCCTACTATCGCCAGTACGAGGCCGGCAAGCCCTCGGACGCCTCCCAGGCCGGTCCGCGCGCCGCCGTGTACAAGGGCGAGATGGGCTCGTCGCACCGCCGCTCGTCTCGGATGCAGCAGAAGGAATCGGGCGCCTCCGGGCGCGTCAAGATGCCCGAGGCGAAAGCTCCTTTCTTTACGCGGGCGCCCTTCATCGTCACCTGCGCCACGGTTCTGTGCCTGGGGCTGGGGGCGGCTTTCCTCTACGGGCCGGCCCAGCAGCTCTACCAGGACATCCGCGAGCGAGACCGCCTCGCCGCCGAGTACGAGGCCGTCACGGAGCGCAACGCCGCCATCGAGGCGTCGGTGGATGCCCTTTCCACCGAGGCCGGCATCGAGGACGCGGCCCGCACGCAGCTCGGCTGGGTGCACGAGGGCGAGCATGCCGTGTCCGTGAGCGGACTGGCCGAAAAGGACGAGGCCTCCGAGTTCCGTGGCAATATCGTATCCGAGGACATCACTGCCCCGGATACCTGGTACTCCGACCTCCTCGATCCGATCTTCGGCGTGGAGTAGATCCGAACCGTTAAGAGGAGCATGCCATGACCTATGCTGACGGGCGCTATGGGGCCCTGGATATCGGGACGGTGACCTGCCGTCTTCTTGTGGCAGACGTGGAAGACGGACGCATCATCGATGTGGATAAGGAGTACGCCATCACCGATTTGGGCGTGGGCGTGGACGCTACGGGGCGCCTGTCCGAGGCGGCTATCGAGCGGGTGCTCGCCTGCGTGGATCGCTACTTGGAGGTGCTCGCACGCTACGATGCTCCCGAGCATCCCGTGCGACGGCTCATCGCCATGGCCACCTCCGCCTCCCGCGATGCCGAAAACGGGCCGGAGTTCGCGGCCCGCTTGGCAGAGCGCGGCGTCACGCTGGCGGTGATCCCCGGCTCTCGTGAGGCGCAGCTCACGTTCTTGGGCGCCTCCAGCGATTTCCCCGGCGAGAACCTGCTCATCGTTGATATCGGTGGCGGTTCGACGGAGGTGGTGGCCGGGAGTTTCGGCACCGATCCGGTGGCCTCCCGCTCCTTCGATATCGGCTGCCGTCGCGTGACAGAGCGATTCTTCCACGACGATCCGCCGACGCCGGGCCAGATGGACGCGGCCCGTCAGTGGATTCGCGAAGCCATGGCGCCGTATTTCGAAGGCTTGGCCGACATCGGCTTTGCCATCGATCGCGTGGTGGCCGTGGCCGGTACGGCCACGAGCGTCGTGAGCATTCGCGAAGCTATGGAAACCTACGACTCCTCCCGCGTGCACAAGGCCGTCGTCACTGCCGATGAGCTGCGGACCATCGAGGAGCGTCTGGCCGCCGAGCCGCTGGAAGAGCGCAAGGCTACGGTGGGCCTCGACCCGAAGCGCGCCGGCGTCATCGTGGCCGGATTCGTCATTTTGGAAGAGGTGCTGGCCCTGGCCGGCGCGGACGCCTACACGGCCAGCGAATCGGACATCCTCCACGGCATGATCTTCGAGGCCGCCCGGGAAGATTGATGGTAGGGGCGGTGGGACTCGAACCCACAATCCGAAGAGGCGGATTTTAAGTCCGCTGCGTATGCCAATTCCGCCACGCCCCCGCGCATCGTGCGCCGTCCGATGACGGCGAATGTACGCATGATACCACGACACGAGAGCGCTTCGCGCGACGTTCGCGCCCGTCGCCCCTAGCGGGCCATGACGCAGCGCACCTGCTGGTTGTCTCCGGTACAGGTCTGCAGGGTGATGGTCTCGCCGGTCGGCGCGATGCGGCTCTCGTAGACGAAGTAGTTCGACCCGTTGGGTAGAAAGAGCGCGTCGAAGACGTAGTAGGTGCGCGAGTCGCCGTCGTCGTCGAACACGGTGACCTTGTCGCCGATTTCCAAATCCATGACGCGCTCGAAGACGCCGGGGTTGTGTCCGATGAAGTAGGTGTTCGCGTTGTCGGAGACGCATCCGGTGCCCACCCAGGTGCTGGCGTAGCCGTCGGGCGCGGTGATGTCGGCCGGCTCGCCCTGGCGATAGGGCACTTCCTCGCCGAGGAAGCAGATGAGGCTGCTTGCGGAATCGGGCGTTCCGTCGTCGTCGCCTGCGGGCGCGGGCTCGGCCTGGCGCGCCGCTTGAAGGGCCTGCTCGGTCAGCACGTCCTGATTCGCCTCGTCCAGGTGGTGGGCCCATACCCACAAGGTGTCGCACACGCCTTGGCCGAAGCGCCCCGTGAAGCGGAAGGGCGGCACCTCGTCGGCATCGCTTTCGGGCGCGGCGGCTCCCAGCATGATGGACAGCCCCAGGCACACCGCGAGAACCAGGGCAAAGGCCCTGGCTGCCTTTCGCGATGCGAGGAGGGGGCGAAGGCTCATGAGGCTCTTCCTTTCCACGATGCTTTCTCGGTGCAGCCCAGATGCGCGCCGCCGACAGGGAACAAGGAGCGCGCCGAAGCTTTCGCCCTCACTTTATCGACTTCCCGTCAAGATTTCCACCCCTCATCCCTTAATATCCTGTTAATCGAAAGCTTAGGCAAAACTTAGGCTGCGGTGCACAGGCGTCGGGTTACCATGGGAACTTGGAGAATCTTGTCGGTGCGAGGGGGTGGCCATGAGGGTACGCAATATCAGCTTGCGAGTGGTATCGCTGCTCGTGCTCACCTTCGTGTTCGTGGTGGCTACCGCGGTGTTCACGCTCTTCGACATCCGCATGCAAACCCAGAACATGGAGGACTCGCTCGCCGAGGAGGCGCGCACCTTCGCGCGCGAGATGGACGCCGTGTGGGAGTTCATGGACAACTCCCAGCACACCATCAACAACACAACGACGGGCGTCTACGAGTTCAAGGGGCTGCACTGCGCCATCGTCGGCAAGAGCGTCGGCGCCATCTTCTCGGCGGGCAACAACTACTCCATCCGCTACACGAACTTCGAGCCGCGCCGGGCTCAGGACAAGCCCGATGCCTTCGAAACCGAGGCGCTGGCCCTGTTCAACGAGCAAAAGGACACTCAGGAGTTCTTCCGCATTGTGAGCGACGACCCGGCCGAGGTCGACCGCGCCCAAACTTCGGCCGACAACGGCGCCGCGCAGTTCCGCTATGTGCAGGCGCTCAGGGTAAACGAGAGCTGCCTTGAGTGCCATGGCGAACCGGCCGGGGAGATCGACATCACCGGGTTTCCGAAGGAGGGCTGGACGCTGGATTCCATCGGCGGCGCCATCAGCATCGTCATTCCGCTGGAGCAGCAGTACCAGGCCCTGCGCGAGAACGTCATCCGCGACGTGGGGTTCTTCCTGCTTCTGGCCACCTTCATCGGACTGGTGGTCTTCGGGCTCATGACCGTGTTCGTGCTGCGCCCGCTGGAGGCCATGAAGCGGGCCTTCGGGGAAGTGGGCGAGGGCCGGCTCGCGCAATCCATGGACGATGCGGGCACGGCGCGGGAGATGGCGAGTCTTATCGACCGCTTCAACGCCATGGCCCGCGAGCTGCGCATCACTTATGGGGGGCTGGAAGAGCAGGTGGAGGCGCGTACCCAGGACTTGCGCCGCGCCAACGAGGAGCTGGCCGCCCAGCGTGACAGCCTGGAGGCCTTAAGCGAGAAGCTGGCGAAGGAGTCCCAGGTGAAGAGCGATTTGCTCTCTATGGTGAACCACGAGCTGCGCACCCCGCTCACCTCCATCATCACGCTGGCGCAGATTGCGTTGGAATCGGGTGGGGCTGATGCGGAGGAGCGGCGCAGCTGGGAGGAGGTGCGCAAGTCCAGCTCGGTGCTTCTGGGGATGATCAACGACATGCTGGACATCGCGCGGTCGGACGCGGGGGCCATGGCGGTGTCCATGGAGCTGATGGACTTGGGCGACATCGTCGCTTCGGCTCAGGGGACTATCGGCCCTCTGGCCGTGGGGGCGCGGGTGACGCTGACAACGACGGTGGCGCCGGACGTGCCGCTCGTTTCCGGCGATTACGAGAAAATGCTGCGCATTCTGGAGAACTTGGGCAGCAATGCGGTGAAGTTCACGCCGGCCGGGGGCACCGTGGCCATCGCCGCCGTGCGCGAGGAGGCCACGGGGGATGTGCTGGTGACGGTGTCCGATAACGGCATCGGCATCGCGTCGGAGAACCAGGAGCGCATCTTCGAGCGGTTCTTCCAGGTGGACAGCTCGGCGACGCGCATCTACAGCGGCAGCGGGCTGGGGCTCGCGCTCGTGCGCGAGTACGCGGTGGCCCAGGGGTATACGGTGACGGTGGAAAGCGTGCTGGGGGAGGGAAGCGCGTTCACCGTGCGCATTCCCGCCGCGGCCGTGGTAGAGTTGGACGAGGACGAATAAGCGGGCCGGGCGAGGGTGCCGGTCGGTAAGTGGCCGGCGCGGCGGCGCCCTGGGGCCGCGTAGCACGAGAGACGAGGAGGCGGCTGTGTACAAGGTGATGCTCATCGACGACGAGAAGAGCCTGCATATGGCCATCGAGAAGCTGCTCACGAAGAGCGGCTACGAGTACTGCGGGGCCACCGACGCCGAGTCGGGACTGGAGATGCTCGCCACCGAGAAGCCGGACCTGCTGCTTTTGGACGTCATGCTGCCGGGCATGAACGGGTTCGACTTGTGCACGCGCATCCGCGCCGAGGGGCGGCGCATTCCCATCATCTTCCTATCGGCGAAAAACGACATCGTGGACAAGTCCATCGGGTTTCGGGCCGGGGGCGACGACTACGTGACCAAGCCCTTCGACGCCACCGAGCTCATCCTGCGCATCGAGGCCCACATCCGCCGCCACAAGGACACCATCGAGTTCGCCCGCTGCACGGCCCGCGACGGATCGGTGACCATCGGGGATTTGGAAGTGCGCTTCGACGAGTACCAGGTGCTCGTGGGCGGCCGGCCTGCGAACCTGACCACCAAGGAGTTCGAGATCGTGGCTTTCTTGGCGACGCACCCGGGCAAGGTGTTCACCCGCAGCCAGATTCAGGAGTACATCTGGGGCGAAGGAGAGGTGGACGCGCATTCGAACTCCATCACCGTGTTCGTGCGCAAGATCCGCGAGAAGATAGAGGAGAACCCCAGCGAGCCCAAATACCTGCTGACCGTCCAGCGTGTCGGCTACAAAATGGCCGACACCTTGGGATAGTGGCGATTTCGGCGCGAGCCTCAATTTAGCTCAGATTGAGAAATTTTGCATAATGTAGGGGTTGATTCAAAAAAATCTTTGCATAATGTGGGATTTCGACTCGAAAAATTTCTGCATAACGTAGAATGATGCTTGGAAAAGCAGGAATCGCCGCTACAGAATAGGCGAAGGAGGGCGTTATGTTCGAGCGCAAGGCTTACGAAAAAATGCTCCGGTGGCACAGGTCGGCCGACCGCACGGCTCTTCTGGTGCGCGGCGCGCGCCAAATCGGTAAAAGTACGCTTGTGCGCCATCTCGGCGAAACCTGCTACGACGTGTTTGTGGAAGTGAACCTCTACAGCGATCCTGCCGCGAAGGAGGCGCTTGCCAATGCCAGGAACACCGAGGAGCTTTTAAGTCGGATTTCGCTGATGGCCAGCTCGCCCCTCGAACCGGGGAGGACGCTCATTTTCATTGACGAGATACAGGAGCTTCCCGATATCATCACCATGGCAAAGTTTCTTGTGGAAGACGGGCGGTTCCACTACGCCTTCTCTGGCTCGATGCTGGGAACCGAGTTGCGGAAAGTGCGCTCGTATCCCGTGGGCTTCGTGACGGAGCTGGTCATGCATCCGATGGATTTCGAGGAGTTCTGCTGGGCTGTCGGGGTGAGCCGCGAGGGTTTAGAAACAGTGCGCACCTCTTGCCACGCGCTGCAGCCGGTGCCCGATTATCTTCACGATGCGCTTCTGTCCTACTTCCGCACCTATGTGGTGGTGGGCGGTATGCCCGGCGCCATTCAGGAGTTTGCCGACAAGCGCGGCGACTTGGCGGCGGTTCGAGTCCTTCAAGACGAGCTGGTGGAAAGCTACCGTCATGACATCAAGAAGTACGCGGGTGCGCGGGCGCTGAATGTAGAGTCCATCTTCGATGAGCTGCCCCTGCAGCTTGATAGCGGTACGAGGCGTTTTGTGCTGAACTCCATCGATGACGAGGCTCGCTACGAGAGCTATCGGAAGGATTTCGTTTGGCTCACGTCGGCGGGGGTGGCGCTCAAATGCGATCAAGTGACCGATCCGAAAGCGCCTCTGAAGGCAACCGAGCGGCCGGGGCTGTTCAAGTTGTACGAGTCCGATACCGGCATGCTGGTGAGTCGCTATCCTCAAAGTCTTGCGCGAGCCGTGTATTTCGACGAGCGCCAGGTGAACCAAGGCGCTGTGTTCGAGAACGTCGTCGCCCAGCAGCTGGTGGCGGCCGGCTATCCGTTGTACTACTCCATGAGCCGCAAGAGGGGAGAGGTCGACTTTCTAACGGAGGGCCGTGCCGGGGAAGTGGTGCCTCTGGAAGTGAAATCAGGTGCGAGCGTGCGAGCCCATGCGGCCCTCGATAAGCTGCTGGCCTCGGAAGAGTTCGGTATCCCTCGAGGCATCGTGCTGTCTCGCTTGAACATCGAAGTGGATGAGAAGGTTGTTTATCTGCCATGGTACGCGCAGTTTTGCCTTGAAGAGGTTCTGCTTCCCGAGGCAGAGCTGCCGAAGGTGACGTTGCCAAAGATTTAAGTGCCGTTGGGTATGCTGGGTCGCTCGGGTCGCTTAGGTCGCGCGAGTCGCACCGCGAGTCGCACCGAGTGCCAAATCCTAAAACGCCCTGATCAAAACCATTGCCGATTGACGTCTTAATCTCCGGTTAAGGTCAGCTTAACGCAAAGCTTAGACGCGGCGTATCGCTATTAATCGGGGGCTTGGGCAGAATGGGAACATCGAAAAGTCCAACGAGGAGACTTTTCCTGCTCGAACGACGTGACGCTACGACCCCTCCCCTGCGTCGCGTCGTCCGAGCCCGCGAGGGAGAGAGAGGAGTCAGAACATGACCGAATCGAAAACGGGCATGAGTTTCTCGCGCAGAAACTTCATCAAGGGGGCGGCCGCACTGACGGCAACCGGCGCGCTTGTCGGTTGTGCTCCCGCCAAGGAGACGCTGGCGGAAACGGGCGAGGAGCCGGTGGAGGTTCCGGAGACCCAGATCTATGCGGGCGCATGCCGTGCCCAGTGCGGTCAGGGCTGCTATCTGAATGTTCATGTGCGCGATGGTCGCGTGGTTCGTACGACAGCGGGTCACTTCGATGACGGCCCCGAGTTCGATCGTATTTGCCCGAAGGGCCTTGTCCAGCCTGCTCGCGTGTACAGCTCCGAGCGTTTGCAGTACCCCATGCGTCGCGTGGGCGAGCGCGGAAGCGGGGAGTTCGAGCGTATCACCTGGGATGAGGCGATTGCTGAGATCGCTGAGAAATGGAAGAGCTATCGGGAAGAGTTCGGCCCCACGTCCATTGCGTTCTTCTTGGGCAGCGGCAACACTGGTACGCTCGGCGGCGGTGCGCCGGAAGGTTCTGTCATGGCCCGACTTCTGAACGTCATGGGTGCGAGCCGGGTCCTGCCGGATCGCGATATCGCTACGCCGATGGCCTGGGCCTACATGTTCGGAGCTGGCCCCTACGGCAATCGCTCATCAGACGCCATCAACGCCAAACACCATGTGATTTGGGGTGGTGACACGGCAGTGTCCCAGAAGCAGCTCGCTCACTTCTTCCTCGAAGCCCGTGACGCCGGCACTGAACTTGTTGTTATCGATATCGCTTATCGCACCATGGCCTCGAAGTCCGACTGGTTCATCCCTGTTCATCCGGCTACTGATGGCGCTTTGGCGCTCGGTGCTATTCGCGAGATCTTCGAGCAAGGTTGGGAGGCGACTGATTTCCTGCGCGACCACACCGAGGCGCCCCTGCTGATCAAGGAAGACGGTATGTTCTTGCGCATGAGCGATTTGGGCGTGGAGCCAACTGAGACCACTACTAATGCTCAGGGCCAAGAGATTCCCGTCGACCCGTATGTAGTGTGGGATGAGGCGAGCTCCAGCGCCGTGCCTCTGGCCAAGGCCACTAAGCCCGCGCTTGGCGGCGTGGCTCCGATCGAGGGCATCGCGGTGCGCACAGAAATGGAGATGATTCGGGAAGCTGTTGAGCCGTGGACGCTGGAGCACACTTCTGAAGTGACTGGTGTGAGCGTTGAGGACATTCAGCATCTCGCGCACCTTTACACGCAAGAAGGCGATGTTCAGACGGACATGAAGTTCGGCCTGAACCACTACAACAACGGCATGTACAGCTCGAAATGCGTCAATTCCCTCTTGCTCGTGTCCGGCCAGATGGGTCGGTCGGGTTCGGGTCTGTTCACCGGCGAGCCGAACTTTGGAGAGGGCAACGTGCAGGCCTGCATTACGATGCCGAGCGCCACGGGCGAAGTTCCCCAAGGCGTCGGCGCCATTCTCAACTGGACCGACTTCTGCAATAACATCGTGCCCACGGGCAAAAAGCTTGGCGAGGACTTCCCCATCAAGTCTTTCTATGCCTCTTGCACTAACGTTGTTTCGAATCAAACGGATCAGAACAAGACTTTGGAGCTCATGAACGCGATCGAGTTCATCGTCATCCAGGATATGACTATGAACGACACCGCGCTGTATGCCGATATCCTGCTGCCCGCTTGCCATTGGTTCGAGACCGAGGATTTGCGCGTGCGCTACTACTGCAACCCCTATCTGCTGTGGAACGAGAAGGCCGTCGAGCCGCTGTACGAAAGCAAGCCCGATTTTGAGATATACAAGCTCATCGCCGAGGCTATGGGGTACGGTGACTTCTTCCAGTTCACTGCCGACGAGTATCTGAACGTTGTCCTCTCCACCCCCTATGGGCAGGAAAAGGGGATCACCATCGACAAGATTCGCGAGAAGAATTACCTGCGCTGCGACAACGATCCCACTATCGCCTTCGAGGGCGGCGTTTTTGGAACCGCCACGGGACGCGCCATGTTTTACCGCGAGGCGCCGCAGCCCGACTACAATATGGGCCAGGAATTGGATTTGGAGAAAGAGAAGTTGTCCGTGTTCTGGGAGCCGGCTCGCGAGGCCGATCTCTCCAATCCCATTCGCGAGAAGTTCCCCTTCACCATTTGCTGTGAGCATATGCGCACCCGCGCTCATACTCAGTGGTACGACGTGGACTATCTGAAGGAGTTCGAGGCCGCGCCAGTTTGCCGCATCAATCCGGAAGACGCCGCCGAGCTCGGCATCGAAGAGGGGGACACCATTCGCCTCTACAATGATCGCGGTTCGGTCACCATGCTGGCTGTTCTTAATCCCGGTCAGCAGCGCAAAGCGGTTCATTGCCCGCGCAGCTTCCTGACCCGTGAGCACATTGACGGTGATCTTGCCCGCACGACCTTCAACGACTACAACCAGGCTTGCAGAAACCAGTCCTATTTCGACTGCGCTGTGGCCATTGAGAAGCTCTAGGGAGGCTGAGATAGATGACTCGATACGGAATGGCGATAGACCTTCGTCGTTGCATTGGATGCCAGGCGTGCGCTGCGGCGTGCAAAATGGCGAACAATCTGCCGAAGGAGCTGACGTACAACGTTGTGTACACCAAAGGCGATGACGATTTTGACAGCATTGGCACCGCCGTGTCGCGCGGCGCTCTTGCCAACGACAACGCTGGCGGCACCTTCCCCAATTGCACGCTGAACTTCCTGCCTATGCAGTGCCAGCATTGCGCGGAGCCTGCTTGCCTGAGCGCGTGCCCCACCGGCGCGACCCAGCAGCGAGAAGACGGTATCGTGTTCGTCGATGCTGATCTGTGCATTGGGTGTGAGTCGTGCATCAAGGCTTGTCCCTACGAGGGTGTTCGCAGTTTGATTAGCGACAACCCTGAGTATTATCTTGAGGTTGAGGTCGGCGAGTTCGATGCGCCGCCCCATACGCCCGGAACGGTGGAGAAGTGCACGTTCTGTAAGAATCTCATCGATCGGGGGGAGGAGCCGGCTTGTATGCAGTTGTGCCCAGGGCGTGCCCGCTATTGGGGCGATCTCGATGATCCCGATTCTGCGGTATCGAAGGCTATCGAAGGTCGCGACTTCCATCTTATGATGGAGTCGGCGGGGACAAGTCCAAACGTCTACTACTTGAAGTAGACGCCGGCGTTAAGGCGGTACGTAAGGCGGGTGTCGATGGGTGCGGTGCCCGCCTCTTTGCAAGGAGGCTTCGTGGGTGCGGGAAATATGAGAGAGACGATCGGTTTGGCCGATGGCTGCGAGCTGATGGGTGCCTTGACGCGTTTTCCCGATAGCGATTTGGCTTTGGCCGTGACAAGTGGGCTGGTACGTGACGATGCAATAGGCTGCGCGCGAGATATCGTCTCAGAGCACGGCGACGGGCAAGGAGACGCTGTCGAGATACTCTGTGAAGGGTTCGGGTGCGTTGGGAACGAGGAGGTAGACGCCTTGTGCAGCGCCCTTCGACGAGCGTGGTCGCTCCTCTACGTTCGCCAGGGAAGCGGGGTGGCTGTCTTTCCCTATGAGAGCGCGTTTATCCATGTGCGTGCGGGCGTACCTGGGGAGCCGGCGCTGTTTCGCTCAGCGCTGACCCTGCGCGTCGAGCGGACTATGCGCGAGAGTGGCGTCCTCCCGAAGGATGCCGAGACTGAGCCTTGCGATAGCGTCTGGAACGAATGGGCGTTTCTTTCGTTTCTGATCGGCAGCGAGGCGAAGGCGCTGCGTGAGGGCGACGAGGAAAGCGCGGCGCTCTGGCGGGATCGGTCTGCGGATTTCGTTTGCGCGCACGTCTCCCAGTGGATGCCGGATTTCTTCAAGCGCACCGCCGAAGAGGTCGATCGTCTCGCTGAGACAGGAAAGATCGATGTCGTAGCCAAGCGCTTCTATGGCGCACTCGCTGCTTACGGGCATCTTCTGCTGGCCGCGCTCAATGAGCGCGAGGGCCTGCAACAAAGGTAAGGGGTAGTCCGTGACGTTTCTTATGGTTCTCGTGGCGACTATTGTTGCTGTGCTCGCGCTGCGGCAGCCGTTGCATAAGTGGCCCGTGGCGTTCTACGCCCTGGCCGTGGTGGCGGATGTGGCGTATATCGCGGGTATTGAGGGGCTGCTGCCGCGCGCGGTGACGAGTCCGCTCACGCTGCTTATGGGCAAGTGCATGCTGTCGCTGGCACTGTTCGTGGTGGTTATGTACATCGGCGTGTTCGCGAAAGGCTCGCGGGTCCACCAGTGGCTGAAGCCGGTGCGCGCCGAGCTTTCCATCCTCGCGTGCATTCTGGCCTGCGGACATATGGCGGTGTATTTGGCCTCCTATGCTCCGCGGCTCGGGGGCGCGATGGGGGCGAACGTGCTGAGTGCTTTGGTGGTGGCGCTAGCGCTGCTTGTTCTGCTGTTGGTGCTCGGCGTGACGTCGTTCGGCTTCGTGAAAAAGCATATGCGCACCGAAAGCTGGAAGCGTCTGCAGCGGTGGGCCTACGTGTTCTTCGGTTTGGTGTACGTGCACCTGATGCTGATGCTCGCGCCGGCTGCGAGCCGCGGCGGCGAGGCGGCGCTGGTCACTGTGGCGGTGTACACGGTGGTCTTCGGTGCCTACGCCGTGCTGCGGGTGCGCCGGGCGCTCATCGACCGACGCGTCGTTGCTGCGGTAGGCGTCTCGGCCACTGCGCCGGTCGACGATCTTGAGGCCGGAGATTGCGCCGCCTAGCTGCTGCGAACCGAATAGTCTCCCAAGAGCGGGCCCTGGCATTTTCGGCTGGGGCTCGCGTGGTTCATGATTGCGACTCGATTGCGGTCGGCGCGAGGAACGAAACGGGACATTCCCGCGTCATTTCTGCGGTTCGGCTCTGTTGGGCTCCTTTATTGAAAGAGCCAGCAAAGCGATTCCGAAGAAAGTTGGTGGGCAATGAGATATGGTGAGAGTGGTCTGGCAACGGGGGCGATGACGGCCGCCATGAAGCCTTTCGTGGATGTGGTATAATTAGGCCACGCTATGAAGGGAGTCTTTATGTCAGTGTGCGTTCCCGTAAGAAGCATGAAGAATACGGCCGAGTTCGCCGAACTCGTCGAGCGTGAGCGCGATGTGACGGTGACGAAGAACGGCTGCGAGGTGTTCCACTGTCTCAGCGAAGAGCAGTATCGCGCTATGCAAGACGAGGTGGTGCGGGCACGCCTGCTGTCTCATGTCATGAGGGCCGAGCGCGAGTTGGCGGCGGGGACTTATGACGACTACGATGGCTTTGCTGCTGCGGTGAGGGAAGAATATGGCCTATAGGAAGGCCATATTGGCCGAGGCTCAGCAGGAGTACCGCGATATCGTCGGATATCTCGTCGGCGTGTTGCAGAGCAAGCAGGCTGCGCGGAATTTTATGGAGGAATTCGACAAGCAGGTGAGCCTCGTGACGGAGACTCCCGAGTTGTATGGCCTTTCTCGCGTTCCTGAGCTAGCAGAGCTGGGTTACCGGTGCGCTCCTGTGAAGAACTATCTTGTGCTGTACAAGGTGGCGGATGGGCAGATAGTCGTCTGTCGCATTATCCATCGCTCGCGGGATTACACCCGTCTTTTGTAGGAAGTGCTGCTCGAATGCCCCTGCGGAAAGAAGTTGATTGGCGGCCGGCTGTTTGCCCTCGCCGTCAAATCTTACATTCTTGTCGGTGGGCTGATCGCGCGGTGCGGGGCCGTGAGCCCGTGGTATTATGGTTCGATGCTGAAACGACCGCCCTCTGGCAAGAAAGCGCTATGAAGAACATCTCAGAAATCCTCGCCAGCGTCGAAGAGACGCCCGTCACGTTCGAAGACTATTTGAAAGCTTATGCCGATCCGGTCGGGGAGCTGATCAACAGTTACATTCCCCATGGGACTCATGGGGATATGGATCGCTACCTGTACGATCCGCTCTACCATTACAGTGAGAACGCGGGCAAGCGCCACCGCCCGCTCATCTGCTTCGCGGCCTGCCTGGCCGTGGGCGGCGATCCCGATCGCGCTGCCACTGCCGCCGCGGCTATCGAGCATTTCCATTCCGCGGCTCTCATTCACGACGACATCGCCGACGAGGCCGAGCTGCGCCGCGGCGAGCCCTGCCTGCACCTCACCGAGGGGCTGGGGCTGGCCATCAACATGGGGGACTTGGCCCTTTCCATGGTGAACGGCCCGGTGGTGAACGATCCGCTTCTGGAGGACGCCGTGAAGGTGCGCGTCATCAAGGAGCTCATCGCCATGACCTGCCGCACGGTGGAGGGCCAGGCGCTCGATCTGGGTTGGGCCCGCGACGGGCGCTACGACATCACGCCCGAGGACTACCTCACCATGGCTATCCACAAGACGGCCCACTACTCGGGTGCTGTGCCCCTGGCCGTGGGCGCCATTGTGGGCGGCGCCGACGACGAGATCGTGGAAGCCCTGCGCAGCTACGGTCTGGACACGGGCCTCGCCTTCCAAATCCAGGACGATCTGCTGAACCTCGTGGGCACCGACGAGGCCAAGAAAAAGGACTTCCGCAGCGACATCACCGAGGGCAAGCGCACGCTGGTCGTGGTGCACGCCCTGCAGAACGCGGCGCCCGAGGCGCGCGAGCGGCTCGTCGAGATCCTGTCGTCGAAGGAGCGCGACCCGGAGGTGCTCGCCGAGGCCGTGGCCATCATGGAGGAGACGGGGTCCATCGATTACGCCCGCACCTTCGCTGAAGATCTGACCTTGAATGCCAAGGCGCGGCTGGCCGGGGCGTTGCCCCCCTCGCAGTACCGCGACTTGCTCGTATCCATGGCCGACTGGTTCGTGAACAGGTTGAAGTAACATGGAACCTATCAAGAGAAACGACACTGGCGCCGCCGTCGAGGACGTGCAGACGCGCCTGGCCCGCATCGGGCATCTTCCCGAGGACGCCATCACCGGCATTTTCGATGACGCTACCGCCGCCGCTTTGGCCGAGTTCCTCGCTGCCTCGGCGCTCCCGCCGAGCGAAGAGGTGACCGAGAAGGTGTGGGCGGCGCTGGTAGACGCCACCTACAATCTGGGCGACCGCACGCTGTATCTGCGCATGCCCTACTTCCACGGGCACGACGTGCTTGAGCTGCAGCAAGCGCTGGGCGCGCTCGGGTTCTTCTACGGCACCCGCGATGCCATCTTCGGTGCTCACACCGAAGAGGCGCTCCGTCGCTTCCAGCTGAACTTGGGTTTGCCCTCCGATGGCATCGCCGGCGCCTACACCTATGCGGCGCTGCGCAACCTGGCCCACTCCTGGGTCGGCAAGGAAGCTACTCACAGCCCGGTGCGCCATTTGGGCTTCGCCCGTGCGGCCGATGTGCTCGAGCGCAACGCCGTGTGCCTGTTCGGCACCGATGAGTTCTCTCGGGCCGTGGCCTCGCGTATGTCGAACGTGGCTCAGGCCACCAATCCCGCCTCCAAGATCATCAGCGCCGACGTGCTCTCGGTACCGCCGGACGCGTCTATGATGCTCGTGCACGTGCTGCTGAGCGCGACGGACGCCGAGGCCGGGGTGCCGCTGGTGTCCTATGCGGAAGAGGATACGCTAGGGCTGCGTTTGGCCTCGGCCGTCGATGTGGCCCGCGACGCGAGCTGGCCCCGCGTGTCGGTGCTGCTCCCCGGCACCATGTGGCTAGAGGCCGGCCCGGAGCGCTCCGCCCAGCACTACGCCATCACGCTGCTCGACGCCCTCTGCTCCGCCTTGCAGGAGTAGACGACAGGTGACTTCCTGCGGGAGCCTATCGATTGCGCTTGTCGGAACTATCGCTATTGGAGATGCGGCATTTTCGGATTATCCGGACTAAATGCCAGTTCGACCCCGAAATGGTCGACCTGCGGGATGGAGGTGCGCCATTCCGGGCCTCAAGTGGCAGAAAAATGCCAGTTGAGGGCAGAAATGGCAGAAGGGGGGGATCGGGATCGGCCATTTCGGGGTCGAAGTGGCATTCGCGGGCGAAATCCCGAAAAGAGGGGTTTGAAAGATCCGGAAAAGGCGACGAGCGCTTTTGCGTGGAAATTACCGTGTTTGCGTGCGAGGAAACAAAGCGGAAAAGCGCGCGGTGCTACAATAGCCGAGTTTGAGAGTAATGTTTATCGCGCGCAAAGGAGCATCCCTTGACTCGTCCCATGACCATGGCGGAGAAGATTCTCGCCGCCCATGCGGGGCTGGATGAGGTGGAACCGGGCCAGTTGATCGAATGCGATCTGGATCTGGTGCTCGCCAACGACATCACGGCCCCCATCGCCATCAAGACCGTTCGCGAGATCACCGACAAGGTGTTCGATCCGACTAAGATCGCCCTCGTGCCCGACCACTACACCCCTAACAAGGACATCAAGTCCGCCGAGCAGGCCAAGATCGTGCGCGATTTCGTGCGCGAGCAGGGTATCACCCACTACTACGAGGTGGGCTGCATGGGCGTGGAGCACGCGCTTCTGCCCGAGCAGGGCGTCGTGGGCGCGGGCGACCTCATCATCGGCGCCGACAGCCACACCTGCACCTATGGCGCGCTGGGCGCGTTCTCCACGGGCGTGGGCTCCACCGACGCCGGCGTGGGTATGGCCACGGGCAAGGCCTGGTTCAAGGTGCCCGAGACCATCAAGTTCGTCATCAACGGCGAGCTGGCCCCCGGTGTCACGGGCAAGGACGTCATCCTGCACATCATCGGCATGATCGGCGTGGACGGCGCCCTGTACAAAGCCATGGAGTTCACAGGCAGCGCCATCGAGAATATGCCCATGGACGAGCGCCTTTCCATCTCGAACATGGCCATCGAGGCCGGTGGCAAGGCGGGCCTCATTCCCGTGGACGACGTGACCCGCGCCTACCTGGACGAGCGCGCCGAGCGGCCCTACACCGCCTACTACTCCGACGACGATGCGCAGTTCGCGCAGGTTATCGAAATCGACGCCGCCGACATCGTGCCCACGGTGGCCTTCCCGCATCTGCCCTCCAACACGCGCCCGGTGGCCGAGGCCCGCGACGTGAAGATCGACCAGGCCGTCATCGGCAGCTGCACCAACGGACGCCTCGCCGACATGCGCCAGGCCGCGGCGGTGCTCAAGGGCCGCACGGTGCATCCGGACGTGCGCTGCATCGTCATCCCCGCCACCCAGAAGGTGTACCAGCAGTGCATCGCCGAGGGGCTCATGGACATCTTCATCGACGCCCACTGCGCCGTGTCCACCCCCACCTGCGGGCCGTGCCTGGGCGGCTACATGGGCATCCTCGCTGCGGGGGAGCGTGCCATCGCCACCACCAACCGCAACTTCGTCGGCCGCATGGGCGACCCCACCAGCGAGGTGTACCTCTCCTCGCCGGCCGTGGCCGCCGCCTCGGCCGTGCTCGGCCACATCGGCCTTCCCGAAGATTTGGAAGATGCCGCGGACGCGGCGGAGTAGGAGGGAAGCCCCATGCAATTCAAGGGAACCGTGCACCGCTACGGGCGCGACATCGACACTGACGTCATCATTCCCGCCCGTTATCTGAACACCTCCGATCCGGCGGAGCTGGCGAAGCACTGCCTGGAAGATCTGGACGTGGAATTCGTCAACAACGTGCGTCCCGGCGACATCATCGTGGCCGACGAGAACTTCGGCTGCGGCTCGTCGCGCGAGCACGCCCCCATCGCCATCAAGGCGGCCGGCGTGGACGTGGTCATCGCCAAGAGCTTCGCGCGCATCTTCTACCGCAACGCCATCAACACGGGGCTGGCCATTATGGAATGCCCCGAGGCCGTGGACGCTATCAGAAATGGCGACATCGTGAGCGTCGATGCCGATGCGGGCACCATCACCGACGAGACCACGGGCGAGACCTTCACGGCCCAGCCCTTCCCGCCGTTCCTCATGGAGATCATCAACGCGGGCGGTCTGGTGCCCCGCTGGCAGAAGAAGCTCGGAAAGGATGCGTAGCATGACGACTACCTATAAAATTTGCCTGCTGGCCGGCGACGGCATCGGCCCGGAGATCATCGCCGAGGGCGTGAAGGTGCTGAATGCCGTGGGTGCGAAGTACGACACCGCCTTCGAATATACTGACGCGCTCATTGGCGGCGCGGCCATCGATGCGACGGGCAATCCACTGCCCGAGGCGACGCTGGATGCGGCCCGCGCCTCCGACGCGGTGCTGCTGGCGGCTGTGGGCGGCCCTAAGTGGGACACCACCGACCCGAATGCCCCGCGACCGGAGCAGGGGCTCTTGGGCATTCGCAAAGAGCTGGGCCTGTACACGAACCTGCGTCCCGTGCAGATTTTCAGCGCTCTGGCCGATGCTTCCACCCTGCGTCCGGAAATCGTCGACGGCGTGGACATGATGATCGTCCGCGAGCTTACCGGTGGCTTGTACTTCGGCCGCCGCGAGCGCTTCTACGACGAGCCGGCCGCCGGCGTAAACGGCGCCCCGGGCCAGCGCGCCTACGACACGCTGGAGTACTCCGAATACGAGATCGAGCGCATCGCCCGCCAGGCCTTCGAAATCGCCCGCAAGCGCCGCAGCAAGGTGACCAGCGTCGACAAGGCCAACGTGCTGGAGACGAGCCGCCTGTGGCGTGAGATCGTGCACCGCATCCACGACGCCGACTACGCCGATGTCCAGCTGGAGGACCTGCTGGTGGACAACACGGCCATGCAGCTCATCAACCGCCCCGCCGACTTCGACGTGGTGGTTACCGAGAACATGTTCGGCGACATCCTCTCCGACGAGGCGGCCCAGATCACCGGTTCGCTGGGCATGCTCGCCAGCGCCAGCTTGGGCGACGGCGTGGCGCTGTACGAGCCGAGCCATGGCAGTGCGCCGGACATCGCCGGCCGGGGCATCGCCAACCCGCTCGCGCAGATCCTCTCTGTGGAGATGATGCTGCGCTACAGCTTCGACATGGGCGCGGCCGCCGACGACATCCGCCGCGCCGTCACCGAGGTGCTGGACGCCGGCTGGCGCACCGGCGACATCAAGGACGCCGAGACCCCGGCCGACAAGGTTGTGGGCACCGCGAAGATGGGCGATTTGGTGGTGGAGCATCTGTAGCGTTGCGCTTGCTCGGTGTGGCGCGAGATTTTTTGGGTAAGGCGAAGGGGGCTGCAGCATCGTTTCTGCTGCAGCCCCTTTGACGCTGAAAGCAGTGTTTTCGTGCAAGATTTTGCGTTAGGGAGAGTCCTCGGTGGCGAGAAGCTCTCCCAATCGTAAAATCCTGCACGAAATGAAGCTGCAAAATGAATTCAGGCTCTCTCAAACGCAAAATCCTGCACTTAAGGGCGTGTTCGCCTGACAAATTGCTTGGGAAGCGCTGGGAAAGCGAAATTGCGTTACAATACCCGAAGTTTATGCCGATTCGAAAGCAGGGCACGTTCGCCTGTGACTAAGAGAACGTGCGTTGCGCTATTGACGAAAAAAGGACACCACCATGGCCATTAATGCTCCCGAGGGAACGCGCGATCTTCTGCCCGACGAGGCGCTGTTCTGGAATCAGTTCAAGCAGACGGCGGCCGAGGTGTTCGGCACCTACGGGTATTTGCCCATTGAGACGCCCATCATGGAGCAGACGGAGCTCTTTGTCCGCGGCATCGGTGAAGCGACTGACGTGGTATCCAAGGAGATGTTCACGGCCATTTCCGGCGAGAATTTGCGCCGTTGGATGGAAGAGGGGAAGGCTCCGAAGGCGAAGAGCCGCCTGTCGTTGCGCCCCGAGGGCACGGCCGGCGTGGTGCGCGCCGCGGTGCAGCACGATCTTGTGCCCCAGGGGGCGGCCCCGGCGAAGCTCATGTACGCAGGCCCGATGTTTCGCGCCGAACGCCCGCAGAAGGGCCGCCAGCGCCAGTTCAACCAGGTGGGTGTGGAGTGCCTGGGCGCCGAGGAACCCACCATCGACGCCGAGGCCATCATCATGCTCATGCGCTTCTACGAGAAGGTGGGCATCCCGCGCGATGCCATGCGTCTTTTGCTGAACTCCATGGGGTGCGAGAAGTGCCGCCCGGCCTACCGTGAGCTCGTGCGCGCCTACATGGCCGAGCACGCCGACGAGCTGTGCGACACCTGCAATGAACGCGCCGAGGTGAACCCGCTGCGTGCCTTCGACTGCAAGAACCCCCAGTGCGCGGCCGTCATGGCCGCCGCGCCGAAGATCACCGACCACCTTTGCGACGAGTGCCTTGAGCACTACGGCGCGGTGAAGGCGCTGCTCGATGGTGCCGGGGTGGCCTACGAGGAGGACTACAGGCTCGTGCGCGGGCTGGACTACTACACTCGCACGGTGTTCGAGGTGCAGGTCGATAACGGCATGGGTGCCCAGAACGCCATCGGCGGCGGCGGTCGCTACGACAAGCTGGCCGAGGAGGTGGGCGGCCGTCCCACGCCCGGTCTCGGGTTCGCGCTCGGCTTCGAGCGCTGCGTGCTGGCGCTCGAGGCGGCCGGCGTGGAATTCCCTCGGGCCCGGAAGTGTGATCTGTTCGTGGCCTGCGTCGACGACTCCGTGCGCGCCCGGGCCTTCGTGCTCGTGCAGGAGTGCCGCGATGCCGGCTTCACGACGGAGATGGATCACCAGAAGCGCTCGCTGAAGAGCCAGTTCAAGCTGGCCGACAAGCTGGGTGCGGCCCGCGTGGCCGTCCTCGGTCCCGACGAGCTGGCCGAAGGCGTTGTGACCCTGCGCGACATGGCCACTCATGCCGAGGCCAAGGTGCGCCTGGAAGAAGTCGTCGGCGAACTGGGCCGGGCAATTTTGTAGAAGCGACATCTCGGGAAATCGCGCCACAAAATGCAAAGCCGCTGGCGGGGTTGGCGTACCGTGAGCTTTTATGCTCGTCTCGGCAACCATAGGTAATCCCGCAGGATGCACGTAAGCTGGTCTAAGTTGACGACAAGTATAAAGGCAAGTATACTTGTGTGACAAGTATACAGGAGGTGCGTTATGCCGCAGCTGTCTTTATATCTGGACGAGCCGACCATGGAAATGCTGCGCGAGAAGTCGTCGCGGGCGCATCAGTCGATGTCGAGGTACGTGACGGGGCTTATTCGCGAGAGTGGAGAAGGACGGGGGTGGCCAGTGGGCTACTGGGATAACGTCTACGGCTGCTTGAAGGATCCCTCATTCGTCGTTCCCGAGGAAGAGGGAGACCTCGACGAGATTGCTCTGTTCGCATAGGGGGCTGCCATGTACTTCTTCGATTCCGATGTGTGCATCGAGATCATGCGGGGCCATCTGCCTCGGGCCCAGGAGATCATGCGGAAAAGCTCGCCGGATCTGTTCGGCGTGCCGGCTATCGTCGAGGCCGAGCTGCTGTACGGGGCCGAGAACAGCAACAATCCCGAAGAGGGCCGCTATTTTGTAGAGAGCCTCGTGTTGCCGCTGCACATCATTCCCTTCGATTCCCGGTGTGCCGCCTGCTACGCGCGAGTCCGGGCCGACTTGAAGCGGCGCGGTTGCATGATCGGGCCGAACGATCTGCTGATTGCCGCGACGGCCCTTGCCCATGGCGCGACGCTCGTTTCGAACAACACGAGGGAGTTCCGACGCGTCGAGGGACTGCTTCTGGAGTCGTGGGCAGAGGTTGATTTCTAAGGTCTCGACGACGAGCATCGGCTGGCGACTCAGGCTTCGAAAATTTAGTTAAAACTGCCTCGAAAATTTCGGAAAGAGTCCCTCAAAAATTTAGTAGATCACGAGACGCTGATTTTGAACGGGTGGCGTAGTGAAGAAAATCTTCAGGCCCGTGGTTTTCTTTCGGGTATTTGACGGGTTGGGTGTTGGCGCGGGGCCTTCCTGTATAGTGTCACGAAACCTTTTGCGGGGCCAAAGGGGCTCCGGGAGATGCGAGGTCGCCGCGCGGTGCGCTGCGGCCGATAAGAGAGGATGAGTTACGTGGCACAATCTGGTTTGGATTCGCTGCTTGAGGCGTTGCGCCAGTCGGGTATGAACACCGATGGCATGGGCTCGGGCGCCGGCGCGTCGGATTCGGCGTCGTCCGGGCCGCAGACGCCGGGCTCCGGTTCCGGCTCGGGCTCTGGCTCGGGCGCCGGCGCGGGAGCGTCGGGCTCGCGCGGCGGTGTGGGCGGCTTCGGCGGCTTTCCCTTCAGAGGCTTCGGCGGGTTCGGGGGTGCGGGCAACGGCGGCGGTCGCGGCCATGGCGGCTCCGGCTCCGGTGACGGCGGCGATGGCGGCCATGGTGGCCCTACGGTCGATTTCGAGTTCCTCGCCAACGACTTCCACCTGCCTTCTAAGAAATGGCTGGCGCTCATCATCGTACTGGCGCTGCTCGTCATCGCCGGTGCCTACTGGTGGTTCCATCCGGCCATCAACATTCACTCCACGGACTTCTGGGGTTTCGTCTTCATCGTTATCCTGCTGCCGCTGTTCCTCGTTTTCTGGATGCGCTCCAAGCAGTACAAGACGGGCACCAAGGAAGTGACGAAAAACGAGGGCAAGGCGAAGACCTTCCGCATTCTGTCCTTCGTGCCCGTGGCCGTGGTGGCGCTCGTGGCCGTGGGCGCCCTTATGTCCATGGCGATCTTCCCGGGCAATGCCGAGAAGTACTCCAACGTGCTGAAGACCGACACGCTGGAGTTTGCCCAGGACATCAAGGAAGTGAACTATTCGGAGATTCCCGTCATCGACCGCGATTCCGCCATTTTGCTGGGCAACCGCGAGATGGGCTCCATCCCCGAGTACGTCAGCCAGTTCGAGGTGTCGAACCTGTACTCGCAGATCAACTACCAGGGCACGCCGGTGCGCGTGAGCCCCTTGGGCTACGCTGACCTGTTCAAGTGGTTCACCAACCGCGAGGGCGGCATCCCGGCCTACGCGCTCGTGAACATGACCACCCAGGACGCCGAGATCGTGCGTCTGGGCGACTCGCCGATCCACTACTCGCAGTCCGAGCCGCTCGTGCGCAACATCGACCGCCACGTGCAGCTTTCCTATCCCTTCTACATGTTCGGCGAGAAGTCCTTCGAAATTGACGAGGACGGCCACCCCTGGTGGATCTGTCCCGTGAAGGACTTCACCATTGGCCTCTTCGGTGGCGAGACCATCAGCCGCGTGGTGCTGTGCGACGCCACCACCGGCGAGACCCAGGATCTCGCTGTGGCCGATTGCCCCGAGTGGGTCGACCGCGTGTTCCCCGCCGAGCTGCTCATCCAGCAGTACAACTGGTGGGGCGCCTACAACAACGGCTGGCTGAACTCGTTCCTCGGCCAGGAGGGCGTGGTGCGCACGACGCCCGGCACCGATGGCACGCTCGGCTACAACTACATCGCCAAAGATGACGACGTGTGGGTGTACACCGGCGTCACCTCGGCCACGGCCGACAATTCCATCATCGGCTTCGTGCTGGTGAACCAGCGCACCCAGGAGTCGCACTTCTACAGCGTCTCGGGCGCCACGGAGGACTCGGCCATGCAGTCCGCCGAGGGCCAGGTGCAGAACTTGCGCTACACCTCCACGTTCCCGCTGCTCATCAACGTGTCGAACCAGCCGACCTACTTCATGGCCCTGAAGGACGGCGCGGGCCTGGTGAAGAAGTTCGCCATGATCGACATCCAGCGCTACCAGAACGTGGCCGTGGGCGATACGGTGGCCGACACCCAGAAGGCCTACGAGGCGCTGCTCGCCACCAACGGTGTCGTGGCTGAGAGCGGAGACGGCGCGACCGACGTAGTGACGGTGAAGGGCACCATCCGCTCGATGAACCAGGCGGTCATCGAGGGCAACACCCACTTCTACCTGACCGTGGAAGGGGAGGACGGTTCCATCTTCGACTTCGCGCTGCCGGGGCTGTTGGACATCGTCGGCTACAAGGTGGGCGACGAGATCAACTTCACCTACGTGGAAGCCGCCGGCTCCAACGTGAGTCCGGCCTACGAGATCCTGGGCGAGGGCGGCAAGGCTCCGGCGACCGAGGATGCCGCGGGCAGCGGCGCGCCGGCTGGAGACGAGAACGCCTCCGGCGAGCCCGAGGACGATGTGGTGCAGCAAAACGGCGCTGCCCAGACGCCTGCCGACGTTGCCTCTGGCGAGGACACCGAGAAAGTGGCCTAGGGGCGCTTCGGAGCCAACGTAATTCTTAAGGTTTAAAGCGAGCGGGAGCAATCTCGCTCGCTTTTTGTTTTCCCAGGTCAACATGAAGGTTTATAGGAGGGTTTAAAGCTTTAAACTTCTTTTTCCCGCTTGGTCGATGCGTGGATTTGCCAAGGAGTCCATAGTGCGTGGTGCAGCGAGGGAGCTGCGGCGGCGAAGTGAAAAGCTTCTCCGCAAACCAACGCAGCACGGACGCTGCAACCGAGCTTTCAGAGAAGCTCGGCGTCACGAGTGAGGGAAAGGGACCCATCATGACCAACGGAATGAATGTTTCTCGCCGCGACCTGTTCAAGTTCGGTGGCCTGGCCGCCATCACCGCTGCCGGCGCCGGCGCGCTCGCGGGCTGCGCTCCCCAGCAGAAGATGGCGAGCACGGGCGCCGCCGCTGCCGATGACGGATCTACCTACGTGGGTCCGAGCTTCTTGCAGAAGCCGGCCGAGATCACCGAGTTCGATGAGGAGCACACCTACGACGTCGTGGTCGTCGGTGCGGGTGAGTCGGGGCTTTCCGCCATGCACGCCGCGCTGGAGGCGGGTGCCACGGTGGGCGCGCTGCAGAGCCTCTCCATCGTGCAGACCGCCGGCAACATGGGCGCTTCCATCGATCTGACGAAGACGAACGAGGCCGGCATCAAGGCGGTGCTGTCCTTCATCAACTACAAGAGCGACTACCGCGCCAACCTGGGCCAGGTAGAGACCTGGGCCCGCAACTCCCAGGAGGCGCTGGCCTGGTGGGCCGAGGCCGCGGCCAAGGGCGGCAGCGAGTCGAAGCCCTACGACTACACGGTGAACTGCAACGGCCACGAGGTGTTCTTCCACGCCAACACCTACTTCCATGACGAGGGCCATCAGAAGGGCGCGCTCGTCATCGGCGACGCCGTGCAGGCCGAGGGCGCCGAGATCTTCTTCGAGACCCCCTGCGTGCAGCTGCTCGTGGAGGACGGTCGTGTGGCGGGCGCCATCGGCGAGACCAAGGACGGCACTCACGTGCTGCTGCGCGCTAACAAGGGCGTCATCATGGCCGCCGGCGACTATGTGGGCGATTCCGAGATGCTGTGCTACTACACCCCCGACGCGAAGGGCCTGCATCAGGCCGTCGGCTTCCGCAACGGCACGGGCCTGAAGGCCGCCATGTGGGCCGGCGCCCAGATGTGCCCCGCCTCTCACACCAAGATGGTGCACGGCGAGGGCCCGAAGGTGCGCTTCGAGATGCCGTATTTGTTCCTCGACCGTCACGGCAAGCGCTTCATGGACGAGGGTTGCTGCCGCATGGGCTATCTGAACGAGTTCACCAACAAGTACCTGGCCGAGGTCGACTTCGCCGAGTCCACGGCCGCCAAGTTCTTCTCCATCGTGCCCACGAACTGGGAGGAGCACTACGATGCCTGGAAGGACTTCTCCGACATCTCCATCCACAACGCCTACCGCAACGTCGATCCCGAAGCCTGGATCAAGGGCGACACGCTGGAGGAGCTGGCCGAGGGCATGATCGCTTACGCCGACGAAGAGGGTTGGGCCCACGACTACACCGTGGAGGCCATCGTCGAGTCCATCAACCGCTACAACGAGCTGGTGGCTGCCGGCAACGGCGACGAGGACTTCGGCAAGCGCGACGAGTACATGGTGCCGATCGAGGCCCCCTGCTACGCGGTGCCGCGCGGCGCGAACAACATCGACGCTTTGGTGGACGGCCTGTGGTGCGACGGCAACTTCCAGTGCCTGGACGTCGACATGAAGCCGATCGAGGGCCTGTTCGCCGTCGGCAACGCCTCCGGCCCCTTCTTTGGCAACAGCAACTACCCGATGGACATCGAGGGCCTGTCGGTGGGCCGCGCCATCACCACCGGCTTCGCCACGGGCCGCTACGTCGCCGGCCTGTAGGTCGCAGGATTCGGCGGGAATTGCGGGACTCGACTGCCTGAGCTTTCGGGGGCCACCCCCGGGTTCTCGTGCTCGTATGTCCCGCATCGAGTTTTCCGTACCCTCCCTCTGAGCCGACGCCCCTCACCGGGCGTCGGCTTTGCTGTTTCCGTCGGGCCGGGAACATGGAAGAGGCGGGGCTTGCTTTGAGTCGGGGCTTTCCGGAAAATGCGGGGCATCTTTTCCGGGGAAAATTTCGAGTTGTTAGACATTTGCTCCCTGAAGGCAGCCTGATTTCAGCGAAAGAGGAACTCGAAAGAGGCGTTTCTGCCTTTTGAAAGGCGAAAAGCGATAGTTTGGTTCAAGCGTGAGCAGGGGCATGTCTAACAACTCGAAATTTCTGCCATAATGGGCGGGTAAGATTGACGCAAGGGTTGCAAAGGGGCTGCGAGCGTGAAAAATGAAAACGTGGAAGATCGCCGGGCGCTTTTGCGGGGCGGGCGCCGTTATGTGATGGCTTACGGGTGCGCCCGCGCTTGGGCGACGTTGACCTTCACGGGGGCAAGTGCCGGGGCGATTGGCGGCCCTGCGGGAGGCGCTGCGGGTGGCCCTGCGGGAGGCGCTGCGGTCGCAGCGGCGATTCCTTGGTCGTTCGACACTCATTTCACCTTCGATCTTGCCTATATTGTCGTGAGCATCTTGCTGGTGCTGCTGTTCCGCCGCTTCATTCCCCTCAACGAGAATCGCATGATGAAGTTCGTGTCGTTCGGGTGCATGCTCGCGGCTTCGATTGCCGTAGTCTTGGCCCCGTGGGTGCCCGAAGCGTCGTTTTCTCTGATGGTGGGAGGCTCGCTTGCTGCGGGGGTGGGATACGGCCTCTTTTTGCTGTTGGCTGCTGAGGTTCTATGCTCGTTTAGTCTGCTGCGGATTTTCCTGTTTCTGTCGGGGGCTATGCTGCTTGGGGTTGTCATCACGTTCTTCTGCCAGGGCATGGGCGTGTGGCAAGCGAGTGCGGCTTTAGTGGCGCTTCCCGTGCTTGCCTCGCTGTATCTGCATGGAGCTTATGAGCGGATTCCCGCGGCTGAACGACCCAAGCGGGGTGTGCCGAAGTTCTCCTATCCGTGGAAGCTGTTCGTGCTGTACGGCCTGTACGCCTTCGCCTATGGCATGCGCGCGAACCAGCTGGCGTGGGGCGCGGGTCGACATTCGTCGCTTTCCACGTTCATCCTCATGGCGGTGCTGTTCCTCACGGCCTACTTCGCCTCGCGCCGGTTTAACATCGGGCTTCTGTACCGGTCGCCTGTGGTGCTCATGGTGTGCGGCTTTCTTTTGGTGCCGGCCCAAAGCTTGCTCGGTGCGGCGGCGTCAAGCTATCTCATCGCCATCAGCTACTCGCTCATGTCGTTCCTCGTGGTGCTGTTGCTCTATGATATTTCCCGACGGCTTGGCGTTGCCATCGTGGTCTTCATGGCGATCAAGAACGCCGAACAACTTTTTCAAGTGGTCGGCGGCGAGGTTCCGGGGCTGCTTGCGCAAGCGGGGTTGCCTGCGGCCACTCAGGACTTTGTGGTGACGATTATCGTGGCGGTGCTCATTTTGGCGGCCACGGTGCTGCTGTTCTCCGAGAAGGAGCTGGCGAGCAAGTGGGGTGTCTCCATTCTGGAAGAGGGCGGTCTTATCGAGCGTACGGCCGAGGAGGAGCGGGTAAGCGAACGCGTGGAGGAGCTGTCCGCCACCTACCGGCTGAGCCCCCGCGAACAGGAGGTGCTGGCGCTTCTGGCCGAGGGGAAGACCGGACGCGTCATCCAGCAGGAGCTGTTCATCGCCGAGGGTACCTTCAAAGCGCACACGCGCCATATTTACGAGAAGATGGGCATCAATTCCCGCAAGGAGCTCTTCGAGCTGCTGGGCGTGTCCTCGTAGCGCACCCCTAAGGCGCCCATAGCGCATCCAAAGAATGCCATTCGGGCATGCCGCTCGCGCGGGTTTTTTGAAGAGGGGAGAAAAACCCGTTGACACGGGCGGGATTCGCTCTAGAATAGACGAGCTGCCCAAAGGTGGGCAGTGCAACGAACAGATATGTTCCGCTACTTAAGACAGCAGGTACCGAGTCTGCAACCGCCTGTGGGGCGTTCCGAAAGGGGCGAAACCCGGCGCAACGGCTCGGTTTAATCGCGCAAGCGGCCCGCCGAGGTGGTCGACAGATTCGCTTCCGTGAATACGTGCGGCCTCCGTCTTATGGGCGGGGGCCGTTTTCGCTTCTCAGGCTTGCGGCCCACCCACCAAGGTGCGGAACCCGGATAAGCTTGAGAAGGAGGTGTACGTACAACATGCCCAACGCTCAGAACAAGGAGATGCTCGCCAGCATCAAGGAGGATCTCGACGGCGTTTCCGCCATGTGGGTCGTGGATTACCGCGGTCTTACCGTGAAGGAGATGCAGCAGCTGCGCCGCGACATTCGCGAGACCGGCTCGGTGCTGAAGGTCTACAAGAACACGCTGGTTCACCTGGCGCTTGCCGAGGCCGAACTGCCGACGCTCGACGATATGCTCGCCGGCCCCAGCGCGTTCGTGTTCTCCGGCAACGACGTGGCCGCATCGGCTAAGGCCCTGAAGACCTTCGCCAAGGCCAACGAGAACCTTGAGATCAAGGGCGGCCTGATGGAAGGCGCTGCCGTGTCGGCCGCAGAGGTGGAGGCTATCGCTTCTCTGCCCTCTCGCGAGCAGCTCATGGCTCAGATCGCCGGTGCCATCTCCGGCGTCGCTCGCGGTCTGGCTACCACCATCAACGGTGTGCCGCGCGGTTTGGCCCAGGTCGTCAAGGCCGTGGCCGAGCAGAAGGAAGCTGCCTAACAGCTCGGGCGGCCTGAGATGGGCCGCGTAACGCAAAAAGAAATGACGGTCGGCGCAAAGAGGTGCCGGCCCCCTTTGAAAGGAAACTAACATGGCTGTTACTCGTGAAGAGATCATTGAGGCTTTGAAGGAGATGTCCCTGCTCGAGGCTTCCGAGCTCGTGAAGGACATCGAGGAGACCTTTGGCGTGTCCGCCGCCGCTCCGGTGGCCGTGGCCGCCGCCGCTCCGGCCGAGGGTGGCGCTGCCGCCGAGGAGAAGTCCGACTTCGACGTCGTGCTCGAGGGCTTCGGCGACAACAAGATCGCCGTCATCAAGGTTGTCCGCGAGATCACCGGCCTGGGCCTGAAGGAGGCCAAGGAGGTCGTCGAGGGCGCTCCGAAGGCTGTCGCCGAGGGCGTGAACAAGGAGAAGGCCGAGGAGATCAAGGGCAAGCTGGAAGAGGCCGGCGCCGCTGTGACCCTGAAGTAAATTCGCTTTCGCGAAAAGCTTCTCCCAACCGATTCGGTTGCAAGGACCCCGCTTTCGAGCGGGGTCCTTTTTGGTCTGCCCAAAGTTCGACTGCCGATTTTGAGCAAAAAGACCCACTTCTCGTAATTGTAAGAAGCAGAACGGGTACAGTTCTTTGCGTTTTCCCAGGTAGAGCGAGTTCGATCCACTCTAGCCCTTTCTAAAGGCTACGAGAAAGGGGGTATTTTGCTCATTTCGGGCTTTAGCCAAGCCACGCTTCCAACGACTCGATGTCGCGCTGGGCTTGGGCGAGGCCGGTTTCGTAGGAGCGAACGAGGGCGTCGTAGTCGGTGGTCTTGTTGGTGACGTCCATGGTGTTGGGGTAGAAGACCCAAGCGGCGCCCGTATTTTCCAATTGCTCTATCTCGTCGCAGAGCTCGTTATAAGGCTGCCAGCGCGCGATGGTGCGCTCGGCCACGATGGGATGCTTGCGGAAGGCCGAGCGGAAGAGCGCCTGGGCGCCCCGCCCCATGGCGTGCTTGCGGTAGCCGCGCGGCTGGGTGCGGATGATGCAGAAACGCTCGTAGCCGTCGGCGCGGGCGGCGTTCAACAGGATGCCCCAGCTATCTCCCATGCCGCCGTCCATGTAGGTGTGCCCGTCGATGGTGGTGGGCGGCATGAAAAGGGGCATGGTGGACGATGCGCGCACTTTCAGTCCCAGGTCGTGGGCGTCCTTCACATCGGCGCGGGTCCAGGCGACGGTCTCGCCGGTGTCCCAATCCATGGCCTCGATGTGCATCTCGGCCGGGTTGGCGGCGAAGGTGTCCCAGTCGAAGGCCATGGGGTCGCCGGCGGGCGCGTTTTCGATCAGCTCCTCGTAAAGGTAGGGGCTGTTGAAGTAGCCGGTGCCCCGCAAGAAGCTGCCCCAGCCGCCGAAGCGCGGATATTTCACCAGCTCGACGAATGAGGCGCGGGCACGGGTGGCGTCGCGCACCAGGTAGTTCACCGTGTGACTGGAGCCGGCCGAGATGCCGTAGACGCACCCGAAGTTCAGGTTGCGCGCGAGCAGCTCCACCACCATGGGCGCCGTGTAGCTGTTGCGCATGCCGCCGCCCTCGAAGATGAGCGCCACATCGGGCTGGTTGATGGCGAGGTCGGCACGGGGCATTTCACTCATGGCAGATCCTTCTCGAACAGTGTTTTCTCTCAGTATAGCCATACCGCATCTCTGACTTCGGTAACGACTCAGGATACGGTTTCAGCGATTGGCAGAGTGCGACTCGACGGACTCGACAAGAGGTTTGTCGAGGACTCGACAAAATTTCATCGAGGACTCGACAAAACGCTGTCGAGTCTATCGAGTCTGCCTGGCTTACGAATCGACCCCCTGCTTCCACCCAATTCTGTGTGGAAGCGCATGGCGCTCCTTTTCTATGATGCGTCTATCGCGCGAGACGGAGAAGAAGAACGCGGCGCGGAGAGGGGGAAGCCTCCTCCGTGCTGCGCACGCAAATGAAAAGGGGGAGTTATGGGCGAAACCGACAAGTACGCCATCGAAAACCTCTCGACTGATCAGAGTCCCGTTGAGTTTGTGAGAGACGGGAAGATGTGCCGCCGTACCTTCATCAAGGGGGTCGGCTGGATTACCGTGGCGAGTGCCTTGGGTTTCGGAGCCGCAGGATGCGCTCCGGCCACCAAGAGCGACGAAGAGCCACTCTCCGATACGGGCACTGATGACGAGGCTGCCAAGCTTGACGCCACGGAGTACTCCTATGCCTGCTGCAGCTACAACTGCACGTCGCGCTGCCTTTTGAAGGGTCACGTGCGCGATGGCAAGCTGGTAGCAGTCGAACCCGGCGAGATGCCGGGACGTCCCGACTACGCCAACGCCTGCCTGCGCTCGATGTCATTCATTGAGCGCGTGCAGAATGAAGATCTGCGCGTCATGTACCCCATGAAGCGCACGGGCGAGCGCGGTAGCGGCGAGTTTGAGCGCATCAGCTGGGATCAGGCCATGGACGAGATTGCTGCTCGCATGGAGGAATCGAAAGAGAAATACGGGCCCACGGCCTGCTCGTTCTACTCCTTCACGGGCAATCAGAGCAAGTTGGCCATGCAGTCCGCCACCCGCTTCGCCGGTTGCTACGGCGCTACAACGTGGGACATCGAGGGCATCATGGGCGACCATGGCGCGTCCATGGGCATGAAGATGGTCTACGGTGTCATTCGTGGCGCTCACGACACGCGCGACTACGAGCAGAATTCCAACATGATCGTCATTTGGGGCCGCAACTTGGCCGACACCCACACGAGCGAGCTGCGCTATATCGTGCGCGCCCGGGAGCGCGGTGCCAAGATCGTCTACATCGATCCGCGCTTCTCATCGACGGCCGCCATCGCCGATCAGTGGATCCCCATCCGTCCCGGCGGCGACTCGGCGCTGGCCCTCGGCATGATGAATTGGATCATCGCCAACGACCGCCACGATAAGGAATTCCTCTCCAAGCACAGCTGCGGCAGCCTTCTCGTGCGTGACGATGATGGAAAGTACCTGCGCGGCGAAGGCGACTGCTACATGGTGTGGGATCCTGCCCAGAACAAGGCCGTGCCTGCGGACACCGAAGGCGTGGAAGCACCTATCGAGGGCGCCTTCGAGGCCGACGGCGTGGCAGTGAAGCCGGCCTTCGTGCATCTGAAGGAGCGTGCCGCTGAGTACACCCTGGAGCGCGCCAGCGAGCTGTCCGGCGTGCCTACCGACGTGATCGAGACGTTCGCCCGTGAATACAGCGAGGCGAAGCCTGCGGGCATCCGCATGGGTCAGGGTATGCAGCGCACCTACAACTCTTACCAGTCGTTCCGCACGGTGGCGACGTTGGCCGCCGTGGCGGGGTACGTTGGCGTGCGCGGCGGCGGCGCGTCCCATGCCGGCGGCACCAAGGCGAACAAGCCCGTGCCCGGCGAGACGGCACCGGAGTTCCTCTATGACGAGTGGGCGAACACCGGTGAGAATACGGCCAACATGGTGAAGAGCTCGCTCATCTATCAGTGCGCGGTCGAGCATGATCCGGTGCGCTGCGATTTCATCTGGTTCAACGTGTCGAACTTCCTGAACCAGAGCCCGGACGCGCACCGCATCATCGACGAGGTGTTCCCGAACATCTCTACCATCGTCGTGGCCGATCCCTGGTGGACCTGGACGGCAAAGTACGCCGACTACGTGCTACCCGCCACGAGCCTGTGGGAGTACTGGGATTTGTACGACCGCGCTCCGTGGGTGTTCCTCGTCAAGCCCGCTATCGAGCCTTTGGGCGAGAGCAAGTCGGACTGCGAGATGATGACTATGTTGGCCGAGCGTGTGGGGTTGGGCGATCTATGGAGCAAGACCCCCGAGGAATGGGTGCGCTCGTGGCCGAACCCCGACAGCTCCGCCTTCGAGGGATTCGATTTCGACGAGGCCATCAAGGAGGGCATGTGGGGCATGCCGACGGGCATTTACGACGAGCCACTCATCGTGTTCGAAGATCAGCAGTACCAGACCCCCACGGGCCGCTTCGAGTTCTACACCGAGGACATGGTGGAGTTCGACGAGCAGGTGCCGACCCATACTCCGGCCATCGAGTACTCTAATCCCGAGTTGGCGGCGAAGTACCCGCTCATGCATCTGACCTATCACGATCGCATGAACGTGCATACCCAGCATTGCGACTGCCCGGCGCTTCATGCGGTGCAAATTGAGCAGACCTTGCAGATCAACCCGGTGGACGCCGAGGCGCGCGGCATCAAACACGGCGATACGGTGCGGCTGTTCAACGACCGCGGTGACGTGACGATGAAGGCGTTCGTGACCGAGGGCATTATGCCCGGCGTGACGGCGGCCCAGGCCGGCTGGACGCCCGATCACGTTATCGAGGGCAGCCACCAGTACCTGAGTCATTTGACGCTGAGCCCGGCCGAGGAGCACTACTCGCAGACGAACAGCGCGTTCAACGACATTATGATCGAAGTTGAGAAGGCCTAAGGGGGAATCATGGCTGAGAAGCAATATGGAATGCTCGTGCGCACGAATCGCTGCGTAGGGTGCCAGACCTGCATCGTTGGGTGCCATCTTCTGCACGAATGCCCGACCGATGTGTACCTGGGTTATTTGGAAACGGTGGGCCAGGAGGAGAACTACCTGGTTACAGGCACCTATCCGAAGGTGTCGGTGACGTTCCGCCCGCATTTGTGCAACCACTGCGAGAACCCGGCATGCGTGGCGAACTGTCCGACGGGCGCTATGCACAAGCGCGAGGAGGACGGCATCGTCGAGAGCGATCACAGCGTGTGCATCGGTTGCGGCACCTGTGCGCAGTCGTGCCCTTACGGCGCGCCGGTGGTGGCCGACGATCTGGGCTATGCGATGAAGTGCGATTTCTGTCGTCCCCGCGTGGAGCGTGGCGAGGAGCCTTTGTGCGTGTGCAGCTGCCCGGCCGAGGCGCGCGTGTTCGGCGAGATCAGCGATCCGAACAGTGAGATTTCGAAACTCATTGCCGAGCTTTCCGCCGAGCCGCTGCTGCCCGAAGAGGGCACGGAGCCTTCGGTGCGCTACTGCTAGAATAACAATATCCATTCGCGGCGAGCGCCTTCCCGCCTCCCTCCCTCGGGGAGGCGCTCGCATTGGAGGAGGGGCGATAGTGGATCCGAAACTGATGCAATTCATCGATGCCGAGCGATTTCCTGCGGTGTTCTCCACGGAGGAGCTCTTGTCGCAGGGCGACTTGCCCGTGGAGCGGCGGTGCTACCGCAAGGGCGACATCATATTCCAAGCTGGAGAGCGCCATCCGTTCACCTACCATGTGGGAAGCGGCATTGTGCGGCTGTACCTATCCTCGCCCGAGGGAACGGTGAAGACCCTGTTCTATCATGCGGCGGGCACGCAATTCGCCTTCCAGGGATTCAAGCGCGACCGCATGACGCGCTCGACGGCGGTGGCGGTGACCGATTGCGAGCTGTACGCCGTCGATTACGCCGACCTCATAGCGTTCTGCGATGACCATACCGAGTACTACATGGCTTACATAGAGTATCTGTTCTCCATCATGAACTCGCAGACCGAAGAGATTGCGAGTCTGTCGTTTCAGACGGGACTCCGTCGCGTGGCGCAGCTTTTATATGCGCTGACCTGCGACGGGAACCCGGAAGTGCCGTACTCTATTGACGAGGTGGCCGAGATCGTCGGTGCCCATCGAAATACGGTGAGCAATGCGTTTTCCCATTTGCGAAAGCTGGGACTATTAGAGAAGGCTCCGCGACCAGTGCGGGTGCGCGATGTGGAGGGGCTACGCTTGTTCGTCGGGGCGGCTGACGCCTGAGAACGGCGAAGGGGGATGCCATGGAAAAGAATGCAGTTCGAAGCGGGGCATTCGCTCGAAGAAGGCGCGATGCGGCGTTGCCGCTTCTGTTCGTGGCGGGGTTCTGCGCCTATGGGTGCAACCATGGGAGCATGATATATACGCCCCTTCTTGTGCTCGACGGCGGCGGCGATCTGTTCGCGGTGGGGCTGCAGGCAACGGTGTTCTTGGCGTTGGCGGTAGCGCTGCGTTTCTGGCTGGGTCCTTTGGCTGATCGGCGGGGCACGAAGCCGCTTATGGCGCTTGGTTTGGCGGCGTATGCGGTAACCACTCCGCTTCTGGGGCTGTGCGGCACGTTCGCTGCGGTGCTTGTCGTCCGCTGCGTGCAGGCGGTGGGCATGGCGGCGTTCTTCCCCTGCGCCCTTTCGGCCGTCAGCGAGGTGGCCGGCCAGCGAAATTCGGGACTGACGCTAGGAGCCTATCGACTGGTTTCCTCGGTGGCTCTCACGGTATCGGCGGCTGCTCTGTTCCCGCTCGTGCAGTCGATCGGCTATGCGGGGACATTCACTGTGATGGGCGCCGTCGGTGCCTTGGGGCTTCTCTGCGTTCTGGCGGCCCCGGTGCCGGGGCCGTCGCAAAGGGATATGGAACGCGGCGCGGAGGACGACGGCCCAAGGAATCCAGGTTTGCTTTCGCAGTTGCGCCAGATCCTAGCTGCTCATCGGCTACTGGCCGCGAGTGTGCTCGGCGCGACCTTCGTGGCCGCCTTAGGCTACGGGCTCGTTACGAACTTCGCAACGCCCTTTGTGGAAAAGGCGGCACCGACGGTTAACGCCGGTGTGCTTGTGGCGCTGGTGGGAGTGGGGGGTCTGGTAGCGAATCCGGTAGCCGGCTGGCTTGTTGATCGCAGGGATTCCTTCTCGACGCTCGCGTTTTTCTTGGGCTGCCTGGGGGCGGGGGTTGCTGCTTTGGCGCTCGTTCCTGCGGCGCCGGCTGGCATGCCCTTGGTCGGCCTTGCTGTTGGTGTCGGCTATTTCGGGGTTGCTACGAGCGCGGTGGCCCTTATTGCCAAACGGATAGCCCCTGAGGGCCGTTCATCGTTCATTGCCATGCAGCAGAACTGCATCGATGTGGGAGCGGGGCTTGCCGGCATCTTCTTCGGGACGCTCTTCTCGTTCGCTTCGCCTGCAGTTGGCTTTGTGCTCTGGGGTGTCGTTACGATGGCTGTCGGAATCGCGATCCTTTACGCGGCTACCGACGCCAAACGCCGCGCGCATCGGGTCTAACCTCGCGATCGAGCACCTTCTCGATGTGCGCAAAAAAGGAGCCGTCCGAAGACGGCTCCTGGGATGGGTCGGTTTGCGGCAATGCGCAGGCTGTCGGCTTGTCCTTCGAAGGCGGCGTGGCCGCGGCGGGGCGGGCGTTACTCCGCGTAGCGGAAGAGGGCGGCTACCGACTTGTCGGTGGGCATCTGGTTCTGCTCGACGATGTAGATGTGGGCGTCCTGGGCCAGTGCCGCCTGGGCGAAGGCGTCGGTGATGTCGGGCGCGGCCGGGTCGATGTAGCCGTCATCGACCGGGTTCGGATCGCCGTCGAAGGTGACGGTGCCGGTGTTGATGTCGAAGCCGCCGGGGAGGATCTTGCCCTTCACGAGGAACAGCGCTCCCACGCGGCGCTCGGCCAGCGCCATGCCGATGGCGTCGAAGTCGTCCGAGGCCTTGCCATGGGCCGCGTCGGCGCCGAACTTCTCGGCGGTTTCCTTGATATTCGCATCGCGGATGCCGTCCATCACGGCCAGCGACTCTTCCAGAAGCGCCTTGCCGTCAAGACCGGCGGGATCCTTCTTGATGCCGACGGGCAAGAGATGACGCAGCGTGGAGAGCTTGCGGAAGGCGGTCTCGTACTCCTCGTCGCAGCACAGGATGATGGGGGTGGTGTCATCGCGCACGAGGTAGTCGTTCACGGCCTTGTTCACATAGCGGAACCAGGGCAGGGCGTCGTCCTTCTTCACCTCGTTGCGGGACTGATGGTCGTGGTACTGGCCCATGTGGCCCTCCAGCGAGATGTAGTCCAGCGCGCCCTTCTCGCCCTTGCGGGCGTCGGCGGCGATGTCGTCGCTGTTGGCGAACAGCTCGCTGAAGAAGTCGTGCACTTCCTGCGGCAGCTGCTGGCGCTCCACATGGGTGCGGTCGCCCTTCACCCAGCTGAAGCGGTCGTTGCCCAGTTCCAGCACATAGTACTCGGTGCCGTACTGGAAGTTGCGCAAAAGCGGCTTGACGAAGTAGGTGTCGCCGGCGGCCACCATGGGATCGGGGGCGAAGAACAGGTTGTACACGTAGATGTCGTCGTTGTTCATGAGGAAGCCCAGACCCTCGCCGGCATGCAGCCAAAGCGGCATGTCCGGATGCGCCAGCAAGTAGTCGGCCTTTTCCACAATGCCCTTATAGGCGTCCTTGTCGTAGCTTTCCGCCAGGGTGCGCTCGGCGTCCTTCATCAGATCCTTGAACATGTCGCGATCCCAGATGTCGCGGCGCTCCTCGCGCTCGGTATGGTGCACGGGAATATAGAGCGACACGACGGGCGCGGTCACATCAGCGAGGATGGCCGGATCGAAGTCCTCCATCACGTGAATGCTATCGGCGGTCTTCCGCAAGGTCTCCTTCTCGTCTTTCATGACGAACCTCCAAAGTGGTCGGGAACACAAAGTGCGCGCAGCAGTGTCGCCGCGCCGTTGCGGTTGGAAGGCGACGGCGCGTGGTGCAACTGATGTGCTGAAAAGAGCATAGCCCCCGACGAGGAAAATCGGGGGCTATGAGCCAGCCTGTGAACGGGCGGTTGCCGAAATGCAGTTTAAAGTTGATTTAGCCGCTCGCCTTTAGTCGCCTTTAGTTGAGGTAGCGCTTCACGTTCATGGCGCGCATGGCGTTCAAGATGGCGATGACGGCCACGCCCACGTCGGCGAAGACGGCCATCCACATGTTGGCGATGCCGAAGGCGGCCAGCACCAGCACGGCAAACTTGACGCCCAGGGCAAACACGATGTTCTGCCAGACGATGCCCATGGTGCGCCGCGCCAGGTGGATGGCGCGGGCGATGTCGTCGGGGTCGTCGTTCATGAGCACGATGTCGGCGGCCTCGATGGCGGCGTCCGAACCCATGGCGCCCATGGCGATGCCGATGTCGGCGCGGGTGAGCACGGGCGCGTCGTTGATGCCGTCGCCCACGAAGGCGAGCTTGCCCTTGCCATTGGTGTCGCGCTCGGTTTGGGTGAGAAGCGCCTCCACCTCGGCCACCTTGTCCTGGGGAAGCAGCTCGGCGTGCACCTCGTCGATGCCGAGTTCGGCGGCGACGGCCCGGGCCACGGGTGTGCGGTCGCCCGTGAGCATGACGGTCTTCTTCACGCCGGCCGCGCGCAAATCGGCGATGGCGCGGGCGGCGTCGGGCTTCACGGTGTCGGCGATGACGATGGCGCCCAGGTAGGTGCCGTCGGCGGCCACGTAGAGCACGGTGCCTGGCACGTCGGTGGCCGTGAAGGCGATGTCATGGGCCGCCATGAGCTTGCCGTTGCCCACGAGCACGTTTCGTCCGTCCACGACCGCTTCCACGCCCTGGCCGCTGATCTCGCGGACGTCGCGCACCCGCTCGGCGGTTGTGGTGGAGCCGCTGCCCGGTCGCGCGCCGGTCGTGGTGGAGTCGCTGTCCGGTTGCGCCAGATTCGCGTCGTTGTCGCTGTCCGGTCGCGCGTCGGTCGTCAGGGAGTCGCGATAGGCGCGCACCGATTGCGCGATGGGATGGGTGGAAAAGGTCTCGGCTGCGGCGGCGATGTCGATAAGCTCGGTCTCGCTTGCGCCGGGGGCGCCGATGAGCTCGGTCACGGAGAAGGTGCCGTCGGTCAAGGTGCCGGTCTTGTCGAACACGACGGTTTCGGTGGATCCCAAAGCCTCCAGGTAGTTCGACCCCTTCACCAAAATGCCGAGGCGCGAGGCGCCGCCGATGCCGCCGAAGAACGACAGCGGCACAGAGATGACCAGCGCGCAGGGGCACGACACCACGAGGAAGGTGAGTCCGCGCAAGATCCAGTCGGACCACTGACCGCCGAACAACAGCGGGGGCACGATGGCGAGTACAGCGGCCACGCCCACGACGATGGGGGTGTACACGCGGGCGAAGCGGGTGATGAAGTTCTCGGTGCGTGCCTTCTTCTCGGCGGCGTTTTCCACCAATTCCAAGATGCGGCTTACCGTGGAGTCCTCGAAGGGCTTGGTGGCGCGTACGACGAGTTTGGCCGTCAGGTTCACGCAGCCGGAGATGACCTCGTCGCCTGGGCGCGCCGTGCGGGGCACCGACTCGCCGGTGAGCGCCGCCGTGTCGATTTGGCTTTCGCCGGTCAGCACCGTGCCGTCAAGCGGGATGCGCTCGCCGGGCATGACGATGAACTCGTCATCGGGGGCGAGCTCGAAGGGATCCACCTGCTTCAGCTTGCCCTCCTCCATGACGTTCGCGTACTCGGGCGCGATATCCATCATGTCCGCGATGGACTGGCGCGACTTGTCCACGGCGTAGCTTTGGAATAGCTCGCCCACCTGGAAGAACAGCATCACGGCCGCGCCTTCGGCCATGTGCGGTTCAGTGTCGGGGAACAGCACCAGCGCAAACGCGCCGAAGGTGGCCACGGTCATGAGGAAGTCCTCGTCCAGCGCGTGTCCGTGAACGAGTCCGCGCAGGGCGCCGGCGATGACGTCGTAGCCGGCGATGAGGTAGGGGATGAGGAACAGCGCGAACTCGGCGTACACATCGCCGGGGGTGCCGAAGGCGGCGGCAAGTACTCCGGTCTGGGTTGCCACTTCAATGGCGACGAACAGCGCGAGGGCGACGATGATGCGCGTGAGGAGTTTCTTCTGCTTCGGGTTCATGGGGAATCCTAACGGACGATGCGGCAGTCTTTTTCGTAGCTGGTGCAGACGGACTGGGCGGCGTCGACGATGGCGGCCAGGGTCTCCGCGTCGGCGGCGTCCGTATCGATCATGAGCTTGCTCGTCATGAAGCTGATGGATGCTTTGTTCACGCCGGGTAGCGCGTTTATGCCGGCTTCCATTTTCGCGGCGCAGTTGGCGCAATCGAGGTTCTCCAGTTTGAATGACTTGCGCATGATGGTTCCTTTCAATGTTGTTCCCACTCGATAGTGGCGGGCGGTTCGGTGAGTCGCAGGGGGACGGGGTTACTCGCACACGTGGGTCATGCCCTGGGCGAGCATGGTGTAGACGTGGTCATCGGACAGGGCGTAGATGACGTTCTTGCCGTCGCGGGTGGCCTTCACGAGGCGCGCCTGCTTCAGCGTGCGCAGCTGGTGGCTCACGGCGCTTTGGGTACAGCCGACGACGGCGGTGATGTCGCCGACGGACAGGCCGCCGCCCATGAGCGCGAACAGGATCTTGATGCGGGTGGTGTCGGAGAAGGCCTTGAACAGGTCAGCCACATCGAACAGCAGCTCCTCGTCGGGCATTTCCGCGAACAAGCCGGCCGTGGCCTCGCGGTTACAGCCGCAGGGGCAGGCCTCCAGCGATGCGCGAGCATTTTCCACGACTTCGCCGGCTTCTTTTTCTATAACAGTTGGTACGCTCATTCCAACTCCTTATAAATTTTAAACATATGAGCAACTGTTCATAAGTATAAACACCGCCATCGATCTGTCAAGGGGAGGAATAAAAGATCCCGTTTGGAGGAACAACGGAGGGGGAAGCGTAACGGCCTCGTCGCCATTGAAGGAGAGCGCACGGCTACCATAAAGAGTAGAAAACGCGATGGAGCCCGCTGCCGTATGCTGTCGTGCGGCTGCTGGCTTGCCGGCAGTTACTCCATCGTGCTCGATGCGAGTTTTGAAAGGTGTTGTGTTATGAAGGCTTACCAAATCGTCGATGCCGACTTCGTGAAGCGCGAGATAGGACGCATGCCCATCGTGGACGTGCGACCGCCGCTGCGCTATGACACGGCCCATATTCCCTCGGCTATCAATATTCGGCTCGATGTGGCCGCCGCTTCGGACGATCCGGCCGAGGAGCTGGCCGAGATGTTCCAGGACAACGGCATTTTCCCCGAGGACGCGGTCATCGTGTACTGCCAGATGGGCGTGCACGCCAAGATCGCCTGCGATTACCTGGCGTCGGTGGGTTACAGCAAGCTGTATCTGTATGCCGGCAGCATGAACGACTGGATGCGCGATTCGGCGCGTCCTGTGGAGGCCTCGTCGGTCGCCTTCGCGAAGGCGTCCTAGGGAGAGCGCGAAGACCTGCGGCCGAGCGTTCGGCGCTGCCGATGTCGGCGCGTTCGTCGCGACGAAACGATGACAAGGGCCGTCTGCTTGTAGCGGGCGGCCCTTCGCTGCTCTACCATAAGCGGGAGATATCGATGCGGGCGCATCCCACGCTCGCCGAGACAGGAGGCCGCCATGACCACGGAAGAGAAGCGCGTCGACGAGGAAGAGTCCTCGCCGTTGGATATGCCCGAGCCCATCCCCGGGTTCCCCGAATTCGGGCACATCCCCTTCGAGGGGCTGCGCAACACGCGCGATTTGGGCGGCATGCCGGCGGCCGATGGGCGCCGCATCGCGCCGGCGAAACTCATCCGCAGCGGGTGCCTTCACAAGGCGAGCGAGCAGGACCTGGCGCGGCTTGTGGGCGACTACGACCTGGCGGGTGTCATCGATTTCCGCACCCAGCTCGAGCGCGACAAGGAGCCCGACCCCCGCGAGCTTATGGAAGGCGTGGTGTTCTACGACTTCGCGGCGCTGTCCGGCGAGACTATCGGCATTACCCACGGCGCGGGCGTGGCCCAGGACTTGAAGACCTTCGCCAGCTACAACGCCAGTCCTCACGAGCTGGTGCGGGGCATGTACCCCCAGATTTTGCTGGACGACGCGGGGCGGCAGGCCTACACGTCGTTCCTCGAGGTGCTTTTGGAAGGCGACGGCGGGGCGTATCTGTGGCACTGCTCCGAGGGCAAGGACCGGGCTGGCCTGGGCGCGGTTATCGTGGAGCGGGCGCTCGGGGTGCCCGAGGCCTACGTGCGCGCCGATTACCTGGCCACGAATTTGTTCGCGCGCAACCGCGCCGAGGGGATCGTCGACGCCATCAGCAAGAAGCTGGGTCTCATGAAGGGGCTCGATGCGGACATCGACTCGCTGTTCTACGCCTACAACGACTACTACGATTGCGCCATGGCGGCGGTGAACGCCAACTACGGCTCCTTCGATGCCTACCTCGCCGAGGTCCTGGATTTCGGCCCCGAGAAGCGCCAGGCCCTGCAGGCGAAGTATCTCCGGTAGGTCATCCGGCGCTGCATCCCGTCATCTCTCTTGTCCGCCCGTAGGGGCAGACCTTGGTCTGCCCTAATCTCCCTATCCTCCACCCATTCCGCACTTTCTCGACATTTCACCTCGCAGAAATACCTCTGCGCGCGGGGAGGTGTAAAATCGCCCTCGAACATTTCGCGACCCAAGGAGGCATTGTGGCCGAGTCCGCTACCCCGGAACAGAAAGTCATCGTCGTCGATTTCGGCGCCCAGTACGGGCAGCTCATCGCCCGTCGCGTGCGCGATTTGCACGTGTATTCCGAAATCGTGCCCTGCGACATCACGGCCGAGGAGGTGCGCGCTATCGCACCGGCAGCCATCATCCTGTCCGGCGGCCCGGCGTCGGTGTACGCGGAGGACGCGCCTTCCATCGACCCTGAGATTCTCGCCCTGGGCATTCCCGTGCTCGGCTTCTGCTACGGGCAGCAGGCCATGGCCGTGGCGCTCGGCGGGGAAGTGGGCCACACCGAGAAGGGCGAGTACGGCCCGGCGGTCATCACGCGGGCGGGCGAGTCGGCGCTGTTCGACGGCACCCCCGGCGAACAGACCGTGTGGATGAGCCACCGCGATGCTGTGAGCCGCGTGCCCGAGGGCTTCTCCATCACGTCGCGCACCGAGGTGTGCCCGGTGGCGTCCATGGAATACCCCGAGCGGCGCCTGTTCGCCACGCAGTTCCACCCCGAGGTGCGCCACACCGAGTTCGGCCAGACCATGCTGCGGAACTTCCTGTTCGGCGTGTGCGAGCTTGAGCCCGATTGGACGATGGACTCCATCATCGACGACTCCATCGAGGCCATCCGCGCCGAGGTGGGGGACGACCGCGTCATTTTAGGCCTTTCGGGCGGCGTGGACTCGTCCGTGGTGGCGGCGCTGTGCGCCCGCGCCATTGGCAAACAGTTGACCTGCGTGTTCGTGAACCACGGCTTTCTGCGCAAGGGCGAGCCCGAGGAAGTGGAAGAGGTGTTCACGAAGCAGTTCGACGTGGACTTCATCCACGTGCACGCCGAGGAGCGCTACCTGGAGCTTCTGCGCGGCGTGACCGACCCGGAACAGAAGCGCCGCATCATCGGCACGCAGTTCTGGAAGGAGTTCTTCGCCGTGGCGGAGGACCTGGCCCAGGACGGGCGCCCGGTGAAGTATCTGGCCCAGGGCACCATCTACCCCGACATCATCGAGAGCGGCGCGCGCAAGACCGGCGGGAAGGCGAGCACCATCAAGTCGCATCATAATTTGATTCCGTTCCCCGAGGGCGTGCATTTCGATTTGATTGAGCCTTTGGACCACTTCTTCAAGGACGAGGTGCGCGCGCTGGGCACCGCGCTCGGGCTGCCCGACTACATCGTGCACCGCCAGCCCTTCCCGGGGCCGGGTTTGGCCATCCGCATCATCGGCGATGTGGATGCGGAGAAGCTGAACATCCTGAAGAACGCCGACGCCATCGTGCGCGAGGAGCTGGACGCCTACAACGAGCGCCTGTTCGCCGAGACGGGCGAGCGCAACAGCGAGCACAGCGTGTGGCAGTACTTCGCCGTACTGCCAGACATCAAGTCCGTTGGCGTCATGGGCGACGAGCGCACCTACGCGCGCCCGGTGATCCTGCGCGCCGTGGAAAGCTCGGATGCCATGACCGCCGACTGGGCGCGGTTGCCCTACGACGTCCTGGCCCGCATCTCCGGCCGCATAGTAGCCGAGGTCCCCGGCGTGAACCGAGTAGTCTACGACATCACCAGCAAACCTCCGGCGACTATTGAGTGGGAGTAGAGTACCCTGCGGTGTTCGCCCTCTTGGCCGAAAGACAATTGGAATTGGGGAAGTGGATATGGGCAAATACGTTGTAATGGCTTTCGCAACGCTGCATAAAGACATAATTGTTGAAGCGGAATCCGAGGACTTAGCGCAGGCGAAAGTTGAATGCGCTTTCGCGGATGGAAGATTGGAATTCTCTATGGATGACTTCGTAGCAGATTTCAATGATTATGAAGTGATGACGCCTGATGTTGCGTTGCAGCTTGATGGCGTTGCGGAAAGCGATTGCGTGGCATTGAAATAAAGGCAAGAATAAGTCATTTAAGGGTCGATTCTGGTGTGTTACTAAAACGGGTGCCAGGATTAACCGTCATTGTTATTGAGGGTGATAAGAAAGCGTCTAAGGCTTCGGCAGCGATGCAAGGCATCGGAACTCTATGCCGAAAGTTTTGCAGGGAGTGCGGGGCTTTGTTGTCGTATTGGACGGTGTTTTCTAGTTTGGCTCTCCCTCTTGCTTCAAACCGCAATCGCTACATCAAGCTTGAGCCCGAAAGCCTTTACAGCCTTTTGCACCGTATCAAATGAGGGATTCCCTGTGGCGAGAGAGCCTTGTAAAGGCCGCCTCTGGTGATGCCTGTTTCCTTCGAGAGTTGCGTCATTCCCTTCGCGCGGACGACGTCGCCAAGAGCGACGGCGATTACGGAAGTGTCGCCGTCTTCAAAGGCAGCATTTAGATAGGCTGCAATGTCAGCTTCCGTCGCGAGGTGGTCGGTTGCGTCCCAGGTTGTCGTTTTCCTCATTGCGGACTCCCATCATCTGTACTCGAGGTTGAGCTTTTTTGCTTTCGCGATGTCCCGCTGTTGCGATGACTTGTCTCAGCTGATGAGGAGCAAGACCAACGCCCTGTCCCACCTTGCATAGTGGGGACGATATCCAGGTCCACACTCGATGCGCGTCTCAAAAACGCCTTCACCAACTGGTTTAGCGTTTCTAAAATTCTCCGCTAGTGAAAGGCCGCATTCTCACGGGAATACGCGCCCGCGCCTCAGCGTCTTTGAGTCGTTTGAATCATTTCGCGAACTCGGTTGTTCGAGGATGGTTATCATCGCGTATGCTTCTTAAGTGCGTGCTATATTATGCGTATAGTTAATCGTTCAAGAGATGAGGGCTCTTCAGTCCCATGCGTTTCCTCTTTGGTTGTTGTCTGCGTCGGCGAGGGAAATCATCGCGTAAACCACTCGCGATCGAACTTCCCTTATGTAGCGATAGGTGGTTACTCGTCCTATGTCGAGCGTTTCTTGGGTTTCTGCGATGGAGGCGTCCAAGAGCCATTCGTCCATTTGCGTTCGTGTTTCCTTCTTGTTGCTTTGGGAGTATGCATCATAGTCAACAGTGGTATATATTTGACTGCAGAAAATTCGATGTTGTTCAGCCGGCTGCAACCGCTCAGACCATAACGTGTTGGTCTCGTAGACGCTCTTGCTCTGCGATTATGGTTCTAGATATAAACTGTGCGGCGCACGATGTCGCCATTAAACTGCTCACAATTATTGACCGGGGTGGTTGGTGGCAGCCTGCGATTTGGCTGAGCGATATCGAAAGCTTGCCAATCTACAGATATGGATAGAAGCCGTTGTTCGTTCTGGCTTTTTAGTTTCGAGATTCGAAACGCATTAGGGTGGAGGGTGCCATGAAAGAGATTGATCCGAATGAAAAGTGCCCTTGCGGCCGAGGAAAGAAGTACAAAAGATGTTGCAAGAAGAAGGGTATTAACTGGTTTAAGGCCGATGACGGTTCATTCGTATCAAAGAGTGATGCTTTGATACCCAAAGAGTATCTAGAGACTTTCCATCGCTCTCATGATAGGTTTTGCAAGCTGTTTGGCCGAGAACCCGGATCGGACGATTTGATCAGCTTTGATGCGGAGCGTCATAGCAATAGCTACTACAAAACCGTGATACCCCGATTGCGAGAAAGCGGCATGTCGGAGAGATGGATATATGCGATGTATCGCACGAACGGCCTCATGCCGAATGCGATGAACGAAAAATACTTAACCCAGTATGATCTTGACGCATTTGCTGCGTATATGGAAGAGTACGATGAGATAGTTGATGAAGTTGCTCGTTTGGGAGCCGGAAATCATGAAGAAGAACTGCGGGTAGGCATTCCTTCCCTTGTCCTGATGGGAAACGAGATTATTGGTGAACGGATAAGCGATACCGTATCGTCTCTGACAAGTGGATTAAATTATTTTTTAAACTATCAGAATAAAGATCGAGGTGGTATAGAAGCTCCTCTGTACTCGCTCACGGAGTATGTTTGCTTTGTGGCGATTCGAGCAGTTAAAACACTCAACTCGATCTCAAAGCTGCATGAGATTGCCGAACCCGTTTCGATCTATGCTTTGGGGAGAAGCCTATTCGAAAGCTACATATACTTAAGGTCTATCAATTGTGACGAAAATTTTTGGCTCTTCGGTGGTTTCTGTGGGAGAGATTCCGGCATAGGCCCAGCTCAGCGGG
>OLPO01000088.1_pt1 | contig 82415 bp, 69 predicted proteins | sample 1672831 | NCBI WGS metagenome assembly OLPO01 (sample SAMEA3136728, study PRJEB25190) | human gut metagenome | reverse complement strand
CACCGTGCTCAATTCTCGGTGACTATCCGGACCACTTTTAAGTGAACATCAACAGCGCGGCGCCGCCGCGCGGGAACCCCTGACGGTCCACCCTTTACAAGAAAAAGCCCGGAGCGCGCGCCCCGGGCTTTTTTGTTGCCCGCCCATGGGTTCGAACCCTGTTGCCGTGTCTCTATTCCAAATGAAGCAAAAAATCCCATTTAAAGTGGTTCGCAGGCAATCTAAATGGGATTTTCTGCTTCATTTGGGATGACGGGGTGACGCCCCGGTATCGTCGGGTCGTCACCCTGTCATCTCCCCGTCGTGTCTATCGTGCCCTTGGCGCCTGCGCGACGGGTCCAATAAAACTCAGCTGACAGCCAAAAGGGACGCGCATAGAGAATAGAGCTCATGAGGACAGGGCATCTGCCGTATCATTAATAAGATGCCCTATAGGCTCAATTAACGGAAAGGTAGCGACTGATGGCTGATGTTTACGCTTTGCTCGACACATGGATCGAGCATGTGAAGGATCCAGAGCTGCTCGCTGAGCTCACTAAACTAAAAGAAGACGGTGATACCGGAGCTATCACCGATGCGTTTTTCCAAGACCTCGAGTTTGGAACCGCTGGTCTTCGTGGAACCATCGGCGCTGGCACCAATCGGATGAATATCTACACGGTCGGCCGTGCCACGCAGGGCTTTGCCGATTACCTCAACCAGACGTTCGATAATCCTACCGTTGCCATTGCTCGTGACAGCCGCAACAAGGGCGAGCTTTTCGTTAAGACAACGGCGTCTATTCTGGCTGCTAACGGCGTGACGTCCTACATTTACCCCAAGATTTCTCCTGTGCCCACCCTTTCTTGGGCGACGCGCTACCTCAATTGTTCGGGCGGCATCTGCATGACGGCAAGCCATAACCCGGCGCCGTATAACGGTTACAAGGCATATGGTCCGGATGGTTGCCAGATTACCTCCGAGGCCGCGGCGGCTATTTCTGCGGCGATGCAGGCCACCGACCCCTTTGCCGACGTCAAGACTATGGATTTTGACGAGGCGGTGGAGCAGGGTCTTGTCAGGTGGATTGACGATTCTTGCCTCGATGCGTACTACGATGCCGTGGTCGCTAAGTCCGTCAATAACCTGACCGACGAACAGGTTGCTCAGGCTCCTCTCAAACTTGTCTACACGCCGCTTAACGGCACCGGTTTGATCCCGGTTACCGAGGTCCTTAAGCGCGTTGGTGTGACCGACATCACCATCGTCCCCGAGCAGCGCGACCCTGACGGTAACTTCCCCACCTGCCCGTATCCCAATCCGGAGATTCGCGAGGCGATGCAGAAGGGTATCGAGCTGTGCCAGGAAGTCAAGCCCGATCTTTTGCTTGCAACCGATCCGGATGCCGACCGTGTGGGCGTGGCATGCGCCGACGGCGACGACTACACGCTCATCACCGGCAACGAAATGGGTGTCTTGCTGCTTGATTACATCTGCAAGATGCGTCTTGAGCGCGGCGAGGATCTTTCCCATAAAGTGGCGGTCACCACAATCGTATCTTCCGCCATGGTTGACGCCCTTGCTCAGGAATACGGCTTTGAGATGCGCCGCTGCCTCACCGGCTTCAAGTACATTGGCGACATCATTACGGGTCTTTCTGACGCAGGCGAAGTCGACCGCTTTATCTTTGGTTTTGAGGAGAGCTACGGCTATCTCTCGGGCGACCATGTGCGCGACAAGGACGCTGTCAACGCGTCGATGCTCATCTGCCAGATGGCTCAGTACTACAAGCTTCAGGGTTTGAATCTGGTTCAGGCCATGCAGGAGCTCTATAAGAAGTACGGCTACTATCACAACCGCACGGTTGCTATTGCCTATCCGGGTGCCGAGGGCGCCGACAAGATGGCCTCCATCATGGTTAACCTGCGCAACGAGGTTCCTGCCTGCATTGCAGGTATGAAGGTCGAATCCGTTGTCGATTACAAGGACGGCGTGAATGGCCTGCCGAAGGCCAACGTGTTCGAGTACGACCTTGAGGGCGGCAACAAGGCAATCGTTCGTCCGAGCGGCACCGAGCCTAAGATCAAGCTGTATATCTTTGCTACCGGCAAGGATGCGGCGGAGGCCGATTCGCTGCTTGATGCTATCGAAAAGGGCGGCCGCGAGCTGCTTTCGTAGCCAAGGTGGCAAAGAACAAAAGAATGGGGGCGGAAACGGTTTTGTACCGTTTCCGCCCCCTGTTTTATCGACAATATATGCTCTCGACCGCTTCCTTAATGGAAAACGAAGACTTTGAGAAGAATCGCCACTACGACAACGATGATTGCGGCCAGAAGAAGGCGTCGATTGCGTTTGCGAGCGCGCTCTTGGCGGGAAATAAAAATCGATTTACCTGGCTTTGGCGTCTGCAGATAACGCTCGTAATGCACCGTGGCGCGTCCACTATCGCGTTCCTTGCTCACATTTGGAGAAAGGTGTCCGCTTTTCTCATATCCCGTGGGAGAAAGATATTGAGGATCGCTTGTGGCGGTGCCCATATGCTTGCGACCCCCACGTGCCTGTTCGAGTGTTACATAGCGCTCACGCGTGACGTAGCTGGGCTCAACATCGTCGATGGGGGATTGAGTGATATGCGGCGTTTGACGGCGATAGGGCGCTTTTGCGGCAGGCGGGTTCGGCAACGGCTGCTCGTCGGGGGCCAGCGTATCGTCGCTTTGAGGGTAGCTATTCAGTCCGTCGTCAATGTCGTCCATATCACACCTTAGTGAAGCCCGTATCTACGTACATTCTAGGATTTTTGAAAGTGCTTTCGATATGGGGCATAGATCAAAAAACGAATTTAACGAATTTCACAACAAGGCGGTAGAGCGACGTAAATCTAAGTCTACGTAACTTAGATTTGATGATAGTGTGACGCTTAAAAAATCTGAAATAGGTTGTTTAGAACAGAATTGTCAGGGCATAACAGAAGTGTTCCAAGAAGCCGCGAGTCATATGAATGGCGCGTGGCAATCACAAAAGGAGTGATTCATTATGGCAAGCATGGTTCCTTATCGTTCGGTTTTTGGTATTCGTCCGACCGTTCCGGCTTCGCTGTTTGACGCTTTTGACGACATGATGGATTTGACTACTCCGCTGTCCTCCAAGGCGTTCCCCATCGATGTTGAGGACAAGGGCGACGGCTACGAGGTCAAGGCCTACTTCACCGGCGTTTCGAAGGACGATATCGACGTCGAGCTTAACGAGGGTCGTCTTTCCATCTCCGTGAACGTCGAGGACAAGGAGGAGGATAAGGACAAGAACTTCTTGCAGAAGGAGTTTGTCTCTTACAGCGCGACGCGCGGTGTCTATCTGAAGGACGCTTCGAGCGAGGGCCTTTCTGCAAAGTATGCTGACGGCATTCTGACCGTCGCGGTGCCCAAGATTGTCGAGAAGAAGAACGTCACGAAGATTTCCATCGACTAGCTAACTACAGCAAAAGACATGCGCCTGCCTGGCGCGTTTGGGGTCCGGCTTTTAGGGGTCGGACCCTTTTTGTTGGCACATGGCGTGCTACCAAATGCTGATGGGGCGGTTTTGACCCGCTGCGCGAATGTGAACTGGCTCCCCTGCCGTGCGGGCGAGCGTTGCAGAAGATCCAAGCTCGTTATCGAGGGTTGCCCCGAGCGATTCTGCAAATGCCCGCACGGCGAGACTGGGACGATTGTTTTCCTGCGAGATATGCATGGCGATGACATGCTGCGTGTGGGAACCAACCAGGGCGGGAAGGGCATCGGCAGCCTGTTGGTTGGAAAGGTGCCCTGTTGACGAGATGATGCGGTCTTGCAAAAAGCGGGGATAGGAACCGCAGCGGAGCATGGGAACGTCATGGTTGCTTTCGATCGCCAAGATGCGAGCGTCGGGTAGCGTGGCCTTGGCGCCCTCGGTGATGATTCCCGTATCGGTGATGTATCCGATGGAATCATCCTGGTAGGAAAACCTAAATCCCATAGGACCTGCGACGTCGTGCGAGGTGGAAAAGGTATCGATACGCATTCCGGCTACGTTGACGGCACAGCCGGGTTCGACGGGAGTGAAGGGAAGCTCTTCGAGCGCGGGCTTTGCACAACGCGTTTGCGGGCTGCAGAACATGGAGCCCGACCAGTTCTTGCACCAGACGGCGAGCCCCTTGATATGGTCGGAATGTTCATGGGTGAGTACCAGGGCTTTAACGTCTTCAACACGAAGCTTCAGCTCGTCCATGCGCTTGAGCACCTCACGCCTCGAAAGACCGTCGTCGATCATGATGAGTCCTTGCGGCCCCTCTACGAACGCGCAGTTGCCCTTTGACCCCGAGGCGAGGATATGGAGGTGGAGAGGGTGATGCTTACCAAGTGAGTTCAAGATGCCTCGAGGCCTTCCAAAAGATACAATGTGTGCGGTTCCAAGGAGGTTTTTGATGCCAACGGTGTCTCAGCACTATAACCTGACGACGGGTGATGTCTCAGCTTTAGCATCGGATGATTCCATGCGTGCCGCGGCGCCCGTGGTGCTCATGGTATCAGGTGGCGCGGACTCTACGGCGCTTCTTTTGATGGCGTGCTCGTCGCGGCTCGATATCGCAGACGGTCGTGGCTGCGTCCCCATCGCGCGGGAGAGGCTGCACGTGCTGCACGTTAACCATCACTTGCGCGGTGAGGCTTCTGACGGCGACGAGATGTTCGTTCGCGATTTGTGCGAGCGTTTTGGCCTGCCCCTGTGTGTGGAGCACGCTTCCTTCGAATGCCTTGAGGGGCAAAATCTCGAGGCAGCAGCGCGGGAGGTTCGCTACGCGGCGGCTAAGCGCTACGTGCGTGAGCTTTGCCGAGAGGTTGGCGTTCCCCGTTCTGCCGCTCGTATTCTTACGGCGCACACGGCGAGCGATCGTGCCGAGACCTTTTTCATGAACGCCATCAAGGGATCGGGGCCGGCCGGGCTATCGAGCATCCCGCGCCGCCGCAATATCGTGGTGAGGCCCTTGATTGACAAAACCCATGATGAACTTTGCGATTACCTGCGGTGCGCCAACCAGCCTTGGCGTGAGGACGAAAGCAATAACGATACATCGTACCTGCGTAACTTCGTGCGTCATAACGTGATGCCGCTTGCGCTTGAGCGCAACGGAAACATTGCATCTACCATTGGCTCGACCTGTGACATCTTGGGCGATGAGGATGCTTTCCTATCCCAGCTTGCCTCGACGGCGCTTCGCTCTTGCATTCGTCGCCAGCAGGAGGGGCTTGTGGTCCTTGATGGCGATCGTCTTGCTGCGGCGGAGGTAGCGATTGCGCGCCGCATGATTCGCCTTGCAATTCGTATGATCGATTCCGAGGCGCGCCTTGAGATGCGTCATGTCGAGGCGGTCCTTTCCTGCGTTGCCGCTCGCTCGGGATCGCGCACACTGCCGGGGGGCATCGACGCACGCATGGAGTTTGGCACCTTGGCCCTGCGCACGGCTGCTGCGCGCGAGGCTGCTCCCGTGGGGTGGCTGAGTGTTCCGGGAACCATGGCGTGCGGCAATGGATGCGTGCTCGAAGCGTCGGTTATCGAGTTGCCCGCGGTGATTGATTTCGATGCTACGATTCGCGCCGCCGCTCATGATCTCAATGGCTTTCCGGTTCTTCTCGCCGATGCCGAGGCGCTTGGGTATGGTCCTGCCGATACAGCATCGCTTGCAGAAAAACGCGGGGCGGTTTCTTCGACTCGCGTAAAGGTATGGGTAGATTCTGCCGTTGCGGGCGATGTGATGTGCCCGTTGGGCATGCACGGACGCTCAAAGAAAGTTTCGGATATTCTCAACGAGGCAAAAATACCCGTCTCCGAGCGAGCTGCCGTGCCCGTTGTTCGTACCGGTCCCGCCTGTTCGATCGTTTGGGTTGCCGGAGTGCGCGCCGACGACCGCTTTAAGTGCACCGCCGCCACCCGTTATGCCGTGAAAATCGTGCTCAAACGAATGGAGTAACATGGGTGGCGGCACATCAATATGTGTCTTACGCGTGACTGTGCGTCACAGGGCAACTCCCTCTGGTATGCCTGCGTAAACTGCGCGTAAAATGGACGTTCATCGTTCGCATGCGAATAAACGTGCGTTTTGATGAATATTTTTAGGGATTCACGAGCCAGAAAGGACCGTCATGGAAGCCATGCATCCCGATGTCGATCACATTCTCTTTACTGAGGAAGAAATCACCGCAATGGTAAAGCGCGTCGGTGCGCAGATCAGCGAGGACTACAAGGATAAAGACCTTGTGCTCATCGCCGTTCTTCGCGGCGCCGTTGTGTTCATGGGCGACCTCATGCGCGCTATCGATTGCCCGCTTGCCATCGACTTTATGGCCGTGTCGAGTTATGGCGACGGCGCTAAGTCATCGGGCATCGTTCGCATCGTCAAAGACCTCGATATCGATATCAAGGGTCGCGACGTGCTGATTGTCGAGGATATTCTCGACTCCGGTATCACCCTTAAGTATCTGATCAAGAACCTGTCGAGCCGTCAGCCCGCCTCCATCGAGGTCGCTACCTTCCTTTGGAAGGATATCGAGGGCAAGCAGGCTGCTATCAATCCCAAGTATGTGTGCACGCACTGCCCGGACGATTTTGTGGTGGGTTACGGCCTGGACTATGCTCAGCGCTACCGCAACCTTCCTTATGTGGGTGTGCTCAAACCGGAGGTCTACTCGTAATATGAGCCTTTCTTATCCCGATACCGAAGCGGCATCCTCGCTGCTCAAAGACCAAGCACCTCAAGAGCCCAAGCGCCCGCAAGATGACGAGCGCCAGGCTCTGCGCGATGAATATAAGCGTTTGATGGGTCAGGGTGGCAACGCCGGCCCCGGCGGACGCAGGCCGTCCGGCCGTGCAAGCTGGCTGTACTTTCTGATCGTTTGCGCTTTGCTTGCCTATCTCTTTATGAATTTGGGCGGCGTTTTTGATGCCGGTAAGAAGTCTACCGAGCTTGCCACCAGCAGCTTTGTAACCGCAGTCAAGCAAGATCGCGTCAAGACGGTAACGTATACCGTGGCCGATGGTTCGGTTGAGGGACAGTACTGGAAAAAGAAGTCCGAGATTGGCAAAGCATCCAAACTCGTGACGTTTACCACGCATTATGTTGGTTCCGATTCGCTGGCCGAGCTCATGGCCAAGCATCCGAAAACCACGTATATCGTGAACACCAACAATCCCGACTTTTGGTCGGATATGTTGATCAACGCCCTGCCGAGCGTGATGCTCATCATCATCGTTATTTACTTTATGCGTCAGATGATGGGTGCCAACAACAGGAACATGCAGTTTGGCAAGACCAACGCAAAGACCAACGAGTCCACGCGCCCCAAGGTCAAGTTCTCCGATGTCGCCGGCATCGATGAGGCGGTTGAGGAGCTCGAGGAGATTCGCGACTTCCTGGTTGAGCCCGAACGTTATCGCAAGCTTGGCGCAAAGATTCCGCGTGGCGTTTTGCTGGTTGGCCCTCCGGGCACTGGTAAGACGTTGCTCGCCAAGGCTGTTGCTGGCGAGGCCGGCGTGCCGTTCTTTAGCATTTCCGGCTCCGACTTCGTTGAGATGTTCGTCGGCGTGGGCGCATCGCGCGTGCGCGACCTCTTTAAAGAGGCCAAGGCGCAGGCTCCTTCCATCATTTTTATCGACGAGATCGACGCCGTGGGACGTCAGCGCGGAGCTGGTCTGGGCGGCGGCCACGACGAGCGTGAGCAGACGCTCAATCAGCTGCTGGTCGAGATGGATGGCTTTGAAGAGAGCGAGAGCGTGATTCTTCTTGCCGCGACCAACCGCCCCGATATCTTGGACCCTGCCCTGTTGCGTCCCGGTCGTTTTGATCGCCAGATCACGGTTGACCGTCCGGATGTTAAGGGCCGCGAGCATATTCTGGGCGTTCATTCCAAGAACAAGCCTCTGGCTTCCGATGTGCGCCTTGATAAGCTTGCGCAGCTGACCGTTGGCTTTACCGGTGCAGACCTGGCGAACCTCCTTAACGAATCTGCCTTGCTTACTGCTCGTCGTCGCAAGACGCAGATTGGCATGGATGAAATCGAAGAGTCCATGGAGCGTGTCATTGCTGGTCCGCAGCGCAAGGGCCGTGTGATGACCGATGTTGAGCGCACCACGATTGCCTATCACGAGAGCGGACACGCGCTTGTCGGGCACATTTTGGAGCACTCTGACCCCGTGCACAAGATTTCAATTATCGCGCGAGGCCAGGCGCTTGGTTATACCATGCAGCTCCCCACCGAGGATCACTTCCTTAAGACCAAAAACGAGATGCTCGATGAGCTTGCCGTATTCTTGGGCGGCCGCGTTGCCGAGGAGCTCATGTGCGACGACATCACCTCGGGCGCATCGAACGACCTTGAGCGCGCAACGAAGATGGCCCGCGAGATGGTTACGCGTTTGGGCATGAGCAAGGAGCTGGGTACTCAGGTGTTTGGCGAGGCTCAGCATCAGGTGTTCTTGGGCCGTGACTATGCCGACCATCAGGATTATTCCGAGGAGACGGCTCGCCGCATTGACACCGAGGTCCAGCGCATCATGCGTGAAGCCCATGAGCGTGCAGAGCGCATTCTAGGCGAGCGCCGCGAGCAGCTTGATCTTATGGCAAAGGTGCTTCTTGAGCGCGAGACGGTCGAAGGCGATGCCGTCGATGCTCTGCTTGACAATACGTGGGATGAGTACCTTGCCGGCAAAGAGCAAGAGGGGTCTTCTGCAGAGGCGACGCCTTCCCCGACGACGCACCGCCGCGCTCCCCGCATGAGCGAGGAGGAGCTCGCTGCGGACGCTGCTGCATATGCTCAGGCAGCTGTGGAGGCAGAGGCGGCTGCCAACGAGTCGCAAAACGATGGCGCGTCCGATGAAGAAGCGACACCAAAAGATTCGGCGGATTGCTAATAGCCCTATCCAGCGTTTGATATGTGCCCACCGGCAGATTGGCGGTGGGCATTTTTATATCTCGATAAATAAGAGTGCTTTACCTTGTTAAAGCGCGTACAATTGCTGCATGCAAAATGGCGATGCTTTGCGCATTGCTTGAAAGGGGATCATATGATTAACGAAACCATGTATGCGCGTGGAGCCGAGAGTTCAATTATCCGCGAGATTTTTTCCTATGGATTGGAACGCAAGGCGCAGATCGGTGCCGAGAACGTGTTTGATTTCTCGCTGGGTAATCCGAGCGTTCCTGCGCCCGCTGCAGTCAGCGATTCGATTAAAAAGTCCCTTGAGCTGCCAAGTGAACAGGTCCATGGCTATACGCCCGCTCCTGGCTTGCCCGCCTGCCGCGCTGCGGTGGCAGAATCCTTGAATCGTCGCTTTGGCACGTCGTATGAGGGCAAGGACGTGTTCATGACGGTTGGTGCTGCAGCTTCGCTCACATGCACGCTCACTGCTATCACCAATCCTGGCGATGAGGTTATTGTCATCGCTCCGTATTTTCCCGAGTATCGCGTATGGATCGAGAAGGCCGGTTGCACCTGTGTCGAAGCGCTTGCGGACGAGGAAACCTTCCAGATAAACGTCGACAACGTCCAGCGCGCCATTACCAATAAGACTGCCGCCATCATTATCGATTCTCCCAACAATCCCACCGGTGCGGTTTACACGCAAGATACGCTCGAACGCTTGGCGAATATCCTGCGCGAGGAGAACAAGAAGCGCGATCCCCAAAACCCGATCTATCTCATCTCGGACGAGCCGTATCGCGAGATTGTCTATGGTGCCGAGGTGCCCTGGGTACCTGCGCTCTATGAGCACACGATTGTTTGCTATTCGTACTCCAAGTCGCTTTCGCTTCCTGGCGAGCGCGTGGGTTGGGTGCTTGTTCCCAACACTATGCCCCAGGCAGAGCGCGTGATGCCTGCCGTCGCGGGTGCGGCACGCACCCTTGGTTTTGTGTGTGCTCCCGCGCTTTTTCAGCGTGTCGTGATGGATTGCATCGACGAGCCGAGCGATGTGGACGCCTATGCGCGCAATCGCGAGGCTCTTGCCGGTGCTCTAGGCGAGTACGGCTACACCTATGTTAAGCCGGATGGCGCCTTTTACCTGTGGGTCAAGGCGCTCGAGCCGGATGCCGAGGCGTTTTGCGAGCGTGCAAAAAAGTATGAGCTGCTGGCCGTTCCCTCCAATAGCTTTGGCGTACCCGGCTGGTTCCGTTTGGGCTATTGCGTGAGCTACGAGACGATTCAAAACTCCCTGCCCGCTTGGCGCGCTCTTGCCGAGGAATACCTTGCGGTGAAGTGATCTCGGCGGCTCTATATTGTCCGATAAGAACGACGGAAGAGCGGGACGCGTCGCCTTACAATGGATGCGAAGTCGAGCGAACGGGAGCATTGCATGACATATTCCATCAAAGGAGATATCCATACCCACACGCTGTTTTCACGCCATGCGTATTCAACGATTACCGAGAACGTTGCGGCAGCGCGCGAGCGTGGCCTTGAGGTACTGGGGTCTGCCGATCACTTTTCGAGCATGATTTCGCCCACGGTTCATATTCGCGACTACCAGTTCTTTATCAATCAGAGCGTCTGGCCGCGCATGTGGGACGGCGTGATGGTGTTGCGTGGTGCCGAGACCGATATCCTTACACTTGATGGCGGGCTTTTTGGCCAGGATATCGTCTGCCCGGAAAATATCGTAGGCCGCGCACTCAAGGGCGATCAGACCCTTTTTGAGTTCACGACAAAAAACCTCGACTATTTGGTGGCGAGCATCCATTACGACGAGTTTGCGAAGGACGCAACGCTTGCGCAGGCTACTCAGATGTATCTGAACGTTTTGGATAACCCTAAGGTGTTCGTGCTGGGTCATACCGGCAGGTCTGGGGTTCCATATGATATCGATGAAGTGGTTCTTGCTGCTAAGGAAAAGCATAAGCTTATCGAGATCAACGAGCATAGCTTTGCCGGAGGTCCTCACGGTTCGTGCGTCGACACGTGCCACAAAATCGCTGAGCGTTGCGCGGAGCTGGGGTGCGGTATCACCGTTTCTACCGATGCCCATATTTCGCTCGATATCGGTGTGTTCCCTCGCACGATCTCGCTTCTTGAGGAAATCCATTTCCCCGAGGAGCTCATCATGAATCGTGATCGTAAGACCCTCGTAGGCGAAATGGCCGCGGCTGGCGTCTGTGATTTGACGAGTTATCTTGACGAGTAGCTTTCGTGCCCAACGCGTTTAAACACATTTTGCAAATGAAATTGCCCCGGCAGTCCAAGGCCTGCTGGGGCAATTTTTATCGCGTTAAGACCGCTACCGTCTCTACGTGGCTGGTATGGGGGAACATGTCGACTGGCGTCATGCGGATCATGCGATAACCGCCTTGGGCAAAAAGCCGCAGGTCGCGTTCCTGCGTATAGGGGTTGCAGCTGATGTAGACGATACGGCGCGGCGCCATGGCGCAAGCGGCCTCGATAAAGGCGGGAGTGGAGCCTGCGCGTGGCGGATCGAGCGCCAGGACATCGACATGCTCGCCGCGACGTGCCGCGTGCTGCAGGTATTCTGTGGCATCGGCTTCAATAAAGCGAGAGCGGTCGCATAGGTCGTTGACCTCTGCATTGCGCACAGCATCGCGCACGCCAAAATGGTTGCGCTCGATGCCAAGGAGCGTGATATCGACGCCGATCGCCTTGGCTTCTGCGGCGGCGCACATGCCGATAGTGCCGCTTCCGCAATAGGCATCGAGCAAGACGTCGCCGGGCTTGAGGTCCATGCCGTCAATAGCAAGCTGGTACAGCACTTCCGTTTGTTCCGGATTTGTTTGATAAAACGCCGTGGGCGAAATCTCAAACGTGCACGACAACAGGCGGTCGCGCATGCGGGCACGGCCGGCGAGGATGTGCGATTCTCCGCCCAAAATGGCGTTGGTCATCTTGGGATTGATGTTTTGAGCCACGGTGGTGATGCGTTCGTCGATATTTTGGAGCGCGGTGATGAACTGCCGATAATGCGGCATGCGGCGCTCGCGGGTGACGATGGTGAGCATCACCTCGTCGGTGTGATATCCCATGCGGACGATGGCATAGCGCAAAAGGCCGCGACACTGGTCTTCCTCATAAGCGGGAATATGGCAAGCTTCTGCGGCGCGTGCAACGCTATTGAGGATGGCACGAGCGCCAGGGGCTTCGACGCAGCAATCGGGAACGCCAACGATGTGATGGGTGCCGCGGGCAAAGAAGCCCGAAGCAATATGATTTTTACCAGTGGGCGCAAAGGGAGATGCCGCTTTGTGGCGAAAACCGCGTGGCGAAGCAATCTTTCCGGTGTCCCCTGCATTGGCCCCCATGCCGCGCACGGGCTCGACCGAACAATCTAGATCGAGTTCGGCGATAAGGGGACCAAAGAGCTCCTCCATAGCGTGCTGCTTGCGGGTGAGCTGCTTGCGGTAGGGGAGATTGAGCCATTCACAGCCTCCACAGGCTCGCATGACGGGGCAGGGGCCCTCACAAGAAATTTTGGGAGTCGCGTGGTCGTGCGTATCGGTGTGCGGCAGGCGTCGGTTCATGCGGGTCTTTCGTTAGGCGTTGCGGACACGCCTATTGTAAGGGTGTAGCTGGGATAAATACGCCTCATGCCCAGGTCTTACCCGTAAACCTATATTTGCTGAAATTGCTCGAACCGTACGTGCTCAAAGCAAGATAAGAGACACATATCGGAGTTGTGTCGTTGATATGAATGAATGTTGACCTATTAACAACTCAAATTACTTAACTAAAATACTTGAACTACTTACCAACGCCAACGCGCCGTATGGCGCCGAAGGGACAAAACCATGCTGTTTGATGATGTGCGTGACGTGATTGTAGAGACCGTGGGCTGCGAGGCCGCTGCCGTTACCCCCGAGGCTCGTCTTAATGAGGACCTTGGTGCCGATTCCCTTGCTGCTATGGAGCTCATCATGGCGCTTGAGGAGAAGCTTGATATCGAGATTGACGACGCCGAGCTCGATCAGTTCAAGACCGTGAACGACCTTGTTTCCTACTTGGAGACCAAGGTGCAGTAACGCTGCCACTTTCAGGGAGATGATGCGCGTGGGAATGAAGAACCAAGACGTCTACGATCTGATGGATCGCTTTGAGAAAAGCGGTATCGCTCGCATGAAGTTCGAGAGCGGCGACACCTCGCTTGAGCTTGAAAAGACGATTGCGGTATCCGGTGCGCCTGCGGTGGCAGCTGCCCCTATGGCTCAGCCAGCGGTTTCTGGCGCGGAAGCCGCTTCTGTCCAAGAGCCCGAAGCGGGTCTTTTTATCAAGGCCCCGATGGTTGGGACCTTCTACGTTGCCTCTTCGCCAGATGCGCAGCCATATGTGAACCCTGGCGATGCTGTGCACGCCGGGGATACGGTATGCATGCTCGAAGCCATGAAGATGATGAGCGAGGTGTCGGCGCCTTGCGATTGCATTATCGAAGAGCTGCTCGTTGCGGATGGCGAGCTTGTCTCGTTCGATCAGCCTTTGATTCGCTATCGAGAGAGCTAGGCTAGGCGTCCTATGTTCAAACGATTGTTAATTGCCAACCGCGGCGAGATCGCCCTGCGTGTGGCGCGTGCCTGCCGCGAGCTCGATATCGATCCGGTGATGGTGTATTCCGAAGCCGATCGAGATGCGTTGCACGTGCAACTTGCCGCGCACGCCTACTGCATCGGTCCCGCGCCTGCCCAGCAGAGCTATCTTAACGGCGATGCGATTTTGACGGTCGCGAAGGCCGCGGGCTGCGATGCGATTCATCCGGGTTACGGCTTTTTATCAGAGAACGCAGCGTTTGCCCAGGAGTGCGTGGACGAGGGCTTTGCCTACGTGGGGCCTTCAGCACATGTAATCGCGGCCATGGGAAACAAGGCAGCGGCGCGCGAGATGATGAAACGCGCAGGAGTGCCGGTGGTCCCCGGATCGGATGGCTCCGTTGCCAACGCATATGAGGGTGCTCGTATTGCGAAGGAGATTGGCTATCCGGTGCTCATCAAGGCGGCTGCGGGAGGCGGCGGACGCGGCATGCGTCGCGTATACGATCCCGATCGCTTTGAAGAGCTGTTCGAGGAGGCTCGTGCCGAATCGCGCGCATGCTTTAACGATGACGAGATGTATCTTGAGAAGCTCATCGTCAATCCGCACCATATCGAGTTTCAGATACTTGCTGATTCTCAGGGGACTATCGTCCATTTGGGGGATCGCGATTGTTCGATTCAGCGTCGCGGTCAGAAGATGATCGAGGAGACGCCGTCGCACGTGCTCTCGGATGAGCTACGTGAGCGTATGGGTGCGGCCGCGGTTGCCGCCGCACGTGCCGCCGGCTATCAAAACGCTGGAACGGTGGAGTTCGTGCTCGACCATACAGGGGAGTTCTACTTCATCGAGATGAACACGCGCATTCAGGTTGAGCACCCCATTACCGAGATGGTGAGCGACGTGGATCTTGTGCGCGAACAGATTCGCGTGGCCGCCGGTCTTCCGCTTGGCTTTACCCAGGAGGATATCCATATCAAGGGGCATGCCATTGAATGTCGCGTGAATGCCGAGGACCCCACGCGCAATTTTGCGCCGTCGCCCGCGCGCATCGATTTTTTGCATGTGCCAGGCGGTATGGGTGTGCGCGTTGATACTGGCATTTACCAGGGATATACCGTTCCTGCGCAGTATGACTCGCTCATTGCCAAGCTCGATGTGTGGGCGCCCACGCGCCTGGAGGCGTTGCGCCGCTGCCGTCGCGCGCTCGAAGAGCTCATCGTCGAGGGGCCAGCAACCAATATCGACCTGTTGCATCAGGTGATGTATCACCCTCAGTTCATCCATGGCACCTATACGACGTCCTTTATGGATGAGCACCTGCAGGAGATTCTTGGGTGGGACGCAGAGCAAAAGAAGGTGAGCGCATGATAGCTCCATTTGGGAAGCGCCGTGAGCGTTTGCTCCAACTGCGTGAGCTTCGCCGTGCAGGCGAGGTGTCGGCGTCGCTGCCGCGGCAGACGTGTCCCGCATGCGAGCACGAACTTGCGCAGGATGAGCTAGTTCACAACCTGCATGTTTGTCCTCATTGTGGCCATCATTTGCGTATCGGCGCCCATGATCGCCTGGCATCGGTGCTTGACGCTGGGAGTTTTAGGGAGTTTGAGGCAAAGATGGCTTCAAGCGACCCCTTGGGTTTTCCCGATTACGCAGAAAAGGTCCGTACGCTTCGCAAAAATACGGGCCTGTCCGATGCCTTGGTGTGCGGCTGGGGCTCCATCGACGGTACCCGCGTAGCGGTGGCCGTGCTCGATACCTCATTTTTAATGGGCAGCATGGGTGCGGTCGTGGGAGAAAAGCTCACGCGTCTTATCGAGCGCGCAGGAAAGAAGAAGTGCCCGCTTATCGTGTTTTCCGCAAGCGGCGGGGCGCGTATGCAAGAAGGCATTATCTCTTTGATGCAGATGGCAAAGACCTCCACCGCAATCGAGCGTTTTTCGGGCGCGGGCGGGCTCTTTATTTCGGTGATGACAAATCCCACCATGGGCGGGGTGACGGCAAGTTTTGCCTCGCTGGGCGACATCATGCTTGCCGAGCCAGGGGCGCTGATTGGTTTTGCGGGTCCGCGCGTTATCGAGCAGACCATCGGTGAGTCGCTGCCTAAGGGTTTTCAGCGAGCGGAATTCCAGCTCAGCCATGGGTTCATCGATGCAGTGGTGCCGCGCGGCAGAATGCGCGCTCAACTGTCGCGTCTGCTTATGCTGCACGGTTTTGGAGGTGTTGCGCGTGGCTCTCAAAAATAATGCGGGACTCACCGCTGCGGAGCGCGTAGCCCTTGCTCGCATGCCGCAGCGTCCGGGTGTCGAGGAGTACGTGGATGCGCTGTTCGAAAACGTATTCGAGCAGCGAGGTGACCGAACAGCCTCCGACGACCAGGCAATCATGTGCGCCATCGCCACGTTCCACGGACGCCCGGTGACGGTTGTGGGACATCGTAAGGGCTCGACGATCGAGCAGCGTATGGCCTTTAACTTTGGCATGCCATCGCCAGAGGGGTATCGAAAGGCGCAGCGATCCATGCGCGCGGCAGAGAAGTTTGGCCGTCCCATCATCACATTTGTCGACACGCCCGGAGCCTATCCGGGCCTGGAAGCAGAGGAGCACGGCCAGGGTGAGGCAATCGCTCGCAGTATCGAGCTCATGAGCGCCTTGAAAGTCCCGGTGATTTGCGTGATCTGCGGCGAAGGAGGGTCGGGCGGCGCGCTGGCGCTTGCCGTGGGCAACCGGGTGTTCATGCTCGAGAACTCGGTTTATTCGGTGCTTTCGCCAGAAGGTTTCGCCTCGATTCTGTGGAAGGACGCGTCTCGTTCGGAAGAGGCTTGCGAGGTCATGAAACTCACGGCGCAGGACCTGCTTGACCTGCAGGTTATCGATGCGATTGTTCCCGAGCCCGCAGGTGGTGCCCATGAGGATCCGCAGACCGTATTTCAAACGGTCGATTCGTATCTAAGGCGCGCTCTTGATGAGATGCAGGGCATGACGGGCGCAGCGCTTGCGCGTGAGCGCTACACGAAGTTCAGGTCCATGGGAATGCATGCACAAAGGAGGTGCAGATGATGGATGGCGTCAAGCTTGTTGGCACGGGTTCGGCTTTGCCCTCGCGCACGGTGACCAATGACGACCTGGCACAGATTGTGGATACCTCGGACGAGTGGATTCGAACAAGGACGGGTATCGGCGAGCGCCATTATTGCACCCCCGACGAGACTCATGGGCAGCTTGCGCTCTGCGCTGCCCGGCGCGCCTTAGGCGATGCCGGTATTCTGGCGCAGGATGTCGGAATTTGTCTGGTTGCCACGTTTACCTCGACAAATGCAACGCCTTCTACCGCATGCTTGCTGCAGCGCGACTTAGGCCTTAACGAAGACACGTTGTGCCTGGATTTAAATGCGGCCTGCGCGGGATTTGTCTACGCCCTGCATGTTGCCGAACAGCTTTTGCTCGACAGCCCTCGGCCCTATGCGTTGGTAGTTGGCGTCGATGCAGTGAGCCGCGTGCTCGACTTTACCGACCGTTCGACCTGCGTGTTGTTTGGCGATGGCGCGGGGGCAGCGGTCCTCAGGGCACAGGCTGATGCCTCGCCGCTATATGCCGCATGGGGATCGCGCGGAGACGACATGTCGCTTTGTGCCCCGAATGAGGTAGATGGCACTGCGGTGATTCCGCGCCTGCGAATGGACGGACGCGCGGTGTTTCGCTTTGCGACTGAGATTTTGCCTGCATGTGCAAAAAGGGTGCTCGAGCGTGCGGGTATCGAAGCCTCGCAGATCGATCGCTTTGTGTTTCATCAGGCAAACCAGCGCATCGTCGACCTGGCGGTGAAAAAGCTCGGGGTGGATCCCACGCGCTGTGCTGGCAACATTGCGCACATCGGCAATACCTCGGCGGCAAGCGTGGCGATTCTTCTGGATGAGCTTTGTCGCACGGGCGCGCTCGCTTCTGGCGAGAGGGCACTGTGCGTTGGATTTGGCGCGGGCCTTACCTGGGCCGGCGCGTTGTTGGAGCGTGCGTAGGGGGAACTTGGTCCCGCACGCGGTATGGAAAGGACAGACATGAAGCTCAACGAGCTCTTGGGAACCGAGTTTCCCCTTATACAGGGAGGTATGGCCAATATCGCTACGGGTGCGTTTGCTGCAGCATGCTCTAATGCCGGCGCATTGGGCATTGTGGCTTCGGGCGGTATGGACGCTCCGGCGCTACGCGAGCAGATTCGCGCGGCACGCGCTTTGACGGACAAGCCGTTTGGCGTGAATCTCATGCTCATGAACCCGCATGTCGACGAGCTGGCGCAGGTCGTTGTCGAAGAGCATGTGAGCGTTCTTACCACCGGAGCAGGTAATCCCGGCAAGTATATGGACCAGTGGAAATCCGCTGGAATCAAGGTGTTCCCCGTGGTGGCGGCCCCCGTTTTGGCCCGCCGCCTGGCGCGTTATGACATTGACGGCGTGATTGCCGAGGGTACGGAGAGCGGTGGCCATGTGGGCGAGACCACGACCATGGCGCTCGTCCCGCAGGTGGTCGATGCGGTTGACGTTCCCGTTATCGCGGCGGGAGGCATTGCAGACGGGCGTCAGCTTGCCGCTGCGCTTGCTCTGGGCGCGGTGGGCGCTCAGGTGGGAACGTGCCTGCTGGCGAGCGAGGAGTGCCCCATCCACGAGAACTATAAGCAAGCCGTGATCAAGGCGGGTTCCAACGATACGGTGGTGACCGGCCGCTCAAAGGGCGCGCCTGTGCGCGTGCTCAAAAATAAGATGGCGCGCGAGTATCTCAAGCTCGAACAGGGCAATCCCTCGCGAGATGAGCTGGAGGCATTGACGCTTGGCTCTCTGCGTCGCGCCGTTGTCGAGGGCGATCTTGACAGGGGCAGCTTCATGTCCGGCCAGGTTGCCGCCATGGTGAGGGAAATTCGCCCCGCTCGCGCGATCTTCGAGGACCTTATGGCGAGCGCAGAGCGTGTTATCGCGGAGGTGCGCTTGTGAGCAAGACGGCTTTCCTGTTTGCTGGCCAGGGGTCGCAGCACGTGGGGATGGGGCGTGACCTCTATGAGACCTATCCCGTTTTTCGCAAGGTTATCGATAACGCGCATCTCGATTTCGATCTGCGCTCTCTTATGTTCGCGGGACCGGACGAGCGGCTTTCCCAGACGCGCTATACCCAACCGTGTATGGTCGCGTTTGCGGCGGGCATGACGGCGGTTCTCGATGAGCTGGAGATCAAACCCGATTACGTTGCGGGTTTGAGCCTGGGCGAGTATTCCGCCCTTGCTGCTGCCGGCGTATTTGAGCCGCAGCAGGCGATACAGCTTGCGGCGTTTCGTGGGAGTGCTATGGCGCGCGCGTCCGAGGGCCGAGCCTGTGCGATGGTCTCGATTTTGGGCTTAGCGCGTGAGGCGGTTGAATCGGCAGTTGAGCTTGCCGCGGCTGCAGGCCAGGGGACGGTTGAGGTCTCCAACTACAACTGCCCTGGGCAGACCGTTATCGCCGGAGACGCCTCCGCGGTGGAGCTTGCCGCGGCTGCTGCGCGTGACGCCGGCGCCCGTAGGTGCATTCCGCTGCATGTGAGCGGGCCGTTCCATACCTCGTTGCTGCACTCTGCGGGCGACGCCCTGCATGAGCGCTTTAAAGAAGAACCCTTTGGCGAGATGCGCGTTCCGGTGCTGTTTAACTGCTTGGGCCACGAGATGGGTGCGGGCGATAGCATCCCCGCGCTCCTTGAGCGACAGGTTCAGTCTGCCGTGCGCATGGAAGACACCATCATGCGCCTGGTGGAATTGGGCGTGGACCGTGTAATCGAGGTTGGCCCCGGCAGGGTTCTCTCTGGTTTGGTTCGCCGCTGCACCAAAGCTATTCACTGCGTATCGATAGAAACACGCGAGGACGTGGAATCGCTTAAGGAGGAGCTGTAATGATGGAGGGCCTTTCTTTGGCGGACATGTGCGCCGTCGTGACGGGCGGTTCGCGCGGCATCGGTCGCGCTGTTTGTTTGGAGCTTGCGCGCCTGGGAGCACGGGTGGTGTTCACCTATGCCGGAAACGCCGAGGCTGCTCAAAAGACGCTCGAGATGATTGAGGAACAAGGCGGGGTGGCACGTGCAATATGTGCCGACGTGCGCAGTGCAGAAGACGCGACGCGCGTGATCGATGAGGCGCGTACCGCTTTTGGCAGCGTGGATATCCTTGTCAACAACGCCGGCATTACATGCGACAAGCTTGCTGCGCGTATGAAGCCCGAGGATTTCGATGCCGTGGTGGATACGAACCTTAAGGGAGCCTTCCTCTACACCAAGGCGGTGCTACGCCCCATGATGCGCGCTCGCTCGGGCGCAATCGTCAACATGGCTTCGGTGGTGGGGCTGCGCGGTAACGCGGGCCAGGCCAATTACGCGGCAAGCAAAGCGGGTCTCATCGGTATGACCAAGTCCATTGCTCGCGAGGTTGCCGCTTTGGGCATTCGTGTGAACGCTGTGGCCCCCGGTTTCATTGCGACGGATATGACCGACGCGATGCCCGAGGCCGCTCGTGCAGCAACGCTTGCTTCGATTCCGGCCGGCCGATTGGGCGAGGCATCTGAGGTCGCTCGCGTTGTGGCCTTTTTGGCGAGCGACGCCGCTTCATACGTAACGGGACAAGTTCTTGCCGTCGACGGCGGCATGGCGATGTAGGGGGTCATCATGGCAAAACGCAGGGTTGTCATAACGGGGATGGGCGCTGTTACCCCACTGGGGCACAGCGTTTCAAAGAGCTGGGAGGCCGTCCGCGCTGGCGAGTGCGGTATCGCCCCCATCTCTCTGTTCGATGCTTCGGACATGAAGGTTTCGCTGGCTGCCGAGGTCAAGGAGTGGGACCCGGCAGCTACCCTTGGGGCGCGCGAGTCCAAACATCTGGCACGCTTCACGCAGTTTGCCCTGGCGGCCGCTCGCGAGGCGATGGATGATTCCGGGCTGGCGCTCGATGCCGATAAGGCCGATCGCGCGGGGGTCATTATCGGAAGCGGTATCGGCGGCGTTGCCGAGACGGAGTCGCAGCAAATGCGCTGCAGCGCCCGTGGATATGATCGCTGCTCCCCCTACTACATCCCCTCGGGAATTTCTAACATGGCGGCGGGTCAGGTTGCCATTGCCTTTGGCTTCAAAGGCATGTGCACGTGTCCGGTTACCGCTTGCGCAAGCGGTACGAACGCCGTAGGCGATGCTTTTCGTCAGATTCGCGATGGCTATGCCGATGTCATGCTTGCGGGCGGAACCGAGGCGGCGATAACGCCTCTTTCCATCGGTGGCTTTACAACCATGCGTGCACTCCATACGGGGGACGATCCCACGTGCGCCTCCATTCCCTTTGATGCTCGCCGCAGCGGTTTTGTGATGGGCGAGGGCGCGGGCGTGTGTTTGCTCGAGGAGCTGGAGCACGCACAGGCGCGCGGTGCGCATATCTATGCCGAGCTCGTGGGCTATGGCGTTACCTGCGATGCGTTCCACATCACGGCTCCCTCAGAAAACGGCGAGGGCGCTGCGCGCGCCATGCAGCTCACACTCGAGGATGCCGGGGTCGATCCCTCTCGGGTTGGCTACATCAATGCCCACGGCACCTCGACCAAGCTCAACGACGAGCGTGAGACGCAGGCTATTAAAACCGTGTTTGGCGAGCACGCGCAAGAGCTTGCGGTGAGCTCGACAAAGTCGATGACCGGTCATATGCTGGGCGCCGCAGGCGCCGTCGAGGCCATTTTTACGGCGCTTGCCCTGCGCGATTCCTATCTTCCGGCGACTATCGGCTGCGAAGAGCCTGATTCTGCCTGTGACCTCGACTACGTAACGGGCGAGGGGCGCTCGGCATCGCTTTCCTACGCCATGTCCAATTCGCTTGGCTTTGGCGGCCATAACGCCTGTATTCTCATGAAAGCCTGGGAGGGTTAGACCATGCAGCTCGATTCCAATCAGATTTCGCAGATTTTGCCCCATCGTTATCCGTTTGCGCTTGTCGATCGCATTACCGATGGCGAGGAGGGTTCGTGGGCACGCGGCATCAAGTGCGTGAGCGTGCAGGAACCGGTATTCCAGGGACATTTTCCCACGTATCACGTGCTGCCTGGTGTGATGATTATAGAGGCCCTGGCTCAAGTTGCCGCCGTGGCGATGCTTGCCAATCCGGAGCAGCGCGGCAAGATCGGGTTTTTGGGCGCGGTGAAAAACGCACGCTTTAAGCGTCAGGTACGTCCTGGCGATGTGATGGAGATGGAGAGCCGCATCGTACGCACGCGCAGCAACTTTGCTTTTGTCGAGGGTCGCGCTTCGGTTGACGGCCAGCTTGCCGCAACGGTTGAACTCACGCTGGCGTTCGGTTCTAATGAAACGAGCGACAAGTAGGGTGACGTTCGGGGGTTTTGGCGTGCTCGAGAAAAAGTTCATTCGGGTGTATACCAAATTCAAACTGCATTTTTATCGGGAGACCTTCGCGCGCTTCCAAAATCGCGAGGCGAGCCTTACTACGGTGGAGAGCTTTGCGATGGAGGCGATCTATGCGCTGGGAAACCCCACGGTGCGACAGTTTGCCGAGTTCATGGGCATTTCCTCGTCGAATGCGGCGTACAAGACGGCAAGTTTGGTGCGCAAAGGATATCTAATCAAGGAGCGTTCAAAGACCGACGCTCGCGAGTACCATCTGGTCCCCACCCAAAAGTACCTGGACTACTACAATGTGAGCGCCGACTACGTACATATCGTTATGGAGCGCATCAAGAAGCGTTTTTCTGCAGAGGACGTGACAAAGATCGAAGAGGTTCTGAGCGTGATGAGTGAGGAGCTTATGTCCGAGGTTCCGCTGTAGCAGTTTGGTTTCATTGAGTATTCCGTTAAGCGGCGAGCGCGTTTGTTGTTCTGCTCGCCGCTTTTCCCTCTAGGGGAGAAAAACCCGCGTATGCCGAAATGGGCGCATGATTACGTATAGGCACGGGTAGGCTTGAGCCAACGGTTAATTAACCTCGGCGCGCATCCCGCCGGGATGCCTCGCCGGGTTTTGGCTCAGGGAGGTTACCATGGGTGCGCCTAAAACCGGTAATGTGAGGAATGTGGTTCTCGTAGGCCAAGGCGGGGTGGGCAAGACCTCGCTCGCGGAGGCCATGCTCCACCTATCTGGGAAAACAGCCCGTCTGGGCGGCCACGACGGCACCAAGCCAACGCTTGATTACGATGCCGAAGAGGTTAAACGCGAGTTTTCCATTTCCACGTCTATCGCCCCCATCGACTGGAAGGGCTCACGCATCAACGTATTGGATGCGCCCTGCTATCCCGATTTTATTGGCGATGCTTACGCCGCGATGAGCGTATGCGAATCTGCGCTGTTTGTGGTCGATGCTGCGGCGGGCCCGCAACCTACGACCGTCAAGCTGTGGTATGCGGCCGAGGATCTGCGCCTGGCGCGCGCCGTTTTTGTCAATCGAATCGATAAGGAAAATGCCAATTTCGAGACCTGCTTGGGTCTGCTGCGTGAGCGCTTTGGTACGCGCTTGGGCGCTGTGACCCTTCCCTGGGGCCAGGGTGAGGACTTTGGCGGCGTGATCGACCTGGTGCGTATGAAGGCGCGCCATTGCAACGGAATCGAGCAGACGGAGTGCGAGATTCCCGAGGAGTATCGTGCTCAGGCCGAGGCCGCGCACGAGACGTTGTGCGAGCTCGTTGCCGAGGCCGACGACGACCTGATGGAAAAGTATCTCGAGGGCGAGACCCTTACGCAGGAAGAGATCGAGGGCCTGCTTTCGCGTGCCATCGCAAAGCGTCTTTTCGTCCCCGTTTTTGTGGGAAGCTGTATCAAAGAGCAGGGCGTCAATTCCCTGATGGACGATATCGCCACGTACTTCCCCGCGCCTACCGATTACGGCGAGATGCCGCTTATCGATGGCGACTCCCTTAAGATTTCTTCCGAGGACGATCGTCCCGTGGTCTTTGTCTTCAAGACTTTGAACGATCCTTCCCAGGGTCGCATCTCGTTTATCAAGGTGCTCACGGGCACAATCGAGCCGGGCATGGAGCTGGTCAACGCGCGCACGCGTAAGAGCGAGCGCATGGCGCATCTCTATGTGATGTGCGGCCGCGAGATGACCGAGGTCGGTCATGCCTATGCCGGCGATATCGTGGTGGTTCCCAAGCTCGCGGCAGAGACGGGCGATACACTTTCGGTATCCGGCAAGATCGAGGCTGCGGCGTTCAAATTCCCCAACTCCCAGTATCGCATTGCCATCGAGGCCGAGAATCGCGGCGACGAGGAGAAACTCTTTACCTTTATCGACCGCGCCTGTGAGGCAGATCCCACCATGCGCATCGAGCGTGACGAGGAGACGGGTCAGACCATCATCTCCGCTGTGGGCGAGGCCCAAGTATCCGTGCTCCTTAATCGTCTGGAGGAGCGCACGAAGGTCGAGGCTCGCACGGTGCCCATTCGCATCCCGTATCGCGAGACCATTCGTCGCGTCGCAAGCGCTCAAGGTCGTCATAAGAAGCAGACCGGCGGTGCTGGCCAGTTTGGCGATTGCTATCTGCGCGTGGAGCCCTTGCTTGATGGTACCGATTACGAGTTTGTTGACGAGGTCGTAGGTGGCCACATTCCACGCGCGCTGATTCCTGCGGTCGATAAGGGCGTTCAGGAGACCATGAAGGACGGCGTGATTGCTGGCTATCCGCTGACCGGTATACGTGTTGCCTGCTACGACGGCTCGTATCATCCCGTCGATTCCAACGAGATGGCGTTCCGTACCGCTGCTCGCATTGCTCTTAAGAAGGCTTGCGAGGATGCCGACCCGGTGGTGCTCGAGCCGATGGAGAACATTACCGTCACGATTCCGGAGAGCTACGCCGGCGCCGTGATGGGCGATGTATCCGGTTCGCGCGGCCGCGTGACCGGCATGGATACAAACAATCGCGGCGAGACCGTAGTCACGGCAACCGTCCCGTATGCGGAGCTTGTCGACTACGCAACGCGTTTGCGCTCTCTTACGCGTGGAACCGGTGACTTTACCATGGAGCCTGCGGGCTATGAACAGGTGCCCTACGATGTCCAGAAGCATCTGGTTGAGTTCTACGAGGAGTCTCGCGCTCAGGGTAGATAGCAAATGTCTTGCTGACAATCAAAACGATTTGCCCGCTTTGGAACGACCCCGTTATTGCAACGGGGTCGTTTTTTCTCTTTTAGCTGTCGGTTCTAGAAGATGTTCGTGGCGTGGGGATTATTAAATAGGGAGAGGGGTCGTTAATTATATGCTACCCAGATATACCCAATACGGTGGTATCATTTGAACCCACAAAGTGACGCGTGGTATCAATCCGCATCAAAGGAGACCTGATCGATTTACATGACAGACTTTATGCATGGAGCTAAGTACGATACAAAAACTCGTCACCGTGCCGCAAAGATATTGGCGACCGGCGTGGGGCACCGTGCACTTGCGACTCAGCTAGGAATTCCCGAAGCGACGGCTCGTCAATGGTCTCGTGCCTATGCAGTGGGGGGTCAATCTGCCGTGATGAACGCTGGTGCAAAACACCGCATTTATCCGTTTGAGCTTAAGCTTTCCGTGGTCAAAGACCGTTTGGAAAAGGGTCTATCTGTGCGTGACGTCATGGTTAAACACGGTGTGCCCAGCGAATCTTCAGTCAAGACGTGGTGCCGTCAATTTCGTGAGGGTGGCGAAGCCGCCCTGGTTGATAAGCCACGCGGACGCAAACCTAAACAATAGACTCTATTAAATTGGCGCTGGCATAGGGTTTGATTTTCTATGCAAAGAGGCATGGGTACGAACTCGCTGGGGCGACTATGTGGTTTCGCATCCCTCTCGCTGTCGGAGACGTTTGTCTAACAAACGCCCTGATTGGGGTGATTGTTCCCGTTTGTGCCAAATAGCCGCGTTGGGGAGTTTGAGCGCGCATGCTGGCATTAAACGAGAATTATCAGTGCTGGGGCTGGGACGGGGGCCTTGCAAGAATAGGGCCCAAAGGGATCCTGCCTAGGATTGGCTGTCGATCGAGGTTCGGCGTTGTTTTAGCGCGCTGGCACCGCAGCTGCGGTTTACTGCGTCGCCCAGAGCGGCATCGCCACCGCAGGGTGTCCTATCGAGAAAGGACTGCCTGCGACCCCCCTTATTCTCAAGTATATGCAGAAGGTACTGGGCGGCTTGATGATCATGCCGACGGTTAGTCTTCAACGTGCTCAGCACAACGAAGGCCTCCCTGTCCATATGAACAAGGAGGCCTTCGAGCGTTGCTGCGTTTTCGATGCAGGCTAGCGTGCGTCGCTGCCGCCTGCGGCGAGTTTCTTTTCGATCTTGCCCACAAAGTGGATCAGCGGGATGGTGACGACCAAGTAATAAAGCGCGGCGCAGATGTAGGGTGTAATGTTACCCGTGGTTGCCGTGAGGTTCTTGGAGAACATCATCAGCTCCATGACGCCCACGCTCGAAAGGAGCGAGGTGTCCTTATAGAGCATGACAAACTCGCTGGTCATGGTGGGTATCACGCGGCGGATGGACTGCGGGATGATAATGAGTCCCATGGTTTGGAACCAGTTCATGCCCAGCGCGGTTGCAGCCTCGTGCTGGCCCTTGCTGATAGATTCGATGCCCGCGCGGAAGATCTCGGCAAGATAGGCCGAGCAGTTGATGGCGAGCACGGCCACGCCGAGCGGCAGGTTGGGCAAGTTGAGGCCAATCATCGGCAGGCCAAAGAAAGCGATGTAAATCTGTAAGAAGAGCGGCGTTCCGCGCAGGAAGTTGATGTAGCAGATGGCAATGCCGCGCAGGTAGCGACGGCGGCTCATCTTCATAAAGGCAAAGAGCAAACCGACGGGGATGGCAAGCGGGAAGCCGATGGCGGTGACGAGCAGCGCGATGCCCCAGCCTTGGAAGAGCGAAGCAATCGACGTCACCACATACTGCGGCTTGAAGAACATGCCCAGGAAGGGGTTGGCATTCCATGCGTCGACCCAGGTTTGGTCATCGAGCCAGCGGACGATATTTTGCACAACCGTGCTCTCGGTTACGGCGATGGTGGGGCTGGTGGGAAGATCTCGCTTGTCTCCATCGGCAAGCTCATAGGTGCCGTCAACGGCATAGGCGCCAGCAGAGCTGGGGAACACGACGCCCTCGACTTCGATGCGCACGTTGCTGCCGGCGGCTAGGGGCGCGGCGAAAGAAATTACTAGCTTTGATTTCTCAACTTTGGCCGTCGCCTCGACATCGGTGCGGTCAAGACCGTTGAGTACGGTTACCGTAGCGCTGGAGTCTTCGAACGAGCCTCCTTCGGGCAAGGCGAGCGTGACCTTGCTGACGCTCTCCTCGGTGCCGGTTGTCGCTTCCCAGGTCAGACGCGTGGCAATGCCGCCAAGCACATCGGTGCCACCATCTTCGTTGGAGCGTGCGGTGGCTTTTGTAACCTGCAACGTGGATGAGGAACCCCCACTCGCACCGGCATTGCCGCCGGCGTCGGTAGCGGAAGCCCCATCGCTGCTGCCGGGCGCGGAGCCAAAGAACTTTTCGTACAGCTCATCGTATTCGCCGGATTCCTTGAGCTCGGCCAACGCTTGGTTGATGGCAGCGGTGAGCTTGGGGTTGTCCTTAGACACCGCAATGCCAAACTGCTCTCCGGTGGGAATCTCTTTGATGATGGTCATGTTGGTAAAGGAGCTCTTGACCATCCATTGCTCGACGGGAAGGTCGCAGATGACCGCCTGGCACTGGTCGCTCATCACGGCGGTGAACGCGGCGGTCCAGTCGTCGAAGGTCACGACTGTTGCACGGGGCAGATTTTCGGTCGCCCATTCCTCGGATGTGGTGCCGGACTGCGCGGCGATTTTCACACCCTCGACATTGAGGCTGTCGAGCGAGTCGTACTGGGAGCCCGTGACCGTGGCGATGCCCTGGTTCGAATCCATATAGGGATCGGTGAAGTCGATTTCCTTTTTACGTGCGTCGTTGATCGTGATGTTGCAGGCGCCTACATCGGTCTTCACGCCCTGCTTGACCATCGGGATGATGTTGTCGAACTTCTGGGCGGGCAGGTAGTTGAGCTCGAGGCCCAGCTTGTTGGCGATCTTACCCATCAGCTCGAAGGTGAATCCCTGGTCGTTGCCCGAGTCGTCCACGTACTCGAACGGTGGGGTGGCGAGGTCGCTTGCGACGGTGAGCTTACCGTCCTCGACAAGGCTATAGCCTTCCGTGTCCGTGGCCGAACTGGAGCTGCTGCTCGGCTTGGTGCCAAAGTATTTCTCGTAGAGCTCGTCGTAGCGGCCGTCGGCACGAATCTGTTTAAGGGCAGCGTTGATAGCGGCGGTGAGCTCGGGGTTGTCCTTGGAAACCGCGATGCCAAACTGCTCGCCGGTGGGAACTTCCTCGATGATTTCCATATCTGTGAACGAACTGTTGACCATCCACTGCTCGACGGGAAGGTCGCACACAACCGCCTGGCACTGGCCGCTCATCACGGCGGTGAAGGCGGCGGTCCAGTCATCGAAGTTGACGGTGGTTGCGCGGGGCAGATTTTCTTGCGCCCATTCCTCGGAGGTGGTGCCCGACTGGACAGCGATTTTTACGCCAGCGGCATTGAGCGAATCGGTATCGGCGTAGCCCGAGTTCTTAGCGACAGCGACGCCCTGGTTGGAATCCATGTAGGGGTCGGTGAAGTCGACCTCTTTCTTGCGCGCGTCGTTGATGGTGATGTTGCATGCCGAGACGTCGGTCTTCACGGCTTGCTTGGCCATCGGGATGATGTTGTCGAACTTCTGGGCGGGCAGGTAGTTGAGCTCAAGGCCCATCTCCTGGGCGATCATATCCATGAGCTCCACAGTAAAGCCCTGGTCGTTGCCCGAGTCGTCCACGTATTCGAACGGCGGGGTGGCGAGGTCGCTCGCGACGGTGAGCTTGCCGTCCTCGACAAGTTTGTAGCTGCCTCCTTGCGCAGATCCGCTTGATGACGCGGCACCGCAGCCGGTAAGAGCGAGCGCTACGGCGATAAGCGATGCCAAGCATAAAGCAAGAGACGTGCGGCGGGCAGACTGGGCAAAACGGTAAAGTGTGCGCATATGGTTCTTTCTGCCGATTGAGTGGATGAGGTGCGTTTGTGCAGGCAAAAAGCATAACACTTGGATGTCTTGACCCCGATTCCTCCATGCGTCTTTATATAACAATTTATAATGCAGGTGCGTTTGATTTATGCGGGGCGCTTTTGCCCGCCGTGATAAGGAGAGCCAATCTATGCAAGAAACCACGCAGACCACGCATACCCTGGGTGCGCTTGTCGAAGCGCTCGGAGTTGCCAATGTCTTTGTTCGCGCCGACGATTATGATGCCGATGCACGTATCGAATTCGCTACCGACAACTCCCAGCTGAGCCGCGCGGCTACGCTTTTTGTTTGCAAGGGCGCAAGCTTTAAGCGCGAGTATCTACTGCAGGCGATTGAGACGGGGGCCGTAGCCTACGTTTCCGAAATCGATTACGGGGTCGATATTCCCTGCATTATCGTCAGCGATATCCGCCGTACGCTGGGCTGCCTGGCAGACATGGCCTACGACCATCCCAGCGGAAAGGTTGGGGTGTGTGCCTTCACGGGTACCAAGGGCAAGACCACAAGCGCTTACTATCTCAAGGGCGTGCTTGACGCGCATGCGCGCCTTGCGGGTTGCCATACATCGGCTCTGTTTTCGAGCGTCGAGTTTGACGATGGCGTCGAATCGGGCATTTCCAAGCTCACGACACCCGAATCCTTTGAGCTCGAGCGTCGGCTTTCGAATGCGGTTGTAAGTGGCTGCGAGCACGTAATCATGGAGGCCTCGAGCCAGGCACTCAAGTATGAGCGCACCTATGGCGTCGACTTTGCAGTGGGGGCGTTTACCAATATCGGCGAGGACCATATTTCGCCCATCGAGCATCCAACATTTGAGGACTACTTTGCCTCCAAGCTCAAGATCTTCAAGCAGAGCCGCGCGGCTGTGGTCAATTTGGATATGGACCACGTGGACAAGGTGCTCGAGGCGGCTCACGTTTGCGAGCGCGTAGTGACGTACTCGCTTTCCAATACCGATGCCGACGTCTATACCACGAACCTCGCCCACGGCCCTCGCGGTATCGTTGCTTCGGTGGTGACCCCGCGCTTTTCGCGCGACGTGCTGGTGCCTACGCCCGTTAAGTTCAATATCTCCAATGTGCTTGGTGCTATCGCCTGCGCCGAGGCCTTGGGCATTGAGGAAGAGGCTATCGTTCACGGTTTCGAGCAGGTTCGCGTTCCCGGCCGTATGGAGATGTATCCCACCGAGTCTGGAACCATTGTGGGCGTAGTCGACTTTGCGCACAACGGTATGAGTCTCGAAACCATGCTTCGCGACCTGCGCGAGAACTACCCCGATCGCGAGCTTGCCGTGGCGTTTGGCGCTACGGGCGGCAAAGGTGTCGACCGTCGCGAGACCATGGGCATAGCTGCGGGTAAGTACGCCGATCGCATCGTGATTACCGAGGACGATCCGGGTCCCGAGGACGCGCAGGATATCTGCCAAGCCATCGCTCATTTTGTGGAAGAGCAGGGCAACCATAATTGGCAGATCGTGGTCGATCGCGAGCAGGCCATTCGTACGCTGGTGCGTGAGACCACGCGCCCGGCAGTGGTAATCGTGACGGGCAAGGGTTGCGAGACGCGCATGCTGCGCAAGAATGGCCCGGAACCCTGCCGCGCCGATGGCCCCATGTTGCAGGAGTCGCTCGAAGCATTTGAGGCGGGTAATCCTTTGTAAGAGCTTGAGTGCCGGGGGATTTACTCAACCATACGTACACCAAGAAAAAGAGAGGCAGCCATGACAACCGATTCTGCCAAGGTCTATTTCACCAACTTGCGCACCTATGGCCGTGAAAGCCAGCTCGATAAACTCAAGCGCCTTATGTATCGCGCGGGAATCGACCAAATTGATTTTGAGAACAAGTTTGTTGCCATCAAGATTCACTTTGGCGAGCTGGGAAACCTCAGCTTCTTGCGTCCCAACTACGCGCGCGCCGTTGCCGACGTCGTCAAGGAGTTGGGTGGCAAGCCCTTCCTCACCGACTGCAATACGCTGTACGTGGGCAGTCGCAAAAACGCCCTTGAGCATATCGACACCGCATATCAAAACGGCTTCACGCCGTATGCAACCGGCTGCCAGGTGATCATTGCAGATGGTATCAAGGGTACCGATGAGACGCTTGTGCCGGTCAAGAACGGTGAATACGTAAAAGAGGCCAAGATCGGCCATGCGCTCATGGATGCCGATATCGTGATTAGCCTTACGCATTTTAAGGGTCATGAGCAGGCTGGCTTCGGTGGCGCCATGAAGAACATCGGCATGGGCGGAGGCTCTCGTGCGGGCAAGATGGAACAGCATGCCGCCGGCAAGCCCAGCGTCAATGTCGAGCGCTGCGTCGGCTGCCACGCGTGTGAAAAGATCTGCGCGCATGGCGCCTTCAGTTTCGACGAAGTGCGCGAGCATACCACGGCAAGCGGAAAGACCCGCGAGGTTCACGTGGCGACCATCGACCATGATCGCTGCGTGGGCTGCGGCCGCTGTATCGGCGTATGCAATCAGGATGCGATTTGTCCCAATTGCGATGCAGCCGCCGATGTGCTCAACTGCAAGATCGCCGAGTATACGCAGGCCATTGTGCAGGACCGTCCGAGCTTCCATATTTCGCTTGCAATGGATATTAGCCCCAACTGCGACTGCCATCCCGAAAACGATACGCCGATCATCAACGACATCGGCATGTTTGCGAGCTTCGACCCCGTGGCCATGGACCAGGCTTGTGCCGACGCGGCAATGGCTCAGACCCCGCTTCCTAACACCGTGCTTACTGAGAGCGCGGAGAAGATGGGACATAAACACGAGCACCTGCACGGTGATCGAGCGCATGATCCCTTCTGCATCACGCACCCCGATACCGATTGGCGTACCTGCATCGCTCACGCCGAAAAGATCGGTCTCGGTACCAGCAAATATGAGCTCATCGAGGTCAAATAGTAAAACTGGACCGGCACCAGATGGGGGATGGGCACAAATGCGTCTATCCCCCATCTTGCGCTATGTGGCAAAACAGCAGGATATGCGTGTGGAACTCGCGCGTTTACCTGCCGTTTGCTATAGTATTGAGAACTATTTCCTTGGAGGACGCATCTACTATGTCTGATACAAGCGGCAGTCCTAAGCCGCGGCCCGATACCGCGGCGGTTCCGCACTACACTCTGGGCGAGGAGATCATGAACTCCGTTACCCATGGTGTTGGATGCCTGCTGGGCATTGCCGGCTTGGTGCTTTTGATTGTCAAGGCCGCTTTGGGCGGTGCGCACCCGGCCTCGTTGGTTGCCGCCATCGTTTACGGCGTCTCCATCATCCTCGAGTATCTTGCATCGACGCTGTACCACGCTATTCAGCCGCGAGCTGCCAAGCGCGTGTTCCGCATTATCGATCACAGCTGCATCTACCTGCTCATCGCGGGTAGCTATACGCCGTTTTGCCTCATTACACTCGAGAACGATGGCGGTATCGTGCTCTTTGTTATCGTGTGGGTCTTGGCATTTGCGGGAATTGCGTTTGAGGCCATCATGCGTGAGCGTCAGCCTCGCTGGCTCACGGGCGTAATCTACCTGGTCATGGGATGGCTCGTGGCGTTTCGTCTGCCGCAGCTGGTTGGCTTACTCGAGCCGCTCGCGCTGGCTCTGCTCGCCATTGGCGGCGTTTGCTACACCATCGGCGTGCCGTTTTACATTGCCAAGAAGATTCGTTATATGCACAGCGTATTTCACCTGTGGGTCCTTGCCGGCAGCATTTTCCAGTTTATGGCGGTGATCCTCTTCGTGATCTGATAGCGCCTGCGGCTCACTGCCGTTTGCTGTTTACCGTTCCCACCCCCTTGGAGGTTTGAAACCGTCCCTATGGACATAACCATCAGCATTATCACCACGCTGCTTCTCACGATCGTGAACGGCTTCTTCTCGATGTCCGAGATGGCGCTGACCACGGCAAAACGTACGGTGCTCGAGCACGAGGCGGAGGAGGGCGACCGTCGTGCTGCCAAGGCCGCAGAGCTCGCCGCCGATTCCGATGAATTCCTGGCGACCATTCAGGTTGCTATCACGCTCGTGGGTTTTGCGTCTTCGGCTGTTGCCTCGACGAGTCTTTCTGACCCTTTGGCACACTGGCTCAGCGGGTTTGGTATCGCTCCGCTCACCGCTATCGCGCGGGGTCTTGCACCGGTGCTCATCACCATCGTCGTATCTTTTATCTCGGTTGTTGTTGGCGAGCTTGTGCCCAAGCGCATTGGCCTTGCCAACGCCGAGGGCGTGTCCAAGCAGGTTGTGGGACCGCTTTCTGTTTTCCAAAAGATCGCCCGTCCTGCCGTGTGGCTCACCGGAGCCTGCGCCGACGGCCTCGCACGCCTGCTGCGCATCAAGAGCGCCGACGATCGCCAAAACGTCTCCGAAGAGGAAATCAAATACATGATCAACGAGCAGGACACGCTGCTCGATGAGGAAAAGCGCATCATCCACGAGGTTTTTGACCTGGGCGACTCGGTTGCCCGCGAGGTTATGGTTCCGCGTGTCGATATCACCATGTGCGAGGATACCGACAAGGTGGAAGAGGTCATGGCGGTTATGCGCCGCACGGGATTCTCCCGCCTTCCGATTTTCCACGAGGATCAGGATAACGTGGTGGGTATCGCCCATATTAAGGACCTTCTTGAGCCCATGATGTCAGGCGATGAGGACGATCGCGTTAAAAAATACATGCGCGATGCGACATTTGTTCCCGATACCAAGGATATCTTGCCGCTGCTTTCCGAGATGCAAAACGCGCACGAGCAGATTGTCGTGGTGGTGGACGAATACGGCGGTACTGCCGGCATCATCACTATCGAGGATATCGTCGAGGAGATTGTGGGCGAGATCGAGGACGAGTTCGATCCGGACAATAAGTACCTCACGCGCCTTTCGCGTCGCGAGTGGCTGGTGGATGGCCGTTTTCCGTGCGATGACGCGGTTGACCTGGGCTGGCCTATCGAGGAGAGCGACGACTACGAGACGGTTGCCGGATGGATTTTGGATCTGTGCGATTCTGTTCCGGATATCGGCGAGGTCTTTGAAGTTAGCGGGTACAAGTTTAAAGTTCAATCAATGCGCGGTCAGCGCATCTCGCTGGTTCGCGTGACAGCACCTGCACCTGACGAACCTGCCCCTCAAAATGAGGAAGCACAAGTTACCGAGCACGAGTAGGAAGAGCGGCATATGTCTGAGCTGTTCAATATAGAGAAGATCATGGTGGGCGCCGAGAAGCTTACGGCGCGCATTGTCGTGAACGAGGGCTTGCCAACCATGACTTCGGAAGATATCGAGGCGACTGCGCGCGTCTACTATCTTGCTCCCGAGATTGCCCATCACCTGTGCCTCGGTGATGCAGGCCGTGAGTTTCAGGATTGCATGCATGAGACCGAGGTTGCCCACCTGCTGGAGCACCTGAGTGTCGAGATCATGCGCGAGACCGGTCTTGCCGGTGACATCTCCTGCGGCCGTACGCGTCGCGTTTCGGGTGAGGACCGTACGTTTGAGGTTGAGCTTTCCTGCCCCGACGACACTTTGACGATCGGCGCTCTTTCGTCTGCCACATTTATGATGGACTGGGCGTTTTTGCATGGCAATGCCCCTGCCCCCGATTTCCCGGGCACCGTTGCGGCGCTTCGCAATTTGGTTCTTACTGTGCGTGGCGAGCAGCCGGATGCATCTGAGGCGAAGGACGAAAGCGAGCTCCCTGCGGTTATCGACACCGAGGGAGTTGCGCCGGACGCCTCCTCTGCACATGCGGACGCCGTGTTTGGCGGGGCTGCTGCCGAGGGACCCCGCACCTCGCATGAGGGCGTGGATCCAACGCCTCTCGGCTAGGCGTCGCTAATAGCCGATCGGCCACATTGTCGCGCCCAAGCGACAGGTGGGTATAATGGAACAACATTCGATGGAGTCTCTCCTTGGGAGGAAACGACATGGGTAAAGCATTTAACTTCGCAGCGGGCGCTTTCTTCGGTGCTGCCGCAGGCACGATTGCCGGCATCATGCTCGCTCCGCGCTCTGGCGCCGAGACGCGCGCGATGGCAGCCGATATTGCCAACGACGCGTGGGATAACGCCCGCGACGCCTACGAGCAGGGCGTTGACCAGGCTCGTACCGCCGCAACCGATTTTGGTCCCATGGTCGATGCCAAGACCGATGAGCTTCGCGCCAAGGTCGATCTTGCTCGTGAGCGCATGGACCAACTGCGTGAGCAGCTCAACGATGCTATTGCCGGCGGTACGGTGACCCCTGCTGCCGACGTGGTCGTCGAGACGGTTGAGGATGAACCCGCCGTCGATACCGAGGCAGCTCCCGAGGCATAAATGCTGGTAGCTGATATCCAGGGAAAGCGTATCTATCGCATTCCCGCACCTGATAAACGGCTGGATAAAAACGGTGCACCCAAAGAGCCCAAAAAGCTCGGAAGGGTGCACTTTCCCGTGTTTACGCCCAATGGGACACGCGTTGTTGGCTTTATGATCAAGCTGCCCGATATCGTGGGCATGGTCAAACAACCCGACAAGTTTGTTCCCCTCGATGCCCTCGAGATGTATGAAGGCGTGCCGTGCGTGGTCGACACAAAAGAGAATTTCGATGCGCCGGCTGCAAAGCGACTGGGTATTGACCTCGATCGTTGCCTTATTTGGACAGGCATGGACGTGCGCACCAAATCGGGCAAGTCAGTTGGGTATTGCGCAGAGGCCGCCTTTGATTCAAAGACCGGTGAGGTGGACCATTTCCAGCTTACGGGCGGTATGGCTTCGAGCGCGCTTCTGGGTGATATCCAGATGCCGGTGTCTTATCTCAAGGGGTATCGTGACGGCGCGATGATTGTGGCCGACGAGGTTCTCGACCTTAGCTTCTCCGGCGGCGCTGCGGCTCATGCCGCCGAGGCGAGCGTGGCTGTGTCCACCAAGGTCAAGGCGGGGGCCAAGGTTCTGGACGACAAGGGATCGGTTGCTCTCGATCGTGGCTCGAAGGCATTGGGCAAACAGTTGGGCCGCACCAAGGGCATGTTCAAATCGTTCGCTGCCGAATACAAGAAGGCGGCGGGCACGCCGGCAAAAAAGAAGCGCGCAAAGTAACGTCGATCGCGGATCGCGAAAGAAGGGGAGGGGATACGCATTGCCTCAATACACCACGTCCTACTCCACGCATAAAAAACGACCCACCTATCGGCATGCGCCCGTAGGTCAGCAGCTTCCGTCTTCGGCACGTCGCCGCGCCAAGAAGCCAGGGGCTACGTATCTGCACCATACACAGGGATTTGGACGCAGCAATCGACGCCGCAACATGCGTCCCAACAAGCGCAACCCATACGCATTTATTGCAGTGGGCTGTGCGTTCCTGCTGTTTGTTGCCGCTGTTATCGGCTACACCAATCGCACGGTCGACGTGGAGCTCAATGGCTCGACGGTTCAAGTGCGTATCAATTCGACGATCGAGCAGCTCATCGATAGCCAGAACATCGAGGTTCGCGCTGGCAATTTGCTGGCGGTGGACGATTCTGTGCTTACCAAGCGCGGCGGCGAGAAGATTTCGGTCAAGCTGGGCAAGAAACAGATCGAGAACAGCAAGCTTTCTTCGATTAAGCTTACTGGTGGCGAGAAACTTACCATCGCAAACGGTCGCGACACGTACGAGGAGCACGATATCAAGGCGACCACCATCCAACCGACCATTTCCTTTGAGGGGTCGGGAGCCATCCAGTACGTGAAAACTTGGGGCGAGGCTGGTCGTAGTGAGGTTTGGACCGGTAAGACTTCTGGCAAGACGCAAGACCGTGGCGTGGTGAAAAAGCCGGTAAATGCCGTGGTGGCTTGCGCATCGGTTAAACCAAAGTCCGGAAAGTACGTGGCCCTTACCTTTAACAGCGCGCCGAGCAAATATACCGATCAGATTCTTGAGATTCTTAAAGAGAAAGGCGTTACCGCAACCTTTTTCTTGAGTTCGGATAACGCTTCTACCTATGCGGGCCAGGCGCGTGCTATCGCGGATGCCGGTTGCGAGGTAGGTCTGTATGCCTCGTTGGGCGACGAGACGGGCGATTCGCTTCGCAATGCCTTGACAAAGGGGCTCGACGCAGTGAGTTCTGCAACGGGTACCAAGACGGCTCTTGTTCGTTCGGCAGATGGCCGCATGAGCGAAGAGCAGTGGGCGACGACTATGGATCTGATGGGCGCTGCCGTGTCTTGGAGCTTTGACTCGGGCGATTGGCTGCGTCCGGGTGTTGACAGCGTTGTCGAGACCGTTACCGGCTCGGTTTCGAATGGCAACATCGTGTCCATGACGGATAACGATGAGACGTCGGCCCAGACCGTCGAGGCACTCCCCCAGATTATCGATAGGCTATTGGCTGATGGCTATAAGTTCGTGACGCTTGACGACCTGATTGCCACCGACAAGGACCTCAAGGGTGCAATCGACCTGTCGCAGGCATCGATGCCCAAGGGCGCCACCCTTCCCGCGCTGCCTGCGCAGTCCGATGACGATGCGGGTGCGACGACCGAATAGACCATCCGCATCGTGTGGTGCCTTTCCGTACTGCTAGATGACGAATTTGTAACTGTCGTGCCAGCCTATGTGCTGCTACACTCAGGGCAAAACGCGATAGGGTTATTGGCATGGTAAAGGCGAGGCAACATGACCCAGGATATCCGGGGGCAAAAGCATAGCGGTAAGGACGGGGCGCCTCAGGCGAAGCCACAGATGCACCATGGACCCGCGGCTCCGTCTTGGCCGCATGCGTCGGGCCATGAGCCCCGGCGCTATAAAGCGGCGGGCACCGCTCGCGTATACGGCGTTCCCGGCAAATCTACGCAAACGCATCGGAAAGATGCGGGCGCCTCTAGGCAGGCAAAGCTTCATGTGCCCTTGCCCGTTGGTAGCTCGAAAGCGAGCGGCGTTGTCTCTCTCAAGAAATCGAAGTTTACGGTTTCCCCGGACGCTCACACCGACCACAGCCATATTCCCCTTATCGTGCTTTGTGCCCTTGTGGTCTTGATTGGCGCCGGAGTGGGCTGGATGTGGTTTCTTCGTCCAGTGCACATTACAGTAAATGACCAGGCAAAACAGGTCCGCATCGGAACTTCGCTCGACAAGTACCTAGCCGACAACAACTACTTTGATGCACAGCCGGGCAAACTGCTTTCGGTGGGTGGAAACGTCATTGACGAGCGCGGGGGCGATCGCTGCGCGGTGAGCTTGAACGGCCGGGAGGTCAAACTCTCCGATGCCTCTTCGCTCAAACTTGAGGATGGAAATACCGTCACGGTGGGCAATGGCGCGGATGCGACAGAAGAGCACTCCGAGGAGACGGTGACGATGGCTCCCGGCATCCAGATGGAGAAGGGCGGGGCTATTCAGTTTGTCTCCCAATGGGGAAAAGCCGGAAAAAAGAAGGTGTGGCACGGTAAGACTTCCGGAGAGACGGTGGATAAGGAAGTGGTGCAGGAGGCAACCGATATGAAGATCGCTTCGCTCACGCCCAAGCCTTCCGATGGCGGTAAATACATCGCCTTGACTTTTGACGATGGCCCTTCGTCCTATACTCAGCAAATTCTCGACATCCTGGCGCAAAAGGGTGTGCATGCCACTTTCTACAACCTTGGTAATCAGGCGGGCAAAAGCCCTTCTCTCACAAAAGCCGTGCTTGACGGGGGTCATGAGCTGGCAAGCCATACTAATCAACATCAAAATCTTCCAACGCTGGGCAAAGATGATCTTCGTTCCGAGATCACGAGCGCATTTGATGTTCTCGAGAAGGCTTCGGGCAAGCGCCAGCAGATGATTCGCGCACCTTATGGAGCATTCACGGATACGGAATGGGCGCGCTCGGCAGATCTGATTAGCTGCAACGTGCTGTGGAACATCGATACGCTGGACTGGAAGCGCCCAGGCGCCGCCGCCATTACCGATATGGTTCTTTCCCATGCGTTCAACGGGTCTATCGTGCTCATGCACGACGGCGGGGGTGACCGTTCCCAGGATATCGAGGCGCTGCCCCATATCATCGATAAACTCAAGGCGCAAGGCTATACGTTCCTTACGGTCTCGGAGCTCATGGCAAAAGACAGCCGTTTCCCTAAGGACGTGGTGAAGGGGACGGTTTCGATGCCCAAAGATGCTGTCTTGCCCGAAAAATAACAAGCTGGGTTTTGTTATGCGCGCGTTATCGTTTGGTATAGCGCACGTCCGCATGAAAGAATGTTGCTTCCCGGTGCATTTTGGATGCTATAGTTAGAGCGCTCATGGCCTTTTGCCGGTGCGAAATGTCCTTCTTGGCGAAGGTCGTTTTGTGCTCGGCGGCATGCCATGAATTTGATCGTAGGGTTAGAAGAAAGGCAACAGGTGAAATCTAAACCCCGACCACACAGTAGCTAACCCCTGCGAGTGCTCTTTGGTAGCTGGGCTGCACAGAAGACGCGCGCATGGGGTGACTTGCGCCGCACTTTAGCGTATGGCCGACAGCTGCATATATGCATCATCCGTTCCCTGGGCGTTTTGCGCCGTAAGGACCGAACAAGCATAGGAGCACTATGAACTATCTCTCCGAAATGCTCAAACTGCCCGTTATCGACTCGACGGGTGAAAAAATGGGTGTCGTCAACGACCTGGGCATCGCCACGGGCGAGGTCTTCCCGCGCGTTACGTCGTTGGCCTTCCAGGGCCCGTCCAAGACGCCCTTCATGATCTCTTGGCGTAAATACGTCGACCATTTTGACGATGACGGCGTGTATCTCAAATATCCCTCGACCGACATTCGCTTCTCCTATTTGCAGCCCGATGAGGTGCTGCTGGCGCGCGACATCATGAACAAGCAGATCGTGGACACGCAGGGCATGAAGGTCGTGCGCGTAAACGATATCAAGCTTTCCGCTTCGGGCGAAAACCAGCTGCGTTTGCTGGGCGCCGAGGTGGGAGCTCGCGGACTGCTGCGAGCATTGCATCCCGCCATCGAGCGCGCGGTTTCTGCTGTGGCAAAGGCCTTGGGCAAGCCGCTGCCCGAGGATATCATTGCCTGGTCGTATATGGATCTGCTGGAGCGCAGTACGCAGCAGATCAAGCTCTCCGTTTCGCATAAGACTCTTGGCGAGCTGCACCCGGCAGATATCGCCGACATTATCGAGCAGCTCGACCCGCGCCTGCGCAGCCAGGTTTTTGCACAGCTCGATACGTCTCAGGCTGCCGAGGCCATTACAGAGCTTGATGACGACGAGCTGGTTGCCGAAATGCTCGAGGGCCTCTCCGACCGCGATGCATCCTCGATGCTCGCCATGATGGACCCGGACGACGCTGCCGCCTTGATCGACGAGCTGGATTACGAGAAGGCCGAAAAACTTCTGCGCCTGATGGGTGTCAAGGAGGAGAAAGCCATTCGAACCCTTTTGGGTTACGAGGATGATACCGCCGGCCGTATCATGACCTCCGAGTTCGTGGCGCTTCCCGGAACGGCCACCGTTGCCGATGCCGTCAATGCCCTTAAGCGCTTGGATGAAGACTTCGAGAGCGTTTACTACCTGTACACCACCGATGCCGACGGCGTTCTTTCCGGCGTTCTTTCCATGCGTGCCTTGGTGATTGCCGAGTCGGATGAGCTTTTGCGCGACCTCGCCTATCGCGACGTGGTTTATGTCGAGCCCGATCGCGACCAGGAGGAAGTAGCCGAGGAGATGTCAAAGTACAACCTTGCTGCCATTCCTGTTTGCGATGAGAATCGTCACATCTTGGGCATCGTCACTGTTGACGATGCAATGGACGTCATGACCGAGGAGCACCAGGAAGACCTGCAGATCGCCGGTGTTTCTGCCAGTGGTGAAAACACGACGGGCGAGACCTCGCATGCCATAGCGTGGTTTGTGCAGCGCCAGTACTGGATTGTGGTGTGGGCCGTGTGCTCCGTCATCATGGCCTCGGTGCTCAACACCCTTTGCGATAACTCGATGCTGTTTATTTTCCCCATGTGCGCGATGCCGGTGGTGCTTCTCGCTGCGACGCGTATGGTTGCGTTTGTGAAGAACTTCTTCCTCGAAAACGACGACGGCGATGACGAGAAACGCCCCTACCTGTGGTTCTGGCTGCAAAACACGGTGACTGGCTTAATCCTGGCCCTGGTCGTGTATCTGTGCGGCCAGCTTGTTGCCACCGCGGCGTTCACCGATATCACGGTCTGGAAGGCACAGTTGTTCATTTCGTGCTTTAACGTTGCCGCACTCGTGACGCTGCTTTCGTCCATGAGCTCTGTTATCTATCTCAAGGTGCTGTATTGGTGCGATGAGCACGATAAGGCCGTTTCGGGCACGGCGATGCAGCTTACCTCGGTGCTTATCTCGGCAGTTCTTTTCTCTGCGCTTGCCGTACTGGCGATAGTTAGCATCATGGGGGCGTAATGCGCGAAGAGACCAAGAAAAAACTAACGCTGGCGGCCATCCTGGGCGCCATGGGTCCAGGCCTGCTCGCGGCGCTTTCCGGCAATGATGCTGGCGGTATCGCCACCTATTCCAGCGCGGGCGCATCGTATGGCTACCAGATGCTTTGGATGCTTCCCGTGATGACGATTCTGTTGATTGTGACGCAAGAGACGGCCGCGCGTTGCGGATGCGTGACCGGCAAGGGTTTGGCATCCCTTATTCGCGAACGCTTTGGCGTGCGCAAGAGCGTGCTCGCAATGGCCGCCCTGCTGATTGCAAACACCGCTGTCACCATTTCTGAGTTCGCGGGCATCGCGAGCGGTCTTGCTCTATTTGGTATTCCTGCGAGTATCTCGGTGCCGCTGGTCGCCCTTCTTATCTGGCTGCTTACCATGTCGGGCAGTTTTCAGCGCATCGAGAAGATTTTGCTGTTGGTGAGCTGCGTCTTCATTGCCTATGTGGTGGCAGCTTTCATGGCTGGCCCCAACTGGGGCGAGGTCGCCTATGCGACGGTCGTGCCTTCTGTTTCGAGCGATCCCTCGTATGTCTCGCTCGTGGTGGCAACGATCGGTACCACTATCGCCCCGTGGATGATCTTTCTGGCGCAGAGCAATGTTGTTGACAAGCACGCTACTGAGGAAGATTTGACTCTTCAGCGCATCGATGCTGTGAGCGGTTCTGTCACGGCAGACATCATTGCTTGGTTCATCATCATCACGACGGGAACCGTGCTGTTCCCGGCGGGCATCAAGATCGCCGACGCGGCGGACGCGGCGCTCGCCCTCGAGCCTATTGCCGGTGAGTTTTCGACGGTGCTGTTCGCTTCGGGCCTCGTCGCTGCGAGCTTCCTTGCAGCATGCGTGCTGCCGGGCGTCACCTCAAGCGCCATTTGCGAGGCATTTGGCTGGGAGCGCGGTGCCGACCGCACCTGGGAGGAGGCACCGGTCTATCGAGGCCTTATTACCGGTATCGTCGCGGTATCTGCGGTGCTCGTCCTGCTGCCGGGCGTCGACCTGTTCCAGATTATGATGATCTCGCAGGTGATCAACGGCGTACTGCTTCCTGTCGTGCTGGTATTTTTGGTATTTATCGCACAGGACAAGCACATCATGGGGCGTTATCGCAACGGTCGTGCATGGAACGCTCTTACCTGGGCGGCTATTGGCATTATTACGGTGCTCACGGTGGTTATGTTTGTGCTCCAGGCGCTTGGATATTGACGCGCGAGCTTTCGAATTCATAAGTTTGACGCAACGCGGCAGGGGATACCCTACCGCGTTTTGCTATTTTCGTATGCTTACGGAGACTTTCGCAACGTTTATCGATAATAAGGTTGTTATCTGCACTTCTCTCTTATACTAGACAAGATGCAAAAAATACCCAGTTGAGAAACGTTACATCGATCGGAGGCATGCGTATGTGGGAGACTGCGCCAAGAGAAAATCGAAAGATATCGATTGACGAACGTCGTGCAATGATCGTTGAAGAGGTCAATAGGCGCTCTTCGATTCAGGTTTCGGATATCTGCGAGCAATTTGGCGTTTCGGAGGTTACCGCGCGCAATGACCTGGCAACGCTGGAGAGCGGTGGTGCGCTTCGCCGCACGCACGGCGGCGCTGTTTCCATCAAGCGCACCATTACGGTTACCTATCCCGATCAGCGTTTGAACAAAAACGTTGAGGCCAAGCGCGGTGTTGCCGAGCAGGCGGCGCTGTTTGTTAAGGACGGCGATTCGATTCTGGTCGATACCGGCACTACCACGTTTGAGTTTGTGTGCTGTCTGACCGAGTTCCACAACATCACGATCGTGACGCACGATTTGTCGATTGCCACCTTTGCCGGCGCGAATCTTCCTAATGCAGAAGTGCTGCTTTTGGGCGGTGTGCTTCGTCGTGATCGTCAGTATGCGACGGGATTCATCACCAACGACATTCTGGATAAGGTTTATGCCGATAAAGCGTTCCTTGCTACCGATTCCTTCCATCCCGATTACGGCTTCACGGCCGACAACTCGGGCAATGCCGAGGTCAAAACGCTGATGCTTGAGCATTCGCGCGAGCACTATATGCTTATGGACGCCAGTAAGGTCCGTCGTCCCGACTTTATTCGTTATGCCGGTGTAAACGACTTCGACGCGATTCTTACCGATTACGATCCGGGCACGGCTCTTGCCAGCAGCATCCGCGACATGGATGCAAAGACCAGGCTCATCACCACCGACGACGACTAATTCTTAGCCGTGCTTGTGGAATAACAGGTGGATAAAACGCCCGCCTCTCTTGTTGAGGGGCGGGCGTCGTGCATGTTACATGTGAAACAATTGCTCTAGAACTGAACCTTCGGTGCCTGACGGGACTCGTTGCTGGCCTCAAAGCCCGTGCGGGGCTTGAACTGGAAGATGCCGGCAAAGATGACGCCGGGGAACGTTTGGATGGCGTTGTTGTAGTTGAGAACGCAGTCGTTGTAGCTCTGGCGCGCGTAGCTCACCTTGTTCTCGGTGTCCTCAAGCGTGGCCTGCAGGTGCGCGAAGTTGGCGTTTGCCTTGAGGTCGGGATAGGACTCGGCCACGGCGAAGAGCTGACGCAGGGCGCCGGAAAGCACGTTATTGGCTTCCATCTTTTTGTCGGGAGAGTCTGCGGAGACGGTGGCATTGCGGGCGGAGATAACGGCCTCGAGGGTCTCTTTCTCGTGCTTGGCGTAGCCCTTGACCGTTTCGACCAGATTTGCGATCAGGTCGCAGCGGCGCTGGAGTTGCGTGTCGATGTTTTGCCAAGCGTTATCGATGCGATTGCGCAGCGTAACGAGGTTATTGTAGACGCCAACTATCGCGCAAACGATAGCGATGACAACGATGATGCCAATAACGACCGGAATCATGAGTGCTCCGTTTCTGTAATGCGGCACGGCGAGAAGCATACGATATTGCCGCGCATGACACCCACAGTATACCCATCGCACAAGTTGAAGCATGCGGCGTTGGCGCGTGGGTTTTGTTCTAAAAAGAGCGTGCGCTTGCAAAATCAACGACATGCGCAATTTATCTTACGTGCATAATGGGACCGTAAGCGTTTTTGAAAGGCTGGATCTTATGGATCTTCGTGTGCAAAAAACCTATCGGGCGCTGTTTGCCGCATTTACCGAATTGCTTGAAGAATATCGGTTCGAAGACATTACTGTTGCCATGCTGTGCGATCGGGCTATGATTCGCCGCACGACGTTCTATAAGCACTTTGCGGATAAAACGGCCTATTTCTCGTTTTATGTCGATAGCCTGTGCTCGAATTTTGTGGAGCGCGTAACACAGGAGCAGGCCGCAAAGGCGGCGTCGGTGGACGAGCGCCAGGCAATCTTTCAGATGCTGATCGACTTTTTCTTGGAGCACGAGAAGCTTATGGATAACGTGCTCACGAGTTCGGTAAGCGCGATGCTCACCTTCAAGATTTGCGAGACGGTTTCGGGCTTGATACGCAGTCGCTATGCTTCTGAGCTCTCTGCCGGTGAGGATCAACTTGATCTTTTGGACCCCGCCTCCGATTTCATTGCGGGCGGCATCATGCGTCTGATTCGCATGTGGTGGGCAAGCGATGATCGCCGCGAAAACGAGGAGCACTTCGTGCGCGTCTCTAACGTGCTGGTTACGAGGGTGCTCGAGAATAAATAGGGGGCGTGTTGGCGAGTGCTTGCTGTGGGGCGGGGGATGTCCAACTTTTGAGCTGCGCTCAAAATTTACCCGGTCGGGGTCGCGCTCGGCTCGCATCTGGCTGACGGTTGCTCGGTCTGCGCTCAGCCCGCTTCGATGATTGAGCCGAGGACTGGCATCGAGGGTGTGCTCCAAGGACGGGGGATGTCCAAATTTTGAGCTGCGCTCAAAATTTACCCGGTCGGCGGCAAGCGCCGACCGCGCTCCGCTAAAAACGCGCCACCGGCGCGTTTTCTTAACGCTGCGCGCCCTGTCGGGTTCGAATCCCCCTCTCCCCGCCAGCACGTGGTGGTGAGGGGCTTCGTTGGGCAATTATTCTGTTGTTGGAGATTAAAAATAAATGAATGGCGGAGAGAGGGGGATTCGAACCCCCGGAGCGCTCATCACGCTCAACGGTTTTCAAGACCGCCGCATTCAACCGCTCTGCCATCTCTCCGTAAGGCTTAATGATAGCATCGAATTGGGTGGATATCGGCGAAGGGTTCATAATGGTACAGCGACATGAAGATGAGCGTTTTATGCGCGTGGCGCTTGATGAGGCTGCACTTGCTGCTCAGGCGGGCGAAGTGCCCATTGGGGCGGCGGTGGTCTTTGAGGGGCGCGTAATCGCTAGGGCGCATAATCGGCGCGAACTCGACAAAGACCCTTCCGCCCATGCGGAGTTCCTCGCGTTGCTTGAGGCGGCGCGCGTCCTTGGGCGATGGCGCCTTACGGGTTGTACCGTCTACGTGACACTTGAGCCGTGCCTTATGTGTGCAGGGCTTATGGTCAATTCTCGCATCGATCGTTGCGTCTTTGGCGCGCCCGATCCCAAGGGCGGCGCCGTGGGGAGCTTGTATGACCTAAGTCGCGACAATCGTCTCAATCATGGCTTTGAAGTGACATCGGGCGTGCTTCAGGATGAGTGTTCCAAGCTGCTGCAGGGCTTTTTTTCTCAGCTGCGCGACGGCACGCGCGCCAGTGCACTGAGCCGCGAGGAAGCGCCGCTGCCGTGCTGCTGCCCGAACGCCGATGAGGCACAACTGGGGCCGCGCGTGCTTCTTGCAATCGATTCCTTTAAAGGCTGCGCTACAAGCGCGCAGATTGAAGACTGGGTTGAGGAGGGCGTTCTCCATGCCGCTCCGGGCGCGCAGGTAGAGAAGATTGCAATAGCCGACGGCGGCGAGGGAACGTGCGAGGCTGTCCATCGTTCTCTTGGCGGTGAATTGGTAGAGACCGAGGTCGAGGGCCCCCTGGGTTCTTTGTGCCAGGCTCGCTACCTCTTTGTCGATGATGAGGGCACGACAGGACCGTTTGCTGTGATTGAGTTGGCGCAGGCGGATGGCATTACGCAATCTTCTTGCACATACGATGCTGCCCTCGATGCCTCTACCTTTGGTGTGGGGCAGTTGATTGTCCACGCTCTGGACCGTGGCGCAACGTCTCTCTACATCGGTTTAGGGGGGAGCGCCTCTACCGATGGCGGTGCGGATCTGCTCACGGCTCTTGGAGCGCGCCTGTTCGACGAAGCCGGCGGGCAAATTGGCCGTGGGCTTCGTGGCCTTGAGAACCTGGCTTCAATCGATCTTTCGCCGGCACTTGAGCGCCTGCGGAATGTCTCGGTATCGATATTGAATGACGTGACGAATCCGCTGGTGGGGGCTCGTGGCGCGGCGCGAATCTTTGGGCCGCAGAAAGGCTTATGCGCGCAGGGCGCTCCTGCCGATGCCCTCGATCTGGCAGATGCCAATCTGGTCCGCTACGGCAGGCTTCTCACGCAGGCGCGTGATGCGCACGATGGCGGCGCCCTGCAGGTGGGCGAGAGGGGTGCTCGTCCTCGCTCGCTCACGGCGGTTCCCGGTGCGGGTGCTGCCGGTGGCACAGGCGCCGCGCTTCTCGCGCTGGGCGCGCGCATGTCCTCGGGTATCGAGACGATGCTCGATCTTGTTGGGTTTGATGAAGCGGTCGCTCACGCCAACTTGGTCATCACCGGAGAGGGTAACCTGGACAATCAGACGGCTGCCGGAAAGGCCCCTGTTGGCGTGGCCAAACGAGCCAAGGCAGCGGAAAAGCCTGTGGTGGCGATTGTTGGAGGCAGGGACAACGACATCGATGAGGTATATCGCGCCGGTATCGACCTCGTGGTTCCCCTTGTGCCTCGTCCGCTTGCGCTGGAGTGTGCCCTTGACCCTGCTGTTGCTCGCGAGAATGCGCGCATCGCGGGCGACGCTGCTGTTCGCGCTTATCTGTTGTAGCCTGCCTGTCGTCTGCATTTGCGACGGCGCAGCGCGTCCGAGGTGCTACGATGCATGTCATTTGATGAGCAAAAGAAAGGTTCAGCATGTCTTCTCAGCATGTTACATATGATTTCGATCGCCCGATTGACCGTCGCCACGACGCTTATAGCTATTCGCAAAAGTGGAGCTGTGCCGAAGCTCTTGCCAAGCGTCTGGGCGTCAAAGAGATTACCGACAATCATATCGCCCTCTTTACGGCGGATATGGATCTGCGCTGTGCGCAGCCCATCCTCGATGCCCTGCATGCCACCGTAGACCATGGCATTTTTGGCTACTCCACCCTCGATGGCTGCAGCGCATACACGGATGCCATTCACGGCTGGTTTGCACGCCATGACAGGTGGGACGTTGACTGCGATCTTATGTCGCTCAGCGCGGGCACCGTCAAGGCGCTCGACGTTTGCGTCCAGGCGTTCACAAAGCCTGGCGATGGGATTATCATTCAGCGTCCGGTCTACCCGCCGTTCATGCATGTTGTCGAGGACAACGACCGCATGATTTTGAACAACCAGCTCATTCGCCATACCGCCAAGGATCCTGAGGGCGACCTTTACTACTCTATCGATTTCGACAATCTGGAGGAGCTCGCCGCGCGTCCCGAAGCAAAGATGTTTATCCTTTGCAACCCGCATAATCCGGTCGGCCGCGTGTGGTCTGTCGAAGAACTCGAGTGCATGGCCCAAATTTGCATGAAGCGCGATGTGCTGATTGTTGCCGACGAAATTCATGGCGACCTAGTGTGCGAGGGCATAACGATGCATCACATGGCGCAGGTGGCGCCTGAGGCTCGCGTGATAACCTGCACGGCGGTGAACAAGACATTCAACCTTGCCGGCCTTGCCGCAACCAATGTGTTTTTTAGCAATGCACAGGACAAAGTACGTTTTGAGAAGATCCGTGGCTTTGTTGAGCCGAACCCCTTTGCCATTAGTGCGGTAATCGCGGCGTACAACGAGGGTGACGACTGGTATGAGCAGGTAAAAGCCTATATCGAGGCCAACTTTGATACCGTGATCGCATACTTTGCCGACCATCTTCCCGACGTTGGCGTGCGTCGTCCCGAGGGCACCTATATCCTGTGGTTCGATTTTGAGGCCCGCTGCCGCAAGCTTGGTATCGATGGCGCCGAGCTGCATCGTCGCATCTATGACGATGCCCAAGTGCTACTGCAGGATGGAAGCAATTTTGATCCCGATGGTGGTGAGTTCTTCCAGCGCATGTGCGTTCCCACGCCGCGTACCATGCTGCTCGATGCTTGCGAGCGCATTGCGCGCGTGCTTGCGGAGTAACTTTTTCTTCCGTCTCGCGTGCCTCTCGTGAAGATATGGACGCGAGGCGGGGGAGCGGCTACTATATAACAACAGCGCCGTGCGCGCTCGATGGGTTCGGATGACGATATGTTCCGAATCTGGTCAGGTCCGGGAGGAAGCAGCCATAAGGAGCCTCTGACGGGCATCCGGATCCATCGAGCGCATACGGCTTTTTTCATGCCGAGAGACCCTTTTTCGCAAGCGGCATAAGGCACATCTTTCTTTACCGCCGGTTTACCTAACTGTTCTATCATGACCTCGTGAGCCATCGCGCAAGTCCGCAGCGCTGTTGGTGTTCGCTGCTTGCCGCATGTCGGCGGGCCATGGTGTCGTGAAACGAAAGGGAAGCGCTGCGCATGCTTGAGCTGCTTAGACGTTATTCCGGGCCGTATCGAAAGTACTTTGTCGTTGGCCCTGCCTGCAAGTTGATTGAAGTCTTGTTCGACCTATTCACACCTCTTGTCATCGCCCGAATGATTGATCGTGGCGTGGGCGCGCGCGACGTTCACGTTGTGGTCATGTACGGTTTGCTGCTGGTTGCAATGGCTGCCTTGGGTATTCTGTTCACGCTTGTATGCCAGAAGATGGCCGCGCTCGCGTCGCAGGGTATGGGAACGGTGATTCGCGGAGAGCTTTACGAGCACATCAACGAACTTTCCTATGCTGAACTCGATCGCTTTGGCACGCCCTCGCTCATCACGCGTATTACCAACGACGTCAATCAGGTACAGCTTGCTGTGGCCCTGGGCGTGCGCCAACTGATTCGCTGGCCGTTTTTGGCAATTGGCTCCATGGTTGCTGCACTGCTTATCGACGTGAAGCTCGGGGCTATCTTCCTTGTTTCCACGCCGCTCATTGGTATTGTCTTTTGGGTTGTGATGGCGCGTTGCGTGCCGTATTTCAAGCAGATGCAGCAAAAACTCGACCGCATTGCGCTTATCTGTCGTGAAGGGCTTTCGGGCGCGCGCGTGGTACGAGCTTTTGTACGCGAGGAGCACGAACGAAAGCGTTTTCATGAGGCCGCTGCCGATCAGGCGCAGACGGCGATTGCTGTGGGGCGCCTGTCCTCGACGCTTAACCCCGTGACGTTTTTGGTGATGAACCTGGCTGTTTGCGCCATCCTGTGGGCTGGCGGTGTCCAGGTGAACGTGGGAAATCTCTCGCAGGGCCAGGTTATCGCCTTTGTGAACTATATGACGCAGACGTTGCTCTCCATCGTGTATGTTGCGAACCTCGTGGTGGTCTTCACCAAAGCGAGCGCTTCGGCTTCCCGCGTCAATGAGGTGCTCCATGCGCGCCCGAGCATTACCGATGCGGGCAATGAGTTGGTGGAGCTGCCTTGCGCATCCGAGGCTGCGGGCATGCTGGCTCTGGAATTCGATCAGGCGTCATTTGCTTTTGGTGAGGGCGCTGCTGCCGCCGTGGACGGCGTGACACTTGGCCTGCCGATCGGCGGGACGCTTGGCATTATCGGCGGTACGGGTTCGGGCAAATCGACCATGGTCTCGCTTGTGCCGCGTCTGTACGACACGACTACGGGCGCTGTGCGCGTAATGGGCAAGGATGTACGCGCATGGCCGCTTGAGCAATTGCGCCATGTGGTGGGCGTTGTTCCGCAGCGCGCTTCGCTTGTTACGGGAACCATTCGTTCCAATTTGCAGTGGCGCGATGCCAAGGCTTCGGATGAGGGTCTATGGCAGGCGCTCGAGGTAGCGCAGGCAGCCGAGTTTGTGCGCAAACTGCCCCAAGGGCTCGATAGTCCGGTGGAGGCGGGTGGCAAGAACTTCTCGGGCGGTCAGCGCCAGCGTTTGACCATTGCTCGCGCCCTTGTGGGCAACCCGCTCATCCTCATCATGGACGATTCCGCTTCGGCGCTTGATTTTAAGACCGATGCTGCCTTGCGCCGTGCGGTGAAGCGTCGCAGTGAGGAAGGGCGTGCGAGTGGAGGGCTGCCGCTCACGACGGTTATCGTTTCGCAGCGCGTTTCCACGGTGCGTGGCGCCGACATGATCTGCGTGCTGAGCCACGGCGCCGTGGCGGGCTTGGGTACGCATGACGAGCTGTTCGAAACCTGTGAGCTCTATCGCGAGATCTGCCTCTCGCAGTTCAAGCACGACGAGTCCGCATCCGTAAAGGGGGTGTGCTAGATGAATCCTTACGCATCTACCGGTTCGGTCGCGACGGTGACCGCGAGCGTTTCGGGCAACGACAATCTCAATGATTTGGGAGGGCCCAAGCGCAACGTCCCTCCCATGCCGGCAGGCAAGGTTACGCGTCGCTTGCTTTCCTACGTGCGCCCTCACATGGCGTCGTTCATCATCTCGTTTGTATCGGCGGCCATCTCCGTGACACTGCAGCTCTATACACCTATCCTGATCGGCCAGGGCATCGACTGCATCGTAGGCGCGGGCAAGGTGGACTTTGCCGCGCTCGCCCCAATCATCGTTAAGCTTGCCATCGTGGTGGTGCTCGCTGCTGCTTTCCAGTGGATCCAAGGTTATTGCGTAAACCGCCTTTCCTACGAGACGGTGCGCGATATGCGTGTGGAGGCGTCCGATAAGCTCTCGCGTATGCCTCTTTCGTTTATCGATTCCCATGCGCATGGTGACCTTATCAGCCGTGTGGTAAATGACGTTGATCAAGTGGGCGACGGTCTGCTCCAAGGTTTTACCCAGCTGTTTACCGGCGTGGTGACTATTGTGGGCACCCTGGTGTTCATGCTGTCCATCTCGGTGCCCATGGCCATTGTGGTGGTGCTTGTGACACCACTGTCCATTTTTGCGGCGGGACTTATCGCCAAATTATCCAATAAGAGTTTTGCGGCCCAGCAGAGCATTCAGGGCCAGCTTGGCGGACATATCGAGGAGTATGTGGGCGAGCAAAAGCTGGTAGATGCGTTTGCCTATGGCTCGCATGCAAAACAGCGCTTTGATGAGCTTAACGCGCAGCTGTATACGGCGGGCGAGCACGCGCAGTTTATGAGTTCGCTTTCGAACCCTGGGACGCGTTTTATCAACAACATCATCTATGCAGTGGTGGCGGTAATTGGTTGCGCGGGCGTTATCACCGGCGTGCCGGCGCGGCTGACGGTGGGCCAGGTTCAGACATTTTTGAGCTATGCGAACCAGTACACGAAGCCGTTCAACGAAGTGACGAGTGTCATTACGCAGATCCAGACGGCGTATGCCTCCGCGCGTCGTGTGTTTTCGCTGCTTGATGCTGGCGAGGAGATACCGGATGCCGCCGATGCCGCAGAGCTTGTGGAGCCGCGCGGCGAAGTCCAATTCAAGCATGTCGACTTTTCCTACGTACCCGACTGCAAGCTCTTGCAGGACATTTGCATCGATGCCCAGCCCGGACGTCGCTTTGCTTTGGTCGGTCCCACGGGATGCGGCAAGACGACGCTTATCAACTTGTTGCTGCGCTTTTACGATATCGACGCTGGCGAGATTGCTGTGGACGGGCGTTCTTCGCGCGAGTATACACGCGCGAGCCTGCGTCGCAGCTTTGGCATGGTCTTGCAGGATAGCTGGCTATTTGAGGGGACGGTACACGAGAACATCGCGTACGGTCGTGCAGATGCCACACGCGAGCAGGTGATCGAGGCGGCACGTCGAGCGCATGCCGACAAGTTTATCCGACAGCTGCCGCAAGGGTATGACACCATGATCGGCGAGGATGGCGGCACGTTTAGCCAGGGCCAAAAACAGCTTTTGTGCATTGCCCGCGTGATGCTCACCAATCCGGCGATTCTCTTGCTGGATGAGGCGACCTCGAGTATCGATACTCGTACCGAGCTGCAGGTCCAGGAGGCGTTTGATGAGCTTATGGCAGGTCGCACGAGCTTTGTGGTCGCGCATCGCTTGAGTACCATTCGTAACGCGGACTGCATTCTTGTTATGCGCGATGGCCAGATTATCGAGCGCGGCACGCACGAGGAGCTGCTTGCCGCCGATGGATTCTATGCCGGCCTGTATAACAGTCAGTGGGCCGTGGAGGAGTAAGGGAAGGGCTACGGGGCAACATCTAAGTTTGCTATACTTGTATTACGTAATACACGTTGACGGGAGACTGCGATGATGGCAACGGTGACTGCCCGTGTTCCGGCCGAGATACGCCGCCAAGGGAATGCGGTTCTTGAACAGCTGAACGCAACGCCAACGGAGCTCATTCGAGCTGCATATGAATATGTTTTAGCGACAGGGCAGATACCCGTCGCTCAAGACAGCGCAGGGCGGGATGCGTCTGAACTTCCTGTTGAAAAGCAAAGGAAGCTTGCAGAAATGATTGCAAGGACGACGTTTGATGTCTCCCCCTCTTTGCTTGATTTCGATTCCTATAAGCAAATTCGTGCTCAAGGGTTGGCTGAGAAGTATGAAGCTCTTGGTTGATGCGAATTTCTTAATTGACTACTATGCTCGCCGCGATGAGCTCTTTGATTCGTGCACAACTCTGCTCGTCGCCGAGTCATTCCACGACGTTGAACTATGGGCGCCAGCAAAATCGTTTACCGACGTGTTTTATGTGTTGAATCAACGCCTTAAAGTGGAGAGCCCGCTCGTACAGAGAGCATTTCTCAAGAGCTTTGATTTCATCAAATTGGTTTCCCTTGAACCTGCCGACGTTAAGGAGGCCGCGCGCCGCGCTTGGGATGATTTCGAAGATTGCCTGGTTGCCGTAGCGGCGGAGAAAATCGGTGCAGATTTTATTATCACGCGCGATGCAAAGGGGTTTCCTCGATCAAAAATCAAAGCTTTGGATGCCGATGCATTTTTGGAATGGATGAGACAAAAGCGAGGACGGTCTTATGCGGAGATGAGAGTAACGCGAGAGATGATTGAGGAGGCTTGTCGACGGGCTTCTTTTGACGCCTGATTTCAGTGTCGCCCCGTAAATATCTCCTTTGCTTTCGCTCGAATGTTGGGTACAACCTAGCAGGTCAAACAAAACTGACATCAACGTTTGGGGAAGAGCATGGACATCGCTTTGATTACCAATAGCAAGAGCGGCAATACGGCGCAGCTGGCGCAGGCGTTGCGCGAGGCGTTTACTGTATCGGACACACAGCTTGTCTGCGATGTTGAGCTCCCCGATGCATCCGATGCCGCCCAGCTTGAAGACGCTGCTGGTCAGGCGCTTTTAGCCGATGCTGTCTGCGTTGGTTTTTGGTGCGATAAGGGCTCTTGTACCGAGGGCGTGGCCAAGCTGCTCGAGCGCATGGACGGAAAGCGCGTCTTCCTTTTTGGTACCTGTGGTTTTGGTGGAAGCCAAGAATACTTTGATCAGATTATTGAGCGTGTAAAGGAGCATCTGCCGCAGACGGCGGAGCTTGCAGGCGCGTTTATGTGCCAAGGCAAGATGGGCCCTGGCGTTCGCGCACGCTACGAGGCCATGCTTGCGAAAGACCCGACCGATGCTCGGGCACAGGCGCTCATCGACAACTTCGATGCCGCCCTGGCGCATCCTAACGCTGACGATCTGGAGGCCGTAGTGTCCTCGGCCGTTCGGGCTTTACGCCTCTAGGGCAGTAAACATCATCCTTTTTAGAAAGCTTCCCTTTGAATCGAATCAAAAGGGGAGCTTTCTATTGTGGCGAAAACTTGTTCAAATAATCATGTACAAGTAGACGCCCATCTCGGCTACTATAGAGCTAGTTCGTATGGTTAGTTTGACGCTGGGACACTCTGGCGCCGCACTTGAAAGGAATGTGCACCATGCTCGTTAACCTTCGTGACATCACCGCTATTGCAGAGCAGAACAACATGGCAATCGGCGCCTTCAACTCGCCGAGCCTCGAGTCTGCCCGCGCCGCAATCGATACGGCCGAGAAGCTGGGTTACCCCGTTATCATCGATCATGCTCAGGGTCACGAGGAGATCACCCCGCTCGACGTCATGGGCCCGGTGCTGATTGCTCTTGCCGAGCGCTCCACTGCTCCTGTCTGCGTGCACCTCGATCACTGCGAGGACCTGTCCTATATGCGTCGCGCACTGGAGATGGGCTTTAACGGCGCCATGTTCGACGGCTCTTTCCTGCCGTACGAGCGCAACTGCGAGCTCGGTCACCGTGCTGCCGAGATGTGCCACAGCTTTGACTGCGGTCTTGAGTGTGAGCTCGGCTCCATGGGTAGCCGCGAGGCCGGCGCAAAGGTCGAGGGCGGTACCGCCGAGGAGGCCGGCGCTATCTATACCGATCCCGACCAGGCCAATGAGTTTATCGCGGCAACCGGCTGTGACATCCTGGCTGTCTCGTTTGGTACGGTCCACGGCCTGTACAAGGGCGAGCCGCACCTCTCCTTTGATGTACTCAATCAGATTCGCGAGCGTACCCTCACCCCGCTTGTCATGCACGGCGGTTCGGGTGTTTCTGACGAGGATTACGCTAAGGCCATCGATGCCGGCATCCGCAAGATCAATTACTTCACCTACGGTTCCAAGGCCGCAGGCGAGGCAGTGGCTGCCGATCTCAAGAACGAGGAGGTCCCGTACTATCACAAGATGACGATGACCGCCTACGATGCGTTCTGCAAGGATTACGAGCACGTCATGAAGGTCTTTGCCAACGGCGCCAAGCCCATCGCGTAATCATCTGCTCTAAAGATTAAATCCGAGAGACGACAGCCCCCTTCCTTCCCGTCGTCTCCCTTCTACTAAAAGTGCCCGGCGCAGTCAAAGACCGCGCCGGGCACACTCTTTTTAATCCCTGCATCCGGAACCGCCGAAACAGACGCCGGGCATAGCGGCTAGTGGCTTCTGGTGGGATGAGGCTGGGGCCCTTTCGCTCGAGACAAGTTCCGTACAAATGAGAAAAGCGCCAGCGGCGCTTTTCTCATTTGGAGGACTGTTTGCAGGCTCGAGTGAAAGGGCCCCGTCCGATCATTCGGGATAGAACTCTACTTAATCTTAGTGGTGCCCGGCGCCAGGTTCGGGTCCGTCTCGTTTGCGGCGTCCTGATAGTGCTTGGTGTAGATGTCCTTGCCGTCGCCAAACATCATGTAGTACTGCATTGCATGGTAATCGGAGCGTGCTTTCTCGCAGGCCGCAGCGATGGTGTCGTTATATGCCTCATCGCTCTTTGAGCTGGAGAGCAGCCAGCGATCCTGAGAATCCTCGTAGCCTACGGAGTTCAGGGCGGGCAGAGACTGGCGCAGCGTGAGGTGGGCCTTCTGGTAGTCGGTGAGGGGCGCGCCGATAAGCTTCATGAGCTCAGAGCTCAGGTAGTTGGAAGAAAGGTCTTCCTCGTGGCTCGTCTGGGAATTGCCCGCTACGTCGTAGTTGGCCCAGATGATGTAGCTGGTCTGCCATAGGCGTTCCTGGTGCGTGGCGTCGTCCTCGTTAGTGAACCAGCGGTCGTTATACGTATCGGGGAAGAACGGCTGATGGTCGCCCCAGAACACTACGACAACCTTGCGATCGAGCTTGCTCAGCTTATTGAGGAAGTACTTAAGTGCCTCGTCGGACTGCTGAATGAGAGAGACATACTCGTTGACGTTGGAGTTGAACTCGCCGTCGATATTCAGACTCATCTGCTTGTCGTAGGGGATGAGGCCGGTATCGTAGCCGGAGTGGTTTTGCATGGTCACGTCAAAGATGAACTGCGGGTTGCTGTTGGTGTCCAGCAGCTCGAGAATCTTGTCGTACGTAGCCTTATCGGTCACCATGCCGCGCAGCGTCTCGGCATTCTGGAAGTCGTTGATGGTGAGGAATTGGTCAAAGCCAAAGTCCTTATAGACGTTCTCGCGGTTCCAGTTGGTGCCATGGTTGGGGTGCATGGCGGTGGTGTAGTAACCAAGCGACTTGAACTGCGCGGCGAGGTTCTCGGTATCGGTGAGGTCGTATGTGGTGTACGGATACACGCCGCTGCCCAGATAAGCCATGGAGTTGCCCGTCAGGAACTCAAACTCGGTGTTGGCAGTGCCGCCGCCATAGGCGGAGACGTAGAGACGCCCGCGCGAGAGGCAATCGTCGATGCTCTTAAAGTACGTGGGTCCCTGATAGTCGGCATGCATGTTCTGGTAGATGGAGAGATCCGAGAAGGTCTCGTTCATGACGGCGATGACCGTGGGCTTTTCTTCATCAAACTGCTTCGTGGCCTCAAGTCGCGTCGCAGAGGAGCCGCCCGTCTGGTTGTTGTCGTCATACTCCTTCGCGTACTCGGAGATGAGCTTTTTTGCGCCAGAGACCGTGTAGTCCTCGGGCTTGGAAGGCTTGATGGTCTGTGCGCCGGAGATGAATGACGGCAGGAAGCCCTGACGGTAGTAGCTCTCAAGCGGGCGCCAGGAGTATACCTGAATATAGAGGGTATGGTAGTAGTCGAGCAGCGTGGTGTGTGCAGCGATGCCGCCCAGGCAGACGATGGCAATCAGCAGGTTGAGCACCAGGCCGCGCCAGGAACCTTTTTGGCGTTTGGGCGCAACCTGTGCCGCGAGAGTGCAAATCTGGATAGCGATAACCGTAAAGGCGAGGCTCAGCATGCAAAAGCTGGTAATCGTGTATGTGAAGCCCGTGCCAGCAACGGCGGCGGCGGTGGAGAGGGCCGTCAAATCGCCGGGGGAGATGGGCATGGACTTAAACAGGATGACAAAGTACTCGGCAAGGCCCAGGACATAGAGGGCGACAGCAAGCACGACGGCACCGCCGCAGCGACGCTGGAACAGGAAGAAAAGTCCCAGCATGGCGAATGCGATGAGCGCCCACTCGAGCAGCAAACACAGGGGATACATCCAAGTGAGATCGTGGTTAGAAGAGAATTCGAGTCCCAGCGTGGCAAAGACGCCGGCAAGAAGAATCATGATCGAGGCGCCAAGCAGCGGATGGGCAAACTTTCCCTCTTCGCCAAGGAGCGCCTGCAGGCGCTCGAGCACGCAATCGCGGTGGATATTGAAATAGGCGCAGCCGCATAGGAGCGCGTGCGCAACAATCGCTACGACAACTGCCATGGGGTCTGCACAGTCCACGAGGCCGATGGCGGACCAGACGGTGAAGAACAGCTGGATCAGCAGGATGAGGCCGCAGCGGACAAAGAGCGTGCGGCTCGGGGTGTCTCCCGTGCTTTTGCAAGCCTTGAGGTGCTTGAGCACGAGTAGTACCGTGCCTGCGGCGCCAACGAGCGAAACGAGGGCAGCGAACATATGGTGGGGCTCCTTTGCGGATTATCTGGCGTATACACGGACGTGGGAGTCCGTGCCTATGCTTCGCGTTTTGCAAGCAACCATAGTACCGTGGGAATGTTGAGATTTCGTATCGATGCACGAAAACGCCCCTATCTGTGGAATTTCGTCACGAAGTCAACAGAGGGTTACCTTGAAAAAGCGGGCAATTCCAATGACGGTGCAAGCTAAGTGACATATCGGTTTTCTCTAAGGCGCGTCGCGAGGGCTTTCCTTTCGATTTTCGGCCACGTTCGGCGGTTCTCCGCCGTTTTTCATGCATCGCGTGGCATGATGGAGCAACGCGAATAGAAGGGATTCAACTCATGGCAGACGAGCTAACCATCGATACCATTCCCGCAGCGTATGCAGATGATGCCACGCTCGGGCTCATCGATGCGCGTTCCTCGACTCGTTCTTTTAGCGAGGGGGTCGATATCACCGACGAACAGCGTGCTGCGATTTTGCATGCAGCAGGCCGTGCACCCTCTGCGGGCGCCATGATGATGTATTCCATCATCGACGTGCGTTCTCAAAAGACGCGCGACCGCCTGGCGGTTCTGTGCGACAACCAGCCTATGATCGCAAAGGCGCCTTGGGCATTGGTGTTTGTTGTCGACTACGCTAAGTGGATCGACCTGTTTGAACATGCGGGCTGCTTTACTCCCGAGTTTGCAAAGCGCACGGGTAAGAGCCCGCGCGTCGCGCCCGGTTTGGGCGAGTTTGCCATCGCGGCACAGGACGCCGTGATCGCGGCTCAGAATGCAACCATCGCGGCAGAGGCCGTGGGGCTTGGCAGCTGCTATATCGGCGATATCATTGAATGCCAGGAAGAAGTGCGCAAGCTGCTTGACCTTCCGGCCTACACCGTGCCGCTTTCGATGCTCATTATCGGAGAGCCCAAAAAACGCCGCCCTGCAACGCCGCATCCCGTCTGCAACTTGGTGATGCGCGAGCGCTACCAGCGCGCCGACGCGGCAGTTCTCGATAAGCAGATTGCCGAGATGGACGCGATGTTTCGCCCGCATGCCACCGTGCCTGCCTCGCGCGTACACGATATCTATACGCGTAAGCACACGAGCGATTTTATGGTCGAAATGTGCCGTTCGATGCAGCTATGGCTCGACAACTGGCAGGGTAAATAACAAACCGTCGCGCGAAAACGAAGAAAGGACATCTACATGATCAACCATTTTTGCAAGACTCCGCTTTGGGAGTGCAATGACAAGCTCGTGCGTGTGGCACAGGGCCAGGAGCCGGCAGACCTCGTGATTCGTCATGCCAACTTGGTGAGCGTAACCACACACGAGATTTTGGAAGATACCGATATTGCCGTGTCCTGTGGGCGCATCGCCTATTTGGGCATAGGCGAGTACACCGCGGAGCATTGCATTGGTGAGAACACGACGGTAGTGGACGCTACGGGCAAGTACGTGGCTCCGGGCTATATCGATTCTCACATTCATGTCGAGTCGGCTATGATCGGCTGTGCCGAGTACGCCAAGGTTGTGGTCCCGCGCGGCACCACTGCGATCTTTGCCGATCCGCATGAATGCTGCAACGTTGTAGGCCTCGATGGCGTGCGCGTGATGTTTGACGACGCCAAGCGCGCCCCGCTCAAAGCGATGCTCACCACGCCTTCGTGCGTGCCCGCTGTGACCGGCTTTGACGACAGCGGCTCTTACGTGGATGCGGCACAGGTTGCCGAGACCATGAAGTGGGATGACGTTGTGGGCCTGGGCGAGATGATGAACTTCCCCGGCATCCTGGGAGGTGAGGAGAATGCCCAGCATGAGGTGGGGGAGACCCTCAAGGCCGGCAAGTGCGTGACGGGCCACTACTCCATCTCCGAGACCGATCGCGGCCTCAACGCATACATCGCTTCGGGCGTCCGCGCTTGTCACGAGTGCATTACGTCCGACGACGTGATGGCCAAACTGCGCATGGGCATGTACGTGCAGGCGCGCTATGGCTCGGCATGGCTTTCGCTTTCCAACTATCTCCCGCAGGTGCTTGAGAGCGGCGTCGACACGCGTTTGATTATCCTGTGCACCGATGACAACCATCCCAACACACTTGTCAGCGAGGGCGGCATGGACCGTGCTCTGCGCGCCGTGCTCGAGTGCGGATGCGACCCTGTGACAGCTTTGCAGTTTGCGACCATCAACGCCGCGCAGTGCCTGGGTGTGGACCAGGATATGGGCTCTATCACCCCGGGAAAGTGCGCCGACATGGTGGTCCTGCCCAATCTGGAGACCTTCATCCCCGAGCAGGTTTATATCGACGGCGACTTGGTGGCCCAAGACGGGAAGGCCACGTTCGATCACGACCTCTTTGAGTGGCCCGAGTTTATGACGCATACCATGAACGTTGGCCGCACCTTTACCGCTGCGGACTTTGAGATCCCCGTGGACCGTCCCGACGGTATGTGTCGCGTGCGTGCCATTGGCGGTGTGGGTGGCTCGACCATTACCGAGGATGCGGTGATCGAGGTTCCTGTTGTAGACGGGAAGCTGCAGGCGAACCCCGCGATCGATGCACTCAAGATGGCCGTGTTCGATCGCCATCACGGCGCCGAGGGTACTCATTCGTTTGGCTTCTGCACGGGCTTTGGCGTCCATGGTGCGCTGGCACAGACCGTTGCGCACGACTCTCACAACCTGCTTGTTGTGGGCGATAACGACGAGGACATGGCGCTTGCGGCCCAGACGCTCGTGGAGTGCGGCGGCGGCGAGGTCGCGGTTCAGGACGGCCGTGTGCTCGCTTTGGTGGAACTGCCGGTTTGCGGCCTCATGAGTGACAAGCATGTCGAGGAAGTTGCCCAGGAGGTAGCTGCTATCGAGCAGGCTTGGGCCGATATGGGTTGCAAGATGCCCTCGCCCTTCATGACCATGGGTATCCTTTCGCTGCCTTGCGTGCCGGTGCTTCGCCTTACCAATCGCGGTTATGTGAACTGCCTCACCTTCCAGTTCGAGGACCTGCTCATCGAAGACTAACCCTCTCCATATGACAAAAGTCCACAGGTTTGTTTTGTCATATTTTTGATCGGACCTGATTGGGCCAAAAATATGCCCCGCATCTCATGGGAGGTGCGGGGCATATTTGGTGCGCATGGGAATACGTCGAGCTAAACGAACGGCGGGGGCGCGAAGCTAGGGGCGCTCGTCTGGGGCGATGCGCTGCATCTTGTCGACGCTCTTGAACTTGGTGAACAGCGGCACATATTCGAACGTGACGTTGGAGTTCTCCAGGCCGTACCAGCGCGCCGGGTTGCCGGCAGCGCGGCGAATGAGGTACTTGAGAACGATGGCCGTGCGCTCGGTGCTGTCCACATCGGATTCGGGGGCAAGGAGCTTGCGCAGCATGATGAACTGGAACGAACCGATGGGGCTCGGCTTCTTATAGACCGAATACTCATGGGTCTGGTCGGGCAGCTCACCGGATGCGGAGAGGTCGGAGACCACCTGGCGCAGATAGGCGTTCACGCGCTGGTTGACCTTATAACCCAAGAACAGGTGCACGCGGAAGACGTAATCGGTACCAAAGGTCTCAACGGAATAGGCGAACGTATGGGGCTCGTCCATGGTCTCGACGTTAATGAACCAGTAGGCGCGAGCACGCTTGGGGTGCTTGTCGAGGATCGAGTAGATCACGTCGCGATCGATGTAATCGGTGTTGCTGTCCTTGGTAAGGTAGACGATGTTGTCGCTCATCAGCTCGTAGGTCTCGTCATTGCGCAGGCGATCGAGCTGCGGCAGGTAGGTGCGCAGCGGCAGCAGCGTTGCCTGGCGACGCTCGACGGCGGTGCCGTTGAACCAGCTCACCATGATGCCCATGATGAGCGCTGCCATCAAAATGGTGAAGTAGCCGCCGTGGAAGAACTTGGTGAGCGAGGAGCCAAAGAAGAAGCCCTCGAGTGCCAGGAAGAACACGATAAAGACCCAGGGAAAGACCTTGATCTTGCGGTCGCTATGCAGGTAGAAGAAGAGCAGCAGCGTGGTGCACATCATGGTGATGGTGATTGCCAGGCCGTATGCCGCTTCCATATGAGCGGAGGACTGGAAGAGCAAGACCACGATGACGCAGCCCACGAGCATGACGTTGTTCACCATGGGGATGTAGAGCTGGCCCTTGGTCTCTGCCGGGTAGAAGACCTGCATGTGCGGCATGAGGTCCAGGCGACTTGCCTCGGATACCAGAGAAAATGCGCCGGTGATGAGTGCCTGCGAAGCGATGATAGCGGCAAGCGTGGAGAGGATCACGGCAAACGGGCGAACGTTGCTGTTGAGCATCTCAAAGAACGGGTTGAGGTCATGGATGCCCACAAGCGAGGGGTTGCTGGCGTTGGCAAGCAACCAAGCTCCTTGACCAAGGTAGGAAAGCAACAGACAGACCTTAACGAACGGCCAGGTGGCATAGATGTTGCCGCGACCCACATGGCCCATGTCGGAGTAGAGGGCCTCGGCGCCGGTGGTGGCAAGGAAGCAGCTGCCCAAGATCATGATGCCCGCGTGGTTGTTGGGCGAGAGCAAGAACGAGATGCCTTCAAACGGGTTGAACGCAAGCAAAACGATGGGGTTGCCCAGGACAAAGAACAGGCCGGTGCCGCCCAAGAACAGGAACCACAGAGTCATGATGGGGCCAAAGGCGCGGCCGATCTTGGCGGTGCCCACGTGCTGAATCAAGAACAGCGCGATGATGATTGCAAGCGTGATGATGACCACGTTGGTCTGCCCCGGACCGATGATCGACTTCATGGCAGGGATGGTTCGCAGGCCTTCGACAGCGGTGGTGACGGTCACCGCGGGGGTGAGGATACCGTCGGCCAAAAGTGCGGCGCCGCCCAGCATGGCGGGGATGATAAGCCACTTGCCAAAACGACGCACGAGACTGTAGAGGGCAAAGATGCCGCCTTCGCCGTGGTTGTCGGCCTTCATGCAGATCAGCACATACTTAATGGTGGTAAGCAGCGTGACTGTCCAGATCACGAGCGAAAGGGCGCCCAGGATAAATTCCTGGTTCACCGAGGTAATGCCACCGTTGCCGGCGACAAGCGCCTTGGTGACGTACATCGGCGACGTTCCGATGTCGCCGTACACCACGCCGAGCGTGACGAGCATGGCCGAGAGGCTGACTGGGATTGCGTGCGCATCAGCGTTGCTCACGGTTGCGGATTGAGCCTTTTTGCTCATGTCGCGTCGTTCCTCCTTTTACCATCTCAGCCGCCTTACCAGGTAGATATCCCGATAGAGGCGGCTGTTGGAAAACGGGTGCCTAATCCTCAAAAGTATATCCATGCGCGCGATTCTGTGCGCGACAATTTGCGAAAAACGCCTGCGCAGTCGAGGAATTGGACCACAGGAGCGCGTGGTCTGTGGAGAATCGTGTCCCGGGCGCATGCGGGGCGGATTCGCTCTTTCTATTTTTCCGAGCTGCCTGCCCGTCCGTGGTCGCGTTCGTGCTCGCGCAGTTCTGCCTGACGTGCGCTGATGGCGGCATCATCCATACCAGCCAGGCGCATAGCGTCTTCGATGCGGTAGCGCTTGACGATATAGCAGTGATGAATGCGCTTGTTGCGCGAGAAATCCTCGGGGATGGTTTGCTCGGTGATGTCGGTAAGCGCTACGCCGGCTCGTGCCAGGGCTTCTGTATCCGGTTTGAACGTGCGGAGATTGCACGAGAAGATAGCTTCGCCTTCACGCGTGAGCAGGCGCGAGATACCTACGATAAGATCCACATGGTCGCGCTGCACATCCCAGGTGCGGCGGCCCATCTTCGAGGAATTGGAGAACGTGGGCGGATCGCAAAAGATCAAGTCCCAGCGGTTGTCGGTCTGGCGCTGGTCGCGAATCCATGCCAGCACGTCATCGCGTACAAAGTAGTGGTTGGAGCCGGTAAAGCCGTTTTGGCGCATGTTGCGCTCGGCCCAATCCAGATAGGTGTTGGAAAGGTCGACAGTAACGGTTTCTTCCACGCCTGCGTCGGCGGCGTAGCAGGTGGCGGTGCCGGTGTAGGCAAACAGGTTGAGGAACCAGCGCGCCTTCTTGGCATGCTCTCGCACCAGGCCACGCGTAACGCGGTGGTCTAGGAAGATACCGGTGTCGAGGTAATCGTCAAAGTTGACCGTGAAGGTGAGGCCGCCTTCCTGGATATTGGGAAGCGTCGGGTCGTTGAGCATGTCGCGCTTGGGTGCGCTTGCGCCCTTGCTGCCCTTCTTGCCGCGCGGCCCCTGGGCATACTGCGAGCCGCCGCGCGAGCGCGTGCGCGCACGGGTGGCAACGTGGTTGGCAGGGACATCGAGCACGGCAGGAGCGATGGCGAGGATATCCATCATGCGCGCCTGAGCGAGCTCGGGGTCGACGCTTTTAGGGGCGGCATATTCGGCCACGACGAGCCAGCGGCCAGGGGTATCCGGCGCTCCCTCGTAGAGGTCGATGGCTGCGGCGTAGTCGGGAAGATCAGCGTCGTAGACGCGATAGCAGGTGACACCCTCGCGCGCGGCCCAACGGCGACGCTGCTTGGCTACCTTGCGCAGGCGGGCGGCAAATTGATCGGATTCGGGGATAAGCACGGGGATGCGCGCACCGTCGCCCACCTCAACGGTCGCCTGGTCCGCATCGGCCTCTTCGGTCTGTCCGCGCGTGGCGGGGTCGAAGTACATGAGCGAGGCGTCTTCGTTGTTGGGTTTGATGGCGAGCGTGCGAGCGGGGGAGAGGCCCAGGCTGCGGCAAACGATCGTGTCGCGCGCGAGCACCACGCAGGGTAGGTGCTCTAGCAGCTCATCGCGCGTGACGTTATCGAGCAGTTTGAGGGCGCGCGAGGTATCGGTTGGGACAATGTCGGTGGTGTCGGCCACGATCATGCCGCGGGCGGGAAGCGATGAGCGGCGGATTCCGAGCTTTGCCACGATTTTCTGTGCGTTGGGGGGCATGGTGGCTACGTATTGGGAGAGGCCGGCGGCAGCGAGGACGCGCTGTGTGGCCGAGACAGCGGCGGCGTCTACATCGGTGGCGATGACGCGGCAACGGCGTTCGCTTGCGCGTTCGGCGCGACCGTCGGCTTCGTCCAGAAGCGCTTCCCAGGTTTGCTCGTCATGCAGGCGCCAGCCCATAAAACCCCAATGCTCGCGCAAAAGGCCGGGGGCGCGGTCGAGAAGCTGCTGAGTCGCCTCGAGCACCAAGCCGCCGCCTGCACAGCAGGCGTCAACAAAGACGAGCGGGGCCGCGCTCTCGGTGCCCTCGTCCTCACCGGGGGTTTCGGCGCACAGCAGGGGCCATCCTCCCTGCGCGAGGGCAAGGGCGGCGTAGTCGGGGCGAAGCACGTGGTGGGTGGCATCGCCGTGAGTGGCCTCACGGGGAAGGCGACGGAACAGTGCGTCGCCCGAGAGATCGAGGTGCAGGCTTGCGCGGTCGTTGCGAATGGAAAGGGCGATGCGCGCGTCGGGGTTTTCGGTATCGACGTTAGGACGCGCTCCGGTTGCCTCAAGCATGTGGTCGCAGATAGCATCCTTCACGCGCAGGGCGCTAAAGCGGGTGTTTCGCAGGTTGTCATTGGTGCCACGAGCGGTGACGGCGATGGTGGCGCCTTCGGCCAGGATCTCTTCCCAGGCAATCTCGCGCGTGCCGGCATAGAGGGCATCGGCGTCGCGGGCGTCAAAGCGATCGATGACCACTAGAATACGGCTCGCCAGGCGTGACCACAGGCAGGCGCGCTCGCCGTCGATGACCTGGCCTGTAAACGAAACGCGGCCCTTGAGCTTGCGTACTTGTGCTAGGCCGAGGGCATTGAGCTCATCGGCAAGGGCGTCCTCAAAACCGGTGGGACAGCTGGCAAAAAATTCCATGGCATGCGCCTTTCGCAATCAGTATGTTCCGGCACATTATCGCATGGATGGCCGGCGGGATAGGTCGGTACGCAAAGGCTGCACCGCAGTTGTCTCATATGAAATAGGGCTGCCGATTGCTCGGCTATCTTATAAAAAAGTCAATTTCTATAAGATAGAGCCGATTTTTACCTCGCTATTTTATAAAAATGGCAATTTCTATAAAATAGAACCCGAAAGTGCTCCTCTAAAAGTGAGAAATGGCGATTTGTATGACATATGAGTCTCTTTCCAAGCTTTTTTACAAAGATTCGTCGAGCGATAGGTTCGAAAGAAATGCCATGCTTGCAGAAACTCGTAGGCAAGCGGATTCATCTTTTCTTTTGGGAATGAAGAACGAGAACGGTGAAGAGCTCTTCTTTTCGATGCCGCGAGAGCTGGCCGTTCTGAGCGAGGCCGTTTTGCGTCGCGAACGCGAGATATCAGATTCGCTCTCCACGCTGCCGGGCATTGCCCGTGCGGCTCTGGTGAGAAACCTCGTGATTTCAGAGGTGGTTAGCACCAATCAGCTCGAGGGCATTCATAGCACGCGGAAGCAAATCAACGATTTACTTGAAGGTGCTGACAGCCCTTCTGAACCTGCTGCGCAAAAGCGATTTCGGGAGCTCGCGAAACTCTATATGGGCTTAAGCGACCCCCGTGGTTTTTCACGTCCGGAGGCCCCGGAGGATATCAGGCTGATTTATGACCGGGTGATGGATGGGGAGCATCTTGGAAGCGACGCTCCCGATGGGCGGCTTTTTCGAAAAAATGCTGTTGAGGTTATTGGCGCTGGTGGGAAGGTGCTTCATGAGGGCTTGATGCCCGAGGAGGCTATCATTGGAGCCCTCTCGTCGATGCTATCGCTGGCTAACTCCCCTGACGTTCCAGAGCTCATGGCCGCAATCGCCGCACATTATATCTTCGAATATGTTCATCCCTTTTACGATGGAAATGGGAGGACGGGGCGCTATCTTCTTGCTCTGCATCTGAGCCGTCCTCTGTCTCAGCTAACAGCGCTTTCGCTTTCGCGAGCTATCGCAGATAGCAAGGCCGCATATTATCGAGCTTTCAAAGATGCCGAAAACCCGCTCAACCATGGGGAAATCACCACTTTTATGATCTGCATGATGGAGTACCTCTCCTCCGCTCAGGTGGCACTTCTTGAGGATTTGGAGCTGAACGCCGGGCGGTTGCGCGAGGCGGAGATTGCGCTTCGGAAGGTGGCGGAAGAGCGCAATTTGCCTTCCAAACAGCTCGATGTCCTTTTTGTTCTTGTTCAAAGCAACCTGTTTGCGGCGTTCCCAGATGTTTCGCTTGCCGATCTCGCATTGGCGGTGGGCCTTACTCGACAAGGGGCGCGACCACACGTCAAAGAGCTCGAAAAGCTTGGTCTCGTTGTTGCGACGTCTCAGAAGCCTTTGCGTTTTGCACTTGCGGAGGAGGCAGGAAGGTTGCTGAGTCTTTCTTAGCAGAGGATTTTCGGCGTCAATCGTCCTTGCGATTGTGTGTGCTTGAATGCGGGCATAAGAGTCCTACATAGCACGCTCTATGCGAGGAGGTCGGCGCGTATGGATAAGACAGCGTTTTTTACGATGACGAGTGGTCTGTATGTGGTGAGTGCCGCGGCCGGCGATCGCAAAGCAGGCTGCGTGGTCAACACGGCGGTGCAGGTGACGTCCAGTCCTGCGCGCATTTCGGTTGCGGTGAACAAGGAGAACTTCACCGCAGGAGTGATTGCCGATGCCGGCGCCTTTGCCGTGACGGTTATCGATCAGACGGCAGACATGATCTACATCGGCAACTTTGGTTTCCGTACCTCGGCGAACTTCGATAAGTTCGAACGCTATGAGGAGCGCCAGACTGCTCTTGGTGCGCCTTATGTGCCCGAGCATGCGGCGGCGCTGTTCTCGTGCCGTTTGGTGGAAATCCTCGACGTGGGTACGCACCTGCTTTTTATTGGCGAGGTTGAGGATGCGCAAAAGCTGTCCGGCGAAGCTCCGCTTACCTATGACTACTACCACAAAGTCCTTAAGGGAAAGACGCCGCCCAAGGCGTCCTCGTATGTGGAGTAGGGATTGCGCTAACACGGCGTAAGCAAAATCGGCCCGCACGCCGTCAAAGCGTGCGGGCCGATGCCGTTATCGCAGGGGTTCTCGGTGCAGTGCGCTATGCGAACACGATGTCGCCGGTCTCGGGGTCCATGCTGTCGACGATAGCGAGGGACTCTACCTGGTAGCCACGCTCGCGAAGCTCTTTGCCGCCGGGCTGGAAGCCCTTTTCGATGGCGATGCCGATACCCTCGACGACAACGCCGGCCTCGTCGCAAATCTCCAGAAGACCGTTGAGGGCGCAGCCCATGGCTAGGAAGTCGTCGATGATGATGACATGCTCGCCGGGGTTGAGGAAACGCTTGGCAACGATGACGTTGTAAACGCGATTCTTGGTGAAGCTCCTAATCTCCGTGCGGTACTGCTCGCCGTCGAGGTTCGTCGACTCGGTCTTGCGTGCAAAGACCACGGGTACGCTGCCAAAATGCTGGGAAGCGACGCAGGCGATGCCGATGCCGGACGTCTCGATCGTCAAGATCTTGTCGATGCGCTTGCCCTCAAATAGGCGCGCCCACTCAGCACCCATCTGGTCGTACAGGGACACATCGCATTGATGGTTGAGGAAGTTGTCGACTTTAAGGACGTTGCCCTCGCGAACGATGCCGTCCTTACGAATGCGGTCTTCGAGCTCCTTCATGTATGTCCTCCAGATGGTGAGTGCACGGAAACAGTTGCTCACCATATTGCCACGTTCGGGGCGCCATGCGGACCTGCAGGGTGTTCATTCACCTACACGCCACGAAGCAACGACGTAGACCGGCCAAAACGAGCTAGTATGAAAGCGGCCGCCCGACGCTTGATGCGTGTCGGGCGGCCGCTCGGTGAGCTCGTATATGTGGAAAGGCGCTACTCCAGCTCAAAGGCTCCGGTGTAGAGCTGGTAGTAGTAACCGCGCTTGGCGATAAGCTCCTCATGGTTGCCGCGCTCGATGATACGACCGTGCTCTAGACAGATGATCACGTCGGAGTTGCGTACGGTGGAGAGCCTATGGGCAATCACGAAGGTGGTGCGGCCGTTCATAAGGGCGTCCATGCCACGCTGCACGATAGCCTCGGTGCGCGTATCGATGGAGCTCGTGGCCTCGTCCAAAATCATTGCGGGAGGATCGGCCACGGCAGCGCGCGCGATAGAGATCAGCTGGCGTTGGCCCTGCGAAAGTTGGGCACCGTTGCCCGAGAGCATGGTGTTATAGCCCTCCGGCAGGCGAGTGATGAAGTCGTGCGCGCCGGCGAGCTTGGCTGCGGCGATGCATTCCGCGTCGCTTGCGTCGAGGTTGCCGTAGCGGATGTTGTCCATCACAGATCCGGTGAACAGGTTCACGTCCTGCAACACTACGCCCAGGCTTCGGCGCAGGTCGGCCTTGCGAATCTTGTTGATGTTGATACCGTCGTAGCGGATCTTGCCGTCGGCGATGTCGTAGAAGCGGTTGATGAGGTTGGTGATGGTCGTTTTGCCTGCACCGGTGGCGCCCACGAAGGCGACCTTCTGACCGGGTTTGGCAAAGACGCTCACGTCGTGCAGTACCTCGTGGTCCGGCGTGTAGCCAAAGTCAACGTGGTCCATGCGAACGTCGCCACGCAGCTCCTCGTAGGTGAGGGTGCCATCGTGGTGCGGGTGCTTCCATGCCCACAGGCCCGTGTGCTTTTCGGTCTCGACAAGTTGGCCGGTTGCTCGGTTGCGCTCGGCGTTTACGAGCGTGACATAGCCTTCGTCCTCTTCAGGCTGCTCGTCAATGAGCTCGAAGATGCGGTCGGCGCCGGCAAGTCCCATGACCACGGCGTTGATCTGCATCGAGATCTGGCCGATCTGGCCGCAGAACTGCTTGGTCATATTGAGGAACGGTACCACGACGGCGATGGATAGCGCCGTGCCGGAGATGGAGAGGTTCGGCACCCCCAGCGCCAGGAAGATGCCGCCGGCAAGAGCAACCAGCACATAGAGGAGGTTGCCCAGGTTCATGAGGATCGGCATGAGGATGTTCGCATACATGTTGGCCTTCTGCGACACCTCGAAGAGCTTTTCGTTGCGCTCGTCAAAATCGGCCTCGGCGGCGGACTCGTGGCAGAATGCCTTGACGACCTTCTGGCCGTTCATGACCTCTTCGATGTGGCCCTCGACCACGCCAAGCTCCGTCTGCTGCGCAATGAAGAAGCGCGCGGAGTTGGAACCCAGCAGTTTGGTCATAAAGGTCATAAAGGTAACGCCGGCGATAATCACCAGGCACATCCAGACGGAGTAATACAGCATGATGAAGAACACCGTGCAGATAACGATGATCGTCATGAGCAAGTTGGGCAACGACTGGCTGATCATTTGACGCAGCGTGTCGATGTCGTTGGTGTAATGGCTCATGATGTCGCCGCGCTGGTGCGTGTCGAAGTAGCGAATCGGCAGGTCCTGCATGCGGTTGAACATCTTTTCGCGCAGCTTCTCGAGCGAGCCCTGCGTGACGACGGCCATCGCGCGGTTCCAGAAGAGCGAGGAGAGCACGCCTACGGCGTAGATGCAGGCAAGCGTTGTGGCCAGGCCCAAAATCTGCGGACGTGCTGCCTCCCAGTTGCCGGACTGCCACGAGGTGCTGATGACCTCGAGGGCGCGCTGCAAGAAGGTGGCGCCGATGGAGTTGATGACGGCGCAAACGATAACGCCCAGCGTCACCAGGGGCAGGAGCACGGGGTAGAACGAGAAGAGCGTTTTGATGAGGCGGGAGAACGTGCCGGGCTTACGGTTTTTGGCGCGCTCGGCGGTGGTTGCCTTACTCATGCGCCTCGCCTCCTTCCAGTTCTGTGTCATCCGGGGCGGGGGCCTGTGCCTCCGCGGTCATCTTGTTTTGCGAGGTGAAGGTCTCGCGGTAGATCTCGGAGCGCTCAAGCAGCTCGTCGTGCGTGCCGATATCGGCAATGTGGCCGCCCTCCATCACGATGATTCGGTCTGCTTCCTGCACGGAGCTGATGCGCTGGGCAATGATGAGCTTGGTCGTATCGGGCAGATACGTGGCCAGGCCCTCGCGGATCTTTGCGTCGGTCTTGGTGTCGACGGCGCTCGTGGAGTCGTCCAGAATCAAGATCTTGGGGTGGCGCAGCAGGGCGCGGGCGATGCACAAGCGCTGCTTTTGGCCACCGGAGACGTTAGAACCGCCCTGCTCGATCCAGGTGTCATAGCCCTTGGGGAAGGTATCGACAAATTCGTCGGCGCAGGCAAGGCGCGCGGCTTCGCGCACCTCTTCGTCGGTGGCGTTGGCGTCGCCCCAGCGCAGATTTTCGGCAATCGTGCCCGAGAACAGCACGTTTTTCTGCAGCACCATGGCAACTTGATGGCGCAGGGCGTCCAGGTCGTAGTTGCGAACATCGGTGCCGCCCACGCGTACGGTTCCCTCGGTGGCGTCGTACAAACGTGCGACAAGGTTCACGAGCGAAGACTTGGCAGAGCCCGTGCCGCCAATGATGCCGATGGTTTCGCCGCTCTTGATATGCAAGTCGATGTTATCCAGGGCCTGACGCTCGGCGTGTTTGGAGTACTTGAAGCTCACGTGGTCAAAGTCGATGGAGCCGTCGGCAACGTCGGTGACGGGCTCGGTGGGATTGGCAATGGTCGGGGTGGCGTTGAGCACCTCGACGATACGGTGCGAGCTCTCGTCTGCCATGGTGACCATGACAAAGATCATAGAGAGCTGCATGAGGCTCATGAGGATCTGGAAACCGTAGGTAAAGATCGAGGAGAGCTGACCCACGTCAAACAGGGTTCCCTGGCTCGTGATGATGATTTTCGACCCCAAGTAGATGATGGTGACAAAGGCGCCGTTGACGCAGATGTTCATCATGGGGTTGTTAAAGGCCAGGAGCTTCTCGGCGCGGGTGAAGTCGGCGCAAACGTCACGGGCGGCACGGGCGAATTTCTGCTTCTCGTGATCCTCGCGTACGTAGCTCTTCACCACGCGCATTCCGGTGACGTTTTCCTCGACAGACTCGTTGAGCGCATCGTACTTATGAAAGACGCGCGCAAAGATGGGACGCACCTTGAAGATGATGAAGAACAGGCCAAAGCCCAGGATTGGGATGATGATTAGATAGACCATCGCTACGCTGCCGCCCATGGCAAAGGCCATGACAAAAGCGAAAATAAGCACCAGTGGGGAGCGCACGGCGATGCGGATGAGCATCATGAATGCTTGCTGGACATTGGTGATATCGGTGGTGAGGCGTGTGACGAGCGAAGAGCTCGAGAACGCGTCGATGTTGGCAAAGCTGAACGTCTGGATCTTGTAGAACAGATCGTGGCGCAGGTTCTTGGCAAAACCGCAGCTGGCGTGGCTACAGGTGATGCCGGCTGCGGCGCCAAAGGCAAGCGAACACAGCGCGATAATCGCAAGGATGCCGGCAGTGGGCAGGATGTCTGCGACGGCGGCGCCATCCTTGATGGAGTCGATAAGGTTTGCGGTGACAAACGGGATGCTCATCTCGCAGATAACCTCGCCCAGCACCAATAGCGGGGTGGCGATGGTGACCTTCTTGTAGTCGCGGATGCTTGCTGCAAGAGTTTTAATCATCGAATCCCTCCCAAGTGTTTCGAATCTTGTTGAGCATGATGAGTAGCTGCTCGCGCTCTTCGAGCGTGAGGGCAGAGAACGCTTCACTGCGGAATTTAATGCGTGCAGCTTGTTCAAGTTCTGCCTGGCGCACGCCCTCTTCGGTAAGCTCGACGATGAGCTGCCGACGGTCTTCGCTGCTGCGCGAGCGCTCGATGAGTCCGATAGCCTCGCACTTGGAGAGAATCTCGGAGAGGGAGCCGGGCTTAAGAGCAAAATGCAAGCCCAGTTCCTGCTGGGAAATCTTGCCGCCATGTTTGGCAATCAGACAGATGATGGGGGCTTTGCCAGAGGTGCCGCCTCCATGGAAATGCAGGTAGTGCCCGCAATAGCCAAGGCCATTAAGAATCTGCTTTGCAAGCATGTCCTCGGCGTTTTCGGGTTCGGGCTGATCTTCGGGCTCTTTTCCCAAGGGACGAGGCAGCCCACATGTGCCGGAGGCTTCTTCTGCTGCCAAAAAGGTCACTCCTTTCGTTCTTCTTCGTTATCTTTGAGGTACACGGATAATGAGGGTACCGCACGATATATGGTTGTCAAGGTACCGAAGGATATTTTTGAGAAGAACATACGCCGTCCGAGGACGCTTTACATGCCTGTGCACAAGGATGCGTTCTTGTGCGGCGACGCCGTGGTGCCGGTTCGTTATAGCTGCTTGAGCAGAGCCTTGCAGCCGGCGAGAACATCCTCGTAGGTGGCGTCGAAATTGCCTGTGTACCAGGGATCGGCGACATCGCGATCGCTGCCGGTAAGACTCAAGAGCTTGATCAACTTGGCGCAATCGTCGGCCTGCGCCTCGGGCTCGCGCTTGAAGATGCGGCGAAGGTTTCGCATGTTGGCGCTGTCCATGCCGATGATGAGATCCCAGTTGGCATATTCGTTTGCGCGTACCTGTCGTGCGCGGTGCGGCACCAAGGGTATGCCTACCTGACGCAACTTTGCGACAGTTCCATAGTGCGGCGAGTTTCCGATTTCTTCGGTCGAGGTTGCCGCGGAGTCGATGACAAACTCATCACTGCGACCTGCCTGGTGCACAAGCTCGGTGAACACCGACTCGGCCATCGTCGAGCGACAGATATTGCCATGGCAGACAAATAGGATTTTAATCATTCTCTGAAACCTCTCATATATCAGGATATCCGCAGGTAAACGGTGTATTGTTGATTCTTCGGTCAAATGCAGAGTATCAAATCAATTCATAAATGAGCGGGTTTTTTCTGCCGCCAACGTCGTAAGAAACGTCGTAAACAGAGACGTTTTACGATTTCCTACGCCGCCCCGGATTCATAACCGAGCATGTCCGCTTTTACGTCATCGAAACCGAGGTGGGTATACGTGTTGTACGTCACCTCTATGTCGGAATGGCCCATGATGTATTTCAGCTTCGCGGGGTTCATGCCCTTGCGTGCCATCTTCGAGCAGAAGGTGTGGCGGCAGACATGGGGCGTGATCTTTGGAAGCTCCTCCTTGTAGATGCGGTTGTGCTTCGCCACCGCGTACTGAAAATACTTCTGCCAGTGCAGGGCGACGCGGGGCATCTCGTTCTTATCGAGGAACAGAAAGCCGCTTACTCCGTCGACCACGGGTTCGCGCACGGGGCGCGGGCGATTCGCAAGGACACGCTTGAAGCTCGCGGAGACGGCGTTCGTCATGGGAACGTAACGGACACCGCTCTCCGTCTTAGGACGCTCTATGTAATAGCGCATGTCGCTGGATCGCTGGAGCTGCTTGTTCACCCGTATGCTGCCCTCTTCGAAGTCAAGATCATCCACCGTGATGCCGCAGAACTCGGAAATGCGGAGCCCGGTGTTCAAGAGGATGAAGAAGGCGTCGTAATAGCACTGGTAGTGCTTGTCGTTCGCCACGAAATCAAGGAACCTGCGCTCCTGCTTGGGGGTAAGGGCCTCGCGTGCGACCATGTCGTTCACCAACACGGTGGCAAGCTCGAAGTTGAAGGGGTTCCGGCGGATGAGGTCGTTCTCCTCCGCCATCTGAAACGCGGGCTTCAAGACCCCGCGTATTGTGTGAATGGAGCTGTAGCGCTTCCCGTGGACGTTTTGGAGGTCGATGAGCCATCTCTTGGCCTCGAAAGACGTGACGTCTCTAATACGGCGCGAGCCGAACTCGTCCTTTGCAAGGTAGTTGAGAACCGTCTTGTAGCCCGCGCGAGTGGTTTGCTTGACCGCGGTTTTCGTTTCGGTATAGCGCAATGCGAGATCGTAGACCGTCATGTCATCCGGCGCGACTTTATCGAACAGGTCGCGCTGTATCCCCTTCTCAAGCTCCCGCAGGCAGGGGCCGGCCTTCTTCCCCTTCGGTGTAAGGTCGCGAGTTGTCAAGGTCCATGAGTAGACGCAGCGCGTCCGCCCCTTTGCATCGACGTACTTGTAGCAGTAACGTCCGTCTTTCCTCTGCGTCTCCCCGCGTCGGAGGAAGCGGCCCTTGCTGTCCTTTCTGATAGCCATTTTCGGCTCCTTTCGGTATTGAAAAGAGCCCCGATGCGATAGTCCGATTCTATCGCATGGGGCCAGAATTGTTAGTCTGACGAGTCGGCACTGGTTCCGAGGATCGACTCGTAAACCTTCGTGGGGTCAGCGGAGGAATCGTCACCGCGTGCGAATCTCGAATACGGGTTCGGGCGGGTGTAATCGGGCATGGGCAAATACCAGCCGTTTCCCGCATACTGGCAGAGGCATATCTCTCGCTGCTGCATCTCGATCACCGCGGCGAGGCGTCTCTCCAGCTGATCGAAGCCGTCGGTATCGGCGTTGTTGCCCTGTTCATAGAAGAACTCGTAAGGGCTATAGGGGGACGTGATGACGATGAGATCAGCCGCCACGGGTTTGTCCGAGTAGCGGGACGGTGCCATCACCTCGTGCCCTATGGCGAAGGGGTCCGTGAGGCGGAGCAGGTCGGCGTAGGGGATGGATTTGGGGCGGAGCTCGTCGAGGATGACGGAGTGCTCGCCCGCATAGCCTTGAAAAATGTCGCGGGTAGATCCCGATACGAAGCAGCGACCTCCCTTGCGACGCGCGTACTGCTCGGCAAGGGTCGACTTGCCGGTCCCCGCGGGGCCGAAAATCCACACCGTCTGGACCCTGCGGCCCTCCTCGACCATCTTCGCGCGCCATTCGACGGCCTGGACCTGCAAGCGTCGTGCGTAAACGTCTTCGACCTGGCGCTTCGCACGGGCATATTCAGAGCCGGAAAGCTGCGAAACCAGCGCTTCCTTGTCGATCCGCCCTTCAAGGAGGTCGTCGAGCAGAATCTTGATGTTGCTATGCGATCGCGCCCGGGTCACGCGGGATTCGATGGAGGCGAGCAGGGCGGGATAATCGAAGTTGGCGCGAACGAGGCCCGGGTCATACTGGTGCTTCGATCTCGCGCCGTCGGTCTTATGGCATAGATACGAGAAGCCGTTCTCTACCCCGGCCTTCCACGCCTCTATGCGCTCGGGCTTGTCGCCAAGCGCCTTCGCGATGCTTCGGACGGAGCGCGGGTTCGCGAACTCCATCATCACATGCAGATGCGCGGCGGCGGGTCGGCCTGCGTCGGTCTGGTCGCAGTCGTGCACGATCCCCGCATAGCGCTTCGGCGAAAGGGCCGCGATCTTGCCATACATGTCATCGACGGAAGCCGGCAGATGGGAGAGCTGCTGCTCGTACATCATCGCACGGGTCTTAATAGGTGAAGAGCCACTCATAGTTCCACTCCCTTTCTCAAATACGAGGCTTTTTGCCTGTTTTCTGGAACGCGCACCCAGGTGCGCCTTGGGATAACAAGCCCCCCAAGGCGCATGTCTAGGCGAAATTTCAAAAAATGGAACAATGCGGTGGTGCCCGCCTTTGCTGCGCTCGGCGGGCACCACGTTAGTTACTTGATGAAGTACAGGTCGAGAAGACGCCCAAGCTCGCGATACACGCGGAACCTCATCACGGGAAAATGCACGAAGCTGATACGGTCGTGCACGCCGTCCGTGCTGCTGAACCATGCATCGCCCGGACCGTAAGTGCGGGGAGCCGCGAGGTCGGCCAGCCTGTCCGCGTCCCATATGAGGCGCGCCTCGGGCAGGGTCGGGCGAAACAGTATGCGGGTGCTGCAAGCGGACCGCACCATCGACGGAAGCCCGCCCTCCTCAACCGATGCCTCCGCGATCGAGATGATGGCGTAGCACCCGGCGCTCGCGCCCATCGTCACGATGCGCTTGACAAGTCCGTCGAACGTGGCGAGGCAGTAATCGGGGTCCTCCTTGCTGGCGCGCTTGGGGAACATGGTGCGCAGCGCCACGTACTCGTCCAGGAAGAGCACAGAGACATGGAATCCCGCATCCCACCAATGAACCGCGTCCCCCGTTTCAGCAGAGCGGTCGTTGAGGACGCTCTGTCGCTTCTTGATGTTCTCGGCGAAAAGGGCGAGCGCCTCGAGAATCGCGTGGGCGTCCCCATCCGGCCCCAAGGAAACGACGTGCGGCAGGCGGGAAAGCTCGGCCTGCTTCGGGTCGATGATGAGCACTTGAGAACCATATTCGTCCGGCCCTGAAAGAAGGGCCTGGATCAGCAGGGCGATGACGCCCGTCGTCTTCCCGCTTCTGGTCTTTCCGGCCACCAGCATGGAGCCGGAGGTCCGAAGGTCGATGTTGGTGCCGTCCTGGACCCGAAGCTCGTAGGCGCTCGGAGGCGACATCTCTTCGACGGTGTCCGCCTCAATCTCATGGTGAAGCGTCACATCCTGGACAAAGAACGTCACGTGGTTGCTCGCCACGTCGGCTTCCGTGAGAACGACCGCATAGCGCGAGAACCGACCGCACAGGCGTGCGCTGATGCACTCCGCGAGCTTCGCCACCTCGTCAACGGTAGAAGACAGGGTGGAGATTGAGATCTCGAATCTCCCCGCCTCCGTTTCCTTGCATACCACACGAGGGACAACCTCCCCATCGCGAAGATGCAAGGGGTTGCCGAATCGCGGGTCGAATATCCCGGCGCGCACGCGAGCGCGAAGCTTCTTCGAAGCAGGCAGCTTGGAGTTGATCGCAATCCCAGCTATTACGGCAATGCCCCCGATAGCGCCGAGCGCAATTGCAGCGGCGACGTAGTTCCCATGCACCGTCAGAACGCCTGACGGTTCGGTGGCGATAGGCGAGAACAATTCAATGATCAGGTGCCCGATACCGAGCAAGCAACCGGCAATCAATAACAGTACGGCCCCCAGCACGAAAAGCTTCGTGCCGAGGGCCGCGTAGGCGATTGCCGGTGCGTTACTGCTGTAACGCACGGCTGTTCACCTAGCCCTTATTGGGAATGACGGTGACGCCGCTCGCCGTAACGGCGAGCTGATTGCGGTAGTCGCCGTATACCTTGGCGACCACCCCGGTGGGCATCACGTACTGATCGACCGGAATGTCGATATCATCCGAAACCTTGATGGCGAGCTTCTCGAAACGATTGCTCACAACCTCGCCTTCGACATGTCGATACTCCGTGTTGTCGACAGCGATCACCACTTCGATCTTCGTGCCGCGGTGCTCCTTGGTCGCGTAGTCGACCCACTCGCCGCCGCCCGTACAGAGAAAGCGCTTGTCCTTCGCGAAGGCGTTCCAATCAAAGGACATAAACTGATTGAGCTTCTTCATATTAGAAAACCCCTTTTCAAACCTACAGGCGCCCGCTATCGCTCGCCTGATCGTCGTGCACCGCAAGATAAAAGCTCATGGCATCCTTCAAAATCGCGGATGCCTCTCCCAAAGAAGCCTTCGTGTCCGAATCGATCTCGCTGCGGCACACCGCACCCTGAATCTTCACGTCGGCTTTCGCCATCTGGCGATACATAATGCGCGCAACCATCGTCTTGGCCTTCAGCGCACGATTAGCGATGCGCTCGCCATAAGTAGAAACACGTTCGGCAGGCTTGCCTTCGTTAAACATGTGAGGGGTCCCCATGGGCTCAATCGCATGGATCTGGAGCTTGCCATGTGTGTGGTCAAAAGAAGGTATCATCAGATACTCCTTAATCTCGAAATTTCAATATGGTGATTCGTCAATCACCGTCGGGACGTCCGACAATTGCATGATTACACAAGCCTCTGACCTGGGGTTTTCCTCATATAGATTCATTTATGAACGTTTTTTAGCTATATAATCCGACGAAGAAAAAACGAGAATTTCAGCACTTCACATGATATCCATAGACAAGAAAGCTCTGAAGGCCTAGCCGATAGATGCTGTATATGAACAAAGCGATTTCTACATGTTGGTAGAGTTCTTGATACCCTCTATCTAAATCCTCGTTTATGACAGGAATCACGCGCATTAAATCCGAATTGATCCCGCCGGTTGATCTCAAGCTCACCTTCCGTCGATGCCATAACGCCATGTACCGGCAAGGCATCGACTCGGAAGATGTTGCGTTGGATATGACCAGAGTGATACTGGCAAAAATCGAAGACGAATCTTCATCAAAAGAGGAATGCGAGTTTCACATCACACCGGAAGAATACGCTGACAAAGCAGCGCGGAAAGTCGCGTGCAATAGAGTAAGAAAGCTTTTTGATGACGTAAGGGATAGATATCTTGACGCATTCTCCCCTACCGAGGAAATCACGTCATCGGACACACAGCTTGCAATTGTTATCTCCCAATAGCAACAGCACGCATTTCTTGAAGCATCTTTACATACCCAAAGAAAAATGGACACGGCGATACCTCCTTGGATACCGCCGTGTCCTTAAAAAAGGGCGACTTTGACACATCCTCCGTGTTGTGAGGATGGACGCGCGCCATCGCAGATAAGGAAGGGCGGTGTCGCGCGAGAACGACACCGCACAGACTGCTGCCTAGTGAATTTCCTAACCTTACTCGATATAGTTCTTCTTCCTGCCGATAATCAGCAAAACTGCACCAACAAGAGCGCTGATCAGTGCGGCTGCCGACCATAGGAGGGTGTTGGTTGCGTCGCCTGTTTGCGGAAGCTCGGAGCTGGTGACTGTCGCGGTTGACTCTGGCGGCTCAGGAGTCGCCGGAGGTTCGGGGGTCGCAGGCGGCTCAGGAACGGGAGGGACGGAAGGCTCAGGCTTGGCTGGCGGCTCGGGAGTCGGGGGCGTATCCTTAGCGACCTGCCACATGAACTTCCCGGTATCGCCAGCTGCATCCTTCAGACGCTTGAGGTACCAACCCTTTGACGTGGCATCCGAGTTGCCAAGGACGAATACCCCTTGATCAGGATCCTCGGCGGCCTCAGAGGCGGTTTCGGCCGCATCGAATTTTTTGGACAAGATGTAGTTGTCGCCGAGCTTGGGGCACTGGAGCTCTTCCCAGTTGCCTGGATTGACGGTGTTGACGATAGTGGTTCCGCTGGAAATGCCCTTGATGGTAACGGGGATAAGGCCGCCATCGTCTGTGCCATCGTAGTTATCAGCAACAGCTGGGAGTCGGAGCTCGGCGTTGCCGGCAACGTAGTCACCTTGCAGCAGAGCCGGGCCCATCAGGGCCATCATGCCATCGTTCGATACATTGCCCTTCAGATTGCTCAGCCCCTGGTTAATCAGACGGCCCTTGGGGCCGACCGTCGTCTTGCCGGAAACGAAGATATCGTTGTAGTTCGCAACCTGATGATGCTGCTGCTCCCATGTGCCATCGACGACTGCATCGCCCCAAATCCAGACCTGGCCTTCGTCGGTGGTGAGAACACTGTTCTCTTCAATGTTCAAGCCTGCATCGCTGCTCATAATATGCGCAATAACCTTGGAATCGCCGGCAACGTTGACCTGCGACATCATCTTGATAAAGGGGATTGTCGCCTCGCATGCAGAGATGTTGGCCACGGGGAATGCCGTGGAATAGCTGCTTGCCTGCGTTCCGCGTATGCCTGTGCGGATATTGGGCTTTCCCGTTACATTGATGGAGGAGCCTGCGGGAACTGTGGTCTGGTCCGTTGCCATAACGAGGCCAACGTCGCCGCCGTTGATGTTGATGGTTACGGGGCCGTTTGCGGTTGCGGGAGTGCCTTTTTCCCACAAGCCGAAAACGTAACCCTCGTCATAGTCGGTCCCGTATTCGCTGTTCCTGAGCTCGACGTTAGTTGCGGTGACGGCGACTGCGCCGCTCACATTAGAATCGCTCGCGCCAAAGATGTTTTGTACATGAGAGCCATGGGCGTTGATGGCGATGCTACCGCCGACCGTGCCTCGAATCGCGCCGTAAATCTCGGGGAGGTCATATGAGTCGGGGGGGGTTCCCTTATCCCAGCCCCAAACGTTCTCGTAAGAATCGATGGTAATATTGCCGCCGATGACGTAGTTACCTGAGACACCGGGCATAGTTGCGAAGCTGTTGCCTACGCCGACAATGGGCCAGTTCCCGCCAAGGCGCAGGATGCGGTCCGTGTTCTCGTAAGCCTGCGAGCCTGCGATGATGTGCAGGTCGCCACGGATGATTGAATCCTCTAACGGTTCTTCGGCACCGACGATACCCAATACCCCACCAGCGCGGACATCGAGTGTAACGTTGCCTCTCATCTCGCAGCCGTAAGTACCTTCGATAGCGGGATAGGTATCTGCGTTCTTGTTGTCGTAGACAAGCGTGGCGTTGCCGCCAACGTAAACATTAGGAACGCCTGATCCGTCACCGCTGCTGCCGTCGCCCTTCATGCATCCAGGGTTGATGTGGTTGCCGCCCTGCATCTTTATGTCACCAGTGATCTCGAGGTATGTGTCGCCCTCGACGGAGCCCTTGTAGGAGCCGCCAATCACATCGTGCAGGCCGCTGCTACTGCTTGGATTGATGTAGCCGGATGCGGCAATTACCACGTGAGTGCTGCTGACCGTGGTCATGTATCCGCCGCCATAAAGTGTATAGCTTAGATGAATCTGGCCGTTTTCTGTGAACTCAGTGTCGTGGCCGTTGCAGTACATCCAGGAGCCTCGGACGTCAACGTTATCAAACGTGCAATCGCCATTCAAGACGGCACGGCCATCGAAGGACAGCTTATGAAGCTTGCCCTCGTCGCTCTTGATTGTGATGCGCTTTCCGTTAACGCCAAAGCTGCTTAGAGAGGACCCCCCCCTGACACGGTTACGTCAGCCTTCAGGACAATAGTGGCTTCCGTACCCTCAGCAGCGGCAATAGCCTCCTGGGCAGACACAAGCTCCTCGCTCGTGGACACCTTATAGATGCTATCTGCTTTGCCCTCGCCGAATTCTTCGCCACCGAGATTCTCTCCAGGCTGCTGCTCGCCAGGCTCGCCGCCCTCCTCGGAATGACCCTCCGGCTGCCCCCCTTCGTTGGCATCGCCAACGAAACCAGAGTCGATATCTTGACTGGCCTCCTTGTCTGCGTCTTCGGTTCTGTCGACGCCGACGCCGACGTCGACGCCGTTGTCGGTGTCAACGGCTTTTTGCTCGTGCTGTGTCTGACCGGAATCATCAACAGCAGCGAAGGCGCCAATGGGAAGCGCCATCGACGTTGCCATCGCGAGTGACAGAGCACAAGCAATAGCTTTCGATTCGTAGAATCTCATTAGAAAACTCCTACCTTCCATTTCCAGCTGGCACTACCATTTTCTCTCTTTTGATCGGCTTAAAAGTCATTTCCGCAATTGAAACACTCGAACGATCTATGCAAGAAGAAGACGAAGCGGATAGATCGTTTTCCAATCTCTTGGAAGTCGATCAAGACTAATCAAGCCCATGGGCCCCGGCAAGATAATCCAGTATCAAGCCGGGGCCCACTTTAGTTCTGTTCGCATCGGGGCTAAAGTCGTAAATTCGTCGTAAATCTGTAAACTTCAAATAGTTACATGCCTTTCATCAGGCAAAATCCTGTTATTTGCAGATGCTGCCATGGCAGACAAAGAGAACGCGGTGGACGGGCTTGGGGCTATTCATGACCAGCTTCCCTCCAAACGAAGCTAAGTGCGACGCGTTATCGAACGGCGTTCCTAGGCCCTGACGATGCCAGCGAGCGCGACAGGTTCATGCTGGGAACCTCGATTATGCGCCAGAACGCAACGGAGACGAGCATGCTTGCGGGCAGCGAGACCGCGGCAATCGCGAGCGGGTCGACAATCCCGAGCCTGGGCAGCAGGGCAGCGAGCGCACCGATGACAATGGCGTGGGTAAGGTAGAGGCTGTACGACACCTTTCCCAAAAAGACCATGGGGGCCGCAGAGAGCGCACGGCGCGTGAACCCGTCGGCGATCGCGACGACAACCACCACCAGGCAGGCCGCGTTCATGGCGGTGGACTTCAACGCCTCGAGGACCCCGCCGGGATGCCACACGAGCGAGAGCTCGATAACACCAACGGAGGCTACAAGCAGCGCCAGCTCGGCCAGGATTGAAAGCTTGACGGTCTTGATTTTGTCGAATTGCCGGGCCACCATGACGCCAAGCCAGAACATCAGGCAAAGGCGCAGCGGAAAGTAGCCCGTCCA
>OLPO01000086.1_pt1 | contig 83389 bp, 80 predicted proteins | sample 1672831 | NCBI WGS metagenome assembly OLPO01 (sample SAMEA3136728, study PRJEB25190) | human gut metagenome | reverse complement strand
TATATATTGCGGCAAAAAAAATAACACTAACAGATTAATGAAAATATTAGTGTAAATTTTTAAAATCCATATATATTGCGGCAAAAAAAATAACACTAACAGATTAATGAAAATATTAGTGTAATTTTTTAAAACCCATATATGTTTTGAAAAATGAAAACACTGAAAATCAAGTACTTTAAAAAAACGTCAGGAGGAAATGTCATGCGAAACAAAGTCAATATCAGGGCACCAGTATTATAACATATTAACACTTTGGTAAAATAATAAACTATAAATATTATGTAAAAGAAAGGAATTAAAAGAAATGAACACATTAGACAAGGCAATGGTAAATGCAAAAATCAGAATGGATCTTGCAAAGGACGCTGTATGCGATAAACTCTTTGCAAAGAAAAATGGAGACTCAGATATTATCAGTAAGGTAATCTTCATGGTAGTTATCGTAGCGCTCGTTATGATCGTTAAGTGGGCCGTAACATGGGTTTTAACAGGTAAGACTCAGATAAGTAACACAGACACAAACTATGGAGATAATTCCATCATGAAGCAGCTTTCAGATAAAATGAGTGCAATTTTTGATTCTGGCAACTAAGATAGTATTATTTTAATACAGCCGCCATATCCGGTGGCTGTATTTCTTTAAAAATAATATGTATTAGTTAAAGAAACATACAGAAAGGAAATAAAACATGGCTTTTAAAAAAGGAAAAACACGTTCCCGTACAGAAAAAAAGCCAATGAATAAGTCGCTTACAAAAGCACTTGTTGCAATTCTTGTAGCAATCATTGGCTGGACAGGACTTACATTCGTAGAGTCATATATTCTTACAGATAAAAATGTAACATCAGTAGTGATTGCTTCTGCTGATATTCCTCAGGGAACTATTATCACAAAAGATAATGCAGAAAACTACTTCAAGAAGGAAAATGTGAATTCAGATCTTGTTACAAAATCAACAGTTACAGATATTAAGAGTATTGAAGGAAAATTTCTTACAAATGTTGCTGCCGGAGAAATTGTAACATCAGACAGATACTACGAAACAAAGGATACAAGAGATCTTAAGAATCCTGTAAGTCTCACATTTGCAGCAGGCTCAGCAGAAAACTCTGTTAATGGTACAATCCGTGGCGGAGACATTGTTGATATTTACACTTCTGTAACAACTAATGATGTAGTAACATATCAGCTTGCAAGAGAAAATGTATATATCGAAAACGCTTATGATTCATCATATGCAAAAATTGACAGCGCAGATCAGGCAACAGTAGCTTCAACATTTTTAGTTAAGCTTAATGAAGACGATGCAGCAAACTTCAAGAACGCTATCAGTCAGGGAGATCTTCTTATGGTAAAGAAGGATATTAACCAGAAAGATGCAGCATCAGTTATCATTCCTGCAAAAACAGAAAAGACAGCAGAGCCAGCTACAGAGAACACTGAGTCTACAGAAAATGTAGAAGCAACAGAAAATGTAGAAGGTACAGAAGCCGCAGATAGCACTAAATAAAGCAGCAAAAAAAGACATTCAAAAAAGGATGTCTTTTTTTATTGCTGTTCGTTTTTAAAATCCATATATATTATGTAAAGTTTTTACAAACTTCTAAAAAACAGTAAAGGAATGTCTACTGATGTGAATATGTAGATGAGATAAGATTGAATATTGTGAACAATGTAATTTCAGCGGTTTTGTATGCAGGCCTTATAACATACGGCGTACATGGCATAAAAAATGATAAGGATTTTAACATTACCTTAAATAAAAAAGAACTTATATGGCTGGCAATAAAAGCAGTTATTTCATTTCCAGTAATCATGAATACAAATATTGTAACGAGTATCTTCCTTATTATATGCATGTCATATATGCAAATTGCAGCTATTACTGATAAGAAGACACAACTTGTAAGCTTTGGATATATATACATACTCGTGCCACTATCGGTTATCTGTGAAAGCATTACACTGAAACATTTCTCATGTTTCACTTTGGTTATGCTGTTGTTAGCAGCAGCAGTATATTTTGTAAACGGATATAACAGTGGAGATATTTTATTTTCATATTTAATTGGAAACTGCTGTTATCTGAAGCTTATTTCAACATTAACAACTGCAGCAATTGAATCAGCAATTATGTACTGGTGTCTGGTATTGTTTGTGGCAGCAATAATAATGGTAACAATTAATGCAAAAGAAGGTAATTTAAAGAAAGGAATAAATCTTAAAACTCCAAAAGCGTTCTGTCCGTATATGTTGTGTGCAGCATATGTAGTAACAATAACGTTGTGGGGAATTAATAATTTAATATAGAGAGGTTTTTGCTATGATAACAGTAAGTACAGACAAGAAATTTAAGCCGGAAGACTTTTTCCATAAAACATGCCGGTTAGGATATAACGATATAGAATTTTCAATGGAGTATGGATATTCATGCGAGTTTATCGGACAGTTAACTCCAGTTGAAAATGCTGATGAAGAATACACTTTTGTACTTGATAAGGTGGAAAAAAGAGGCGCTATATCCTTTATAAAATCACTAAGCATAGATGATGATGAAGATTATCCGCTTATAATTGCAGCTTTGAGAGAAGACTATGGTATCAAAGATGTGATTGTAGGATAAAAAATATAGAAAGAATTGTGAGGTAACATATATGGGCACAAACAAAAAATGCGTAATGGTATCAATAGACGCAGCGACAGCATCAACAGGCTATACAATATGGCATAATGCAGAAATCGCAGAACAGGACAGATTTTTTTATGACAAGCAGAAATATAAAGATCACACCCAGTACATGAGAGAAACGCTGCTTGGATTTTTAGACAGGATAAAACCTGGCATTATTGTCATAGAAGATGTTCCGTTTAAAAAAAATATCAAAACATATAAGCTGTTGCAGAGAACTATCGCAACAGTAGAAACATGGGCAATGATGCATAATACAACATTCTGGGAATTTACACCATCCCAGTGGCATTCTCTCGTAAAAGATGCTGGCGAAAAGGTGCCGCGCAAGAGAGAAGAACTTAAACAGTGGTCAATTGGTAAAACCGGGATCAGTCAGGACGATATTTCAGATTCGCAGCTGATTGGACTCGCTTACATAAATATGTGCAAGGATCAAGAAAAACGGTCCGCATAAGAAAAGAAAGGAATTAAAAGAAATGACAGGAAAAGTAAAATGGTTTAGCAACCGCAAGGGCTATGGATTTGTAACAGGAGAGGATGGACAGGACTATTTTGTTCATTTTTCAGCGATTGAGTCAGATAAGTCTTTCAAGACTCTTCATACAAATGCAGATGTAACATTCGATGTTCAGGTCGTAGATGGCAAGCAGTATGCTGTCAAGGTAAAGGAGTCATAAGGACTTCTGCCACAGAGATGCATGATTCTTCATGTGTCTCTTTTTTTTGTGCAGAAATTTTCATTGGTATTCATTTATCAAAACCCACCTTTATTATATGGAACTTAATTATTCATATGTCAACAAATAAAGGAGGTAAAAGATTATGAATAAAGATAAAAAGCTGATTGACTATTTACAAATGATTGAAAATAATCAGCCATCAGGAATAGTCAGCGGGGCATTTATTGAGGAACAGCCGAATCTGTTACATAAAATAACAGGAGGTGTTTACAAGAGCTTCTCTTCAAACGGTATTGAATATGACGACGTCTTTCAGGAGTGTTGCCTTGCGGTACTTGCAGTATTCAATGACTATGCTGCTCACCCTGGAAAAAAAAATCTCTCGGACAAGAGCAACTATGTTTATTCTGCCATCAAATACCGTGTAATGGTGGAATTAAATAAAAAGTACTCTGCTGGCGGACTTAAGCTGTCAAACAGGACAAGACTTAAGTACAAAGCAATGAGTAAGGACTCGAATCCGTTCATTCCTGCGTCACTGGACGTAATGATGGATGAAAAGAGTAACAGCGATACAAATAAAACGTATTCGCCTAAAGCTCTTGCCACCGTTAAAACACCGGAAGAGATAGCTGTTGATAAAGAAACTCTTGCAGAAGCAAGAGAAGTCATCAAACAGCTTAATGACAATGAGAAGAAAGTAATTAATCTTGTTGTTATAAACGGTGTAACAGTCCGACAGGCAGCTGATGAGATAGGAATGAGTAAATCATCCGTCTCATACATAAAGCAGACTGCTCTCAATAAGGTAAGAGCTGCTTTGGATGCCGCAATGTAAATTTCAAGTGCGAAAATGTAAACAACAAAGAAGAGTAGTTATTGTTAACTGCTCTTCTTTTTGTGCGAATCTGTGAAATCCATATTAATTTGAGAGAATTTTGCCATTTAGTTTGGACAAAATCGAATTTTTAAAGATTATATATATACATTAATTAATAAAGAAAGGCAGGTAATAAAAGTGTCTTTAGTTAAGATAGGATTTTTCTCATTAAAAGACCATACAGGATGCAGCAGCTTCGCAATACATGCTGCCAATTATATTGCCGGAGGAGATAACTCTGTTGCAGTAATTGAACCAGACACGGTTTTGGAGCCCCAGTATGCAGATGTACAGGTAGAAAAGAACGAAGATGGTTCATTTGAATTTAACAACATTCATTTTTATCCGCAGGGATGCATGACCGAGCCAACAGAAGATATTTTAATTTATGATTTTGGCAAGGTAACTATTTTCCAGAAGTTTGACAATAACTATGACATGCTTTATTTGTGTACATCAGGTGATGTTTCAAACATTTCGGATATTGGAGAATATCTTACAGAATCAAATGCAAAGTGTGAGCTTATTTTAAGCGGTGCAAGCAAGGAAGAATTTCAGGAGTTTAAGAACAACGGATATACATGTATTGCCGTTTCAGATAAAAAGGAAATGGTATGTCCATATGACTTGGCTGTAAAACTTGGACTCACTTTAAGACGAAAAGGTATTGTTGACCCGGTATATCACAAAGACTGGACTTATGATGCACTTCCATTCAAAAAGGAAGAGGTTAAAGAAGAAAAGAAGAGTTTCTTCGGCAGTTTATTTGGAAAAAAGAAAAAAGATAAAAAGGCAGAAGAAAATGCTCCTGTTCAAAATGCTCCAGTTAAAACTGAACCTGAGGGAGAAGAAGCAGGTCTTGCAGAAGAAAAATATCATGTAAAAGCAAATGAGTTTGGAAGCTTTGATGATTTTGAAGATGTTCCAGCTCCGGAAATAGCAGTTGAACTTAGTAAAAAGGAACAGAGAGCTGCTGAAAAAGCTGCTGAGAAAAAGAAAAAGCAGGAAGAAGAACGTCGTAAAAAAGAAGAGGCTGAAGCTAAAGCAAAAGCAGAAGCTGAGGAAAAAGAGAAAGCCAGACAGGAAGAGCTCAAGAGACAGGAAGAACTTAAAAAGGCTGCTGAAGAAGAAGCACATCAGAAACAGCTTAAGGAACAGGCTGAAAAAGAACTGGCCGAAAAGAAAAAAGCTGAAGAAGAAGCTGCAAGACAGGCAGAATTAAAGAAACAGGCAGAGTTAAAGAAAAAACAGGAAGAAGAACGTAAGAAAAAGGAAACTGCAGAAGCGGCAGAAAGAGCCCGTCAGAAAGCTATAGATGAGGAAAGACGTAAAAAAGAAAAAGAAGAAACTGAAAAGCAGAGAGCCATAGAAGCTGAAAGAAGGAAAAAGGAAAAAGAAGAAGCAGCGGCAAAAGCAAAAGAAGAAGCTGAAAAGAAAAAAGCCGAAGAAGAAGCCCGCCGGAAAGAAAAAGCCGAAGAAGATGCCAGATTAAAAGCTGAACGTGAAGCCGAAAGACAGAAAAAACTTGAACAGCAGAAACGTGAACATGAGGAAAAAATGGCAAAACTGCAGGCTGAACGGGAAGAAAAACTTGCTGAGCAGAAAGCAAAGAAAGAACAGCTTCGTATGGAAAGAGAAGAAAAGGCTGAAATGAAGCGGCTCAAAAAGGAAACATTAGAAAAGCCATCACTCAAAGAACTGATTAAAATGCCTAAATTCTCTGACAAAAATCATGGACGTGCAAGAAAGCTTAAAAACAATTTCTCTGGCCATATTTCAGTATTTGTTACAAGTTTTAGACAAGGATGCGGAGCAAGTTACACAGCTGGTTCATTAGCAGTAGCTCTTGCTAACAGATATAACAGAGAAGTTTACATTGACAGAGCTGACAACAACGCCTCACTGCCAGATGATTATCTGGTTAAAGCTATCAGCACGGAAGAAGACCGTTTTGAAGCATATAAAAGCGGACTTATTGTTTACGACCGCGGACCATACGAGAATGTAAGATCCAATGCTGTTGACAATTCAGATATGTTAAGAGCTGACCTCAATATTATGACCGTTACATATGAAGATCTTGGAAATGTAGCGAAGTTTATTTCAGAAGAAGAGAATCAGGCATACGACTGGCTGTTTGCATTTAATCATGTAACAGACAAAGAACGTCAGAAAGATATTGAGGCAGCAATGGATGGTTACAGTATTTTATTCCTGCCACAGCATGATTTTTCAGCAGTCACAGGACAGCTTCAGAAAGACTGGAACAACGTCATAGATACAATGGTAAACAAGTTTTAGTAAAGAGATGTAGAAAGGATGGGAGTCTTTAAACAGACTCCCGCAGAAAGGAATTTTAATGACTTACTTAATATTAGGATATGATTTTGAATGCAGAGAATTCCAATATCAAGGTCGAACGGTAAAAGGACTTGCATTCGAAGTAAAGACAAATAAAAAAATGTCTGAGCGGAATAAGCTTAATATAACAGTTGAATTATCAAAAAAAGGGAGGATTCTGGATTCGTCTGCATCAAACTGCAAAAGGCATTAAAGTAGAACCTTATAAAAGTTATGTCTTAGTACCTTGTAAAGATGATCCATGTGGTCTTGAATTAGAGCAAATAGAAATTTCACATAAAGCACTAATGAAACATGCTGATTGTTTTGACGATAGCTTCAACTCTGGTGCATCATCAGAATACTATATAGAAGATCCTCCACAGAAAGGAAATATCTATGAAAAATAAACATAATTTAAAAGAGATAAATGTCTCTTTTGATAATGAACGCAATGAACTTCTTATTTGGATTCCACTGCTTATAAAAGAAAAACTCAACACTCTGAGCACAGAACAATTGCGGACATTACATTATATCTTAGGTTATAACTGTAAAGAAGAACCCACAGAATCATTGATAGAAGAATTTGAAGGCTATGGCTATGGTGAAAACATTGCAACTGAATTTATCAGCATTCTAAAAAGAGACAATTATTTAATCATTCAAAAACCATACTAAGCACCTTTGCATATTTGTTTACCTAAGTAAAGAAAGGAAAAAATATCATGAACAACACAAATAATAATGTTAACTCAACATTTCCTAAAACTCACAAAAAAATAATTATTGCTGAGAAGCCATCGGTTGCAATGAGCTATGCAGCAGCTTTAAATACACAATTATTAAGATATGACGGTTATCTTGAAGGTGATGAATGGATTGTTACATGGGCAGTAGGACATCTTGTCACAATGTCTTATCCGGAAAAATATGATGAGGCATATAAAAACTGGAATCTTGATGATCTGCCATTCATTCCGCAGAGATATTTATATGAAACACTCCCAAACACAAAAGACCAGTTCAACGTGATAAAGGGACTCTATAACAGGCCAGACATTGACGCAATCTATTATGCTGGTGATTCTGCAAGAGAAGGACTTTACATACAGATGCTTATCAGAATGATGGCTGGACACAATCCAAACGCAAAAGAACTTGTTGTATGGATTGATTCGCAGACAATGGATGAAATCAGAAAAGGTATAAGAGAAGCAAAACCGCTGTCTGCATATACAAACATGTCTGCAAGCGGATTTATCCGTGCAATTGAGGATTATTCAACAGGTATCAACATTTCAAGAGCGCTTACATGTAAATATCAGGAAAGTGTTGGGCTTAAGGGTTCAATTGCAGTAGGCAGAGTTATGACCTGTGTACAGGGAATGGTTGTGGAAAGAGAAAGAGAAATTAAAAACTTTGTCGCAACAAAATTCTTCAAAGTAAAATCACGTATCCCAGTAGGAGACGGCTATGTCGAGGCAGAATGGAAAGTAAGTCCTGAAAAACCGCACAGCAACATGTATGGCAATAATGGATTTTTAAACAAAGAGGATGCTGAGAAATTTGCCGCCGGACTGCCAAGAACACTTTCAATAGAAAATCTTGACATTAAAAATAAGAACTCGTATGCAGATCAGCTGTTTTCTCTTGCAAGTTTACAGAGTACGTGTTCAAAGCTGTTTCATATTTCTCCAGACCAGACATTACAGACGGCACAGAGACTTTATGAAGCAAAACTTACTACATATCCAAGAACCGATGCAAGAGTATTATCAACAGCAGTTGCAAAGGAAATCGGCAGAAACGTTTCAGGATTGTCGGGACTTCCGAAGTATACAGATGTTGCAAACAAAATTCTTGCAGGCGATCCAACATCAATTATTGGCAGTAAACGATATGTTGATGACAGTAAGATTTCAGACCACTATGCAATTATTCCGACCGGACAGAACTTGTCAGCACTTTCTGCGATGTCAGATATTGACCAGTCTATTTACTATCTGATTGCATCAAGATTTTTAGCAATATTTATGCCGCCAGCAGTATATAAAAAGGTTGAGCTTGTTGAGAACTGTGGCGGAGAACGTTTTTATGCAGGTGGCTCAACACTCATTGATCCGGGTTATATGGCGCTTACAGGTATCCCAAATGGCAGCAGCAAGCTTCCAGCAGCAGTTGAGTCATTACAGCCGGGGCAGCAGTTCCCATGTCAGATAGCTTTATTTGCAGGAGAAACAACGCCTCCAAATCGTTATACATCAGGTTCAATGATTACAGCAATGGAGAACGCAGGCAATTCTCTTGAAGAAGAGACTTTAAAGGGTGTGCTCAAAGACTGTGGAATTGGAACATCATCAACAAGAGCAGCAATCATAAAAAAACTGGATGACATAGGCTATATAAGCATTAACAAGAAAACTCAGATAATGACACCAACTGATACAGGTATTGCCATTTATGAAATCATTAAAAATTCCATTCCCGAGCTGTTAAACCCAAAGATTACAGCACAGTGGGAAGAAGGCTTGAATGGAATTGTAAAAGGACAAGTTAATCCAAATGAGTATCAGAATAAAATCCATGAGTATGTAAGAAATAAAGTCAACGACATCAAGAATATGACTATTTCAGATGACTTTTCTGCATACATAAAGACTTTTAACATTGAAACCAAGAAAAAGCCTGGCCAGAAAAAAGTGGAAGCAGAAGCATACCTGAATGTTCCATATGAGGATAAGGATAAGGTAAAAGAGCTCGGTGCTTTCTTTGATATGAAAAACAAAATGTGGTTCGTGCCTAAAGGAAGATCTACTGAACCGTTTGCAAAATGGCTTACAAATGCAAAGACTGTGAAGAAAATCAGACTGGATGTGCCATTTGAAGATAAGGACGCCGTAAAGAGTCTTGGCGCCAGATGGGATAAGGACAGAAAAACTTGGTACATCTTAAGCACTATGGACAAAAACACTTTCAGCAAATGGATCCCCAAAGACGGTAACACAAAAATGCCAGCAAGCGCAGCAAATGCAAAGAAAATAGCAATTAAAGTGCCATTTGATGACAAAGATGAGGTTAAATCACTTGGAGCCAGATGGGATAAGGACCACAAAACTTGGTACATCTTAAGCACCATGGACAAAACGAAATTTGCAAAATGGCTTAAATAATTTAAAAAAAAGCCGGGTTTTTCTTTGGACAAATTCGGCTTTTTAAATATTATATAGACAGATAATATTTTATATTGAATTTTGTGACCACAGTACTATAATACAAGCATAAAGTACTATAAAATATAAAAAATCCTGTGTTTAGGATATTTTCTTAATACAAAAGAAAGGGAAGTTTTTCAATGACTGATTTTACAACATTATCATCATTCAATCTTGCTATGGTTGAGGACTATGAAAGATGTCTGCGCTTAAACAAAAACATACCAAAGACTTATTTTAACGGATGTTCAGCAGTAGTAAAAAATGAACGTGCAATCATTTTGTTTAAATATTTCTTTGAAAAGCTTGTTCAGTGGACACCGCTTGAAATTATCAATTATCTGTCAAAGGATGTAATTGATAAAGCAAAACTGGCAAAAGCATATTCAGCAATTGATTATCCGCCTGAGTTTTCAAAAAGAGATTACTTTTACATGGCAAAGCTCTGTTATCCAGATGAAGTGGGCTCACTGTTTAATTACAGAGACCTTATCATTCTGAGATATAAAAAGGTGCTTGAATCAGGAAAATCATTCCCAAAGAAATACTTTGATGCACCTGATGGAAATGATAAAGCAAGAATCATTATGCAGCATGCGCTGTTTACTAGCGAAAAGAGATTTAAAAATGTGGATGAGCTTTACAGTTATTTTGCTGATAAGAAAACAAGCAATGAATTTCTCACAAAGAATAAGCTCAAGAATATCTGCACAATAAGTTTTCCAACACCTCTTGATTATGCACATTATTCACTGGCACCGGAGCAGAGAGAGGATGCTTATTACAATATGTATAAAATTAATAATTTTCTTGCGCAGAATGGCATTAAATTATAGAGATTATAATAACACTTAAAAAGAAAGGAGGCCTGTCGTATGAAGATGATGACACCAATAGACGGAATGAAAGATAATACAGGAAACGTGTTTATCAGGATATCTGATGACAAAAATCAAATATATGAGTACAGATATATTCTACGACAGGCCGGCTTTGAATTCAACAAGCGTTCCGGCGACAAGAGTTTCTATGAGAAGAAAACAAATGAAAAGGATGGCAGAGAGTGGGAATTATACTGCAAAAAGGAAAAACTCCGCTGTGATGTGATTCCTGAGCAGTTCACCCGCTCTGCTGATTACCGAAAAGACTTCTTTAAGGTAGCAAAGCCTGCTGTTGAGGCAAAATACAGATGTGCTTATTGTGGGCGAAAATTCACCTATAAAAACATTACTGTGGATCATATTATTCCAGTTAATCAGATGCAGTACAGTAAAAAAGCCAGAAAACTGGCAAAAAAATTTGGAATAGAAAATGTAAATGATACTAAAAATCTTGTAGCAGCATGCAGATCGTGTAATTCTAAGAAAGGAATTAAAATGGGAAGCTGGGTATACAAAGGAATTATTGGAAAATCAGAGACATTATGGAAAATAAGAATGGGTGTACGCTGGGCATTTGCTACTGTTGCAGCATTATTTATTGTGACAGAATTCATGAAACTCACTACATTTGGACACATGATGGTATCAGCACTTTTGAAATAAGGCGTTTTTGTTTACAGGATAAACAGATGCCTTATTTTTGTGTCTAAAATCCATTTTTATCCTGTATCTAATTAAATTGACATATATAAAATAAAGGAGGAATTGATTATGTCATTAACTATGAGCAGTTTTAATCGTAAGAATGCCTGCGTAAATAATGCAGGCGGAGTAATGAGACTTCAGTCGAGAGCGAATAGATTTCTCGATGAGGCAATTATCATGAAAGGAATCATTGTAGATTACCTCAAGGGCGATTTACAATTTGGTTCTGTAAAAGAACTAGAGCAGATTATTGCTGATAGCTACGTTGAAATCGACGACGTAGATGTTTCACAGGAGGCATACGAGCATAATCTTGCCAAACAGATATTTCGTTACTGCAAGTCAGAGCGAAGACACAAAAGCTGCAAGATTGCTTTCCCGGATGCGGCCATCAGTATTGATCTGTCAGGGTTTGTTGAAACTCAGTTTGACGGCGTCGAAGAAATCAATGTAAAGTTTGACTTTATTATTGATGATGGTGCAAATCTTGAGGGAGTAATTCTTAAGACAGGCATTCCAAAACTCGGTGTTTCTGATAGGGCCAAGAGGAACGTTTATAACGAAATCCCTCTGTATCTGGGATTAAGAGCCCTTCGTTCTCTGATTCCAGAGGGTGAAACAAGAAGAGTAATATCGTCATATTATTATATGAAGAAGCCGAAGGATACTTCAGCGTCAGCGTATAATGACGATTATTTTTCATCAGCGCCTACGAGGAGTCTGATTGAAAATTACACAAATATTCCTCAGGCACCGGAGACAGAGCTTGACACTTTGTTCAAAGCCCAGCTTGACAAGTATGCCGTTGGCTACGAAAAGGATGAGCTCGATGAAGAGAGCGACTGCAAACACTGTCCGAAGTATGCAGTATGTTTTTACAAGCCAATATCTGAAAAGTCCAAGGAACTTGAGGTAAAGGCAAGAGAAAAGCATAAGCTTAACGACGAGCAGCAGGCAATCGTTGATGCCAGAAACGGTATCTTCATTGTTAACGCAGGTGCAGGCTCAGGCAAGACAGAGACAGCAATCAAACAGAGAACTGTTTCAATCATTGAGGAAGAACTTGCTGACATGATAACCCGCTATGAAAATGGCGAGGATGTTGATAGCGAGATTGCAGCCGAGGAACAGACAAGTTCCTTAGCTGACTTCCTTGCCAGCTAAACGAAAGAGAGGCTCTGATTTTATCAGGGCTTCTTTTTTAATGCTATAAAACTCATATTTATTCTGTAACTAATTAAATGTCATATAAATAAAGGAGGAAAATATTATGGCAAATATACAGAAAATAACAAAAGAATTGGTATGTGATTATGATTTTGTAAGAAGTCATATCGTTACGACCCTTATCAGTAAAGAGAGAAAGGAAAATGAGGAACGTCTGACAGGTCCACACACAACTGTGTGCGGCGACATTGTTATGGGCTACAGGATTCTTTTAAAGAAGAGTTCTGTTTATATTACAGGTCAGCTGGATAGATTTTATGAAAATCTTTGGGGCAGAGACAAAACATATCTGCTTTACGGACAGGCAGAAATCAATACAGCTCTGATGCCAGAAGCATTTGGTCCAATGCTTCCAACAATAGCAAAGCTGGAAAATAAAGAGGTATGGGAGATGTTGCATATCTCAGAAGCCCTTTACAAAGAATTTCTCGAAGAAGCTGAAAGTGACATAATGGTTGTCACTAATTCCTTAATGACATATGGTGCTATTAAGGTTTTATATTCGCAGAATGTAAAAGATTTTGCGAAAGAACATGGAGGCTGCTACGTCATTCCGTCATCCATTCACGAATGCCTGCTTATTGGCAAAGATCATGCTGATGAAACAGGATGCATGACAGACGGGGATGAGATGATAAGAGAAGTAAACCGCCGTGAGGTTAGACCTGAAGAAGTGCTTTCAGACCATCTATTCTTTATGGATGAGAATGGAAATCTCTTGTTTGTAAAGTAAACCAGAAAAAGAGACAGCCATTTTGGCTGTCTTTTTTTTTACGTATACACAGTCTAAAATCCATATTTATTCTGAAACTTATTTTCATAATTAATTAAATAAAGGAGGACAAAATATTATGGAAAAAAGAGAAATTACAAAGGCAATGAAGGACGCATGGGTACAACACTTACTCAGTAAGTTTTTACTCATCACATTCACAGACGCAGCCGCAGCAGAGATGAGGACACGTCTTGCAGGAGCGTTCTTGACGGAAGGTTACGAAATTGACCCGGAGAAAATCCCTACCATGACGTTCAACTCATTTGCAATGGATTTGGTAAAGGAATTTTACAATGATTTAGGATTTCTTAAAACACCTATCGTTGTAGACACAAATCCTACAAGAGAAGCAATGGGAATTCTACCACTTATAACTCGTGATAAGGTTGACGGCTTAAACTACAATGTTGCGGTTGAGTCCCAGTATGGTGCACTTACAATTGCAATCAAAGTGTTTAAGCTGATAAAGTCAAGCAGAATTGACTTTAGCCAGCCACGCGCAACAGAGGAATTTGCCAACAAGTTCCTTAGACCTGCAAACTTATACAAATACATGTCTGACCAGAGCATTGAGCAGCTGGTAGACCTGTATCAGGAGTATGAGCAGATTCTCACATCACAGGGACTGCTTACATTTGCAGATCAGGAGCCAATGGCACTGTCAGTGCTTGATATGCATCCGGACCAGCTTGCAAAGTTTGGATTTGAGCACATCGTTGTTGACGAGTTTCAGGACTCATCAGACATTCAGATGGAGTTCATTAAGCTCTTTGCAGACTGCCCGACAGTTAAGGATATTATGGTAATCGGTGACGATAACCAGAGTATCTACGGTTTCCGTAATGCCAATCCTGACAACATGATCCACTTTCAGGAGAAGCTTGGCAAACCGGTAACATCTCTTCTTATGACACAGAACTACCGTTCATATGAGGAGATAATTGACCTTGCGAATAAGCTGGTTGCGCTTAATGTCAATCGTATTGACAAGCCACTTGTTGCAGCAAAAGGCGCTGGCGGAGCTGTTTCAGTTAGGGGATTTTACAATGAGCCTGATGAGCAGAAATACGTCGCTGACAACATCAAGAAGCTGCTTGGAGATGGTTATAAGCCGGAAGACATTGCAATCATCACATTCTCTAAAAAGGAGTTGATGAAATTTGCAGCCGCATTTTCAAAGGAAGGAATTCCTTGGGTAATGATGGCCCCGGTAAAGGTCATTGAAAACAGCAGAGTTCTGGCAGCAATATCATTGGCAGATGCTTTTTATGAGCCGGAAGCAACTCAGTCATATTTCAACTACCTTGTAGCGAAGTATGATGGCAAAATCCTTGAAGAACTCACTGATGATGAGATTAACAAGGAGATAGAGGAGCTTCGCTCAACATTTAGTGGAATTGATAATGCTGCATTTAATTTCCAGCAGAAAACATTTCACGACATGCTTGAGGCGCTGGATCCTGAAAAAGTAGATGAAATCTACCAGAAATGGTTAGAGCAGGTCTATGAAAACGAGGATCTTCCGTCTGAGCTTCAGTTCATTCAGAATTTCAAACGTTTTGGTAAGAACACAGAGCTTAAGATGGATCAGAAGTATGAAGGTGTTGCTCTTACGACAGCTCATTCTTCAAAAGGTCTTGAGTGGAAGGTAATTTTCAATTCAATTTCAAGCTATGATTCCAAGAGATACCTCTATGGAAGACATCAGGATGAGGTTGAGGAGAAAAGACGTCTACTTTTCGTTTCAATGACAAGAGCAAAGGAAAAACTGTTCGTAACCGGCCAGTATAAGTTCTGTACTGACGAGAAGAATGGTGACATCTACAATAGATTCCTCAAGGAACTGTATGAGATAGTCGATCCTGAACTTAAGTCATACGTGCCAGTCGATCCAATGAAAGCTATCCGTGAGGAAGAGCGTCGTCAGGAGAGAAACAGAAAAGCGCGTGAGAAGAGAGCTGCGCAGAAAGCTGCCAAAGCAGTGGATGATGACAGTAACATTGACATGAATGCTAAGTCAAGACCTATGACCGCAAAGGAAAAGGCTGAGTACGAAGCACTTGTCAAGAACTCTGTTCAGGCAACGTTATTCTCTTAAAAGGAGCTAAACACAAAAAGAGTAGTCATATGACTGCTCTTTTTTTTTGCGGAATGAAATTATTACCGTTCACTTATCAAAACTCATATTTATTGTAGAAAGAAAGACGTGGATAGACGAGTGTTTCTTTATTGAGCACAAGTGATTTTGGATAGATTTTGGACAAAATCGCCGTTTGGAATATTATTAATATATAGGAATTTTGTGTAATTGAGGTATTTGAATGATTAGCGAAACATCACTGGTTGCTGAGCAGACAGCATTTCTAAATCTGCTGTGCAGGGGACCTGAATGCGGAAATATAATTAAATACAGCATAGCAGGAAAAAAGGTTAAAAGGACAAGTGCGTCCAGCAGAACGGAAGCCCTTGTTTCAACTGTTAATAACGGCAATACATATGTAACAGTTAATTCGTTTTCTGGAGTTAAGAGAAAAAACAGCAACCTTTTTGCAATTAATGGCATTTTTATCGACATTGACGGACATAACTTAAAGCCTGATGAGATAGTACAGGCAAAAATCAACACCGTGAGTGTTATTAACGATGCCATTAAAGAGGGAAGACTCTGCAACTATACAGCAATGACAGACTCAGGACGTGGAATAGGTCTGTTATTTTTGTATGACAGAAGCATTGCTGCTCATGGAAATACTGAGAGACAGATTAAGTTTCATAAAAGTCTTTACAACAAAATGATTAAGCTTATTGAAAAACTGTTAAATGAATATAATGGTGTAATACTGTCAGTGGACAAGGGTGTAAAGGATACTGCTCGTCTGTGCGGACTCCCGGGAACATACAATTACAATGCGCGTGCATACAGAAGAAATATAAAGATTAATCCGGATGCAAGATATTCCCTGAGCCAGATTGCCGACATCTGTGGATTTGAACCTACAAAGAAGCAGAAAAAGAAAGTAAATAAAGACATGAGGAATGTTGAAGGCCTTGGCCAGTCGCGTGCAGACAAACTCAGAAGACTTCAGGCATCAAGAAAAGACTGGCAGGGTTATCATCACCAGTTATGCTTTATCTATTATAACACTGTCAAATTATATATGGATGAAAGTGAAGCTGCAGCAGCCCTTGAAGAGTTTAACTGGAGTTTTGCTGACTATGGAATTGACAGAGCTGAAATCAGAGGTATTATCAGAAGCTCAAAGGGAAATGGTGCAGCGTACTGTTTTACAAACGCATACATCATGAATTCACTGAACTTAAATGAGAGAGAAGCTGCAGAGTTTAAGTTTGAAACAGTGGAGAGCAGGGAATTAAAGAAGATTGAAACATTAAAGAAGAAGCTTGCAAGGGATAAGATGGTTGTCCATGCAATCTTAAGCTGCGAGACATACAACGAGGTTGTATGTCTTACAGGCGTGGCATTAAGAACTGTAAAGAGAATTGCAAGTAAATATTTCTGTGGGCATACAAATGGTGTCATCAAAAAGCTTGAAGATGTGGACTGGGGAATGTTTGACATCAACCGTTATTATGTTTGCAAAAAAAGTGCCAAAAATTGCCATGTGGATGTAAATGAGTATATACATGACACTTCAGATAAGCAGATCGCTGTTGACAAGAGTACTGTTGAGAGAAGCGCTTCTACTAACATAGATGATTTATGGAATGAAGCTGGCCAGAATAAGACATCATGCAATATTGTTCACACTGACGGAATTGACTTTGAAATAGAAGAAACTGACAAACAGGATGATGACTTGGCATTTGATGATGACGATAATGACCGTGAAGATATGTCATATCATCACAGTAGCATCATGGAAGTGATTATCAAGAATCATAACATCAAGATGCCAGTGTCAACATTCTTTGAGGAAAAAGATTATTCTGACGATAATATCTGTTACGTTGATGAAGTAAAACATTCTTATGGCTTAAGCTTTCTTTCATATTTAAACGTAATAATGGAAGGCAACATGAAGCGTGTAACAGAAATTACAAAGGACATGCTGTATCATATGACAGATAAATCGCTTCTGGAGCAGGCGCTGTCAGGACTTGATTATTTAGCTGACCAGTATTCATATGATCCGGAACTTAAAGCTGCAGTATATGACATTGAACATATGATGCGTGCAGTGGAGAATGGACATTTTTCTTTCAACCTTCACGGATTAATGTCATCAGTTCCTGAAGCACATGATACATACCCAGTAATGTATGAACCAGTTGACAGCATTGATACAATGTTTGACAAGCTCAAAGACGACTTTGACGGCTGTAATGTAAAAACGATAACTGACAATGCAGAAAATGTACGCAAGTGGTTTAAAGTAATCATTGCAAGCAGAGGCTGGAGAGAATGTATTATTGACGGAGTAACCATTTTCAGGGATGACCTTGTAAAAGCAATGAAACGTCTTAACATCAATGATATGTGCAGTATCATAAACAAAGCAGGTGCACTCAAGGGCTACAAGTGGCATAAGAAACTATATGTACAGGACACATTCATTGAATACAGGGAATTATTCTACAGACAATGTGCGGCAAAAGGATATATGTAAGAAAAACATAAACCGGATAATGAATACAGAGAGGTAGCAAACAAACTATCTCTCTTTTCTACCTATAAACACCATATTTATTGTGTCATACAAAATAATAATACAAGGAGGAAAACATTATGACACTTAAAGCGTTACTGATTAATTTAGAAACGATACGAGCTGGAATGAGCGAAGAAATAAGATCACAGCTAAAATTATCTAAGGAATTTGGAGAACTTACATCTTATTACAGGGATGTTCCTTATGCAGAAAGGGGATTATTTCCTAATTCAGCCATAATGATGAGATCTGACAGCAAAGAATGCACCGTTCAGGAATTTATTGACAGGGCATATCAGTTTCTCCAAGAACACAGGTATTCATCAGAAGCTTCTATACTTATTGATGGCAGAAGCATTTTAGCACTTAAAAAATGTGGCTTGAAGATAACACCTATTACCACCAATATTGATCTTGAAACTTTTATAAAAGATTCTATTAAACAGAATAAAAATTGGATGAAAATTTTTTATGAAAATGAAATTTCCAGTATAGAATTTCCAGCAATGAGTTCAGATTACTGGCATGACTATACAGAATATCTGAATGCAGTAAGAATGAGTTTTAGACTTATTGTTCATGCTAATAAAATTGCCGATGATAAAATCAGAAAAGGCATATTTATGGAAGCTGTTAATGAAGTTATACCAAAACTCGAAGAGGATAACTTTTGTGAATGGATTAAGTACGATTACCGTACTATCTGTCCAAAATATCATGACGCAGATAATCCTTACTGGCGGATGCCTGAAAACATGGACAAGCTTAAATACTGTCCTTACTGTGGAAAAGAGATAAAGATAGTAGAGTAACAGAAGGAAAGACTGGCATTTGCTGGTCTTTTTTTTTACGCTTAAAATCCATCTCTATTGCGTAGTTAATTAATCATAAAACAAAATAAAGGAGGATAAGCTTATGATTAAAATAGGAGTAGATTTCGATGATGTGCTGGCAGGTTTTGTTAACATTGCCTGTGAGCTCTGCAACAAGGAACGTGGTACTACATATACAAAGGAAGACATTACTGCATGGGGATATGATACATGTCCTGCAGCAAAGGACGTATCGTCATATTACAATGATGACAGAGTATATGAGATGCAGCAGGTACAGGCTAACACAAAGATGTTCATGCGAATGCTCAGACAGAAAGCCGATGTGTATATCATGACAGCAGTACCGCCTGAAAGAATGTCATACAGGGCAAGTCAGATTAAGGAAGCATTTCCTGATTTTCCTGATGACCATATCCTGATGGGTGCAGCAAAGAACCTTGTGAAATTTGACATCATGCTTGATGACGCGCCTCACAATATTCTTAAAAGCTGTGCAGAATTCCCGGTCGTATTCAGACAGCCATGGAACAGGGATTTGTCAGGCATACTTTCTGTTAACAACTATGAGGAATTCCTTGTACTTGTTGATCAGATAAAGAATTCGTATGTTGACACATTCATCAAACTTGAACAGCCGTCAATAATTGCACTTGTCGGACCAAGTGGCAGTAATAAGAAATTGCTTGCAAAAATGCTTGCGGCAAAAACAAACAGTGCCATTGTCAAATCAGGTGATACTGATGGAAGTGATGAGCAGATTGTTTCCACATATTATGCTGGCAGAAAATACAGTCTGTCAAAAGCTGAGATTGATGAAAATCTTGGAAATGACAGGAATGTAATCGTTGCTGTTGATATGTGCGGGGCAATGGCTTTGAAACGAAGTTACCCTGTCACGCTGGTGTTCTGTAAGGCCCACAGGGAAAACATGATTCTTGATATTCTATCAAGGGAAAACATGTCTATTGTTGAAAAGAAAAACAGATTGCTTTCAATGGAACAGGAACTCAAGAATGAAAAACTCTGTGACCTGACTGTAAGAACAGATTGTCTGGACGAGGAGAGTATTGAAAAAATACTTGAGCAGATATTCAGGTAAACAGACAAAAGAGCTGGTAATTTCAGCTCTTTTTTTTTGCATGTAAACTCCATGACCTATAACAAATGAATAAAAAAGAGACCAATTAAGGTCTCTTCTTTAGTTTATACCATTGCAAGCAATTGATTTCTTACCTTATTTGTAACGTAAGAAATTGTTGATTTAGAACAGCCAATCTCACCAGCAAGGGTTCGACAGTCTTTCTGGTCAACAAAACTGCCGATAACTATAGCTCTGTCCCTATTAGACAAAGACTGAATTACCGTCATGGCGGCATTTGAAGATGCCAGTGATATTTCATGCTTCTCATGAAGCACTACCGGGTCTGCTTTTGATGATGTGTCTGTTAACAGATAGTAGTCATCAAACTCTGCGAATGCAGTACGCAGGCTCTTAACAGACCTTTCTGAAACACCGCCAAGAGCATCTGCAACTACTTCGTCTGGATCGTCCAAATCAACAGTATATCCTGAGTTTTTTCTCATACGGACATACTTTATCATCTGGGTTTTGTCCAGATTTGGATAAAATGTCTTAGCATATTCTAGCACAATAAGTCTGTACTGGTTTCGCAGGTAGAAGTTCATCCAGTGGCTGTAAAAATCCGCCACAGTTGAATGGTCTGAGAAATCAGAACCAAACTTTTCAAATGAAAAGCTGGTGCGCAGACAATCAAATGCTGCTGTCCAGAGACGGTCTTCGACGTCTTGCTTTGGAATAGATTCATAAACTACTTCCAAAGCTTTGTAGCCATAAAAACCATGCATAGTATCCATAATGAACCTTACGGCATTTCTTGTACGATGCCATCCGAGAACTGCGTCTGCATGAGCAAGAAAATGATTATAATTTCCATTATCGCGCTCTTCAATACAAAGGACTAAATGCTCCATGCCTGACATCTTTGAAAAATCTTCGCTGTCTTTAATTTCCTCGACAGTCTTTTTTGAAAAACCATTATTATCCATATACATTTCCTCCTTTTATTTTTATTTTTAAATATATGAATTCATAACAAATATGGATTTTTAATAAAAATATGTGAGTAGATTTAGGACAAAATCAGAAAAGTAAATATTATATATGTAAGAAATATACGAAAGAGAGATATGATTTATGAAAATATTTGAGATTATACCTGACCAGAACTACACGATGGTCAGTACAATAGCAGAACTTGCGGATAAAGGTGTTGATGTCCACAAAATGATAAATGGTGGAAGTCCTGAAGATAGTGCGAGATTACAGGATACACTGCTTCAGTCAAGCACAAAAATAGAGAAACTTATGCATGGTGATAAACTGCCAACATTCTGCTTGAGTACAACGCCTGATAACAAAGTATTTGCTGCATTAGGCTTTAGAAAAGAGCTTACAAAGGAAAACCTTTGTAAGGAAAGAGAGAAACTTGAAAAGATTGAGGATAAAACTAAAAATAATCTGGACTATCTGCTTGTTAACATTCATCTGATGTTCATAAAAAGTCTGTTCAATACAAATTACTTTGACAATCCTGAAACAAAGGATATGTTTGATGATGTAGACGACGACCTTTTTGAGGATGCTGATGAGCCAAAGAAAACAGATATTTATCAGACAAAAGATCCGAAGCTCAATAAAATAATGTTTCTTATTAATAATATGAAGGAATTTGGTCTTATTGGAAAGAAAGCCGAGCTCTATAAAACAGGTCAGATATTTTATGTAGATGTAGCCAAGATGTCTGAAGCCGATAAGGAAAAGACAAAAATGCTTCTTGAAGAAGCAGATTTTTCAAGATCAATGGCCAAGCCAGGGTATATTCATGAGCACTGCCAGAGATGGGCTGCTTTATAATTCAGCAAAATCCATATATATTGCGTAATCTTATAACAAATAAAAATTAAAGGAGGTACGCAATATGGCAGTAAGAGTTGATGAAAATGGCAACTACGAAGTCATTATTCCTGAGAATTTTTCAGGAACTGTCGCTGATTTATGTCAGCTGATAGCTGCGGCCAAAGAGAATTAACGTTCTCGACCCGAAATGCTTAGCATAAGGGACAATTTTATAACATGCCGCAGGTATTTAATATATAGCTGTGGGAAACCAAATCAACATAATTTAGGGCATAAAGGCCCAAACAAGAGGAATTATTATGGCAAACAACACAACAAACACAATGGCACTCGTTAATGGCATGAAGGTTCTCGACCTCGTTACAGGAATTAAGTATGAGATTTCTGTATCCGATATGGTTAATCTCACTGAGATTGTACCAGAGAATGAGGACAGAGAGCCAAGAACAATGCAGCTTCCAGTAGAGGCAGCAGTAAAGGTTCTCAAAGTCATTTACGATCCTCGTGAGGATGAGACACCTGAAGGATATACCGTAGCTGACGGTGTATTACTCAAGGATGGCGAGCCAGCCACTGCTCAGGGACAGCTTGAGTTCATTGATGTTCTTGCTGTTATGGCAGGTGAGATTATTCTTACAGCCAAGACAAAGGACAAGACTGACGGAAAGGTAGAGATTTTTGCTTACCGTCCGCTCGAGGACAAATTTGCAAAGCTCACTTATCCAGTAAGCGATGTCAGAGTAATTAAGGAGTTAAGCGATGACAATCGTTTAATCGCTGAAATCACTCAGACTGAGGAAAAGGTAGCCCTTGATGATGAGGGCGAGGATATCCTCAAGAACGGCGAGAAGGTTGTTCTTGTTGATACCTCTATGGAGCTTATGATCCACACAAGAGGTGTCAAAGCAGAGTTCGTTGACATTGACGGACCTGTTGACAGGGTAATGCCTGTCGAGAATACTGACAACGTTTTTGCTGTCGAATCTGACAGCATCCTTACTTATGACGAGTATGGATGCGGAACACGTCAGCTCAAGGACCGTGACCGTACAAAGGTTACAGTTTATGGCGTTGACGCAGATATTGATATGGACTGGGGTCCGTCAATCTGCGATTTAGCCAACACCTCTGTTCCGGGCAAACTCACAGCGGCAACTAAATCTGCTGCAACCGGCGATTTTATTCTTCGTACAGAAAATACTCTGTATGTACAGAATAGAGGCCACAACAGCAGAGTTGTGACAGCAGCTGTGCTTAAAACCGTACCTGATGCTAAGTATCTTATTGACGCTGACATCAGAAACGGAAGTGAGACTTATGTTTTAGCTGATGGAGACTACAATGTAGTAACTGTCAAAAAGACTAAGACATACGATCGTGGTGACATCATCACGGTCGAGTAGTCGGCAGTAAACCACAAGAGGAGACTTCATTACGAGGTCTCTTCTTTTTTTACTCATTGGACAGCAAACTCCATATCTATTATGTATTTTCATATTAAAAAATAAAGGAGGAAAAAGATTATGAACAATGCAGAACTTACCAACAAGGAATGTGACTGGAAGGATGAAAATGGTTATGTAACAGCTGTTCCAAATCACACTTATATTAAACTACGCCTTGTTAAAAGTAACGCAGCAAATGGAAAAAACGAGACCATTATCATGCAGGCAAATGATGATGGTAAAACCTTTTCCATTATAAAAGGCGATACTGGAAGAAGGTATGGCCGCCGTGCTCCAAAGAAAATCCCTGTAGTGTATTCCATGGAAGCATGGGACGATTATTTTTGGGACAAAATTAACAAGGACTGGCGTGTCAAAGGTCTTGAAGAAACAAAAGAAAAGACCATTGAAAAAAGACAAGGTGACTTTACCGGAGTGGATCCTGATGTAAAGGATGTTCTTGAAATTTTGCTTGGTGCCGCAAACAAGGTCATTGAGGAACAGTACTCAATTAATATTGAGGATATTCCTGATGAGGACCTGAAACGTGGACAGGAAATCATTACTGAGTTGTCACAGGCTGGCGAAAACATTTCTGTAGCGGAGTTCAACAATATGCTGACAGAGCTTTGGCTTGCTGTTCCCCGTGTTATTCGAAAAGTTAACAAGGAAAAAGTCTTTAACAAAACTGAATTTCAGGCAAAGCTTGAAAAGGAACAGGAACTCCTAGATTTCTTAATGGCCATGTTACGTGGTAAAGGAAACACGGTTATTAATAACGGTAACATCCTTACTCAGAACAATCTTATCTGGGAGCCAGTTTCTGATAAAGAAGTTGCAATGCTTAAGGATAAGATGGGAGACCAGAGAGCAAGATTCCTCAGAGCGTGGAGAGTAACAAATACTGTTACTGAAAAACATTTTGACGAATACTGTAAATCCAGAAATCTTACTGAAGATAATGGAATTACAGAACTGTTCCATGGTTCTGGCACTCCAAACTGGTGGTCAATTGCTACCAATGGACTGTATCTTAATCCATCAGGAGTCCAGATACATGGAAAGGCATTTGGCTACGGTCTTTACTTTGCGCCTTATGCAAAGAAATCCATTGGTTACACATCTTCATATGGTTCTTACTGGGAGCACGGAGATGCATCAAAGGGTTATCTGGCAGTGTTCAAGGTTTCAACCGGAAACATTTATGATGTGTACGGCGAAGGTAATGGCAAAGCACCTCATAACTATGAGGACTTTCATGAGGATCATCCTGATAAAGACTGCTGCTGGGCTTACAGCAGGAGCACATATGGAAATAGTTATCTCTGCAACGACGAGGTAATTGTTTACCGTGAAGATCAGGCAACTATTAAGTACCTGATTGAGTTTTCTGCATAGGAGGTGGCAGTATGATAACACGCGCACAGGAACAGGTTCCTGAGCTTGATGAGCAGCTTGAAATTTTAGCAATGGAAAAACTCCATAAAAAATGGAGACGAAAAATGACCATTGAAGAAATGGAAGCCGCCTGTCAGCAGGAACAAAGGTAAACAAAAAAGAGACTGTTTTTACAGTCTCTTTTTTTTACCGTGTGTTTATTAAAATCCATATTTATTGCAAAGAAACATTAAGAAAGGAATGGAAACAACAATGGAATGGTCATGGTGTAAAGAATTTTGTCCAGAAATGGCTACATATAACAAAGTTTATAAGATTAAGAAAGGCAAGGGACTTTTAAATCATATTAAACTTGTTGGTGACAAAAAACAGGTAAAATACTGTGAGAAAAAAGAAAGAGAATATTTTGCCCAGACAAATGTGGGAGCAGAAGTTATTGTTGTAAACGGAAATGAGTATAACGGGCCAAAGAATGTTTTTGACGTATCAGAGTGCAGGGTTCCAAATAAATATGGCAAAGTAATAAAGGAAACAGGTCTTAGATATAATGAAGATAATCTTGACGAGATTATTGGAAATAAAGATTTGTCAGATTTCTCAAATGAAGAAATTATCAATAACATTCTGCTTGCTCATTATGACAAAGCTGATGACGAAGTACTTTATCCAGCAGATTTTTCATGGGCACCGGATAAGACAAATACAGATGATGAGCCAGTCACAGAAGTTTTAGAAGAAGAAAATGCATCAGATGTACAGAATGAATCACAGCCACAGGAAAAGCAGGAACCTGTAAATGAGTCTGAAGAAACCAGTGAATTAAAGAAAGAACCACAGGTCGAACAGATGAACGATAAAGACGGGGAAAAGGATGATAATGAACATAAAGAGTATGTTCTTCCTGAAAACAGTCGTCTGGAGGAAACTACATCTAAAAGTCTTGGAAAGCCAAGCAGTTTAATTCATAATTCTGAGAAAAGGCCTGAAAGAAAAAGAATGTTTTCTAAAATACAGAAGCAGCAGGATGCGGAAGCGGTAAAAACGGAAGATGAAAAGTCTGAAAACAAAGAAGATAATAAAACCGTTTATGCGGAAGAAGAAAAAAGACCACCAGAACCAGAAGTTAAAAGAACTGAAAATGATATGGTTGTAAAAAATGCCATTACTGCCGAAGAGAATGCAAGAAATATTGCAATGCTTAAAGATATTGAAAATCAGTATATGGATGCCAGAAATCTTATTGATCAGATGAGTGATTCGAGATACCGCATTCTTGGAAACAAACTTGCTGATACAATGAAGGATAAGACTTATGGCAAAACTCAGTGGGCAAGACAGTATCTTGATGTTTCTGACGATGTTGCTACAGAACTTTATGCAAAACTGTATAACCTTGATAAACAGACAAAGAAATTCTGTAAAGAGGTTGTTCATCAGGTTGAACATATGGGCTGTCCAATGTGCGGTAAGGAATGGGATGAAGATGTTACATTTTTGAGACCGGGAATACATTACATTCTTTGTCCAAACTGTAATGCAGAACGTCCATATGAAAAGGAGACTCCTAAGAAAGAGGCATAGTTATGTTTAAATACATTTATCTTATGGTGCCGGGCGTTTCAAATAATGAAATTGGAGAAGTCCTGCATCTGCTGAAAAATTATACATGGATATTTGGAATTGTAGAAATTCTGCTTATACTGCTGTGTTTGAATACAGTTTTAAGAATAAAACAGGAAAAGAAAAAAAGCGCAAAGCTTTTAAACAGATATAATCCAGATGGAACAGAATGTGCGCCAAGAGGAACTTTTGCCACTAATATAAGCATTTACGTAATTCTTGCGCTGCTTGATTTTGCTGCATGGTTTATAGTTGCAAATATTTGATATATAAAGAAAGCCCTTCAGAACTAATGTCTGAAGAGCTTTTTCTTTATTTTGCATACTTCTTAATGAAATCCCATATGTTTGCACTGTTTGAATGCTCACATACCGTGCGGGTAAGTCCATCTATGTCAGCAGCGTCAAAGAACCCGGGATCTCTTTCTACCCAGAAGCCGGTGTTGCAGTTAAGTCCGACTTCGCCAAGATTTGTCATGAGATATAAATATCTGCACGTATAAGCTTTCTGCCAGAAACGGATATTTGTAACAGATACATGTTCAGTACCTGTAGGAATTGACTCTGATACCTGATTGAAAAGTGCAAGCATTTTGTGAACCTTGCTTGATTTCTTTGGAACCAGTCCAGATGAAAGAGCATCAAGAGAATAAACTTTTTCTTCCATTGTTGATGATGCTGCAATTCTTAAATCAAAACAGTCTTTTATGTCAAGCATCCAGCCTGTCTCAAATCCTGCATATTTAAGCATTGGAAGCAGGAAAGATGTATTAAAACCAATTATGTTGGCATCTTCGCCGATATAATTATAGAAATCTTCCATAACCGTGCTTAAATCTTCTTTATCCATAAGAAACTCATTTGTAATCTTGGTTATTTTTTCAAGCTCTGGTGTAAGAGCCTTTGTATTTCTGATGTATCTGTTGTATTCTTCATCTTCAATAAGTATCTTATCTTCAAAATGACACTTTAAAGCATGAATATTAATAAGTTCATCTGAAAACTTATCCAGACCAGTTGTTTCTACTGACAGAATGAAAACTGGTCTGCCGTTAAGTTTCATGTCAGCTAATATATTTTTGTACGCCATATCACGTTTTGTGATGTAAACTCGTCCTGCCATAATTATTATCTCCTTTATTATTTGTTTTCTATATATATAATATTTAAAACTGGAATTTTGTCCAAAAGGTATTGCTGTAAATTTGCAAAATCCATATAAATTAAAGGGAAAAACTGCCTATTTTGATTGGACAAATTGTGAATTTGAAATATTATATAAGTACAAAAGCATTACAAACATGACAGTGAGGAATAAGCTTTATGATAATTAAAGATAAAGATACATCGGCAGCAGTCGAATTTATCAGTAAAAACGGAAAAAGAATAAAAGACTTTGAAGCAAAAATAAGCTTTATTAAAAGCAATGAAGTGATAGTAAAGAGTAAGTTCTTTATTAAAAATATTGGAAACATTCTTGCAGTTCAGATACTCATCCTTGATGGGGAAAGAACTAAGGTGATGATAGTTGCAGAACCCTACTGTATGAGACGTGAGAAAAATATTATTAAATACAATTGTCGATACAAACAATCTACTGGAGCAGAAAAGTATATGAATATACATAAACCAAAACATAGAAAAAAGAAAGGAGATGACAATGATGGAAACACAAATAACATTGTTGACAAGGGAAATGCTGACTGATTATCGTACATTTTCCGGCAAATGCATAGAGTCTCCTGAAGATTATATGATATTCAGACGGCAGGCAATTAAAGAACTAGGGCTTGACATCGAAAAGGAGCCTGAAACAGTAAAAACTGAAAAGAAACCAAAGGCTCCTGCTGAAAGCAAAAAAGAAAAACCTGTAAAGCAGACAAAACCAGTTCAGACAATACCGGCGGTACAGCAGAATGAATTCAAGGCGCCGGAAAATAAACCGTCAGAGTCACCACCAGCAGGGAATTTCTTTGACATTATAAGCAAGATAGATGGATAACAATAATAAACTTATCAACAAATACATGGAGGAATAAAAAAAATAAAAAGATACATCGCAATTGATTCAGGAAAAAGCAGCACAAAGATAGCATCATATGATGTAAACACAAAACTTATCACAAAAAGATCATTTAGAACACGAATTGGAGAGGGCACATTTGAGGGTGATGATCCGGGTGCAGCAACTTACATTGTTGAATACGAAGGAAAAGTGTATAAAATCGGTGCAAATGCTGACACAGATGCTTCTCTCAGTACATCAAAGAAAGATTTTACTCATAAGCTCTGCACATTATACGCGATCGCATCATTCTGTTCAGAGAATGAAATTGATGAGGTTAATGCTGCAATCGGAATTCCTGTAAAGGACTACGAAGTAGTAAAAAGCAGAAATGAATATAGGGAGTATATCCTGCCAGAGGGTGAGATTACAATGAGTTACAAACTCACAGGAACATCACCAGTTGTAACAAAAACATTCAGAATTGTAACAAGACAGGTATATCCGGAGTCAATGGGTGCTATTTTTGCAGACGGTGTAAATCCATCAGAGGCGGTTGCTGTTATTGATATTGGACATCTCAATGTCAATCAGACAATTTACAATGGTGGACAGCCGGATAAAGAATACAGCATGACCGATACACTTGGCGGCAATGCTCTTGTAAGCGGACTGTCACAGAAGTTATCATCAACATTCTCATTCATTGACTGCAAACAGACTGGTGAAATTCTTACAAGAAGTCATGATAAAAGATGTCTTATTCCAAAAAGAGTTACTGCTAATTCAGCAGAGATTGAGAACAGCAGCAGGGCAATAATTGATGATTATCTGCATGACCATGTCACAAAAATACTTGAACATTGTAAGAGCGCACAGTGGCCGGTTGATTATCTTGATTTTGTATTCATCGGCGGAACAACAAGGCTCTTAAAAAATGAGATATATGATGTATTCGGTGAGCAGGTAGTAATTCCAAATGATCCGGTTTTTGCAAATGTATGTGGATTCTTAAAAATCCTGTGCGGAAAAACTATGAAAATAGAAATTAATCTGAAAGAGGTTGCCTAACGCAGCCTCTTGTAAATAAGAAAGGACAGACAAATGGGTTCAAGGGTTAACAGAAAAATAGCAGAGAAAAAAGAAGCAGAAAAAACAGCATGCAAAACAATGGTTTTTGACAAGCCGCATGTTCCGGATACGTCAACAATGAGGGATTATCAAAAAGAATGTCTGTCTGCAATAGAAAATGCAGGCCCGGGAAGTCATTTGTGTGTTCTTGCCACAGGACTGGGAAAGTGTTTTGCGCCGGGAACAAGAGTTATGATGTATGACGGCTCTGTAAAGAACATTGAGGATATTAAAGAAAAAGAACAGGTAATGGGACCTGATGGTAAGCCAAGACTTGTTATTGGACTTACTCATGGTTTTGATAACATGTATACTGTGCATCAGAATAAGGGCATGGATTATACAGTTAATTCTGTTCACATTTTAAGCTTAAAAAGACAAAGTGATAGAAAAACTATAAACATTGAAATTAAAGAATATCTTTCTCTTTCAAAAGAAGAATTAATAGACTTAAAGGGCTGGAAATCTGTAAACGGCAATATAGAATATACAGATATTCAGATAGAACTGACAAATAATTATGGAGAATATTACGGTTTTGAACTTGTAGGTCCTGACAGGTTATTCCTGCTTGAAGATTTTACTGTTGTTCATAATACGTATATCTTCTCACATCTGCCACGTTACGGAAGAGTTCTTTTGCTTTCGCACCGTGATGAACTTGTTCATCAGCCGGAGAAGTACTATGACTGTTCATTTGGAGTAGAGCAGGTTGGCGAACATTCAAATGGCGAGGAAGTCGTATCTGCTTCAGTTCAGACTCTTATAAGACGACTGGATAAGTTTGATCCATATGATTTTGACATGATTATTACTGATGAAGCACATCATGCTGTAGCAAAGTCATATCAGAAGATATATGATTACTTCAAACCCCGCGTACATATTGGTTTTACTGCAACACCGGACAGAGCCGATAAGAGTGATTTAAGCAAAATCTATAGTGACATTATTTACTATAAAGACATTAAGTTTGGAATCAAGAGAAACTATCTTTGTGATGTAGACTGTTTGAGAGTGAATATTGGATATGATTTAAGACATGTTCATAAACAGATGGGAGATTTCAAACAGGATGAACTTGGAAGCGCAATGGAACAGCCGGAAGTGGTTGATGCTATTGCCGAAGCATATAACAAGTATGCAAAGGGTGCAACAATGATATTTGCCGTTAATGTCGCACACGCTGAAAAAATTGCAGAAAAGATTGACGGCGCTGTAGTTGTAACCGGAAAAACTCCTAACAGAGGTGAAATTATCAAAGAATTCACTGAACGAAAGATACCATGTATTGTCAACTGTATGGTATTTACAGAAGGAACTGATATTCCACTCATTGAAACGATTATCATGGCAAGACCGACATCAAACCACAGTCTGTATTCACAGATGGTTGGAAGAGGGCTGCGTTTGTATCCCGGCAAAGAGACATTAAGACTTATTGACTGTGTTGGTGTTACGGGCAGACTTGATATATGTACTGCTCCAAACCTGTTCGGACTTGGAACTGACATGGTTGATGACAATGATAAAGAGAAAATTCAGGGAAGACTTTCAAATATGGAAAATATCCTTGAAGATATTATGGACACACCAAAAAGCTGGATTATCAACGCTGAGAGAGTCAACCTTATTTCAAAAGAAGAGGGTGTCAACATCAACAATATCAATTACATTCTTATGCCGGATATGTCACTACACCTGTCAACTGGTGATGGCATAAACATTGTTATACCTCAGAGTGATGCCAGAGGACAGACTATCGCAAGAATATTCAGAGGAAGCACGCTGCTGCATGAACACTATCCTGATGATAAACAGACAATCCTTAATGATGTAGATGATTATCTCAACACATATAGAGCAGGCTCACGTCAGTTGTGGGATAAGACAGCAAGCACATGGGGAGGAAACCCAAGTACTGAAAAGCAGATGAATTACATAAAAACACTGCTTAAACAGGCGGGCAGGCCTTGGGACCAGTCACTTGTTAAGACAACAAAGAGAGAAGCAGGTATTGTAATCGAAAGACTGCAGTATGAGATTGCTAACAAAGGACAGAAAAACAGAATATAGTTCGGACAAAATGCACTTTGGGAATATTATATATATACAGGAACAACTCCTGTCTATAATATGAAAGAGGTGCATTTTTTATGTCAGAAAAAGTTTTGACAGGAATTATAAAGTCAATAAAGGATGATGAACAGAAATTCTGTCTTTTTACTACAGATAAAAGTGCATACAGAGATTTGCAAGGCAGGACATGGTGTAAAGGCGATATTGGAAACCTCACAGAGGGAATGACAGTTGAATGTCGTGGTGACTGGGAAAAACATACATTTGTTTTTAATAAAATAAAGCCGGTATGGATAAGTCTTCAGACAACAATATCATATTTAATTAATGCAACAGCTTCATATGGCATTAGAAAAATGGATATTACAGCTATATGCAGCAAGTATGGAAGAAAACTGTTTTCTACAGACAAAAGGGAATTAACCGATTTGATATTAAACGATTTTCCTAACATGGATGCAGAGAATGTTACTGTGTTTGTTAATGCATTAAATCTCAAAGATAAAGCATTGTGTGAACTGGAAGATTATCTGATACCATATGGATTTAAAACAGAAAAAGTCAAAGAAATGTATAAGTTCTATGGTGTGAATGCGATAAATAAGATTAAATGCGATCCATACAAAGCCTGTCATATATTTGATGTCAACTTTAAAATTGCAGACCAGATTGCATTTGACTCAAAAATGGAGCCTTTAAATAAAAGGCGGATAGCAGGTCTTGTAAGAGAAGCTCTGAAAAATGCTGGAAATTATGGACATACAATAGCGCTTCCAAAGGATGTAGCAAATTTTGTTTCATACAAATCAAGACAGTCGGTTTACAGAATGGAAATACCGGCAGTTTTAGTGTCATATACAGTGATTACTGACAAAGAGTTTATTTTAAAAGACGGTTATGTTTCACTTTATTACTTATATAAAGCTGAAAAAGATATAGCAAAAGGACTTATTGCATTAAAGAATATTGGTCCATATTCATCAATATCTGATGCAGACATAAAGAGAATTGAGAAAGAATTGGGTACATCGTATGGAAAGGATCAGAAAAAAGCGTTTAAAATGTTTGAAACGGGCGGAGTTAATATTTTAACTGGCGGCCCGGGAACAGGGAAAACGACAACACTTAATGGAATAATCAATCATATCAGACACATAAATCCAAATGCAGTCATACTTTTGTGTGCACCTACAGGAAGAGCGGCAAAGAGAATGTCAGAGTCAATAGGAATGGATGCAGAGACAATCCATAAAATGTGTGGACTAAAGCCATATAAAACGGAAGAATTTAATGACAAACAGAATGTGCTGCCAATAACAGCCGACTTTGTTATATGCGATGAGTTTTCAATGGTATCGGCAGATCTTGCAGCAATACTTATCAATGCAATGAAAAGAGGCACACGTTTTATCATTGTAGGAGATGAACATCAGCTTCCATCCATTGAGCCGGGAAATGTACTGCACGACTTGATTGCATCAGGAAAATTTCCTGTATACAGACTGGAAGAAAACTTCAGACAGGCAAACGGCAGTTCAATACAGTCTAATGCAGATAGAATTCTTGCAGAACAAATGCCCGTCAGCACAAATGATTTTCAGATTTATAAAGCAAAGGATGAACAGGATTCATATAAGGCATTAAAATACTTTATGAATATGTACTATGATAAAAATGATCCATATAAAGTCCAGCTTATAGAACCGTCACGAAAAGGGGTCGCAGGAACATTTAAAATGAACCGTTACATGCATAACAAACTGATTTTGAATGATGAAAATGGTGATGATTATATACCAAAAACCGGTGACAAGATTATTTTCAGCAGAACTGATTATGACGAAGGCTATGTAAACGGTGATATGGGAATAATAACTGGTCTATCAAACCATGTAATGAATGTTAATCTTGAGGGTTATCCTATAACAGTATCAAGAAAAAGCATGGCTGACGTGGAATTTGGATATTCCTATACAATCCATAAATCGCAGGGCTCTGAAAATCCAATAATTATCATATATCTTCCGGAAAAAATGAAGCATATGATGACAAACTCACTTTTGTATACAGCAGTTACAAGAGCAAGAAACACAGTTATTATTATTTATGAAGATGATTCTTTGGAAACATGCATTCATAATAAATCAGATGCAGTAAGAAATACGAGACTTTTGATGTTTTTAACTGCCTGACGAAAAAGAGAAGTTTTATAGCTTCTCTTTTTTATGTGGTTTTTTGTAAAATCCATATACATAACATATGGATTGTAAAAATTAAAAATAAGGAAGGAATATATTATGAAGAAAAAAATATTAGCATTAATTCTTGCTGTGTCATCAATAGCCGTGCTGTCCGGCTGTGGCAAGAAAGATACTGCAGAAATTACACCTGAAACAGTGAAACCAGTTCAGTATACAGATGAAACAGCAATGCCTGCTGATACATTTTATATTGTACACAAAACTAAAAAGAGTGGAAATATCTATTATCCATTGCTTAAAGCAAATGCTTCTTTTACTGAAGCAAGAACAGATATAGCAGGTGCCGATCCGTCAAGAATCGAATGGGTAAATTATAATGGTGATGAAGGACAGATTCCTACAATGAGAAAAGGTGATTCGATTATCTATAAATCATCAACATCAGTTCCCCTTGAATACACTCTTGAGAAGTTTTTTGATGGTGGATATACGTTTGGTGTTGCAGGATTATATCAGGATGCATCTGGCAAATACAGATATGCAAATAAGGATAACAATGGTGGCAGCAGTTTAACTAATCCAACATCAGACGCGGTAGGATTTGATTCACTGGAAGCTGATTCAATTTATTTTGCTTCTTATAAAAATGGCAAAAAAACTGTAAAAATTGAACCAAGTAATGTTTCATTATCCGGAACAGTTAAAGATCTTAAACGTGGAAAACAATATGAATGCGATATCCGTACAGGAACAGAAAAAATGAAAGCAATGCTTACAGCAAACATTCATTATTTCTCATCAGCAGAAACTTATAAATTCAACAATTTTGAATTTATAACAGAACATGTTGCAAAAATTACTACACCGAGTTATATTACCACAGGCTATTATAATCTTAATGGCGCTGGTTTTTTCAGATATGTAGATGGAAAGACAAAAGTGTCAAAGCTTAAAGCAAAAGATTATAATAAAACCATTTATACATACGATGAAGATAACAATATAAATGGAACAACCAATGGTTATGTATTTGATGAAAATGATTATCTTGTAAAAGATGTGAATGGTTCAACAATTGCACCTGAGGATTATACATATGATGGAACTGATGCAGCTGGCAGCAATGCAGGCACGTTTAAGATTACTGATGCAAAAGCAGTTGAAAACACAAGCTCACTTGCGGACAGCAAAAATCTTCAGTATGTTGATTTTACAGGAATAGATGTTAACACTAATGAGGTTGTGGGATTCAGACTTATCTCAAGAAATGGTGCTGCACCAATAACACTTAATATCAATGATAATTATTACATTACATATAAGACTGATACTGGTGACGAAATTGCAGTTTCTGACACATATACAAAGAAAGTATTAAGCATCAAACAGTCCAGTGCAGAACCCGGTCAGAGTAGCTCAGGAGATGCTTCTGAAGATGAGTATGAAGGCGATTAAAGGCAGAAAGGAGAGACATCATGGCTAAGACATACAATAATCTGCGGGCCCTATCGGTTAAGCAGTCAAAGTTCGGTAATAATGGTCACAGGATTCCAGTTGTAACAGATGATGATGAAATTGTTATTCTGTACAATGAGAATAAAATCAAAAAGAATGATATTGTGAAGTCAGTTCAGAATGGCGGAATTGACTTTATGGATAAGGTTTTATGCATAAACAAAGCAATGGCAGAACAGCTTGCAGATTAAAAGGTTATACTCCCGGGAATGTTCCCGGGAGTATTTTTTTTCTGTTTTATCAATAAACTCCATATTTATAGTAATCATATTTATAAATATAAAGGAGGTAACAAATATGGTTATTTACAAAGAAAGTGCAACGAGGATTTATGCGGTTAATGCAAGAATAGATCGTATAAATTATCAGAATCAGTTGCAGGACAGAAGAATATCTGCTTGTATCTCGTATAGCATAAACGGCAAGCCGCGTACAGAGTGGGTTGATTTCTGGAATGCTGAGGATAAAAACAAACCGCAGCTTTGTACCAGTTTTAAAAAGACCTGCAAGGTTGGTGACATCCTTATTGCTCTCTGCAAAGGAAGTGACAGGGGATTTAATTCCTGTGTACTCAAGTTTGCAAAAGAGGGTAATGCTATCAAGATTAAGGATCATTATATATATTTTGGTCCAATCGAGCAGAAAGAAACCACCAATCAGTATGGTACGTTTTCAGCTGTTGCTGTTAAAACTCCCACCAAGAATATTGCAATGAGAATTGCAGGGTGGGATAGAAGTTTGGCAGATATGCACCTTCAGGATGATGAAAATTACATAATAGTTGCTCACAATCCCGAGGAAGAGATAACTCCTGATGGCCGCCGTATCATGAGATACAATGGTGATGTTATGTATAGAAACAATGATATTCCTATATTTAAAACGTTGTCAGGAGAACTGGTCATTAATATCGGCTGTTATGCAAACAGACCAACACTCTTATGTGACCTGCTCAATGTTGAGACAGAGCGTGAAAAGAAGAGAGTACTGTCTTGGATGCATTATGTTGCAGATGAATGGCAGCCAGTGAATGATCCGGCGCTGGTTGCACAAAAGAATGCTGTATCACAATATCTGCGTTCAGTGGAGTCTGCGATGCAGGCATCAGCGTAAACAGATTACAGAGTCTCTTTTGGGGCTCTGTTTTTTTGGTCAGGTTTTACAAAATCCATATTAATTTGTAGCGAATTTAAGGAGGAAATCTTAGATGAAGACTAATATGGCGGCTGTAACAGGCCACATTAAAAGAAAAATGTTCGTGCAGAATGTTGTTGGAAAAAGTTCCGGCAAGATTGCAGCATCTTCTGTTAAAGAGTTTTCACAGCAGAGTAAAAGCCAGATACAGAGAGGCCTTGTAACTGCTGAGGATAGAGATGGCCAGAAAAACTTTGTCAGAGTAAGAAGGTCAGCAGCTCCTGCTGCAAATGTTGCAATGATAGCCTATTCAGCAGCCGCATTAAAAATAAGAACTACCACATATGAACATGGAATAAATGCTAAGCATCATTTTGGGGGAAATGCAGGCAGAACTCATGCTGAAACTATGCATGCAAGCATTAAAGAAGTAGGCATGAAACTTAACAAACAGACTCAGTGGAATGAAAATCCATTCAGTATTGTTACTGAAATTGATTCTGTTGGCAAAGCATCTGACAGACCAGCTCCAAATTATGATACAAAAGGTTCAATGGGCCTTGGCTACAAGAATGATATTGCAAACAATGGTATGAATCGCAAACTGGGTGTATCTGCTGATGGAAAAATAGCAATCAGCAAAGATAGACAGTATATTCTTGATAGCAAAGGAAATGAATTTATTAAGATTGACCCTTCAAAAATGATGGTTGATAAGCATGGTGTCCCTATTATTTCGCATGGTCAGTTATACAAACCAAATGGAGATCTTGGTGATAAATTCAAAGTAGCAAATCCAAACAAAAGGGTGCTTGAGCTTTCAGCACAGTTTAAGTCCAGAAAAATGCTTAAAACAAAGCCTGATATAAAAACTCTGGAAACAAAAATACCAAAAGTAAAAAGCAGTCAGTTTAATCAGACCAAAACATTTAATGCAATCAATCCATTTCGTGATACTGTCATAAAACAGACAAAATTCAATAGTACTAATAAGCACTTAATTGAAAAGTATAAAAATGGAAAAGCATTATCAGAAATTAAACATAAGGATTTATTACATAAAAAGAATACACAGTCTTATCATGCAGCAAGAAAAAAGCCTTATCATATAAAAAGACATACACCAAAAATTTTTGACACAGAATTTAAGTTTCATAACCCTAATGAAAACGCCAAGAGCTTTAGTAATTTTAAAACGGATAAAGTAAAATGTATAAATCTTAACCATGAAGCTGGAAAGGTAGCTGAAACTGCAAAAATTTATAAGAACAGCGTAAATGCATACAATAAGCGGGTAACTATGCGCAATGCAAAGTTATTTGGACAAGCTGTAAAAAATAAGTTTAAAACTGGTGAAAAGGTTGACAATTTTATGAAAAATGCGCCAACAATGAAGCTTGCAAAGAAAAACTGGAGATTAAATCATTATGGCAGACGTGCAAAAAGAATTGAAAAGAATAGTATGCGTCTGCACAGACAGCTAAGACGTCTTCCAAGATCATTTATCAGGATTTTTACTGCGCCAATTAATCAGACTGAAGCCGGAAGAGCGTTAAATATAGGTACTTCCATGGGCAGACCAGTGCTTAAAGCTGCTAAAGTAGCAGAAAGATCAGGAAGTTGGATTGTAAATCAGGGAATGTATAAGGCTGGTATTAATATTGCAGTACAGATACAGGCAAGAATACTTAACGCGAAACGTGCTGCCAAAGGGCTTAAACCGTTAAGCCATAAAGCACAGGTTAGAATGGTTAAACAGCATCTGTATAAGAAACATGGACAGAGCATCACAGGTATTTTTAGAAAGAAAGCTGCAAAAATTATTCTTAACAGGACTACAGGAAACGGATTAGCTTCTGAATTCATTAAAGGACAGATGGAAGCTACCATGAGATCAAATGGCAGCAGAAAAATTGCAAAAAAAGCTAGAAAGAAAGCCAGAAAAGATTTTATGCGAAAGCGTACCAAGAATTTCGCAAAGAAAGTTTATAAAAAGGCTGTACCAAAGCCTGTTCAGAATATAATTGCTTCAATTAAGGCTTTTTTTAAGAAAATGTTTACCAATTTCCTTAAACTGTTAAATGCAATGCTTAAAAAACTTGCATCAACAATTGTAGGTAAGATATGTATAGCAATAGCTTCAGCAATAAGTGGTATTATGTCGTTTCTGTCAGCAATACTTGTACCGGTTATTGTTCCTATATTGATTGTTATCGCAACAATGTTGATGGTCGCATCACTTATTCCAAATATAGCTGAAGGAATTTCAAACTTCATCAGTGATAGAAAGGCAAATCATACATTTGCTCAGGAATATGATGTATTGCATGATGCCCATACAGCATTTATTGATAAAATTTCTGCTGAAATGGGTAAATACGATAACTCACAGGTTGTGTTCGTTGACGGTACTGATGAAAACTATGTTGAATTATTATCAGCTTACAATGTTATGACCCAGTCAGAAAGCGATCTTTATGACAAAGATGATAATTCTTATAAAGTTGTGTTAAAAGACCTTTATGATAAAACACATTTTATCAGGACAGATGACACTGAAACTTATACATATGTAGACGCAGATGGAAATACACGTACTGGAACCAGAGTTTTTGTAGAAATACAGCGTGGTGAATATATCACATATGCCGCATATCAGGGAATGGGAACATCCATTACAGTAAATGGTGATGGATCAACAGGAACAGTAACAAATGCACAGGGTTCTTGCCCTAGTGTTTCGCTTGGTGGAAATCCTGCATGGGTAAATATTGTTGCAAAAGCAAAGGCGGCACTTGCAGCAGCAAGAGCAGGTTATGCAAATGCTTATGATCAGGGCGGTTCAAGTACAATACAGACAGAAGACGGTGTTGTTCATGAATTCAGACCAGACTGTTCAGGATTTACATCATTATGTCTTGAGTTATATGGAAAGTTTGGCAGAGGTCAGAAATATTCTTCAAGAGACTTTGTTAGTGCAGCATCAATTGACGGTTTTACCAAGTATTCATGGAGTGGCTGGCAGAATCTTCAGCAGGGAGATATTATAGCACTGAATGGACATGTTGAGATATTTGACCATAACGATGGAAATGCTCATTATGTTTATAACTGTGGAAGTAACTCAAGCGCAAGAGCTCCGGGAATAACAAAGAGTGGACATTCTGCATATACAGTTGTTTGGAGACCAAATGTTGCAGGTTCAGTAACAAATACAACACCTCCAACAGAAACTGATAATACAAATACATCAGGAGGAACAGGAACTCCGGCAAACGGAACTACAGGAACTACTGAGAATGCAAATGATAGCATAATCAGAGATGATAACAACAATCTTAATGTAGATGGTGCATTAAATTTTACTCCTGCATCATCAAATACATCAGGTATTATATTCAATGAAGATACTGGCAATGAAAATGGCTATGATGTTACACTGCTTGCAGATGTAAACGCTGAAATGAGAAATACATCAATTTTCACAAATAGTGCATATGATTACAGTGGAACAATGCACACACTGGTTGGTGATGATAACGATAATGAAGCTTCATCTCTTGACTTTGTGAGATATATTTACGCAAAACATGGTGTTCAGGTAGGCGCCAGCGTTTACAATTCAGTGTCAGGCGATAATCTTACTGTTAAAAGCATGAAAGAAGCGGACAGAAAGAATTTACAGGTAGGCGATATTATTTACTATTATCCTCATTGCTACAAACTTGGTTTAAAGAAAGCTTTCAAATCTGATGGAGCGCTGTTGAAAGAGGAAAGTAATTACCCATCATCAACAATATCAAGTTCTGAACAGAAATATCTTAAGTATTTTAAAAAGAAATTCCTTAAGCTTAAAAGTGGCGAAAGCATTTCAGATTTTAAATTCAGAAAGATAGATTTTGAAGATTTGATTTCATTATATAGCGCACAGAAAGAATTTTTAGCAGATGACGATCATAGAGCAGACAGCGATAATGAATATAACAGTGCATCAGTAATGCAGGTTATTAATTCCGCAATTCCAATGATTTATATTGGAAATAATAAGGTTGTAGCTTATTCATGGGATTTAGCTGAAGATGAAAACATGACTGTCGAAATGAAAACGAAAACCAGAAGTGATGGTATGAATGGTTGGACAGGACAGATTAAAAAGATCTCCGGTGAAGGCAAAAATGCAGCAATAAGAACATATACTCTTGGCAGTGATATAAAGAGCAAATATATTCTTGGCTACTATCATCCGACAGGACTTACCAAAACAGCAATCTATGGTGCAAACAATATGTTCTGTGGCTGGACTGATGACCAGATTCTTCTTTTCAATGCTGAAATAAATCAGTCATACTGGGAAGATGGCACAATTGAATTCATTGATAATGAAGGAAATGAGCAGCAGACAGCATTTTACGACAAATGGGTACATGATGAAACAAACCATGATAATTTCTACAGTTCAAGCTTAGCGGGAACAATTGGAGATGCTATTGGAGACAAAATTGTTGGCGATATGGATTCTTTAGATTTTACTGCATGGGCAAGTAATGACAGAGCAAAAGCTTTCCAGACACAGGTATGGGATGCGGCAAAGAAAACATATGATGAAAGAAAAGTACCTGTAAGCGTTATTATGGCAGCAGCGTGCGTGTCAACAAATATGGGTGCAACAGAAGAAGCATCTCATTATAATAATGTATTCGGCATGACCTCTGATTTTGGTGACATTCAGTACAGCTCAGGAATTGCAGAAATTACAAAATACACATATGCTTCAGGTGATAATCCTCTTGTTGCTAATGCATATAAGCAGTTTGGCTCTTACGCAAATGCTGAAATGATGAAATATTACAAATTCAACAATGTTGATGATTGCGTTGCAGGCTGGACAGAAAAAGCTGCTAATAAATACGGAGCAATAACTGCAATAGATTCTGTATCATATTATATGACAATAAGTTCTCTTGTTCATCAGACATCAGTGTTTACAAATGATTCTGATACGGATAAAAAGGCAAAAGACCTTATTAACGATAGTTTCTTTAAGACGAGAGATGACTGGATGAATACAAGACAAAGTTTAATTGACGCTTGCAATACTGCATACAGTGATACGGCCAAAATATTAGCAGACAGTGCAACTGCTGAGACAAGAAATGGATTATTCTCATTGGCAGGACATATTAAACTAAAGCTTCAGACAGCAAAAAATGATTTAGCTATAACTGCTTTTGATACATATATTAATGACAAGTATCGAATTGGTGGAACTGGAACTGATCATGATATTCTTCCAGGCAATTCAATTGTTAATCAATTAAGAGAATACAATAAAACTGCCAAGGACATATATGAAGCTCAGAAAAAAGGAAAGTCAAAAGATCAGGTTGGTCAGGAATCTTATATGGAAGCCCAGATTACAAGTCTGACTAATTCAATAAATTCAAACGGCGCAACCGGTGATGGCAACTTTAGCTCAAGCAATCATGACGCTTTACAGAAGTCTATTGACGCAGCAAAAGCACAGCTTAAAACTTTTAGTGATTTTGTTAACGATGACAATAATAAGACCAACGGTGATGTTGTTGACAGTAGTAACTGCATTGGACGTTTACAGGATCTTATTGATAAGGCTCAGGGAGCATATGATACACAAAGTAAACAGAAGGATTCTGAAACAGTTGCAGCAGAAAAAGAAGCTGAAGCGAAGAGAATTGCTAATTACAAAGTAAGGCATCCATACTGGGCTGGCAGAAGTGGTAATTCAGATGATGCTCCAGATAAAGTAAGTACATGGGATACTGAAGGTAAATCATATACAATTATTACTGCAAAAGATGGTGATGGCCAAATGTGGAAATATGTATTCAATAATGCGACAAAATCTCTTGAAGTTGCCAAAGTTAATGCTTTAGGATATGCTTCTAGGAAAGCAGGACCACATACTTATGCTTGTGCTTATATTAATGCTGATTTAAAGGTTGGATATTTAGGCAATAGTAAACAATACCATCATAGTGGCGGTATTTATGCAAGACAAAAAGATGGAACTTTACAGGGACCAAATAGAAAAATTATAACCATTTCAAATGTTGACTACTGGGACGGCAGATGGTTCCAAGCTCAATAACATTAAGAGAACACATTTTTGTGTTCTCTTTTTTACTGTCAGTCGTCTAAACTCCATATTTATATTGTCATATTAAAAGGATAAATATAAAGGAGGCAACGATATGGCAGATAGCATTTTTAAAAATTGGCAATTTCTCGACCCGGAGAAAGAGGCTGAAAACGAGCTGCGAGACATTGCAGAGGAAGTCAGAGGCTTGAGGCTTTCCGAGGTACTGGAACATCACGGTGTTCATGTAGAAATTGACACAGGTTCTGAAAAGAAAGCATTGTGTCCATTTCATATGGATAATACAATTGGATCATTTAGTATCAATGACGCCAAAGGCATATGTAAGTGCTTTGCCTGCGGCGGCGGTGGAGATGCAGTTCATTCCATGATGCAGCTCAATGACATGTCCTACAAAGATGCGTTGTTACAGCTTGCAGCGGACGAACAGATTATTTCCAAGGAGAAGTTCAAAGAACTGTCGCAGAAGGAATATTCTGATGAGTTCATCAAAGGAATGGAAGGCCCTGCAGAAAGAATGACCTCTGTGAAGAAATCCAAAATCATTGAGTCTGGTGAACAGAAACGCAGAAACGCGGTTTATCAGATTATCAAAGACATCTGTGGGCTCAAGAAGGAACATGAGAAATATCTCAGAGAAAAACGTGCATTATCAGACGCACGTATTAAAAAGGACTATTTCTCAATCTCAAATGGAAAGCTTACGAAAGTAATAAAGACTGTCCGTGAGCAGTGTCCTGAGTATCTGGATGACTTGCAGACACTTCCCGGTTTCTTTACAGACATTGATTATGAGTTTCGAGGAAATGAAAGAGTCAAGAGAGAAAAACTCTACTGGTCTGTTTCTGACGGTATAGGAATTCTGATAAGAGATGCCTACGATAACATCAAGGCAATTCAAATCAGGAGAGACCATATTGAGGAAGGTGAATGTCGGTATGTATGGTTTTCGTCAGCATTTGCTATGGCCAGAGGAAATAAGTATACCAAAGGCGGCGGTGCTGTAGGTGCTCCCATTGATGTTCTTTTTCCACAGAGAGAAAAGCCTAATACTACATTATGTGTAGCAGAGGGACGTTTTAAGACGGAGATTCTTTCACAATGGGGAAATGTCGCATTGTCTGTGCAGGGTGTCGGCAATTATTCTGGTATTGATGATGACATTAAAAATGTTATTGATGTTACCGGAAAGAAGTTTGACAGCATATTTGTTTTTTATGATGCAGATATGTTAAGAAACTCAGCTGTTTTTGCTCAGGCAATGAAACTGGGCCAGTATCTAAACCAGACAATGCCGGAGCTTACAGTTAAATACTGTATCTGGCCGGAATATCTTGGCAAAGGTATTGATGACATGTATCTGAGTAATCCGGATAATGTGTCACAGATAAGAACCTTTGACGAAAAATATCTGACAGATATCTGGTCTAAAGAAGTGCTTGACATATTTGCAAAACTGGGTATTCAGTCAGTGGCAAAAGCTGACAAAGAAACCCGTGAAAAGTTTGCAAATGAATTGGAAATGAGACTTTCTCATTATTTATTCGGTGGACAGACAGCAGCGTAAACTAGAATGAGCAGGAATTAATTTTCCTGCTTTTCTTTTGGGACAAATTTGGGAATGTAAATATTATATAAATACATGAGCAAAATCCACCTTTATATCTGTAAACCATATAAAAAAATAATTATAAAGGAGGTAGAAAATATGAGTTTTACGAATGTCGAACTTCATGCACACACGGATGCGTCACTTGCAGATGGAGCTATGACATATAAGGAATATGTTGATAAAGCTATTGAATACGGCGCACCTGCCATTGCAATCACTGACCATGGCGGAGCATGGAACTGGCTTGATTTCTTTAATTACTGCAAATCAAAGGATGTAAAGCCGATTCTTGGTACCGAAGGATATGTGGGTATACAGATTCCACTGTCACCATCGAAAACGGTCAGCAAGAGAATGCATATTCTTTTACTGGCAAAAGATTATCTTGGATTTCAGGCAATTTCAAGATACATCTCTGAGTCAAACCGTCACATTGACGGACTTGGTAAGCCACTTGGCAGTATAGAAATGCTTGATAAATTCTTTGGACCAAAGTCTGAAGGATATAATCATGTAATCTGCTGTTCAGCGTGTATCGCAGGCGTGCTTGCAACGCCTTTTTCAACAAATGCTTTTATTGACAGAGAAATTGAGAAGATTAAATCTCGAATTGCTGAGTCAGAAGCAACACTTCCTGAGGAATATAAGGAAGCAAAAGAAAAAGATGACAAGTGCAATGAACGCAAAGAAGCAATCGCTTCAAGAATCAAAGAACTCGAACCAATAGCAAAGAAAAACTTAAGGTCAATAAAATCTTCCATTAAAAAGATGGAAGATGGGTCTGAAAAAACAATGCTTTCGGAGCAGCTTGTAATTGAGGAAGAAGAAATTGCAAATGCCAAGACAGAGATTGCATCTCTTAAAGCAGAGAAAAAGACAATCACTGAAACAGTAAAACCGTTTCATCAGATTGTTATGAAGTGCAAGAACAAGACCACAACCATTGTGGAAAACGAAGAGAAAATAAAAGACCTTAAGCTATCAGTAAGGTCTGACAAAGAGCTTCGTGATGATGCGCTTAACATGGCTTTAAGCCTGATAAAGATTTTTGGCCACGACAATTTCTTCGCAGAGGTTCAGTATCATGGAATTGACCTTGAAAAAGAGATTTATCCTAAGATTGCTGAACTGGCAAGAGAATTGAATATCAAACTGGTTGCAACCAATGATGTTCATATGGCAGAAAGAAGCGACTTAGAGAAGAGAACACTCCTCAGAAACTTTGGTAAAATCTCACAGAAAGACCCAAAGTGGAGCGCTCCTATTCAGGGAGACTCAGAGCTTTACTATAAAACCGGTGATGAAAAGGCAGCAATGCTTTCAGAAATTCTTCCGGAAGATATGGTAAATGAAGCTATGGGTAACATCGAAGTTATTGCTGACCAGTGCAATCTTGAACTTTCAGATGCAAAACATTATCCGCATTTCGATAATGCAAAAGAGCTGCTTAGAAAGATGTGCGAGGATGGCATCAAAGAGTTCTATCCGGGTGATTTGTGGACAAAAGAGCTTGCTGACAGAATGGAGTATGAATTAAAAATCATTGAGCAGATGGGATTTAATGATTACTTTTGTGAGGTTGCGGATTTTATCCAGTATGCAAAAAAACATGGAGATAATTCTATTGAAATAGGGCCTGGAAGAGGATCAGCAGCAGGTTCGCTTGTTTGCAGACTTTGCAAGATTACTGAAGGACTTGATCCAATTGAGTACAATTTGTTATTTGAGCGATTCCTCAATCCAGAACGTGTGTCAATGCCTAAACAAAATTGGGCGTATGATGTGAACCTTTATTCAAGGGTGTGTGCTGCATAATAAATGCAGTATGCTAACGGTAGAAGCTAAATAAGACTGCTGTATGAAGCGTCACAACGAGATATACAGCTATAATCCATAGACGAATCAGCTTCAGAAGAGAACCTACGGTCCATATGAATGGATAGCAGGCAATACCGTGCTAAATACTTATTATATAAGCAAAAGTGTAACGACTATCGAAAGAAATAATAAATGTAACTCTTCATTACAAAGAGAATAAGCTTGCATATGTAAGATATGTAAGACGAATCGAGTAGAGTAGATTAAGAGAATGAATACTTAATCAAAGTGCATCATGTTATTTTTAATAACGAGATATAGTCTAGGCCCCTAAAAGTCAAAATATCGGGAAACCGAGGGTATGATTGGATATTGATACAGATTTCAGTGCTCATGCAAGAGCAATTTCAATCCAGTATGTCAAAGAGAAATATGGTGAGCGTGCCGTAGCAAACATCATGACAAAAGGAAAGATTGCTGCAAAGAAAGCACTTGAGTATGCGCCAAAGCTTCTTGGAGTCGAGAGATTTGGAGAGAAAGCGCATTATACATCTCTTTTTAAAGAGATGAGAAAGCTGATTGGTGATGAGCCGAATGCAAAGCTTTCAAAATATGAAGCTGTAATCAGAGATACTTTTGCAAACAATCCGGATGCTCTTAAAATTCTGGACTATGCAATGGAAATTGAAGGATACACAGCTTCATATGGTACACACGCTGCCGGAGTTATTATTACAGACGGAAGTGATGTAGAAAACTACATTCCACTGATGAAAATAAAGGATGACAATGGTAACGAAGTATATGCTGTACAAGCAGACATGGTACAGTGTGAGGCCCAGCTTGGATTCATTAAAATGGATTTCCTTGGTCTCAAGAATTTAAACATCATCACAGACTGTATGCATCTCATTACTGAAAGATATGGTATTAAAATTGATCCGTATCATCTGCCTTTTGAGATAGAAGTATTTGAGAGAATATATGCAGACGGTGATACAGACTTCGTGTTTCAGGTCGAGTCAGACGGCATGAAAAAGATGTTGAAACAGTTTCATCCAACATCATTCATGGATGTTATCTTGCTTGTTGCCTGCTACAGACCGGGACCAATGGATTTCATTCCAAATATCATTGAGTCCAAAAATACTGGAAAGCCAAGTGACATCGTACAGAGAATTCCTGTACTTGAGCCAGTTCTGAAAGAAACATATGGTTATCCTGTTTATCAGGAAGAGGTTATGAAAATCATGACTACATGTGCTTCATTTACAATGGGACAGGCTGACAATGTAAGACGTCACATGAGCAAGAAACATGAGGCGGAACTTGCAGCAATCAGACCGGATTTCGTCGCAGGCTGTGCAAAAAATGGCATCAGTGCAGAGGATGCAAACTGGTTATATGACCAGTTAATGCCATTTGCTAAATATGGATTTAATAAATCCCATGCAGCGGCATATGCACTGGTATCATACATTACTGCATGGCTTAAATTCCATTATCCGGCAGAGTATATTTCTGCAGCAATGAATACTCAGGGTGAAAAAACAGTCCAGTTTACTGAGAACTGTAAAACCAGAGAGTTTAAGATTTACAGACCTGATATTAACAAGTCAAGAGCGGGATTCATTCCGTTTGATGACGGTATTTTAATCGGTCTGGCGGGAATAAAGGGAATGAAATCATGTGCAGGAGCTATAGAGAAGGAACGTAACGAACATGGATTGTTCAAGTCACTTGAAGATTTTGTTCAGAGAGTGAATATTAAGAGCAATGACTTTGAAAAGTGCGTACTTTCAGGTGCATGTGATGACTTCACAAATAACCGTAAAATAACAGCAGCTCAGATAGTTTCTTATAAGAAGTCATATGATAATCTTATAAAGCTCAGAAAAACGATAGAAGAGAAAGAAACTTTTTTGTCTGAGACACAGAGCAAAATTTGGGATGCTGAAGAGTCTGAAAAAAAGACTCTTGCAAGCACTGTCAAGAAAATTGAAAAAACGCTTAAAGAAAAGCGTGACGACGAGCGCAGTCTGGTAAATGATTTAAAGACTATATTTACATCAAGTAATATACCTTTATCAACATCAGAAAGACTTGCTTATGAGTCAGAACTTCTTGACATGTGGGTCACAGGAAATCCGCTTGAAGACTTCAGTACTGACGGCTTCAATACAACGGCAGACTGTGATATGGCTGGCAAGAATGTAAAGCTTGCAGGAATTGTTACTACAGTTCATGCTATCCAGATAAAGTCAGGTTCAAAAATGGCTTTCTTAAAAGTCAATGACAAGTCAGGACAGGCAATAGACGTTGTAGTATTCCCTAGCACATATGATAACGTAAGAAACTTATGCGAAAAGGGATGTGCAGTACAGATTGCAGGCAAGACAGATATTAACAGCAATGGTGATGAAGACCAGATACAGATTATCGCAAATGATATGAAGCGTCTGTCTCCAAGAACCAAAACGCTGTTTGTGTCAGTTGATGATATTGACGGGCTTTGCAGACTGTGTGACTTCATTAACGAGCATCAGCTTGCTGACGGTGGAGTTGCTTGCAGAATTTATAATAAAGAACTTAAGGAGATTGAGGAGTTAACTTACAAAGTTGATCCTCAAATAACCGGTCTTTTGGAAGCGATGGGCTTTGAAACAAAGATTAAAAACATCCATAACATTGTTATGGCGGCATAAACATAAAGGCATCTCATACGAGGTGCCTTTTTCTTTTTGTAAGTAAAACCCATCTGTATCATACAGGAAAGAGAGAGATATATGGAGCCAATAACTTGTATAATATTGATAATCGTTGTCATTGCAATAGCGGCGTTAGGAGAGGAGATCTCTGCCCGCAAAAGCAATAAAGCATACTCACAGAATACAAATTTTGATGAAGCTGAGCGAGCCTGTAACTTATTTAACAGATATGTAACTGAATACAATAATTTACAGCAGCAGTTTACTAATCAGTATAATGTAAAAATTGCAGAAACTCAGACAATCAGTGATATGCAGATGATGAAAGAACTGCTTTCATATAATGAAGATTTTGATAAGTATTCAGCAGTTTTAAATCAAAGACTGGAAAACATAAGAGAAATGTTAAATAGTGAACAGATAAAACATATTGAAAGCGAACTTTTAAGTCTTGATGAATTTTATAGTAAATTACAACATCTGCTGTCAAACATTTCATATGCAAGCAGCAGCAATGATGATTTTTCCAGATGGTTTGAACAGGAAGAAAATAAAGAAGAATACACAAATACCAGTAAAACTTCAGACAATTTTTCATTCTTTGAAGGATGCAGAACAAAAGCTGAAGCAGATAAACGTTACAGAGCACTTGCAAAAGCGTTTCATCCCGACACGGGCTGCGGCGATGAAAACATGTTTAATAAAATGAAGGAGGAGTATGACAATCTGCATTTGTCATAAAACAAATATATGAAATCGGCAGTGAAATATTATGCGGCAATAGCGGCAACGGTAATAGATATAGGACTGATAGCCTTATTTATTATTTTGGAAATATTAACCTGTAGCGGAGTTTTGATAAAACCAATAGCTTTTCAAGCAGTTGACACCACAAAAATAATGTTTTTCAAAATAGTCTGGATAATACTAATAGTAATATGCACAATTTTATTCATTCTGATAACAAATATCAGACGAAAATTAAGAGATGAATATGAATATGACAAAAACGGCATCAGCAGGGAATATGGTCATTTTGAAAAACTGTCAGCAGATGAACGTAAAGAAATAGAAAAACAAAAAATGATAGATGCGGAACGTATTCTTGACAGCCAGACATTGAAGAATATTACGCATAAGGGCAGTAAGTGTCCGCAGGCAGATATGGATGCAATGATTGGTCTTGATTCAGTAAAAACCCAGATGACAGAAATTGCTGCAAGAATGACATATGAAAAGAAAGAATGGAAACGAAATGGCAATAAAGGGAAATTTAAGCCAAAAGAAGCCATGCATATGATTTTTATGGGTGAACCGGGTACAGGAAAAACAACTGTAGCAAGAATCATGACAGGCTTTTTATATAAAAATGGATACATAAGAAAAAATCAGAGTATTGAAGTTGATGGAAACTTTCTCAAAGGGCTGACTCCCGGCGAAAGCAGTAAGAAAACAAAAATGCTTATAAAGAAAAGCATGGGTGGAGTTTTGTTTATTGACGAAGCATATTCCCTGCTTGCTGGTAGTGACGGACAGGAAACCATTGCAACAATAGTAAAAGAAATGGAAGACCACAGAGATGACTTGGTTATTATTCTTGCCGGATATGATAAGGAAATGAAACAGCTTATAAACTCAAACCCCGGCATAGAGTCAAGAATTAAATATTATTTGTGGTTTGGTGATTATACAATGAGCGATTATCAGAAAATGTTCATGCAGCTTGCTCATAAAAGAAATCTTCAAGTATCAAGCGAATGTTTGAGTGCAGTCGTTAAGAGACTTAAGTATGAGAAGACACTGCCTAATTTTGGCAATGCGCGTGCAGTAAGAAACTTATTTGAGAAAACTCTGGATAAACATGCAGTGAGAGTTGTAAATGAACATGCAACAGTAGATAAACTTACTGCTGATGATGTACCGGATATTGAAAAGCGACATAATTGATACAAATGTTCCCGACATTAATGTCGGGAACATTCTTTGTTTAAGATGCATTTTTTAAAATCCATATTTATTACAAATAAAAACAGCAGAAAGGAATTATATGCCATGAAAAAGAAAACAGGATTAATTTTAGCCGCAGTAGGTGCAGGCGCAGGCTTTTTAGCAGGACGATTTGTTGAAAGAATTGTTACCGTAAAAAGTCTTGTTGACAGAATTGAGGATATAGGTGGTTCAGACGACCTCGAAGATTATCTTTATGACCGCTATGGAGAAAATAACGACGAAGACGAAGATGAATTCTATGACGAGGATGAGGATGATGACGTTGAAGGCGACAACGCAGACGATGATAGTGATGAAGATAAGAACGATGGAGATAAGACTCCGTCAGTAAAAGTTATGGAAATGTCTGATGAGGACTTCAAGAAGTTTATACGGGAACTGTAAACAACGATGGCAGAGGCCTGTAATTTATGGCCTCTATTTATATAGAAGAAATGGAGATAATTAAATGGTAAAAGCTTATATACTTGACACAAATATACTTCTTGACAGTCCTAGAGCTATATTTGGATTTGATGATAATACTGTAATCATTACAGGAACAACACTTCAGGAACTTGATTCAAAAAAGACAGCTCCTGGGGAATTAGGATTTAATGCAAGAGAAACATGCAGAATTATAGAAAAACTCAGACTCAAAGGGGATCTTACTGCAGGAGTGCCAATGGATAATGGGGGCGTATTTAAAGTAATACTTAATGCAGGACAGTGGCATATGCCAAGTGGTTACAGTGGAGACAAGCCTGATAATCAGATAATCAATACAGTTCTTGATATAAAGAAGAATCAGGGACATATGTTTAATCAGGTAGTACTTGTTACCAATGACACATCAATGAGAATTAATGCTTCAGTATGTGCAGCAGCATGTGGTTTTTCGGATTTTGTTGAGTCATACAGGAATGATCATGTTTCAAGTGCTGAGATGTATACAGGCAAAAGAGAAATTCAGGTTTCCAAAGAAGCAATTGATTATATATATAAGAATAAAATGCTTCCACCAGAGGCTATTTTCAGAGGAGACATTCCGGAACCTGTAGAAAACGAATTTTTTATACTGCAGAGTGACCAGTCATCAGCACTTGCTGTGTACAGAAATCACGAATTAAAGCTGATTGACACAAAAACATTGCATCCATGTCATGTACAGCCTAAAAATGCAAGCCAGACATTTGCACTCTGGGCGCTTATGCAGCCAGTTGAAGAAATTCCATTTGTTATTTTAAAAGGACCGGCAGGAACAGCAAAGACATTCCTTTCGCTTGCAGCAGGACTTGATCAAACATATGATTCAAAGACACACAGGTCATATGACAGTGTACTTATTTCAAGAAATAATGTTATGGCAGATGCAGACTTTGGCTATCTTCCGGGTGAGCTTGAAGATAAAATGAATCCATTACTGGCACCATTCTTTGATAACCTTGAATCACTGCTTAGAGGAAACTCAGACGAAGACAGAGAGTGTATTTCAAGACAGATAGAGGATATGATAGATTCAGACGTTATTGAAATATGTGCACTTGCTTATATGAGAGGACGTTCAATTACCAATAAATTCCTCATTGTTGATGAAACACAGAATGCAACAAGAAGCCAGATAAGAGATATTATTACGCGTGCAGGTGCAGGCTGTAAGATTGTTATCTGTGGAGATCCTGAACAGATTGATGCTCACAATCTTGATAAGTTAAATAACGGACTGGTATTTGCGTCAGAAAAAATGAAAGGTTCACCTGTCTGCGCACAGATTTCGTTTACAGAAGAAGAATCAGTAAGAAGTGAACTTGCAAAAGAAGCAATAAAGAGACTTACGCTTTAGAATATATGCCCGGCAGGAAAATATTGTCGGGCAGTTTTCATCTGTTTAAACATCAAACTCCATATTTATTACAGTCATATCAACAAAAAAAAGGAGGAATTTTTATGACATTAAGTAATGTAAGGATCGTTCAGAATGATAATCGTATAATGATTATCATAGATAATCCATCTCAGAATGATGTGGACGCTGTACAGGAGGCTTTTGGTGCAGAGTCAGCAATAAAAAGACTTGCGGGACTTAAGACACCAGTAGAAGCAGAGCCACAGATACCGGCATCACCTGTACAGGAAGTACAACCAGCACAGTCAGCACAGCAGAACATTTCACAGCAGAATGCTCAGGAAGTTCCGCAGCAGAACGTTCAGGGCACGTCTGAACAGGCAACAGCAAGAACACCTGAAATGTCAGCAAAGGAATTACTTGCAGACAGAACAGCCCAGTCAGCTCTTGGACTCAGAGAAGTTCTGTGGAGACTTGGAACCTGCCTGTACCCAAATACAGCCAGAGAGCCATTCGATGCATGGTTCGACAGAACCAGCAAAGAAGACCATGCCGCAAAATATCAGGAATTTGCGACAAAAATAATGGCTGCGTAAACAAAAGAAAACAGAATCTGATTTTTCAGGTTCTGTTTTTATTACCGTTTAATTATCAAAATCCATATATATTATGTAAACATTTTTCCACAAGATTTGTCCACATTTAAACACAAATAATAACGATTTTAATAGGAGAAAGAATAATGGAAACAAGTATTTTTGCAACAAAGTCCGAAATCAGGGAACATAAAAATCCTTCATTCGGCAATGTTCATATAATTGGACTTGATATGGGTTACTCGGGAGTTAAATGTTTCCACGAAAATGGAAACTTTGTATTTCCTAATTACTGTCAGAAGATAGAGGGTGAAATCTTTGGCGACTTATCACGAAATGACTTAATATATGAAGATTTAAAGTCAGGAGACAGATACTATGTAGGCGCTCTGGCAATCAAGTCATTATCAGAAGACAGCACTGTAGCTGAAGATAAGATTTTGGGAAGAAATCATTACGGCCATATGGATTTTCTGATAAAGTTCCGTACAGCATTAGGCCTTGCCAGATGGGATATTCCTGAAGATGAACCTTTGTTTATTCAGACAGGACTTCCGCCAGCATATATTAAGACAGATGAAATGCTGCTTCGAAATGCAATTCAGCAGAGTCATGATTTTGCACTTATATCATGCGGGAAAAGAAAAGAATTTCACATTGACATAACAGCAGAAGATGTTGATGTTATGTATCAGCCAATGGGTACATTCTATTCTGTAACAACAGACCAGTTTGGAAATCTGACAAATGACCTCAAAACGTTCAGGAATTCAGACCTGCTTGTCTTTGATTGTGGATTCAAAACACTTGATAAGTTTGTTATTCAGAATAAGAAGCTTGAGGAAAAAGATACTGATGAAAATCTTGGCATGAAGCGTATTCTTGAAGAAACAAGAAACAGCATGCAGGAGGATTTAAAGAAAAAGGGCTATTCAGTTTCAGTGTCACTTCCGGCAATGCAGCAGTGTCTCAAAAATGGCGTGGTAAGAATTAATGACCGCATTAACTTTACCGTAAAAGAATTCCCTATAGAGGAATATTTAAAGAAAGCAAATGAACTTATCTGTAAAGAAGCTTTTGACAGCATTAAAGATTATGTGTTCAGCATTAAATACCTTATTATGACAGGCGGCACAGGCAGTGCATGGTATGGTTATTTTAAGGATAAGCTTAAAGGAATCCATACATTAAAAGTGATTTCTGGAGATTATAACTCTAATCTGCCGGCTTTTTATGCAAATGCCAGAGGTTATTATATGTATCGCCTTACACAGTTCAAAGTAAAAAGATAGAAAGGTGCGGTGATAGGTATATATGAAAAAGATGTCAGTACCGTTTTATCTGTACAGGCAGCATGACATGGATCTTATTAATATATACAGGCGTGATGGTTTTAAATTTCAAAAAGAAGTTAAAAAGGCTATTGTTGAATATGCAAATGGAAGAATATATCAGCTTACAATTCCTGATAACCTTCCTATTAAAAGTGGATACATAGCAAAGTCAATTCCAATGCATTTAACATTAAATCCGAATAATGAAGAAGAACTGAAAGCTGTCAATATGCTGATGAATACAAGAAAAGGATTCAGATGCCAGCTTATTAAGGCAATATTCAGGATAAGTCTTCAGACGCTGCCCCTTAGTTCTTTTAATAAGGGCAGTAGCGACGGATTTGTTTTTAAAAGACCTGATATAGACGAAGTTATGCAGGAAAGTTTGGCAGAACAGACAAAAACGAAGAAAAATTCAGTTTCAGTTGATATTCCAGAACAGATTCCGGTTCCAAAACCGCAGTCTGTAAAGAAAGATACGATAAATACTAATTCAGATAAAGCTGAAGAGAGTAAGGCTCCTATCGTAGACGAATATAATGCACAGCCTGATGATCAGGATGAACTGGCAGCAATATTCGGACAGATGGATTCACTGACTCACTAAGTTTTACAAGAAAGGTGTATTTATTAAAATGGAAAATTTTACAACAGATGAGGAATTACTCAAGGACGAAAATTATTCAGCAAATGCAGAAGACATTGCTGACGAAGATGTATTAGAAGAAACATCTGAAGAGGAATCAGAAGAAAATAACAGCAATGGAGACATAAGAACAGCAATTCTTATGATGAATGAGCTTAAAGTACATTGCGAAAAGAAAAAGATACCAATGTTCAGTACTATTGCAGATGTTGATGAAGAAAAACATACAGCTAAATACATAACAAGAACACTTACTCCGTTTATGGCAAGGAAAAATATTATTAACGATAAAATCACAAAGTTCAACGCAGGTGTAAACGGTGAGCTTTATTTAAAAACAACTGCGCCTGGCAATTCACAAATAGCAGATTTAGCAGATGCTTTTACAGAAGAAAATTTGTAAAAATATTTTGCAAATTCTTTGGACAAAAATTAAAAACGGAATATTATATATGTGTCGGGCACAATAAAATATATTGATGCAGACTTTTGGGGTTAAGATTTTTCGTAAAAGTCAAAGACTGGTATACGCAATGGCAGCATGCAGACTCATAACCTGCAAATCTGGGTTCAAATCCCAGTGCCAGTCATAAACTTTAAAAATATTCAATTTATTTTGGACAGATTTGAAGTTTGGAATATTATAAATGTGTAAGCGCAAGTAAACGCATATAACACACAGAAAGGAAATTAAGAAAATGAACAAAGCAGAATTAGTTTCCGCAATGGCGGAGAAAACAGGATTAACAAACAAGGATGCAGCCGCAGCAGTAAACGCTTTTATTGACTCAGTGAGAGAGGCTCTTGTTAAAGGTGACAAGGTACAGCTTGTTGGCTTCGGTACATTCGAGGTATCTGAGAGAGCAGCAAGAATGGGCAGAAATCCGTCAACAGGAGAGGCTATCCAGATCGCAGCCACAAAGACAGCTAAGTGGAAACCATCTTCTTCTTGGAAAGCAGAGCTTAATTAAGTTCTAATAACGGATCAAGATAAAAGTTTCAACATTAAACGAGAAGGATTAAGACAATTAATGTCAACAACCTAATATCTTTATTCGTTGATACATATACAATGGTACGGCAGGAACTGCCGAAACCTAACGCCTGTGGACATTATGTAAGACCTGTTAATATAGTATATATGCTAACAGGCAGTAGTGGTTTGAAACAGGAAGTTCAGTTACTTGTAACTGAGTAGTTCACTTAACGGTTGATCCGCCGGTTAATACACCCATTCTGAAAAACCGGTGCTGACCTCAAACAGTTTACGAGGTTGATAACTAAGTATAAAAACGGGGGTTCCCGATCATCCCGCAGGCGTCGTGTTCGCAAAGCGAAAATCGGATTCCATATACAAAACTGCCTGATGGCGATATTCGCTGTCAGGCTTCCTAGAATGGTAGTGTAACGGTAGCACGACAGTCTCCAAAACTGTAAATCATGGTTCGATTCCATGCCGTTCTGCTGCAGATTGCAGAAAAACTGCAAAAATCTGTATGCCTCTTATATTTTATTTGTTGATAAGTTACGCGCAGGAAGATTCTTGTCTTCCTGCAATACGGCTCCATGGTCTAGCTGGTTAGTGACGCGGCCCTTTCAAGGCTGTAACGCGGGTTCAATCCCCGCTGGAGCTATTTATTTTCCTCATGGTGTTTTAGTGTCAGCAGATATTAAAAGCGGGTTCGATTCCCGCAAGGAAAATTAATCGCTGCAATTATTGCAGTGCGGCAGGTTTCATGTCGTTAAATAAGGCTGATAACAGCTATAAAGCAGGAAAAGAAAATCTGCGACTGGAATTTTATTCCAGTTTAATGGAAAACCATTTGCCAAAAACACTGGTGTAAGTACTTGAGAACAGACTTGTGGAGAGTATTAACTGGTGCGGGGCATCCAGTAAAGAGGGTGCTATATCTGTGGAAACACAGTGGAGTGGTCAAATGTTCTATGGTGTGAGTCTTTGCAGAGGCAAATGCTGTATTAATTATGATAATTCATCCAGCACGAAAGGTGGGGTGATAATCATAAAGTATATCAATAGCACGATATACAGGAGCTGCGCCGAATGGGACGTGCTCAAAAGGTACGTATGTTCAAATGCATACCACGTAGTTCCATTTACAAACAAAACATACTTTGTGTTAGACTATGATTCTAACTAAATCTGAGGATAAAGATTTTAAAAGCAAAAGTGTGTGCGACCATGAATTTACAAACAGCTTATTGTCCTGCAATATGGGCACATAGGGCATCCGCAAGATACCTTATGAAGAAATTATTAGATGCAACCGCAATCAGTTGGCAGACTGATGAATGTTTTGCAGACAGTGATGTGTTGAACGTTTCTTATATAATTCGTGGTAAGAGTTTGCCGGCTTTTACAAAACCGGTGCTGTTGTCAGCTACGACCTAAACAGTCGTGTGATTAACTCGCTCCAACGCGAGGCTGCTGAAAATGAAGATAACGCTGACAGATACAGGTCAAAATCTCAGCCTGTATACGATAAAACAATAAAAATTCTGAATAACACAAAAATGCAGAAGGGTGAATTTCATCTTTCTGCATTTTTGTTTCTTTTCTGATTTTACAAAATCCATATATATATCGCTATAATTTAGTAAAAAAATAATAATTAAAAAGGAGGATAAAATTATGGCATACACAGTAAAAGCGCAGACACTCACAGTTGGTGAGGAGGCAGTTATTAAAGGAACTCTTGGATTTAGTCGTTGGCTGACACAGCTCTTAGACGGTGAAGACTTACAGAAAAGTATCGCAGCAGAGAAGCAGAGAGGATCTCAGTACCCTAATATGAACGTTAGATGTGAGGCTGAGTTACTCAATCCTGAGATTGTTCTCAAGGATACTCAGCCAAATGGCACAGAGAAGTATTTGCATGAGCGTATTTTCTCAAAGAAAGACGGTACAATGTGTTTCCGTTTAGAGAGAAACAAGACTCTCCCTAAATTCGGCATCCGTCAGGCAGATGGCACAATCAAGGAGTTTAATCCTGAGGGCAAACACTTTGGCGAAGGAAACGTAGTAACTGCTTACTACAAAGTTTACCAGCCAAAGAGTTTCGCCAATAAGGGCGTAGGTTTGCAGGCAATCGTCTTTGAGAACGAGCCTATTTACTATCAGGGAGCTGGTCTTCCGGGTGGTGAGTGGACAAGACTTCCAAAGGAAGAGGCGGCCGCAGCACAGGCAACTCCTCAGACAGCAGCACCTGCAGCAGCACCTGCTCCAGCAGACCCATGGGCTACTCAGGCAGCACCTGCAGCAGCACCATCTAATGATGGTTTTGCTCCGGCAGCTGACAGTCCTTGGAACTAAATCCAAAGGCTTGTAAACGGAAGAAAGAGATGACGAAAGTTGTCTCTTTTCTTTTTTTTGCCCAAAATTGCCGTTAGTTTACAAAACTCATATCCATAGCAAATATAAAGAAAGGATTTTGTAAAATATGGCTAAAAAGAAAAAGAGTTCAGGACCGGGACCGATAAAAGAATTTATCACAACGATGCTTGAACCTGATGAAAATGGCAAGTTAAAAAACATGACAATGTTTGCCATTATGAATGTATTTATTGTTCCAATTATACTTTATGAAGGTATCAAGATAGGTCTTTATCCTGAGAAAGGAGCGGGGAGTATTATAGGCGGATTTACGCATAACATCATTGAAATACTTGAAATGCGTAAAAACTACGGCAATATACAGGGCGTTGGATTTCAGCCCGGAGGATTAGTTTTACTGCTCTGTATCTGGGGATTTTTCTTTGTTTACAATTTTGTGCGTATAGACAGAGATAAGAGAAAAAGCAGCAACAGTAAAGGTAATGCTCACTGGAATACACTCAGAAAATATAATCCAGTATTTGTTTATCCAAAAGGTGCAGCGGAACCGCAAATGAGTGTTCCCGATGACTGCGATGAGCCGGGAAACATGATACTTGGACGAATGTCAGCGTCACAGCCAATATGCTTTGATATGCATCAGAAAGGCGGTACAAATGTTTACTGCAACACTTTGATCGTAGGTTCTACTGGTACCGGTAAATCTTTTGGATTTGTTAAACCAAATGTTATGCAGTTTAACTGTTCATATGTAATAACTGATCCGGCCGGAGATTTAACAAGAGAATGTGGACCGGGACTTGTTCATGAAGGATATAACGTAAAAGTATTCAACGTTGCCGAAATGAAATACTCCTGCCGTTATAATCCATTCAGATATGTAAGAAGCGAGCAGGATATTATGACAATGATTAACGTATTCATGCAGAATACAGATGATTCAGAGTCAGGAAAGGGCGACCAGTTCTTCACAAAGGCAGAGCAGTGTCTCTATCTTGCAATGGCTTTCTATATATATACTGTATATAAAGATCAGCCGGAAAAACAGACATTTAATACAATGTTCGACATGTACCAGATGGCAAATGCTTCTGAAGACAGTAAGAGAGAGAATGAAGTAAATGAATTTGATAAACTCTTTATTGAACTTGCAAAAACTGATCCTTTAAACCCTGCGCTTAAATTCTATCGTATCTTCAAAAAAGGTACTGGTAAAACCTTAAAGAGCATTCTTATTTCAGCCGGTGTACGTTTATCGTTCCTTGCAATTCCTGATGTTGCAAATCTTCTTTCAGGAGATGACCTTGAACTTGAAACTCTTGGTGACAGAAAGTCTGCAATATTTATGATTATTAAAGCAGAGGATGCGACATACAACTTTATTACAGCTATGCTGTTTACACAGATGTTTGAAACCCAGTATTATGTTGCAGGCCAGCTCAATCCAAATGCACTACTTTTGACAAAAGGAACATGTACAGCACTAAAGAGTGAAAAGTTTGTCACACCAAAACAGGAACAGGACGCAAGAGAAAAACTCGAAAAAGAACGTCAGATGTACATGGCGGCAAAATATGAAGAAGATGATCCGAATGATCCAAAGTTTACTACAGAATATGATGAAGACGGATTTCTTCCTTATCCTAAGTGCAGACTTGTTTACGAAGATCCTGATACAAAAGAGAAAAGGGTATTAAAAGAATTTCTTGGCAAGAGAGAATGTGACATGTTTATGGACTGTATTAAAAACGGTACTATTAAACGAGGCAAGAAACACCTTACAAGTCATTTAAGATTTATCCTTGATGAGTTTGCAAATATAGGAAAAATCCCTGATTTTGATAAGAAAATTGCAACATTCCGTAAATATTGGATAAGTTCAGACATCATTATTCAGTCACTTGACCAGTTGCGTAAAATGTATGAAGACAATATCGGCCTTATCATAGGTAACTGTAACATTATTATCTGTCTGGGAACAACGGACAAAGAAGACTCGGAATTCTTCTCCGAACTGCTTGGACAGAAAACAGTTGATGTTGTATCACATAATTTTGATAACAAGGGTATATTTGTCGGCACAACTGGAGGTAATTATTCAGCAGACGCAGAAAATCTGATGAGGCCAGAAGATGTACGTTCAATGAAACCTGATGAATGTCTTATTATTATCAATACACAGCAGCCATTTAAGGCTAAGAAATATCCAGCAACAGCACATCCTAATTATAAACTGCTTTATGATGACCATAAGAGCCCTGACAGTGATGAATATGTGCCTCCATTTGAGTATCAGCGTATATTTAAGGTAACACCTATGAAGCAGAAAGGCATTACTGCGGAAGAACTTTTAGGAACAGCGTCAGCGCAGCAGTCACAAGAAAGGAAAACAAGACGTATAAGCATTGGACCTGCTAAAAAGTCAGTGCCTGCAGATGGATATTCAGCAGTTGCAGAAAATAAGCATTTCAATAAGCCAAATACAGAATCTAAAATCAGAAACACATCTGTCACAGAGATGATGGGAATAACTCCTGATGAAAACGGAAATGTTAAAATGAAAGATGTTGCAGAAAAGAACCCTAAAATGGCAGAAGCCCTATTAAGTATGGCCAAAAAGTCAGAAGCAAAAGTTGATGAAAATAATCAGGTCAGCTTCTTAGGGAATGGCATAAACGGAAATCCACCAATTATATCAGATGAGTATGATGACTTTTTATGATTTTTACAGACGCTTTAAAGCGTCTGTTTTTTTTGTGTAATTTTACAAAATCCATATATGTGCCAAAGTAATTGAAACAGGAGGATGTTTTAGATGAGAGATAGAATACGTGCACCAGTTTACAGACAGGTTGTTTAGTAAATTTTTACAAAATCCATATATATCGAGTAATTGAAGAAAATTGTTATCCGGTGCATCCGGATGACTGGTACATGGTACAGAAAGGAATAAAAATTATGAAAAATCAAATTACAGGAAAGATTACAGGCGCAGTAAATAAGGCGTCAATGTTTACAGGAACATGCCTTGCTACAGGATTAATGATGTTAGAAAACGCAATGGCAGATGGAGGTTTTACTGGTTATAAAAATGCACCTGATGGAACAGCTGTTGTAGATGGAGCAAAGTCATTTATCGGAACAGCAGGAACCTTTGTTGGTGCCATCTGGGTCATTGCAGCCGTCTTTACACTTGTTATGGCAATCAGAAATGAGGACAATGAGGGACGTAACAAAGCGCTTCTTAATGTTGTCTGCGGTGGTGTTCTTTGTTCATTAAGCCTTATTCTTGCGCTCTTCTTCAAGTCTAATTAAAAAACAAGATCAAGGAGGATAAAAATTTATGTTTAATCATATCTTTTTATCCGCCTTCAATTTACCTATGTTATTAGCAGGAATAACACAGCCTACTGCGGGAACTGGAATGAATGCTGCTAAAAATCAGGTTACTGCACTTAATAACACAGTGCAGGGATTTGCTGGAGCAGTAGGAGCAGTATTAATAGCTGTTGCAATCATGAAATACATTATGTCAATTGCGGATGAAAGTCCTCAGAGTAAAATGAATGCAACTTTAATGCTTGGTGGCGGTATTTTCTTTATTTCAATGAGCGGAGTACTCAGTGTGCTTAGTCTTAATGGAAATACAATACCGAGTGCAGATACTGTTGCAAAACATATTGTGGATATTTTAGCATCACTAATAACATACGCCGGAGGCGGATTATTGGCATTAGGTGTCTTTATGTATGTAATGGCAATATCACAGGAAAATCCTGATCAGCAACATAAGGCATCAACAATACTTGGAATAAGTACTTGCATGTTAGCTTTTGCATCATTTAAAAATTCAATCAAAAATTTTGTTACCAGTGGCGATGGAAACAGCGCAGTGTCGCTGGCTATTGACTGCATAACAGGTGTTGCAACAGTTGTTGGTGGTGGAATACTCGTTTTAGCAGTATTTAAATTCGTTATGGGTATTCGAGAAGAAAATTCACAGGATACACATAAGGCGGTTCTACAGTTTGGCGTGGCAATAGCTCTGCTTGGATTTTCCGGCGTGCTTAGGCTGTTTGGACTGTAAAATATAATAATTCCTCAGTCATCATACTGGGGAATTATTAATATAAGAAAGGAGTAGGAGAGATGACGTATTTAACCACAATGGTATATGCATTCATTATGGCACACATGCCAGTTCAGCTTAGTAATGCAATAGCAAACCTTGTTGATAATCTTTTTACTAACTGGGCTACAGGTATTTTAAAGTCAACATATAATACAGATTCTATTGAAACTGCAACAAGTCTGGTTAAGCTGTCAAACAGTGTATATGCGGATTTGTTCAGCATTGTTAATTCGGTTTTTAGTGCTGTTAAACCTGTAGGATTTGCATTAGTTACTACATTTTTTCTGATTCATATGTTTCATATGGCAACAAATGAACAGATAACCATAGAATCTCTTGCAAAACTGTTTATTGCACTTATTGTAACAGTTGGTATTGTTGGCAATCTTGATTCAATAATAAATGCCTTGTTACAGATAGGTGATGATATTATTGGTGGAATAAGCAATGTTTCAGATTTAAATGATCCGGGAGTCGATGAACTTGTTGACAAACTTAAAGATGATGGAATATTAGGCTTTACGATGTGGCTAAGTTCCATTATTGTATGGCTCATGCATATTGTTGCAACCGTTATTATTTATATGGGAGCTATTTCAAGGGCACTGGATGTAGGCTGGAGAATAGCACTCGCACCAATAGCAGCAGCCAATGCGTTTGAAGGCGGTGCAAATTCAAATGCAATGAGATATTTAAAATCATTATTTGGCGCAATACTTGCTGGTGCAGCAATGATAATTATTATGCAGGCAGGATTTACTTTATCAAGAGCATTTTTTGGCGATTCAGGCTCAAGTTATAGTGGATTTACAAGACTTTTACTTAGCTCTGCAGCAATGCTGGCAACAGGAATGGCTGCAACAGGTGCATCTGCAAAAGTAAAAGAAGTCGTAGGATAGGAGAGATTTTAATGGCAATATCAAGAAAAACGCAAAAAGATATAGGACAGTATGAGCCTAAATTCATTGGGCCATTCACTGGCAGACAGAGTGCTGCTGTGGGAATTGGCGGAGCGTTATGTTTTGCAACGTGTTATGTATTAAAACAGATGAATTTAGACGCGATGACAATGTTTATGATATGTGCACTGATAATCATTCCGTTCTTTATATTCGGCTGGATTAAACCATATGGCTTAAAGGTAGAAGATTTTATAAAAGAATATTATCACTATCATTATATATCTCCGCATATCAGACCATATGAAACGGTGACTGGACTTGATACTGTTGAATGGAATGATCCGGAAAAAGAAAATGAAGACGGCAAAAATAAAAAGCAGACATATGTTCATAAAAAGAATAAAGATTATCCAGAATATCTGTAAGAAAAATAAAGGGCATGTGAAGAAAAACTCTTCATATGCCTTTTTATATGCGTAATTTTTTAAAATCCATATATATAGAAGCAAAAAAAAGAAACAAGGAGGAAATTATTCGTGGCAGATAAAAATAAGAAACAGTCAAATCAGAATAATAAAAATCAGAGCAAGATAGCAAAGACCGTTCAGACCTCAATCCCTTATGTAAGAGTATATGATGACGCGAACACAAATGGCGGTATTATTGAAGTTGAAGACGGATATTTTACAAAATCATACTTCTTGTTCGATGCAAACTATTCTGATGCAGGTGATGACAGACAGGAAGAAATACTTGAAACATTTGAAAAAATCCTGTCAACATTTACCCATGATGTTACATACGAAATTACTGTAAACAATAGAACACTGGATCAGGAAGCATTTAACAGAAGAGTACTCATGGCTTATCAGTCAGATGGACATGACAATTTCAGAATTGAGCATAACAATCTTGTGCTTGAGAAAATGCAGGAAGGAAAGAATAACCTGAAAGCAGAGAAATATTTTACAGTCGGAGTTCATGCGTCTGATGTAAAAGAAGCAATGACAAAGTTTTCAGGCATTGAAAAGACTGTCAGTCTGAAATTCAAGAAGATAAATATGGAAGGCTTAAAGGCGATGTCTCTTAAAGACCGTCTGAACATTCTCCATGATATTTATAATAACGGTCGTGAGGATGAGTTTGAAAAGATATATGACTTAAATGCTATTGTCTCACAGGGCATTACAACAAAGGATATTATTGGCCCGTCATATTTTGATTTCAAACCTAATGGCAAGGTTAATTACATGATGATTGGTGATACATACGCAAGGGCAATGTTCTTAAAGAGCGTTCCGGCAACACTTTCAAGTGTATTAATTGAATCGCTTACATCAATTTCTGCAAATGTACTTGTAAGTGTATATTATGACGCACAGCCACAGGAAAAAGCAGTAGCATTTGCCTCAGGTCAGGTTACTAACATTGGTGGTGAAGTTGTTAAGCAGCAGAAGAGTCTTTCACGTTCAGGCGCTGATCCAAGTCTTATTTCATCAAAACTTGATACAGCACATAGAGATGCAAAAGAACTTCTTGCAGATCTTACAAATGACAATCAGAACCTTTTTCATGTAACGCTTGTAGCAGTTCTTTTTGCACAGAACAAAGAAGACCTTGAATTCTACACAAAGCAGATTCAGGTAAGAGCAAAGGAGCACATCTGCTCAATGGAAATCCTGTCAACACAGCAGGAACAGGGACTTGACTCAGCACTGCCTCTTGCAAAGAGACTCATTAAAACAAAGAGAGTAATGACCTCATACACAGCCAGTGCAATACAGCCATTTTCTTCACAGGAATTACAGTACAAAAACGGTTTTTATTATGGACTCAACCAGTCATCAAAGAACCTTATTATGTACAATCGTTCAGCAGGTACCAACCAGAATGGTGTTATTCTTGGACCTCCGGGAACTGGTAAATCATTTGCAGCCAAAATGGAGATGTATCAGGCATTTCTCAATACAGACTCACAGATTTTCGTTATTGATCCAGAGCGTGAGTATGTAAAGATTGCTCAGGAATTTGGCGGAACAGTATTCCCTATTGAACCGGGTGGAGATGTATATATCAATCCACTGGATCTTGATATTACAAAGTCTGACGAGGGAGATCCATTTGCACAGAAAGTTGACTTTGTAATTGCAATGATTGAGTCAATGCTTGGCGGACGTAACCAGCTGTCCGGAGTGCTTACAGGTATTATTGACTCAGTTCTTCAGGAATTATACAGCCCATATTTCAAGCACTTGAGAGAAAAACATCTTACTATTGATACAGAGCAGTGCCCGACACTTGAAGATTTTTACAATCTGCTCCGTTCAAAGAAAGAACCGGAAGCAAAGAACCTTGCAGCATCTATCAAGATGTACTGTGTTGGTACACTTAATCTGTTTGCACACAGAACAAATATCAACACAAGAGACCGTTTCATTGTATATGATACAAAGCACATTGGAATCAATCTTCAGGAACTTGGCCTCCAGATTTGTCTTAACGATATTTGGAATCGTATGATTACAAATAAGAAGAGAAACATTCGTACAATGTTCTATATTGATGAGTTTTATCTGTTACTCAGACAGCCATCAGCAGCAGCTTATCTTCAGATGATATGGAAGCGAGCACGTAAGTGGATGGGAACACCAACCGGTATTACCCAGAATATCGCCGACTTGCTTGCATCAAATGAAGGAAATACAATCCTTCAGACATCAGATTTTGCACTCATTCTGTCACAGGCACCTATCGACAGGGCAGAACTTTCAAATCTGTATAATATTAATGAGGAAATGCAGGAATATATCACTAACGCAAACCCGGGCGAAGGATTGATTAAGACAAGCCGTACAATTGTACCATTTGAGAATCATGTTCCAGTAGATTCAGCCATTTACAAGCTGCTTTCAACAAAAGCAGAAGATGCAGAAGATACAACAGAGATTATGTAGCATAAAAAATGCAAGGGAAATTAATTTTTCTCTTGCATTTTTATAGTTAGTCAAGATGGCGGCATGCCTCATTTATCTGCTCGTCTGAAGTATTGAATATTCTTTTTATATCTTCAGCTCCATGTAAAAGAAAAAGTTTGAGAAATTCTTTTTGTGGCAGCAGATATTCATTTTTACGATGTTTTATTCTTACAATAGTTCTTAGGAATATTTTCCCGAGAACGGACTTACTGATAGGATAAAACTTTATTTTATGATACATTAAGCGGCTAAAAACGCCTGTATAATGAAGCTTTGAATTATGTTTGTCCAAGTAAGCTTTCATTGCTGCCAGCTGGTCAGTTTCTGCAAAACACCATATATTAATGTCTGTAAACTGATACATTGTCATTTCCATTATATTTCCCTCCCCATAGTGAATAGTTTACTATAATTAATGTAAACGAAATAATATGGAATGTAAATAGCAAATAAAAATGTTAACAAATGATCCATAAATTTGTTATTATTATAAAAGATATGAGTTATTCAAAATTAAACTTGTCTCACTTTAAGTTAATTAAAAACAAACAAAATACATCAACTTATTTTATTTCAAAGATTCTAAAATAATGTTCCTAAAATCACAAAAATAAAACAGTCCAGCAGATTATCTGCCAGACTGTTTTTGTTACTTATATTAAAATTAATCAAGAATAGATGCTCCGAAAATTTACGAAAAACGGTCTATAAGTGAAGTACACGTTCCTTAATTTCCTGAGTTCTTCCCTGATTCCAGAACTGTGTACCGATATAACCGCATGTACGGCGGGCTACACTCATCTTGTTCTGATCACGATTTCCGCAGTGTGGACATTCCCATACAAGTTTGTGAGACTTTTCGTCCTCAACAACTTTGATTTCACCGTCATAGCCGCAGACTTCACAATAATCGCTCTTTGTGTTAAGTTCAGCATACATGATATTGTCATAAATATACTGGATAACAGCAACTACTGCTGGAATATTTGTCTGCATGTCAGGTACTTCAACATAGCTAATAGCACCACCCGGAGACAGCTTCTGGAACTGGGACTCAAACTTTAGCTTATCAAATGCATTAATCTGCTCTGTTACATGCACATGGTAGCTGTTTGTGATGTAGTTCTTGTCGGTAACACCTTTGATGATACCAAAACGCTTCTGTAAGCACTTTGCAAACTTATAAGTGGTAGACTCAAGCGGTGTGCCATATATTGAATAATCAATATTTTCAGCAGCTTTCCACTTGTTGCAAGCTTCGTTAAGCTTCTGCATTACCTTAAGCGCAAATGGTGTCGCAGACGGATCTGTATGTGACTTTCCAAGCATGTAACGGCACATCTCACAAAGACCAGCGTAACCAAGTGAAATGGTTGAATATCCGTTAAAAAGCAGCGGATCAATAACTTCACCCTTACCAAGTCTTGCAAGACCACCATGCTGCCAGAGAATTGGTGCAACATCAGATTTTGTTCCAAGAAGTCTTTCATGACGACATCTTAAAGCTCTATGACAAAGCTCAAGTCTCTCATCAAGTATCTCCCAGAATTTATCCATGTCACGGCCTGATGAACATGCTACATCAACAAGGTTTAGTGTAACAACACCCTGATTGAAACGGCCAAAATATACATGATCCTTGTGCTCATCAAAATTTTTGGCTTTTGAAATGTTGCCAACAGTCTCTGAATAGCGGTCAACTGTAAGGAAAGATCTACATCCCATGCAGCCATACACATTACCGTTCTTAAGCTCACGCATCTGTTTAGCAGAGATATAATCAGGAACCATTCTCTTTGCAGTGCACTTTGCAGCAAGCTGTGTTAACCAGAAGTATGGCGAGTCTTCATGAATATTGCACTCATCAAGAACATATAAAAGTTTAGGAAATGCTGGTGTAACATATATTCCTTTTTCATTCTTTACGCCCTTAATACGCTGATTAAAAATTTCTGCTGAAACTTTGACAAAATCAGCTTTCTCCTGTTCGCTCTTACAGTCACCAATGTTCATAAAGATAGATACGAATGGAGCCTGTCCATTTGTTGTCATAAGAGTAATAAGCTGATATTGAATCGTCTGAACTCCACGACTAATTTCCTCGTCAAGTTCAGCTTCAACAAGGCTTCTCAACTTAGAGTCGGAAACAGCTAATCCCATCTTGTTGAAATTTGCAACCATTCTGTTGTATATCTTTTTACGAGAAACATCTACAAACGGAATGAGGTGAGAAAGTGCTATTGTTTGTCCACCATATTGAGCGCTTGCTATTTGTGCAACTACTTGAGTTGCTATATTGCAAGTTGTAGAAAAACTCTTTGGTGTATCAATCATAGTACCACTGATAACCGTGCCATTCTGAAGCATGTCCTCAAGATTGACAAGGCAGCAGTTGTGCATATGCTGTGCGAAATAGTCTGCATCATGAAAATGGATAAGACCTTTCTCATGTGCATCCCAGATGTCAGCTGGAAGTAAAAATCTCTTTGTAATATCCTTGCTCACCTCACCAGCCATGTAGTCACGCTGCACACTGTTTACGGTAGGATTCTTGTTGGAGTTTTCCTGTTTGACTTCCTCATTGTTACACTCAATAAGGCTTAAAATCTGATCGTCTGTCGTGTTTGACTTGCGGACCAGCTCTCTTCTGTATCGGTATGTTATATAGTTTCTTGCCAGTGTGAACTTCTTCATGCTCATAAGCTGGTTTTCTACCATATCCTGAATATCCTCAACAGTAGGAGTGTGCTGCATATTGCTGCACGCATTCTCAATAGTCTCTGACAACTTTATGATTTCATCCTCAGAGATTTTTTCATAGTCAACAACAGAATTATTTGCCTTTCTGACTGCTGCCGCTATTTTTGTGACATCAAAATCAACTTCCATGCCACTTCTTTTAATAATCTTCATATCAATTTCCTCCTTTTTCTACTTTTCTTTTATAAAGACTACATAGATAAATATGGGTTTTATACTGCGAATACATAAAGAAAAATTACTGTTTGTGAGAAAAACCCATATTTATTTTGGACAGATTTTAAAAGTGGAATATTATACTAATGAAAGGATATTTTTTACACATGAAAGTAATGACTAATCAGGAAGCAAAAAGCCTTGCAAAACTATATCATAAGGAAGAAACATATAAACACGTAAGACGTGTCGCCAAATATGTTCAAACTGACAGAATGATACCAAATAACATGCAAAACGACTGTATTACACTTGCATATCTGCATGATTTATGCGAAGACACGGAATTTGCAGATTCAAATGCATATAAAACATTACATGAGCCATTAAAAACAGCTTTATTGCTGTTAACTCATGATAAAGAAAATATGTCTTATGATGAATATTGTAAGCGAATTAAAGATTCAGTAAACACTCCGGCAGGAAAACTCGCATGGTTTGTAAAAATTACTGACATGAAAGACCACTTAAATAAAACAGACACTCTGACGGATAAGCTTAAAGAGAAATATTTAAGCGGACTTCGCTATTTGTTGTAGGAGGTATCTGATTATGAAGAATAAATACCTCACAACACTGATTCTTACACTTGCGATAACGTCTGCATTGACAGGATGCGCAAATGGGCCACTGGCAAAGAAAGCAGTAATACAGGATAAAACCATAAAAGAGCAAATAGATGAAAAGAGATCCAGTGAGAGCCAAAACACGGAGATCCCATCAGTAAAAGAAACTGAGTCAGAAGACATTGACAAACAGTTTTCACAGGATGATATATGTACATTTATATATAGAATGCTTGTAAAGATGAAATATATCACAGATGATACTGCTGATATTGAAAATAAAACAATTACAGCAAAAGATTTTTCAGAACTGTTAATAAATAAAGGTTTTGAATATAAACCTTTTGATATAGCAGATTTAGCAGAAGGAAGTGTTTGTGTAACAGATTCCGGCGCTTCATTATGTATATATGCAGATAAAGATAAAAAGATTTATACGTTATGTGCTTATGATACTGAAGAAAATTCATCAATAAAAACATATACAAAAGAAGACATTGAAAAAATGAAATTTAAGGGAATGTTTTTGTACAAAGCAATTCCCATACAAAATCAAGGAGAATAATAAAAATAATGGCGAAAATATTGATAGTAGATGATGCTGCTTTTATGAGAATGATGTTAAAAGATATATTCATAAAAGCAGGCCATGAAATAGTAGCAGAAGCTGGCAACGGTAATGAGGCTGCTGAAAAATATATAGAATTCCATCCGGATCTTGTAACAATGGATATTACAATGCCGGATTGTGACGGACTTGAAGGTTTGTCTAAGATAATGGAAGCAAATTCAAATGCAAAAGTTGTTATGTGTTCAGCAATGGGACAGCAGGCAATGGTATTAGATGCGGTAAAACGCGGTGCAAAGGATTTTATTGTAAAACCATTTCAGGCCGAAAAAGTTATCGCATCAGTTAACAATGTACTCAATAATTAAAATATATAAAAGTCATGTAACAAGAAAGGACTAAAAAATGAAAAAGACAGAAATACTGGAACTTAGGAAACGATTCAAAAAAGACGACGTAACAATTTCAAAGGTAGCAGGCTGCTATGTAAACGCCGACAAGAATATTGTATTTACATTCAACCGTCAGATGCTGACCATGGATGATGAAGATTTTTTCAAGTATCTTGACATTGCAAAGAAATCATTAAGCGGCAGCCTTGGTAACAACTTATTCAACCTTGATTTTCCACTTGACGAAGAAAAGATTGGCGGAAAGCAGCAGTCGCTTATGGCACTGAGAGACAGCGATTTAGCAGATGAAGATATGCTTACGGCTTATTATGAGCATGTAATCGACACCTATGACCATACAGGAAACTACTTTATCGTTCTGTTCCTTGACAATTATGATGTCATGACAAAGACAGAGGATAAGAAAAACCTTGATGAGTCAGAAGAGACATTTAAGTATCTTATCTGTACAGTGTGTCCGGTTGACTTATCAAAAGCAGCACTTGGTTACAATGAAACTATGAATCAGATTAAGTCAAGAGAGCGTGACTGGGTAGTAGGTGCACCGGAGTCAGCATTTATGTTTCCTGCGTTTAATGACAGAAGTACTGACATTCATTCTGCTCTTTTTTATTCAAAGAAAAGCAGAGATATTCATACAGAGTTCATTGAGAATGGGCTTGGCTGCAAATCTGTAATATCATCAGATGAAAAGAGAGATACAATCCAGTCAGCAATAGCAAATAATATTGGTGATGGTGCAGACATTGAGTCAGCAATTCTTGGAATATACATTGATATTGAGAAGCAGGCTTCTGATAATGGAATTGAGGATATAAGCAGTTACAGGATTTCACAGGATGTACTTGAAAAGACACTGGATGATAATGGAATGCCTGATACTGTTATAAAGGCTGTTAAAGAAGCCTGTAACGAGATTTTCCCTGACGGTGAAATCTGGGGCAGTGATATTGTTGACGAGAAATACATGAAGAAGAACAAACTTCTTATTGACTATAAAGAACTTGCTGCTGAGAATGCTCGCTTAGGAAAAGAACTTGACAAGAAGTATTCGGCAGAAGATCTGAAACATAAACTCAGCTCATATACAGGAGAAAACGATATTAAGAGCTTTCTTGACTATATAGCTTAATTAGCACAGCGGTCGTCGACAGCGGCCGCTGTATCAAAAGGAGAAAACAATGGAAAATTTAGTAGCAAACACTTTTATAGCAGGTGGACCTGCTTCCGGGAAAACAACTCTGATTAAAAAACTGGTAAATGATTTATTTCAAAGATCAAATGTACAAATATTTGCTATAAATACTCATGGCGAAATCAGTCATGACAATAAAGAAAATTTATACACACACAGGGTAAATCCTTACGTAATATATACAAATGACACGCTTGTCAGTGAATGTAAAGATAGCATTCTTGTAAATAAAAGAGATTTGTTAAAAGATATTCATAAAATAGCAGCAAAGAAATCATTTACACCAAAGCAGGCAATAATGTTAAGCATGATAATCACATCACTGTATTCAGAAAAAGAAGTTGACCTTAAATATTTTAAAGAAAAGAATGCTTTTTCTGATGAAGATATTAAGGAACTTCATACTGTGGCAGAGACAATATCTAAAATGAGTATTATCTGCAGTGGAAACAAGTATTTTGAAAATTATAATGACAATAATAAATATGTTCCATACTGTTATTCCGTTGGCGAATCAGATATAGAAAGCAAGATTAAAGAACTGTGTCTCTTTGATTATATATATGAGAGAATGGCTATTAACTGCGCAAACAAAAAGGAAAGCTATCTGTTTATTGATGATGTATTGGAATTTATCAATGAAGACGAAAACACATTTAATACGATTTTAACATTTGCAAAAAGATGCAGGATGCTTAATAGCCATATTATTATGACTGACGCTTTTGACACAAAAAGAATGCAGCTGTCAAGAAACTCAACATATTTATATAGACTTGTTGGCATGTGTACAGATGTTTACTGCCTTAAAACAAATGACAATATCTGCGATACTTTGTCATGTATGAATTTCGATGGCAAGCTTCTTGAAAAAACAAAGAGGTTAAATATTGGAGAAACTATCAAATTGCATTAGGAGATTTTATATGGCAAAAATATGTCCGGAAAGCGGTGAGAGAGTAATATATTTAACATGCTTAGAATGTGATAGTCAGGCATGCAGAACAAACGCAAAGGAGAAGGATGATGATGGAAGAAATAAAAAACTTAATGGAAACAATACAGAAAGAAAATAAGAATGCAATTGTAGTATGGTCTGAAGATACTGACAATGGCTTAAGTGTATCAATTCAGATGAATGGAAAAACAGAGTCGTTTATGACAATGGCACTGCATGTGATATGTTCAATAGCAGTAACTATGGATGTAACTCCTGTAGAAATGCTTGATACATTTAAACAGTTGTGTGCTGACAATCCGGAAGCAATAAACGATGTTATGGAAACACTTAAAAGGGATCTGCCAGCAGATATGCCAAGTTAGTTAAAGGAGAATTTTATGTTAATTACAGGAACAAAAGGAGACTATTATCACAAATTAGTTCTCAACAAAATACTTAAAGAAGGAACACTGGATATTAATCCACGGCCTCATTATTCAGACGGACTGCCTGCTCATACATATTCAATAAACCATATTATGCAGCAGTATGACCTGTCAAAAGGTGAATGTCCGGTTGAAACATTAAGACCGATTGCATGGAAAAGTGCAGTAAAGGAAATTCTATGGATATATCAGATGCAGAGCAATAAAATTAATGATCTGCATGAGATGGGTATTAAATACTGGGACGACTGGGATATTGGCGATGGAACAATCGGCTGCCGCTATGGTGCTACAGTAAAACGGCATAATCTTATGAATAAACTGCTTAATGGACTCAAGCAGGATCCATTTGGACGCAGGCACATAATGAATATGTGGCAGGAAGACGATTTTTCAGATGAAACCGGCGGCACTACAAAGGGACTTAATCCATGCTGTTATGAAACTATTTGGAATGTAAGATGGGGTGAAGACGGATTATATCTTGATATGCTTATGAATCAGAGAAGTTCTGATTACGAAATAAGCTGTGCTATCAATGAACTTCAGTATATCGCATTACAGCTTATGGTTGCAAAAGTATGTGGTTTCAAGCCCGGTATGTTTACGCATGTCATCGAAAATGTGCAGATTTACGACAGACACGTTAATAATGTCAAAACCCTGCTTACAAGGGAATCTGTCAGATGCTGTCCACAGCTTATACTTAATACTGATAAGACAGACTTTTACAAGTTTACTATTGATGACTTTGTGCTGACGGATTATCCGGTTGATAAAATTAAAGAGAAAAACCCACAGATGAAGTTTGACTTAGGAATATAATTAATAATTAAGGCAGTTGTATTTTACAACTGTCTTTTTTGTGTCCAAAATCCACCTTTGTATGTATTTAAAAATTGGTCATATAAAGGAGGAAATATTATGACAAAAATGAACATTTTAAGAAATACGCTCGATGGAGCAGTGCAGGATTTTACAGGAGAAATTAGAAAGATTCAGATAAGAATGCTTAAAAAAGCTTCTGTAAAAACAGCTGTTGCTAAGCTCGTTATTCCAATGGCAGCAGCAGAAGTAGTTATGCTGTCATTAACAATGCAGCTGATTACCAAATGTAGTCTTGGAATGTCAGCAATAAATACAGTTTCTGAATTTATGTCAGAAATTACATTTATTAAGTTATCTGCTGATAATTATGACATCTTGTCACAGCTGGCACTTCTTGGTATTTTCTGTCTTGGAGTATTTAAGGCAAATATCGGTATCAGTGATTTTGTGCCAAAGCCAGCTGCTGCAAGAAGAAATGAAGTGTTGCTTGCTATAATAAGCAGCCGCTTCTTTTGGTTAGTTGCAGGCGTAAAAATTCTTGTTGACCTTATGTTAAATCTGCGAGTAGAAAGTATGCAATGGAATTATAAAAACATAGCTTTTTATGGAGTTATGGTTATAATCCTTTGCATACAGCAAAAAAAGACTATTTCCAGAGGTCTTAAAATAGTCTGGGACATTTTTAAGGAAGGTCTGACAACAATATAATCAGTCTTTCTTATAATCATTAAGAGCATCAACAAATGATGCTCTTTTTTTAACAACAAAATCCATATACATTGCAACTTATTAACATGTTTTTAAAGGAGGAATTGTTATGAGTAAAAGAAAAAACAAGGTTCAGACAATTTCTGTAATGTCTGGACTTGAAGCAACTATTATGCCAAAATTCAACACACATGCTGTTGGATATGGCAAATGGGCAAGTCGCAAAGATAAACAGAGAAAGGCTGAAAGAAAAGCAGATTTCTCTGCTCGCAGATCTTACTGCGGCTACTAAAAACAATAAAAAGGTCTCGTCAGTTGATGTATTGTCGCTTCTGGCGGGGCTTTTTCTTTTTATGTATATAAACATGTGTATAAATATGTGTATAAAGCTAACTATAAAACTACATATAAATATATTATAAAATATCAAAATTAATAATGATACTTTGGACAAAATCAGAGTTTTACATATTATATAAAAAACATAGTATAAGGAGTTATAAAACAATGGTAAAAATAATCGAAAAGCACATAAACGAAATATTTAATCTCCTATATGGAAGCAAGAAAAATAACAAAGGAGAATACTGGGCTGATGTGTATAAGGATGCACTTGGCAGCAAGGATAATGGCTTCTATGAGCTGTTTGCTTCTTATGACAAAGCGGTTCTTAAGAACAATCTGTTTGCATACGCACAGACTATTGCCGACTTAATTCTTATCGGTGAGGATTTATATATTGGTAACGAAAAGCTTGTAAAAGCTAATATTGCGGCCAATGAGACCAAGCTGTTGAATCTCTGCAAGAAAATGGTCAAAGAATGGGCTATTAATTAATAAGAAAAATCCATATTTATCCTGTAACCATTTTTAAATAAATTAATTAAAGGAGGATATTATTATGGTCAAAGAGTATTTAAAAAATCACAAAATTAACAACATTGAGGGCGTAAAAAAGTGGGCAGTTATTCACATTAGATTTCTTTCTGGAGCTGATGAGGATGAAACTTCTTTTGATATTGAGAATATTTCATCAGAGCAGGGCATTAATGACCTTGATGAGTGTTTCTCAGAGTTCTGTAAAGAGCAGGAAAATCATGCACCTGTTTCCATGATCACAGGCATCGAGGTTTATGCATCGGCAAACACCAAGGAAAAACTTGAAGCATTAACAGTAAAGGAGAATTAATATGGGAGAAAGATCGCAAATCTTTGTCCGGTACGAAGATTTCTCCGGACATAAAATACTGGCAGCAAGGTACTTTCAGTATAATTCAGATGCTTCAATGGTCAGTCGTGCAAGGGGTATTCTTGACTGGCTTAAAAGGTTTGATCCGAAATGCCGCCCAAAAGATCTTGTTCGTATTATTGACACTGACTTTGATGCGAAAGACTGCCAGATAAGTACAGACCTCATTAAAGAGTTTGATGATGATTCTACTACTTATATGTTTTGGACACTGAATTATTCCATATTCAAAGCAATGGATAATCAGGATGGTAAGTTATTTGTGGATGTGCTTCCAGACAAGACTATCAAGTATGCATTTACTGACAGCGAAGGCATGCAAATACTTACTGCTGCCCAGTACATGAAATGGGACTGCGACGAGGATTGGCAGGATGAATGGCAGGAACAGCCTTATTTAAAGAACAAGGTTGAAACTGTGTTATCAAACATTGATACCATTGACAATGGTGACGCAATTTTGATGACGGAAGATGAACTGCAGGAATTCACTGAATGCAGTTACGAACATCTTCTTCAGAATGTTCCATTCCATTAAACACAAAGAGAAATCAGTATTTTTGCTGGTTTCTCCTTTTTTTTATGCTTAAAACTCATATTTATCCTGTAACTTTTCATATCCAATTGACGCTCCACGAATCTTTAGATTCGGGGATTCTTGATTCTACGACCTCGTAACCTACTATCTCCACAAGCGTATATGTTCAGGTTCGCCCAACCTTACAATTACTATTTATTATTTTATGGGGCAATCTGAAAATCGTCAAAATTGCCAGTTATCTTGTTTAATTTGACTAATCTTTTGCCCTCGGTAAGAATATTGTCGGCTGCATTTTCATCTCTATCATGATATGTACCACACTGAGGACAAGTCCAATCTCTTACAGTTAAATCTTTTGTAATAGGATTTTTAAATCCACAACAATTACAAGTCTGTGAACTTGGATAATAAGTACCTATTTTTATATACAATCTACCATACCAGACAGACTTATAATCTAATTGCCTTGTTAATTCATACCATGAAGCGTCAGCAATACTTTTTGCAAGATGATGATTTTTAATCATATTAGAAATCTTTAAATTCTCACTAGCTATCAGTTGGTTTTCCATGATAAGCTTATGAGAAATCTTATGAAGATTATCTTTTCTGATATTTATAATCTTTTCATGCAATAAAGCAATCTTATGTTTTTGTTTATACCAGTTATTACTGAATTTCTTTTTATGAGCTAACTGTCTCTGTAATTTTGCGAGCTGTTTTTCATATTTATATAATGTCTTAGGATTTTCAAAATGTTCTTTATCAGATGTAATAAGTAGTTCTTTAATACCTAAGTCTAAGCCTAATTCCTTATCTATCTGAGGAAGTGTTTGTACCCATATTTCCACATTAAAAGAAATATAATATTTTCCACTAGGAACCTGTGATATTGTAGCGTTCTTAATAGAACCTAAAACTGGTTGTGACTGTTTCATCTTTACATAACCAATTTTAGGTAACTTTACATATTTATCTGCAATAGATACAGAACCTTTCTGATTATAAGTAGTATAAGATTTATGGTTATCGTGTTTCTTCTTGAATTTTGGATAACCTACACTTGTATCTCTAAAGAAATTCTTAAAAGCTGTATTCAAATCCCTATATTCACTTGTAAGAGCTAAGCTATCCACTTCTTTTAGAAATGGGAAATCAGACTTATATGTAGGTGGCTGCGTATCAAGACTTTTCTTATACTCATCATAATAAGCTATTTTGTCAGCTAACATATGATTCCATAAAAGCCTGCAACATCCAAAACATTTTTGGAAATACGTCTGCTGTTCTTTATTAGGATATAATCTAAACTTATAGCCCTTCATAACTCTATGAGCTTTTAACCCATCAACCTCAAAAATATATTCATTACTTACAAAAGAAACACCTTTAATATCTACCCCTGATTGCATTGCAGAAATAATATCTAAAAATGAGCATGACTCTACAACACCGTCATTGACATCTAATACATTATACAGATTGTTATTTTTAGATATTATCTCTAACATATTATTTCATCCTTTCTTCATATTCTAAAATTTTCTGTATCATATACAGAACATGGTCTGGAGTATTTCGTTTGCCTTGTTCCCAAGATTGAATAGCTCTGACACTTAAATGAAACCTTTTTGCAAACTGACTTTGGCTTAAACCAGTTTGCTTTCGTAACTCTAAAATTGATATATTTTCCATATATTTATTATAACACAATGTGTCATAATTCACAAGATTACCTTGAAAATATTTTCAAAATTTCAAAAATATCACTAATTTATTTGTCTTGATTTTCAATATGGTGACAGAATTAATTTTTCTGCATCTGGCGCAGGCAACGGAGTTCTTTATAGAGAGGCAGAAAACGAAAAGGATTTTACTGGCGGACGTAATCATTTCTGCGCACTGGAGGACCTGCCAAATTTCCTTCATCAGTTTGTTGATGCAGGGATTGAACGAAACTCGTTTACGGGTGTCAGAGTAGGAGACCATATCATCTGCGCAGATGAATATAACCGTGATCAGGATGAACATGAAATGCTCATCACAACAATTGATGAGACTGATTCAGATGGAACTATTCTCTATGGCATTGACCTTACCTATGGTGACAGTGAAGAAACCAGCATGGTAGCAGTTCATGCCAACGAATTCATAAAGAGAATAAAACCTGATAAGCAGGCATTTTTCTTTACATTTGGCACAGCAAAACAGTTTCCTTATCAGGGCGGATATTTAATAGTCAGAGCCAGAAATCAGGCTGAAGCTATTCAAAGATTCAGACGTTCCTATCCAGATATAAATGAAAACACAGTTAACTGTGCATTCATTTACAATGAATGGAAGTGGATTGATAAAAATAACTGCTGCACTGATAGCATCTGTCGCGAAATCATTGCGTAAAATTAGATACCCATTGGATTTATTCCAGTGGGTATTTTTTTTTGACATCCAGTTATTAAAATCCATATTTATTATATATATGAGCAGGAGGAAAATATAATGGTAAAACTTTTTACGCACACGGACCTTGATGGAATAGGTTGTGAAATCTTGGCAAAAATCGCATTTGGCAAAGACGTTGATGTAACAAATTCAGAGGTAAGTGACATCAACAAAAATATAAAGGAATTTCTTGATAATCCAAAAAATAATGGAATATATGACAAAATTTATATTACAGATATTTCTGTTAATAAGGAAAATGCTGAAAGGCTTTCAAACCGGCCAGAAAAAGTGCAGCTATTAGACCATCACGGAACGGCTTTATGGCTTAATCAGTATCCATGGGCACATGTCAGGGTAAAAGACAAAGAGACGGGCATTTTAACAAGCGGCACGGAACTGATGTATAAAAATCTTGAAAAAGAAGGATTATTCAAGTCACTCGACAATAAGCACAGCGAACAGCTTAAACAGTTTACAGAAGCGGTAAGAGATTATGACACTTACAGATTTGATAAAATGGGCGAAGATGGAAAGCTCAGCAGGGATTTGAATGACCTTATGTTTATAAAGGGTTCAATCCCATTCAAAAATGATGTTTACAATCAGCTTAATATAGGTGCGTTTCCATTCTTTTCAGAAGCAGACAGAGCAATGCTTGATATGTCACATAAAAAACTTGAAAACTACATAAAAGATAAGAATGAAAATATTGAAGTGTTTACTATTAATGGTTATAAAGGCGGACTTGTTTACGCGGAACAGAATTTCAGCGAACTTGGCAACAAGCTGTGTGAGATGAATCCAAAATTGGATTTTATTGCAATGGTAGAGCCTACCAAAGGATTTGTTTCAATCAGATCACGCAAAGATGATATTGATGTTGGAAAAGATATTGCAGTACCACTTGGCGGCGGCGGTCATGCAAAATCAGCAGGAGCACCACTAAAAGATGAAATGAAGCTGCTGTTCAGAAATGCTCTCGAGGATGCAGTGTCAGCAGGAGCAACCATAAGAAACGGACATTTAATGGAAGTGGACTTTTCAAAAAAGTCAAAATTCTTCAATCCTGAAACTGGTCAGCTTACAATTTCTGCAGGAATAACTGCTATTGACGGTATTTTTAAAAAGAATGAAGTTGATTTACAGAACAGGCTGAAAATAAAATCTGTTGTAATAGAGAGTGATATAAAAGAAATTCCTAATGGGCTGTTTGCTAACTGCAAAAATCTTGAAGCTGTAAAATTTAATGACAGCCTTGAAAAAATAGAAGGAGAGGCTTTTTTGGGATGTGAGCGCTTACAGGGAATTTCTCTACCGGATTCACTGAAGAATATTGATAATTATGCATTTGCTTTCTGTAAAAACTTATCAGGCATGGATATGTCAAATGAATTGTATGAAAAACTTATCAGTGAGAATAAACTTGGTGACATATTTATGGAAACAAATCTTGATATGAATGAGTTTATGAAAGAAAAGGAACAGGAAATAGAAGACAGTGAAATTGAAAATCCTGATGTTGATAATATTGAGCAGAAATAATTACCTAAAATATGGAGGGCATGGAGAAGATAGTTGACGGCTTTATGCAGACTCATGAAGGTAGAGGCATGGAACTTGATGCAAATGACAGAATAGAAGATGAACCACTTACAGACATTGAGGATAAAGAAGTGGATCCATTGGAATTAAACGACAAAATCGAAGATGAAGATACTGCAGACGATTTTGGTGATTTATAGTCAGAACGTAAAAAGAGACATTGTATTTCTATGTCTCTTTTTTGTACAGAAATATTACTGTGTATTTTTAAAATCCATATTCATTGTATAAATTACAGAAAGGAATTAATAACAATGGAAAATACAGAAAACATGACTGTACCGGTACCTGACAGACCAGAAACAGAAGAAGTTCAGTTAGAGCCGGGCGAAATTACAGCAGATGATGTTAATAATGAAATTCTTGCAACAAATGAGGATGGATATTGTCCTTGTACAATTGTTGCAATGATTGAGGCTCTTCACGATGTACATGATGGAGACGATTTTGATGAGATTACGGAAGATCAGAGAGAGATTGTTGACGATATTACAATCGAGTATTGTGATGTTGATCTTTACTCAATTGACGGAGACCTTTTAAATGTAATCCTTACATTCGAGACTCCACAGGATGAGTATCTCAAGGATTTGATGGAGATGCTTGATACTTACAGACAGATGGCAGAGGAACATGTTGACAATAAAAATGTAACAATTCCTATGTTCTCACTCAGCTTTATTCCGGAAAAGTATGATGGAAAAGTTGGAGCAACATTCTCATTCCCACTTTCATACTTCAGAACACTTGATGGAAATGATCAGGAAACACAGGCACATTTAATCTTCAATATGGAGAATGCTTCTTATCAGCAGTTTGACATTGATGAAGACACAATGGCAGAAATTGAAGCTGATGTACTCCGTGACATTGATCAGAAGAGAGCTGTTAACGAAGCTGCTGAAGAGGATGAACGTCCGATGTTCCAGTAGTTAACAATTTAATCAGCATATGGCTTATAACCGTATGCTGATTTTCTTGTAATTTTTTGTTTTTTCTTTGGACAAATATTAAATTGTGAATATTATATATACAGACAAATTTTTGTGTATCTGCTTCGGAGGGAGCGTGGAGCTGGCGGCCTATAACATCGTTTAGGTCAGGTATGCAAAGAGCGGAAGCCAAAAAGGATATATTGGGCATCCGTCTGAACAATGAACAAAAGCATCGTATCGGAGAGAGAAAATGTCTAAAATCGCCGGACATAGAAAACTCATGATTCATGCAGGCCTTTATAATTAGATAAAAACGATTTCTGCCTACAAACTGTGCAGCATATACACATACAGCGGACAGTAGCTGTTCTTTCATGGTATATGTATACCGGTAGACGAAGAGCCGGGTTCATCCTGTAATGGGAGACGTCGGAAGGCGAGCACTGATAAAGGAAATCGGAAGAGGTCCGGGGGCGCGGGACCAACCGAAAAAGTAAACGCGTTGAGACCAAATGCTATGGTCAATAAATAAGAGGGCAGGTGGAAAAAGCATCCAATGGAAAATTCTCGGGTTCGCAGCTCGCACATGTCATATGAAATGAATGTCTGACATAATTTACAGATTATGACAACTTCAGGAAGTATCGGCATTTTCCCTCTAGGATGTGTCGTTGCCGAAAGGCGTAGGAGAGTGCTTAACCCTGCAAAGGGGCGACTGATGACGTGAGCGCTTCCGTTCAAGCTACGGTGAAGTGCGGAAGAACAATATACTGTATTCACGGAGGTTAAGCCGACGAAGAATATACTCAATTCTTGTCAGCCTATCAGATTCTTTGATAAGATCTTGTGCATTTTTACCTCATAGTGGAGAAGTGCGCTCTTTTTTAAGACTATCTTGTCAGGGTATGGTAGACTGACCAACAATTCGGAGCATTGCTTACGAAAATACTTATAACAAAACATTCATTCTTAAGCATTCATCTTAAATCAAATACGATCTTTACAGCGAATTTCCGCACAACATATTTCCCCAAGTTAATCATATTTCAAAAATATTCCTTACATTTAATCCTTTTTAAAATATCATCGTTAATGTATATACCGTTAAAATAAATGTTTTCTATAATATATATCAAAAAAAATACATAGCAGCAGTATAATTGTAACTAATAATCTGCTGAGGGAGTTCAGTCAAACAGCTCAGCATTTCCCGTCGTTAAGGCTGCGAGGTTAATGCTGAAAAATAGATGTAAAACGAGTAATTGACGGCGGACTGGTTACACGACAATTAAATAAAAAGAGATAAATATAAGCAGTATAAATAGAAAGAGATTAATACATATACTGTTTACAATGATACATATAATAAGTAAGAGATAAAACTAACAGGTAAATGTTACAGAATGATAATAAATAAATTGTGTAAAGAGAATGGTGGTAAGTAATAAATATTAAGAGGTGCATGTTACTAGGTTACATATAAATGTTTACAGTAATATACGATTAAAAATGTAACAGTTAATAATTAATGAGTAAATATTACTGATGTATATGTTACAAG
>OLPO01000085.1_pt1 | contig 83661 bp, 60 predicted proteins | sample 1672831 | NCBI WGS metagenome assembly OLPO01 (sample SAMEA3136728, study PRJEB25190) | human gut metagenome | reverse complement strand
ATACGATCCATGGAGACGGAAATATTACAGATGACGTTTCCCTGATCAGACATGTGATGGAAATGAATTTTGATATAAAAAGATAACGAAAGGAAATTTAAATGATGGATATAGCAGAAATGTTTCAGAAGCTTGGTGTTGTTCCGGTAGTTGTGCTGGAAGATACAAAAGATGCAGTACCCCTTGCCAAGGCACTTGTTGAAGGTGGACTTCCATGTGCAGAGGTAACTTTCCGTACAGAGGCAGCAGAAGAATCAATCCGTCTGATGACAGAGCAGTTTCCGGAGATGCTTGTAGGAGCAGGAACTGTTCTTACCAGAGAGCAGGTGGATGCAGCTGTTGCAGCTGGTGCGAAGTTCATTGTAAGCCCTGGATTTGATCCGGAGATCGTAGATTACTGTCTGGAAAAAGAAATTCCTGTTTTCCCAGGCTGCGTCACACCGTCTGAGGTTGCGCAGGCAGTAAAAAGAGGCCTTAAGGTGGTAAAATTCTTCCCGGCAGAACCAGCAGGCGGAGTTTCCATGATCAAGGCTATGGCTGCACCTTATGTGGGAATTAAGTTCATGCCCACTGGCGGTATCAATGCAAAAAATCTGGAAGATTATCTTTCTTTCGACAAAATTATATGCTGCGGCGGAAGCTGGATGGTAAAAGGAGAGCTTGTAAAAAACGGAGAATTTGACAAGATCAGAGACCTGACAGCAGAAGCACGAAAACTGGTTGATTCCATCCGAAAATAATCGGAGGTATTACACATATTCATATTCACAAAAAACAGGATCCTGCATGAAAACAGGATCCTGTTTTTTACACACATACACTTCATACATTAAAAAAACCCCATAAACCCAAACTCTCCCCCTCTATCCCAACCCCATCGTATGAGTTAAGATAATATCAACAAAGGAAAACAAAAACAAATAAATAAGGAGGGAATGGAATGAATGAGGTCATTGTCTCCATGAACAATATCAGCAAAAGTTTCCCGGGTGTTAAGGCTCTGGATCATGTAAAATTTGAGCTGCGTTCTGGAGAAGTCATGGCGCTGCTGGGAGAAAATGGAGCCGGAAAATCGACCCTGATGAAAATCCTCAGCGGTGTATATACCAGAGACGAAGGAACGATGGAAATCTTCGGAAAATCCTATGACGACCTAACACCAAAGCAGGCCCAGGAAGCAGGAGTAGCCATTATCCATCAGGAATTGAACATGTGCAGGCACTTAACAGTAACGGAGAACATGTTCCTTGGAAGAGAAGTAAAAGGTGGTTTATCCTTAAATAATGCGAAGATGCGGAAAGAAGCCAAGAGGGTTCTGGACGATCTTCGAATCGACATCAGTCCGGATCAGATCGTAGGAGATCTGCCAGTATCCAAACAGCAGATGGTTGAAATTGCAAAAGCACTTTCCATCGATGCAAGGATCCTGATCATGGACGAGCCTACATCCTCTCTGACAGCAAAAGAAATTGATGATCTTTTCCGTATCATCCGAAAGCTGAGGGACGAAGGAAGAGGAATCGTATACATTTCACACAGACTGGAAGAACTGTCCCATATCGTGGACAGAGTTACCATCATGCGAGATGGACAATACATAACAGACGGTAATTTCAAAGACATGGACATGGACTACATTATCAAAAATATGGTAGGCCGTGAAATCAAAGAAAAATTCCCGAGAGTGGAATGCAGGAAAGGCAAGAAGATTTTTGAAGTGAAAAATCTCAATGCCGGAAAAATGGTCCGAGATATCAACTTCTCTTTATATGAAGGCGAGATCGTAGGATTTGCGGGACTGATGGGAGCCGGAAGAACGGAGACTACAAGAGCCATCTTCGGTGTTGATCCGAAAGACAGCGGAGAGTTTTATGTGGATGGTAAAAAAATCGAAGTCAACTGTCCAATGGATGCCATTCGAAACGGTGTTGTGCTTGCTCCTGAGGATCGTAAAAAAGACGGTCTCTGTACGAAACTGAGCATCCGTCAGAACCTGGCACTGCCAAATCTTGACCTTGTATGCAATAAGATGGGTGTGATAAACTCAGGAAAAGAAGATGCTCTTTGCGAAAAAGCAGTGAAGGATCTCCAGATTAAAACACCGAATGTGGAAATTGATTCCGGCAATCTTTCTGGTGGAAACCAGCAGAAAGTAGTTGTTGGAAAATGGCTCGCAAGAGATTCAAGGGTTGTTATCTTTGATGAGCCCACAAGAGGAATTGATGTTGGCGCAAAGGTAGAAATTTACAATCTGATGAATGAGCTGAAAAAACAGGGAATTGCAGTTATGTTTGTATCCTCTGAAATGCCGGAGGTCATGGGAATTGCAGACCGTATCATCGTAATGTGTGACGGACGTATCACCGGTGAGGTTTCAGCAAGGGAAGCCACCCAGGACGAGATCCTTACAATGGCAACATCCTTTGAAAACAAGAGTATTAAGGAAACTGAGGGAGGAAGTAAAAATGAATAGTAAACAGCAACGCCCTTTAAAGAAATTATTGGGAATCAGGGGAATGGGGGCAGCACTTACCGCATTCGTGGGGCTGATCATTATTTATATCGCATTTGGTATCATTAACCCGGCGGTTTTTTCAGGACAGAATATGTTGAACCTGCTGCGTTCCATGTCCAAGTACCTGTTGATCGGTATTGCACAAAGTTACGTACTGATCACTGGAAACATTGACCTGTCAATCGGATCCATGGTCGGAATGAGCGCCATGATCGCAGCTACCTTAATGACAACAGGAATGGTACCATTCCTTGCAATTGTGATCGCACTTATTGCCTGTCTGGTAGTTGGTGTGGTAAATGGATATCTGGTTGGAAAATTTAAACTCCCTCCATTTATTGCAACTCTGGGAACCATGTTCGTAGCACGAGGAATTGCCTACATGGTAAACGGAAACAGAAATACAGATGCCATTGCAACAGGTGTTGGAAAAGAAACGGCTGATGCATTCCAAAATTGTTTTTATTACGGTAAAACGCTTGGCATTTATAACACATTCTGGATCGCACTTGTTATTTTTGTTATATTTTTCTTTATCTTATCCAAGACACGTACAGGCCGTCATATTTACGCAATCGGTTCTAACGTGGACGCGGCAAAGCTTTCTGGTGTAAACGTAGTTTCCACCACAGTAAAGACTTATCTGGTAAGCTCCGTATGCTCCTGTGTAGTTGGTCTTATCCTTTGCGCACAGGCTGGTATGGGAAATATGGAAGCTGGAAACATGTACGAGATGTATGGCGTAGCAGCCGGCGTAATCGGTGGCGTTTCCCCACTTGGAGGAACTGGAATCCTTCTTGGAACCTTCGCAGGTGCAGCTGTCTGGCAGACTCTGGAAAATGGTCTGAACATGATCGGTGCACAAGTTGGTATCCAGCGAGTTGTAATCGGCGTGATCGTAGTTGCAGCCGTATTGCTGGATGTAGTTGTAAGAAACGGACAGTTTGGCAAACACAGAAAAAAATAACCGCAAGAAAACAGTATTTTTCACAGGAAAATGAAATCGACAACTGAATATGGGAGATGTAAAATAATTTCATGAAACTAAACCGCAAATGGAGAAGGCGGGTAGTTATAAAAAATAATTTTTAGGAGGATTTTTACAATGAAAAGAAAACTTTTAGCTATGGTATGTGCAGTATCTATGATCGCTTCCCTTGGAGCAGCTACTGTTTATGCATCAGATGATGTTAAGGCTACAGGCGATGAGAAAATTGCGCTGATCACAATGGACTCTATCGACCAGCACTGGATCACCCTGAACGAAGGCGCTCAGGAAGAAGCAAAAGAGCTTGGTGTAACAGTTGACTTCATGTCCCCGAATACAAAAGATGACGCTCAGCAGATCGAGTGTGTAAACAATGCAGTAGCAGGCGGTTATGATGCAATCATGGTTGCTGCAAACGGACCAGACGCTATTTCTTCCGCACTTCAGGAAGCAAAAGATCAGGGAATTAAGATCGTATATGTTGATTCCCCTGCAAATGTAGAGGCAGAAGCTACTTTCTCCACAGACAATGAGGCAGCTGGAACAACAGCAGGAGAAGAGATGAAGAAGGCGCTTGAGGATGCTGGTATTACATCTGGTAAAATCGGTATCATTAATGTAAACGCAGCTACTGATTCCTGCGTAAACCGTGAGGAAGGCTTCCGCGCAGCATTTGACGGCACAGACTTCGAGATCATGGAAACCCAGTACGGCGAAGGTGATGCTGCAAAATCCCAGAGTATCGCAGAGAACTACATTACACAGGGTGTTGTTGGTATCTTCGGATGTAATGAAGGCTCCACAACTGGTGCCGGAAATGCCATCAAAGCAGCTGGAAACGCTGACATCATCGGTGTTGGTTTTGATAAATCTGACGCGATTCTGAACCTGATCGACGACGGATATCTTCTTTGCACAATGGCTCAGAACCCAGATGTTATGGGATCTGAAGGCGTAAAAGCAGCTGTAAAAGCAATCAACGGCGAGGAACTCGGCGGAGAAGTTACAGATACAGGTGTATCTGTGATCACAAAGGATTCTGATAAATAATCTGAAATAAAAGGAATATTGTTCATGGAACGTCATGGATATGATGACGGCTGGGGCAGTAATTATAAGGAGCAAGAAACCGTCGGTTTTTCCGGCGGTTTTCTTGCTTAAAATGCTGAAATGGATTATTATTAGAAGTAAGAAAAAGTGGAGAGAGTTTCTAAAAAAATGGGGAAATTTCTTCACAGTAATCATGTAATGGGGACGGAGAACATGGAGATTTTAAAGGTAGTAATTGCAGATGATGAGGTGCGGATCTGCCAGCTGATCCAGGCACTGATCGACTGGGATTCTATGGGAATGAAGGTGGTGGGAATCGCCCACAACGGAGAGGAAGCCTGCGAAATGGTACGGCAGACACAGCCGGATATTCTGATCACAGATATCCGCATGCCAGGCTGCAGTGGCCTGGAGCTGGTAAAAAGGGTGAAGGAGCTGGATTCCGCTCTGGAAGTAATCATAATCAGCGGTTACGCCCATTTCGAGTATGCACAGCAGGCTATCAGTTACGGTGTGGGACATTATCTTCTGAAGCCGGTAAACAAGGGGGAACTGACTGCTACCCTGCAGAAATTGCAGAAAAAGATCGGGGAGCGCAAGGAGTCGGAACTGAATCATCAGGAGCTTGTAAATAAGGCGAAAAGGGATGATGACCATTTACGGGCAAATCTGATCGACCGGCTGCTGGATCAGCCGGATATGCCGGTTTCACAGGACACATTGACGAGCATTTATCATCTGAAAGCAAGACAGGGAGTGTACCAGGCGTTTTGTGTAAAAGTGGATTATGGAAGAAAGATCATTTCTGGCGGCAGAATGGATGGAACAACAGGTCTGGCTGGCGCACGAGAGATCAGCTCCACTTCCAGTGAAATCCTTATGGAAAAAGTACGTGAGGTCCTGGAACGAAATCTGAAAAAAGACAGCCGCGAATTAGTTCTTCTGATTCGTGATGACTATTGCTACGGTATTCTTAACTATCCGGAAAGTGAGAAGGAATCCATCCGCCGGAGCATGAAGAGCAGCCTTACCCAGATGGAAATCCAGAAAAATATGTTTCAGCATGTAAGCTTTTCCATGGCAGTTGGAGCTGCATACAAAGAGGCAGAGCATTTGGCTGACTCTATGCAGGAAGCCCGAAAACTGATCCAGGAAAGGCTGGTAAAAGGGGACGGACGGGTTCTTGACTGTCTGGGAAAAGCTTCAGAAATCCAGGAGAGCGAGTTGCTGAAAAAGTATCTTCGTGAGATTACTCATGCCGTAGAAATTTCCAGCATTCAGAATGCAGCAGAAGCAGTAGAGGATTTGCAGGATACGGTAAATAAGGCGAAAGAAATTCGTGGCAGCGAGATTTTTGAACTGGTGTATGCAGCAGCTGATATTTTTGCGGCAAGTATTCGGATTCCAGAGCGTACTGCTACTGTGGAGGAATTCCGTAAACAGTGTGATAAATGTGGAAAAATAGAGGAAATTTTTTCCTGTCTTGGGGATTTCCAGAAAAAATATATCCAGGAGCAGGCTGAACGCTATGAAACTGATACTATCCGCCCGGTTCGCAAGGCAAAGGAATATATCCAGAACCATTTCAGTGATCCGCTGACTTTAGAGGAAGTCAGCGAGATAGTGGGACTTAGCACTGCTTATTTCAGTGCCTTATTCAAGAAGACAGAAGGAGAAGGTTTTGCAAAATATCTGATCAACGTGAGAATGGAACAGGCCAAGCTACTCCTTCGGGAATCCAATCTTCCAGTAACAGAAATCTGCAGGAGGGTAGGATATAACGATCCGAAACATTTCACACATACCTTTGAGAAAGCGGCAGGGGTGAAACCCTCTACATATAGAAAATTGTATGGATAAATCAAAAATGAAATTTAAAGAAAAACTGAAATACATATCCAACCGGGCTCTTGTCCTGGGAACGGTAGTCTTCGGGAGTTTTATTATTCTGGCGGTAATTCAGCTGTTATTGGCATATAAAGGCGAAACACCCTGGTGGATGGCCATAATTATAACAATATTTGCAATTTTGTTTCCGATTGTATTCTGGCTGTGGATTCACCGCCCTTACATGCGCTGTGAAAAAATGACGGATCGTTTTCTGGATGGTTATATTTTTTCCGAAAAAGAAGATATGGAACTCTTGAACCTGACTCCAAGCATCCAGAAGCAGATGAAAATGGTAGACCGCATTGTGCGTTCTCCCCAGTATATGGATCTGAACAAAAGACAGGCTCAGTACCTGGCTTTGCAGAATCAGATCAATCCCCACTTTCTTTACAATACACTGGAAAGCATCCGTGGAGAAGCTATTATTGCAGGTCTGGACAGCGTTGCAGATATGACAGAAGCCCTGGCAAGATTTTTCCGTTACACCATTACCAAGGTGGAGAATCTGGTTTCTGTGGAGGAAGAACTGGATAACTGTGAGACTTATTTTGGAATTCAGAAATATCGTTTCGGGGACCGGCTGCAGCTTCATATTGATTATGATATTGCAGAGTATGAAAAGATCATGAACTGCAGAATCCCCAAACTGACGTTGCAGCCGATTCTGGAAAACAGCATTATCCATGGCGTGGAGCTGAAGGTTGGCGGTGGAAATCTTTATATCCGTTTTCAGTGTACAAAGGATCGCCTGCTCATCCGTATTTCAGACGATGGGGTGGGAATGGACGAGATGACTTTAGCAAAGCTGAACCAGAAGCTGGGCAAGTCAACCAAGGCCATTCACGACAATGAAGAAAAACAGGGCGGAATTGCTCTGGTGAATGTGAATAACAGAATCCATTTGATCTTTGGGGATGAATATGGCATGCATGTTTATTCTGTACCAGGAGAAGGAACAGATGTGGAGATCACCATCCCTATACTTACTGACGACAGACAGGTGAAAAACAGGAGCGTGTTGGTATGAGAAACGAAGTTCTCAGAATGGAGCGTGTGACGTATAAAGAGGATGAGGTTGTGAAGCTGGAGGACTTCAATCTTCAGATTTTTCAGGGAGAGATTATGGGATTTATGCCTGTTAACAGTCATGGAAAAACAGCTCTTCTGAAGCTTCTGGAACGGAATCTTCCCCTCTATGACGGTTATATTTATTATGGAGGGGAAAAGGTAAACACCTGGAAAGAGAATTACAAGGCAGCAAACAGGATCAGCATTATCCAGGAGAAAAGTTCTCTGGCAGGAAATCTGAACATTGCAGATAATATTTTTGTCCTGCGTCCGGGCTTTCGCCAGTGGGTGATCCGCACAAAGATCCTGAACCGGCAGATGGAACCTTTTTTAGAAGATATCGGAATGGACATTCCCCTTAATAAAGATGTGGAGAAGCTTTCTACTTTTGAACGGATCATTGTAGAATTGCTCCGGGCTGTGATTATGGGATATCATCTGATCGTGCTGGACGAAGTTGGAGCTCTTGTCAGTGATGATGAGTTGAAAAAGCTTCATGGAATTATCCGTCATTATGTGGAAAAAGGGTTTTCTTTTCTTTATATCTGTTCTCATCTGGAGGAGATTTCCAGTATCTGTGACAGATGTGCGCTGTTTACCAATGGAAGAATCCAGAAGATTCTGGAAAGAGAGGAGCTGTTCAATGATCCGTCCGTAACTTACATGACGGAATATAACGACATGGTCCGTTATCATACGGAAAAAAGGGAAGGGAAGCAGGCTGCACCGGTTGTTTTTCAGTGGAAGGGCTACGGAGAGGATGCTGCCTGCAATTTTTCCTTTGATGTGCATAAAGGAGAATGCCTGGCCGTACAGATTATGGATGCCAGGGGAATGGAGGAGCTGCGGAAGATTCTGACCGGAGATATTTTACCGGAAAGTGGAGAACTCCTGTTGAATGGGAAGCAGACAGAGATTCCGGGAAATTGCAGGATTGCAGTAATCCAGGAACGTACTACAAAAACCATGATTTTTCCCGAACTGGATTATATGAATAATCTCTGTATTTGTCTGACAGAGAAAGTTCCTTCAATCTGGCACAACAAACGTCTTCAGAAAAGTATTCGGAATGAATACAGTCCCATATTAGGGTCAGACGTTTTTGAAATGCCGGTGGAGGAACTGAGTGAAAAGCAGAAGTATCAGCTGGTGTATACAAGAGTACTTTTGCAGAAACCGGAGATTCTGTTTTGTATTCAGCCTTTCTGCGGCGCTGACCTTGCTCACAGGATGTTTATCTGGAGTATGTTGGAAAAGTTCCTGGATAAGGGGATTTCGGTGGTGATCTTATCTTTGAATTTATCGGATTCTCTGGCAATGGCAGATCGCCTGTTGATTCTTGGGGAGAATGGGGAAAAGAGGGAAATTGCAAGAGAAAATTTTCATAAGATTACATCGCCGGTGCCCTGGCTGCACATGTATCTGTCAGAGAGAAAATAAAATATAATACTAATAATTCGGATTGTATTTTCAAACACGCTCCAGAGCCTAAATAAGAAGCCCATGGCAACAGAAATAAAATTGCCATGGGTTTCTTTATAACTAAAATTCAATTGTTTTACTTGTACTCGCGTCCACTTTCCTGTCTGCGGATAAGAAGTATCCTTTGCTTGCAAATTGGCCAACTGCAATTAATTATAAGTTGCAAAAATTTATTATTGTGAAATATGAGATTACACTTTATTAGTCAATCTTCAGAATCAGCTCCAGCACCCGTCTTGCACAGTGCTCTAATTCCGGGCGGCCAAGCTGTCCCATTTCCATGGCCTTTTTCACACGCTCGGGGAAACCGGTTCCCATTTTTACGTCATTTCCGGCCTTGATTTCTTTGTAATGTTCAGCTCTTGTCCACCAGTCGGTTGTAACCATGCCCTTGAAGCCCCACTCGCCGCGGAGAACATCTTCCAGAAGCTCGCGATTCTCAGAAGCGCGGTGACCATTGATTGCATTGTAGGAGGACATGATGGTCCATGGCTGTGCCTCTTTTACAATGATCTCGAAACCTTTCAGATAGATCTCACGAAGTGCACGCTCGGAAACACGGGAATCGCTGTGCTTTCTGTTGGTCTCTTTGTTATTTGCTGCGAAATGCTTCACAGAAGCTGCAATGTGCTGGGACTGGATACCTTTTACCATAGCTGCGCCCATCTTTCCGGCAATCAGCGGATCCTCGGAATAGTACTCGAAGTTTCTTCCGCAAAGAGGATTTCTGTGGATATTTACTGCTGGGGTAAGCCATACAGCAAGATTGTTCTCCTTCACTTCTTCGGCACCAGCCTGTCCAACCTGCTGAACAAGAGCCGGGTTCCAGGTGCATGCAAGAAGTGTCGCGCAAGGCCATGCTGTTGTGTTCATGCTGCATTCCCCGCTGATACGAAGTCCGGCTGGACCGTCTGCTGTCATAATGGATGGAACGCCGTAATCCGGAAGATTTCCAAAACCGAAGGTATTGGAAACACCTACGTTTGGCTGTCCTCCAAGAAGATGAATCAGATCGTCATTGCTTAATTGTGCCATAAAGTCATCCAGGGAAAGTCTGCCTTCTGCAACATCAATAAACTGCTTTCTGCCAAAGTTGTCAAAAAGTGTGCCACGTGCACAGCTGCGGACTGCAGGGGTAATACCTTCCTCGGTGCCTGGTTCCATTTTCTCAAATACGCATTCGTTCATGTCATTGCATGCAGACTGTGGAAGTTCCTCAAAACTGCCGTCGGAGAGCATACGCTCTTTCAGACTGGTTGGAACAAGATGAGCGGCCAGCTGCTTTGTGATCACATTTTCAGCCAGTTCCATTGTCTGGATGCTCTCCTCAGCGTCGCGCACAGAAGTTCCAATATAGAACTTATAAGTACCTTTTTCCAGAATATATGCGGATTTCTGGATCTTTCCAAGGTCATCGTAGGAAGCCATGTCAGCCTTTGCAAAGGAAAGGCGGATCTGCTGTGTCTCGCCGGGCTGAAGAAGACGGGTTTTTGCAAAAGCGGCAAGCTGGCGGGCTGGTTTCTTCAGAAGTCCCTGTGGTGCTTCGAAATAAATCTGGACAACTTCTTTTCCAGCCAGGTTACCGGTGTTGGTCACCTGAACTTCAGCAAAAATCTGATTCTCTGTTTCCCACATAGCGGTGGTGTCCAGGCCAAAGGTGGTGTAGGAAAGTCCATATCCAAATGGATAGATTACTTTTTCCTGTGCCCCTGGAAGAGTTTCAAAATAACGGTAGCCTACATAAATATCTTCTGTATAGTTTACATAATCAAAAGACTCATGGAAGTTGGCAGTGGATGGATAATCATTTACGTCTGCGGCAAAAGTGTCAGCCAGCTTACCGGAGGGATTTCCTTTGCCGGTGAGAAGCTCTGCCATGGCAAGTCCGCCTTCCATGCCTCCCTGCCATCCAAGAAGTGCGGAGGAAATCCGGTTGTCATTTTTTACCCAGGAAAGATCCATGATTCCGCCGATGTTGAGAACTACCACAATATCATCGAAGCGCTCTTTTACCATGGAAAGCATTGCTTTCTCACGGGCAGTGAGATAGAAGTCGCCATCCGGGAAAATTTCGCCGGAAATTTTCGGCATGGTGGTTTCCGTATCCCATGGATTAAATTCGTTGTTGCATTCAATACTGGAACGGTCCCAGCCTTCGCCGGAGAAACGGCTGATCACAACAACTGCAACATCAGCAAATGCTTTTGCGCCGTCAGCAAGTTCCGGGGAAAGCTCTGGCTCTACCGTCATTCCTGGTGCAGCCCCTTTTTCATACTGATGTCGGATATCGGTGCGGTAAAAATCGGATAACGGTTCGTAGATCTGAACGGCGCTTTCCTGCATTTTCAGCCCGTCATAAAGGTTGTGTACATAAGAAACCATAACATCACCGCTTCCGCCGCCGCCTTTTACATAGTCGAAGCTGCCCTTGCCGAAAAGAGCGATGCGTGTGCCCTCAGCAAGAGGAAGTAGGTTTTTCTCATTTTTTAAAAGAACCATACCTTCTTTGGCGGCTTCTTTGGAAAGAAGGATATGTTCTTTGCTTGCGGTAACACGGCCGCTTTCCTTAAGGGGAAGGTTTGGCTGGAATTTAACTCTGGTCCATTTGTTCATTGTGGGATGTCCTCCTGTAGATAAATTTATAATTAGAAAGTTTTTTTCGTGTAGTTGCCTTGATATTGCTATTGTACTGGAAAAAGCGGTGGTGTACTAGATGGTTTATTGCTTCTTTTATAGGTCTTTCTTGATATTATAGATGAAATATTATATATTATCATAAAGAATAAATGGTATATTTTGATTTTAAACCTGTAGCATAAATGTTGTATTTTGATTTTAAACCTGCAGCATAAGTGTTGCGTATTATGGAAGTCGGGAAATTTGAGTGAAAAAAGAAGGTGAAGCATACTATGAGAGCAGAATATGAAAACGTGCTGGATGATCATTTGGGGAAAATTCATTTTACATATGTAAATACCTGGGATGAATTGTTACCGGCGCACTGGCATGAGCATTTGGAAATTATTTATGTGCTTGGCGGTGAGATTACAGCATCTATTAATGATGTGAGTTATGAGTTGAAAAAAGGGGATATTTTTCTGGTAAATTCCAATGATATCCATTATACCCATACGCATGAGGATGCCAGGTATTATCTTTTACAGATCCCGCCGGTTCATCTGGAAAGAATTTCTGCAAAGTGGGAGGGACTGAAATTTCAGGAGTTTATAAGGTCGAAATCAGCTGACGCATGTGTTCAGGGAGAACAACTGGAGAATGTGCAGGGAAAGGGACTTGTTGAGATGAGGGAGAATCGAAAGTCTACAAATCGGGCTGATGATCTGTATGATCAGTTGAGAGACGTATTTCGGAAAATTGCAGGCTTTTATGAAGAAAAAAAAGAAGGCTATCATCTTCTGGTGCTTTCTGCTGTTTACCGTTTACTTTATTTTCTTTATACAGAAGGAATCAGGAGTGAGGAAGATACAGAAAACGCTCACGGCACTTTGCGAGACTTGGAGAGGATGAAGCTGTGCATGGAATTTGTCCGGGAACATTATGGGGAAAGAATTTCCCTTGCCGATGCTTCTGGGCTTTTGTCCATTACACCAGAGCATTTCTGTCGTCTTTTTCGCAAATATACAGGACAGACCTTCCTGGCTTATGTAAATCAGATCCGCATGGAGCATTTCCACACAGATCTTCTGGAGACAGATAAAAATATAACATTTCTTCTGGATAAAAACGGGATTACCAATTACAAAGGTTTTTTGCGAAAATTTAAGGAAGCTTATGGGGAATCGCCGAAGGAAGTAAGGAGAAAACAGCTGGGAAAAAAGCCGGAATGATTTTTCCAGAGGGCTCTGAAAATAACAAGCAGGACAGCCAGAAGGTCTGTCCTGCTAGAGCGTGTTTGAAAAAGCATTCCTGCAATCTGCACGCCCCACTTTGCGGTATATTTTGCCCGAATTCGGTTGTCGTAGCCCGCTACGACGCCCTCATCCGGACAAAATCTCCCACAAATTGTGATGCACATCTTGCAGAAAGCCTTTTTCAAACACGCTCTAGTTGGAAGCTGACGCATTATAACTGCGATTTATTTTTTACCAGCATTTCATGAATGATATTCTGTGTATAAGATCCCAGATGTTTTTTGTCTTCTTTTTCCAGCTGGTCTATGTAGATTGGTTTGCCATACTCCAGGATAACGTGAGTTTTCTTAACCCTGGGAAAATGGTTTTCCCAGATATCAGCGGAGCCGCTGATCGCCATCGGGATGATCGGACAGTTTGCCTTTGCGGCAATTTTGAAGCTGCCCTCATGGAATGGAAGCATGTCCAGTTCATCTTCATTTTTGTTTCGTGTACCCTCCGGGAAAATGCAGATGGAAATGCCGGATTTCACTTTCTCAATAGCAGTGAGAATGGTTTTCAATCCCTGCTTCAGATCATTGCGGTCAAGAAACAGGCAGTGAAGGCGTTTCATCCAGGTAGAAAGAAGAGGAACCTTTTCCATTTCTTTCTTGGCTATGTAGCCGGTACGGATTGGACATCGGGGATAAGTAAGCGGCACATCGAAGAAGCTTCGATGATTTCCGATGTAGAGAACCGGCACATCAGTTGGCACATTTTCTTCTCCGATAACCGTCAGCTTCACACCTGCCACCCACAGGATGAACCGAAAAACAGCCTGTACAATCCGAAGAGAACTGATTTCTTTCGCCATAGGATTGAATTTTCCAATGATCCACTCTACCAGAAGGATGGGAATGGAAAGAATCAGGAATCCAACCACTACGATCACGCATAAAATAAAACGAATCATATGATTTTCCTTTCTGCTTCATAATCGTTGCGGCTCAGACCATGAACAGCAACACATAATCTATGTCTATTATATGAAATTTTAAAAATTCTTGCAATAAATCTTTTTTATTCCTCATACAATAAAATAAATGGAGATTGCTGTTTGCTGTGTTTAAAAACTGAGCATCAGATGAACAGCAACGCGACATCTGAGGTGGCAGAATGAAAAAAACAAAAGCAGTTCTTCTGGGAGTAATTTTGTGGTCACTGCTTTTGGTCAGTGGATGCAATTTTATCCGCATTGAGGAGGAGCCGCGGAAACCTTTGGAATATTCCATTGTGAAAAATGAAGATTTACCGGCGGAACTGGCTGCTTTGATACAAGAGAAAAAGGCGAATGAATTTCAGCTGACCTACCAAAGTGAAAAGGAGCTGTTTCTTATAAAAGGATACGGGCAGCAGATGAGTGGTGGCTACAGCATTTCCGTGGAAGAACTGGGCGTCACCTCCCAGGCAGTTTTTTTTCGGACGCAGCTGATCGGTCCATCCGATGAGAAGATGGTACTCAGTCCTCCGTCTTATCCTTATATTGTAGTGAAAACGGAGTATCGAAAGGAGTCAGTCATATTTGAGTGAAAACTAGATTGTGTTTGAAAAAGGCTTTCTGCAAGATGGGCGCAACAATTTTTCAAACATGCTTTAATACAATGTAAGTTTGCTTTCCGTGCATCGCAAAGCGGTTACCGTGAAGGTGCTGAACCGTTACATTTATTGAGATTTGACATAGTTGATTGCCAAAAAGGAGTGGAAAATCGTGGAATTAAGAAAAGAAAGTGTGCAGATGCTTCAGATAAAAAGCCGTGCAGCCAGCCAGGTAACTTTTGATACAGATTATAATGTACCAGATGCAAAGCCGGATGTGGGACGACTGATCCAGAGCAAGGGTGACATTTCCATGGATGAAGTGCGTCTCAGCGAGGGCAAGGCATTTATCAGCGGAAACTTGAATGTGGATATTCTCTATGTGGGGGAAGAAAACCAGAAGGTGAGCAGTCTGGGGGCAAAACTGCCTTTTGATGAGACTTTGAACCTGGAAGGGATTGCAAGTGGGGATAAAATGTGCCTGAAGTGGGAGATTGAGGATCTCAGCGTGCACATGATTCATTCCCGAAAACTAAACATAAAAGCAATTGTCACCTTTTATGCAGTGGTAGATGAAATGGCAGGAATTCAGCTTCCGGTAGAAATCAGTGAGGAGGGAATTTCTGTAAAAAGGAAGAAAGTCCGTTTAATGAGTCTTATGGTACATAAAAAGGACACTATGCGGATTAAGGATGAAGTGACTTTGGTGTCCAATAAACCGAACATTGAACAGCTTTTGTGGTATACCATCGATGTCCGTGGAATGGATCTGCGTCCAGAGGATAATGTGGTGAAGGCAAGAGGAGAACTGTCAGTTTTTGTCCTCTATTCGGGAGAAGATGAGGAAAATCCGCTTCAGTGGGCAGAGTATGTGCTGCCGTTTAATACGGAAGTAGAGTGTACTGGTTGTATGGGAGAGATGATTCCAGATATTGGCTTTTCCGTTATGCATCAGAGCATTGAAGTAAAACCGGATTCAGACGGGGAAGAACGGGTAATGAGTGTAGACACGGTGCTGGAACTGGACATGAAGCTTTACCGCGAAGAAGAGCATGACCTGATTCTGGATGTGTACTCGCCTTTGAAAGAATGCATTCCTCAGGGAAAAGAGATGTGTCTGGAAAGTCTCCTGGTACGGAATGACTCCAAATGCCGCGTATCTGACCGTATTGAACTGAAGGAAAGCCAGGGGAAAATCCTGCAGATCTGTCACAGCCAGGGACGTGTAAAGGTTGAGAAAACGAAAATTGTAGAAAATGGAATCCAGGCTGATGGAATTGTATTTATGAAAATTCTGTATATTACAGGAAATGATGAAATGCCATTCTATTCTGTCGATGGAATGATCCCTTTTTCCCATATAATTGAGGCAAACGGGATCAACGAGGACAGTATCTTTTTTCTGCAGGCAGATCTGGAACAGCTGTCAACGTCTATGATCGACAGCAATGAGATTGAAGTGAAGGCTGTGATCAGTCTCAATGTGCTGGTGCTTCAGTGTGAAAACCGGATGATCATAAGCAAAGTGGAGGAGCATCCCCTTGATATGGAGAAAATCCAGGCAATGCCGGGAATCACGGTGTATGTGATGAAAAATGGGGATTCTATGTGGGATATTGCGAAACGATTTTATACTACAGTGGAGGAAATCTGTGAGCTGAATGAATTGGAAGAGGACAGAGTTGTGCCTGGAATGCCGCTGCTTCTGGTAAAGAAAGTAGAAGGGTAAGGCTGCTTTCTGTTTGCTGCATATCTTGTAGAAAGCCTTTTCAAACACGCTCTGGTCACGGTGTGGACAGTAACGATATATATAGAATGAGAAATTTCCTCGCATAAATGTATTGAAAAAAATACAAAAATAGTTTACAATAAAAGTATTGATAAAATTGTATACAAAGTACAAAGAAACTGCTGACCATAGAGCCTGTCAGAGGCTTTATGTGAGCGGCAGCCACAAGCGGAGGAAATTATGCGTTTACGTGCACTTGCAAAGATAAATCTGGGACTTGACGTGGTTGGAAAACGAGATGACGGATATCACGAAGTCCGTATGATCATGCAGACCATACAGATGTATGACGTGCTTGAAATTGAGAAAAAAAAGGAGCCGGGAATTGTCCTTACCACAAACATTCCTTACGTTCCTACTGACGAGCGGAATCTTGTATATAAAGCGGCGAAAATGTTAATGGATGAGTTTGATATAAAAGAGGGGCTTACCATGAACCTGGAGAAGTTTATCCCGGTAGCAGCTGGCATGGCTGGTGGAAGCTCTGATGCGGCAGCTGCTTTTGTTGGCGTGAACCGCCTGTTTGGACTGGGACTTTCTGAGGAGGAGCTGATGAAGCGTGCTGTGAAGGTTGGAGCTGATGTTCCGTATTGTGTGATGCGCGGAACTGCTCTTGCAGAGGGAATCGGAGAGAAGCTGACCAGACTTCCCAGAGTACCTCACTGCTATGTGCTGGTGGGAAAACCAGGGATAAATGTTTCAACCAAGACTGCTTATGAGAACCTGAAACTGGACGATCCTGCTGTGGTTCATCCGGATATCGACGGTATGGTGACAGCTGCCAGAAATGGTGATCTTGATGGAATGATTTCCAGAATGGGAAATGTATTTGAACCAGGAATTATCAGCAAATATCCTGTGATCCAGGAAATCAAAGATCTGATGGAGAGTAATGGAGCACGTAAGGCCATGATGAGCGGAAGTGGTCCTACTGTATTTGGCATTTTTGATGATAAGGAAAAAATGGAGCGGGCAGCAGCTGTTCTCAGGGAGAGCAGACTTGCGAAGACTGTTTTTGCCACAGATGTTTTTTAGCGGAGGGAAATACAAATGACAAGTGATTTTACAGTGCATATGGATGAGTATCTTCCACTTAGGGAGGTTGTTTTTAATACATTGCGTCAGGCAATACTGAAGGGAGAACTGAAGCCGGGTGAAAGACTTATGGAGATTGCCCTTGCGGAGAAGCTTGGGGTGAGCAGAACTCCTATCCGGGAAGCCATGCGTAAGCTGGAATTGGAAGGGTTGGTTGTGATGGTCCCGAGACGTGGAGCCCAGGTTGCCAATATTACAGAGAAAGATCTGAATGATGTTCTGGAGGTCAGGATCACTCTGGAAAATATGGCTATTGAGAAGGCATGTGCCAATATGACAGATGCGGATATCCGGAAACTGGAGCAGGCGGCTGAGGTTTTCCAGACCAGTACTGCGGAAGGAGACCTGGTAAAGATGGCTGAGGCGGATGTGAATTTCCATGAGGTAATTTATGAAGCTGCTGATAATAAAAGACTGATGCAGGTTCTGAATAATCTTCGCGAGCAGATCTACAGATATCGTGTAGAATATCTGAAAGAGGATGAGTCCAGAAACCGTCTGGTGAAAGAGCATGAGAAAATTACCAGGGCGCTTAAGGAACGGGACGTGAAAGCGGCAGAGGAGTTGTCTTTTGAACATCTGGAGAATCAGCGGATGGGAATTATTCAGGCGATTCGGGCAGAAGAGTAAACTGAGTGGTTTTCTGGGAGCGGAGCGGGCACATCCTGCCCGCGTTCCTCCTTCTGGAAAGTTGAGAGAAAATGAATATAATTGTTTTTATGGGAGATACTGGGAGAGATAACCAGTGTCTTTTTTTTGTGTAATAGGAAATTTCGTTGGAATTCCCTATTACACAAAAAGCCCTACCGGTAGGATCGCACTGCGGCGAAATGAAAGATGTCGTCCGAAGCGACCCGCCGCAGGCGGAGAATCCTGCAAGCAGGATTTTCTTTTGTTGCCTGAAAATGGAAAAGAGGAGCAGTGTTGGATAAAAATGATAATATTGTTATGATTTCAAAGGATATTCGAGCAAATGAACGGTATATAAGAGAACTCCTGGCAGATTGTGGAGATATTCAGATCCGGAAGATGCGGCTGGGGGATGAGCGGAAGGTTGACTGTCTGATGGTCTATATTGAGGTAGCGACTTCCAATATGATGCTGGAGGACTCTGCCATTGGAAAAATGGTGGGGCATTTCTGGGAGATTTCGCCTGGGGAAATGCAGGAATTTGTGGAGTATAACAGTCTGGGAATTGCAGATGTAAAGAAGCTGACTGACATGGAGCAGGTGTTCGCAGGGCTGCTTGCCGGAAATGCGGTTTTCTTTATGGACGGATTTGACCAGGCCATGAAAATTTCCAGTGTCGGTTATCCAAGCATGGGGGTAACAGAAGTGGAGATGGAGAAGGTTCTGCGAGGTTCCAGGGAAGGCTTCTCTGATTCTGTGAAAATAAATTCTGCACTGATCCGGAAGCGGCTTCGGGATACCAGATTAAAGGTAGTGGAATTTTATATTGGGGAGAGATCACATACACTGGTCCAGATGGTATACATGGAAGATCTGGTGCAGGAGGAATTTCTGGAGCAGGTGAAAGAGCGGCTTGGAGAGTTTCGAATTGATGGAATCCTGGACAGCGGAATGCTGGAACAGCTGACTGAGGATTCCTGGTTTTCCCCTTTTCCGCAGTATCAGACTACGGAAAGACCGGATCGTGCAGCGCAGGAAATTTTAAATGGAAAAGCAGTGCTTCTTTGTGATAATTCTCCGTCAGCGCTTATTTTGCCAGGTGTTTTTCACAGCTTTATGGAAAGCAGCGAGGACTGGTATAACCGATTTGAAATGGCATCATTTCTTCGAATACTGCGCTATGTGGCACTGGCAGCTGCTACGTTGCTGCCGGGACTTTATCTTGCAGTGATTCGGTTTCACACACAGATTCTTCCTACGAATATGCTTCTGTCCTTTGCTCAGGCAAGAGAAGGCGTGCCATTTTCCAGCATTGCGGAGCTTGTTCTGCTGGAGTTATCCTTTGAACTGATTCGGGAAGCTGGTGTACGGATTCCGGGAGCATTGGGAAATGCTATGGGAATTGTGGGAGGGCTGATCGTGGGCTCTGCTGCTGTGGAAGCGAATCTTGTAAGCCCGATCGTGGTCATGGTTGTGGCGATTACGGCGCTTGGTTCTCTTGCAATTCCAAATGAAGAATTTGCCTCGGCATTTCGGATGCTTAAATATTTCTTTTTGTTTTTGGGAGGATATCTGGGAATTTTTGGAATTGTGACCGGAGTATATCTGACAGTATCACATCTGGCAGGACTTCTCAGCTTTGGAGTCCCATACCTGATACCTTTTGTTGAACAAAGTACGGATAATGGGACTGGAATCAAAATTGTGAGAGTGCCATTTAAAAAGAGATGGAGGCGCCCTTCATATGCCAGACAAAATGAGCGAGTGAGACTGCAAAAAATCCGCGATAAAAACAGGAAGGATAGGTAGCAGGAATAAATGAAATTTGCAGAAAATAATCGAATCTCCCAGCGGCAGCTCTACAGGCAGATTGTGATTGCGTTTATTGCACCATTAATATTGTGCCTTTTCGAAAACAGAAAAACTCTGGGGCTTGGTGGGCTGGCAGGGACTGCAGCAGCCCTTGCAGCTGTGCTGTTTTATGTGATTTTCCTCATCCGTCTTCGTTATGCTTTTGCCAGGCCCTGCAAAACAGCCGGTGTGGTGTGGGGACGGCTGGCAGCGTTGTTTTTTCTAATATACTGTATTCTTGGAGCAGCGTTTCTTTTGAATCTTCTGGGAGAAATTGTTGCAGTTAGTCTGGGAACAGGTATAGGAAAAAAATGGCTATGTCTGATCACATTGCTGGTTTGCAGTCTGGGTACGCACAGGGGGATTCAGAGACGAGGCAGAATGGGAGAAGTGTCAGGAGGCGTGGTACTTGCAGCGGTTATGCTTATGTTAGTCCTGGCTGTGGGACAGGGAAAATGGGAGTATTTTCAGGAAATGGTATGGAATTCCTCTTTCTCAGGAAGAAAAATTATGGAAAGTGGATACGATGTGATATGTGCATTTTCCGGATTGGGGCTGCTTCCCTTTGCATTGGACAGTGTAGGAAACAGTAAAGATACAGGGAAAACTGTAAGTTTTGCCGTTTTTACCCTGGGAATTTTGCTTATTCTGACGGAATTGCTGCTTCCTTCAGTATTTGGATGGGGGCGCCTGAAATATGAAAGCTGCCCGATTTTGCCGCTTCTGGCAGGTGCGGAGCTTCCAGGGAATGTATTGGCAAGATTTGATGTCCTCTGGATGGGATTTCTTTTATACAGCCTTTTATTTTCTATTGGAAGTTTTCTGCATTATGGTCATTTAATTGTGGAAAAAGCAGATATGGGAACTGGAAAGCTGTGGATATCCACTCTGGTTTTTGCCGGAGCTGTGTGGGATATTGAAAGATGGGGAATCCGGAATAGTTTTCCATTATATTTGAAATATATTTTTGTGCCCGGAATGCTGGTGCTTCAGATTATTTTTTTTATGACAAGCAAAAAGAAATGGAAAAAAAAGCTTGCCGCAGCGTGTGTCAGTGCATTGTTTCTGTTAGCCGGCTGTGGTGGTGTGGAACCGGAGAAACGCATGTATCCGCTTGCACTTGGAGCCGATATTACAGAGGGGAGATATCAGCTGACTTACGGAATTCCGGATCTTCCAAAATCTACAGGACAGGAAAAAGACGGGGAAGACCAGGGGAATGCTGCTCCGTCGATTCAGGGAGAAACCTTCCGTGAGATTGAAAATATATACAGCCGGACACAGGAAAAATATCTGGATATGGGACATCTGGAAATTCTGGTTTTGGGCGAGAGTTTGTTAGATGGAGGACGTTGGGAGCAGGTTCTCGAGTATCTGAAGCAGGAGCCGACTATAGGTGAAAATGTTTATGTGTTTCGCTGTGCTGCGGCATCTGAAGCAGTAGCCTGGGTAAGCCCTCAGGACGTTTCTCTGGGAGAGTATCTTCTTGGGCTGCTGGAAAATAATCCAAATGGAAGCCCGGGACAGGCAGTAACGCTTCGTGAGGTTTATCATGAGTTTTATGAACGTGGTGCTTTGTCTGAATTGCCAGAACTGGAAATTTATGGAAAGGAACTGGAAGTGAAATTTTAGCCGAATCTGCACGCTCCAGGGCAGCTGCGAAAAGCAATAAGCAGAGGGTATGAATGTGATTATTCCGGGCTGGGACAGGGAATACTTTTGATAGAAAGATATGGGAGGCACATTTATGTTCTGTTTAAGAAAAAATAAATATCATATAGCGGCAGCACTTCTGACAGCTGTATTACTTTGCCCGGGTAGTGAAAATTTTAATAAAAATTCCAATCTTCTTGCGTGGTGGGGAACCATTTATCCCCAGTTCTGTTTTATGGAAGCACCGAGGACGGAGAACGGTCAGAAAGCAGAGCCAAGATTTCATTTCTGGATTGTGGAGACGTTACTGTTCACAAAAAACACTTCGCAGAATGTTACCAGTGAACCGTAACGTGGAGATACTTAACGCTTTGATGTAGTACAGGCACTTGCACCGCCGCTCCTTTGGTGTTAAAATGAAATACAGATTGCGAATATCGCTTTGACTATGAATTTGGAGATAGATAAATGAAAATAGACAGAGATGCGCCTGTTGGTGTGTTTGATTCCGGTATTGGCGGACTTACTGTGGCAAGGGAGATCATGCGGAATCTTCCAGCAGAGAAAATCGTGTATTTCGGCGATACTGCCAGAGTTCCATATGGCAGCAAATCCAGAGAGACTATTATAGGATATTCCCGTCAGATAATCCGTTTTCTGAAAGAGCAGAAGGTGAAGGCGATTGTGGTGGCCTGTAATACAGCCAGTGCGTTTGCCCTGGAGGCAGTTCAGGAAGAATTTGACATTCCCATTCTTGGAGTGATTGAAGCCGGTGCCAAGGTAGCTGCGCAGGTTACCAGAAATAAACGGGTGGGAATCATCGGTACAGAAGGTACTGTTGGAAGTGGAATCCACGCGGAGGTTCTGAAAAAGATCGATCCGGAGATTACAGTGATCGGAAAGCCATGTCCCTTATTTGTACCGTTGGTAGAGGAAGGCTGGACTCATGATCCGGTGACAGTGGAAGTTGCAAGCAGATATCTGAGGGAACTACAGGAAAAAGATATTGATACACTGATCCTTGGCTGTACCCATTATCCACTGCTCCGTTCTACCATCGGACAGATCATGGGAGAGGGTGTTACTTTGGTGAACCCGGCGTACGAGACGGCACTGGAGCTTGGCAGACTTCTGAAAGAGCAGGATATGCAGAGCACCGGACAGGGACAGTCTGATTTCCCATATCGTTTCTATGTGAGCGATCTGGCAGAGAAATTCAAGGGCTTTGCCAATTCGATTCTGCCATTTGATGTGGAGAAAACGCAGAAGATTGATATTGAGAAATATTGAAAAAGAGAAAGAAATGGAAAAACAATGGAAAAAGAAGTTTTAATTCACGTAAAAGGTTTACATATGATGGACACACCAGAAGGTGATGAGCCAATCGAGATTGTGGTTCCGGGAGAGTATTATTTCCGCAACGGTAGTCATTATCTTCGCTATGAAGAAATGCTGGACGAGCAGGGAGATCCTACTGTAAATTATATCAAGATATCCTCCAGGGGAATGGAAGTCCGAAAAAAAGGACAGGTAAATACACATATGGTTTTCGAGCAGGGAAAGCGTAATATGGCATTTTATACCACCCCGTTCGGAACTCTTGAAATGGGAATTTCAGCGACGAATCTGGAATTGGAAGAAAGTGACGGTCAAATTGCCATGAAAGTGAATTATTCTCTGGATTTGAATCAGGAGCATGTGGCAGACTGCTGTCTGGATATTCAGGCGCAGGGGAAGAATACAGCTGGGTTTACTTTGTAAAGTTATAATTGTTTTCGCAGCTATTGCGGAAATCAATGAATCAGATGCAGTGAGAAATTATGTCGGGAGCGGGCAGATTTCTGACTGCATTTTTGTTTGCGAAAATCAGACCCTGCGAAAGAGCTGTTTTCTGGTGCATAAACGTAATCTGTAAGGTTTTGAACGTGAGATGCTGTGGATTCCCGAGGAATTTCATTTTATACTATAAACAGGTAAATGCCAGAGGCTGAAAAGGGGAAAATATCAGACTTTTGGTGATGCTTTGTGAAGATACATCCATATCGATCAGGAGGACAATAACCATGGAACATACATTTTGGATCTGGTATCCGGGAGATTTTGAATTATATCATGCAATGAAGCAGAATTTCAGCCGTGTGGAGCGTGGCTTTGGGTGGCCTGCATTCTGGAAAAGCGAGGGCTTCCGCAACCGCGTGGCTTTTCGCCGTACCTATGAGCTAAAGCAGGAGACAAGCTTTACTGTTTTTTCCAATGCCATTGGCCATGTGCTAGTAACCTGGGAAAACGGAGAAAAGAAATATCCATTTGGAAAAAAGATCACAGTAGGTCCGGGAAAAGTAAAGGTTTCCATTCATGCAGGATGTGTAGAGGCCTTTCCATGTGCTTATGTGCAGGGTAAGGTGATCCATTCTGACAAGACCTGGATGGCAGAGGATTATTCCCAACCGCTGGTACCGGTTGGCGTGTGCAAGTATTTTACAAAGCCAGAGCAGAAGCCAACTGTTTGGGAATATACGGAAAAAGAGTGTAAACCAGTGAAAATCAGCGAGATAAATGGCGGTGTGCTGGCAGAGTTTGAAACGGAACTGACAGCGGCGGTTTATGTAAAGGATAAAAGAAAAGCTGCACTGGAAAAAGAAAAACAGAAAGTTGTCAAAAACATAGAAAACTGTTATGAAGGAAATGCAGAAGAAATTAGTGATGCCGGGAATTGTAGAAGAGAAAGCGGTTTCGGGGACAACTGCGATGTATTAGAGTTTTTTTGCGGTGAGTCTGAGGATGAAGCTCTTGACCTTGAGCACTGCTACTACAGCTGGCTGCCGGATCCTGTAACAAACAGATGTCCTTGCTGCGCAGTCCGTTTTGCATTTATTCCGAACTGCAAAGCCGAAGATGTAGAGATTACAGCCTTCTACCAGTATGTAGATTTCCCGAAACGTGCTTCTTTTAAATGCAGTGACCAGAAGCTGAATAAAATCTGGGACGTGGCAGAGCATACCTTCCGTCTTTGCAGCGGTATCTTTTTCCTGGATGGTGTGAAACGTGACAAATGGATCTGGTCCGGGGATGCTTACCAGAGTTTCTTCGTAAATCAGTATTTGCTGGCAGACCCTGATATTGACCAGAGAACTCTTCTGGCACTTCGTGGAAATGATCCTATGACAAGACATATCAATACCATCATGGACTATTCCCTGTTCTGGATCCTGGGCGTGTTTTATCATTATGAGGCATATGGTGACCTGAAATTTGTCCGCCAGGTTTACCCGAAAATGTGCTCCCTTATGGAGTTCTGTGAGGGACAGCTGGATGAAAACGGATTTCTTGTAGGTCGTGAAAATGACTGGATCTATATTGACTGGGCTGACATGGATAAGACCGGTGCCCTTTGTGCAGAGCAGATGCTGTTTGCAGCATGCTGGCAGACCATGGCGAAAGTGAGTGCGGCTCTTGGAGAAGAAAATCCGGAATATATGGAGAAATATGAGAGACTGATCGGGCAGATCCGTAAATTCTACTGGGACCAGGAAAAAGGCGCATTTATTGATTCCTTTGAATCTGGTAAGAGAAATGTGACTCGTCATGCCAATATTTTCGCAATCCTTTTTCACATTGCAACACAAGAAGAGCAGGAGAAAATTCTGGCAAATGTAATTAAGAATGATGAAATTCCGGCAATTACAACTCCGTATTTCAACTTCTTCGAACTGGATATGCTTTGCCAGACAGGGGAACTGGAACTGGTATTTAATAAGATCCGTGATTACTGGGGCGGAATGCTGGATCGCGGCGCAGTAACATTTTGGGAAGAGTTTGACCCGGAGGCACCAGTAGAAACCCAGTACGACATGTACGGCGACCGCTTCGGAAAGAGCCTCTGCCATGCCTGGGCAGCAAGCCCGATCTATTTCCTGGCGAAGTATTTCATGGGGCTGAAATTTACCGGAGTCGGCGGAAAAGAATTTGTGGTAGAGCCGCATACTGAGTTTTTCGACAGCTTTGATTGTACATTGCCTGTTGCAGAAGGAAAGGTTCATATTGTGTGGGATGGAAAAGAACTGAAGGTGGAGAAGACAACACGCTCTAAAACGAGTTCATAAAAATTTGAAAGCAGATAAGCATTCCCACGCTTCAAGTGCGCGGAGGATGAAGAAGGAAATCCTGTTGCACTTGAAGTGACAGCTTCTGGAGAAAATCAAGAAACAGCAACATTTACAGTTCCAGAAGATGCAAAATCAGGCGACACCATCCACATCATCATGGAAGGTGTAGACGGCGGCGGAACCAATCCTGTGGCTTATCAGAGAGTGCTCGTGACAGTTAAATAAATCATAATAGTATGTGGGAAAAATTTATACTGGCTGGTTAAACGGCAGCATTACGCTGGCAGTAAAATATCCTTTTTCACATTCAAAATTCAACAATCCGTTCTGACTTTCCACAGCAGAGCGGATTATTTTTATACCTAATCCGTGGTTGGAGGCATCTGCTTTGCTAGTGGCAAGACTGGGATTTTCTGAGAGAATATTACTGTTTACTTTGTTGCTTATTTTGCAGAGCAGATAGTTTTGTACACATTTGATGACAATCTGGATGTCTGGAGTATCCTCATGTTTGCTGGCTTCTATTGCGTTGTCAAGAAGATTCAGGAGAATGGTGCACAGGACTTCTTCATTGATAGAAAGCTGGCCTGGAATAATAATTTCTGTATAAGTTTTGATGTGAAACTTTTGAGCTTCCTGAATTTTTCGGTTGAGGAGGTAGTCGATTAAAGTATTTCCTGTCTGAATGTCCGTAAGTTTGCTCATTTTTTCCCCAATTGCCTGGGAAATATAGGTGTCCAGTTGATCGTATTTTTTATCTGCAAGGAGAGTCTGGATATAAAAATAGTTATTTTTCAGCTCATGGCGCTCTTTTTTTACCTGTTCCTGAACTTCCAGGGAATAGCGGTAACGGGCAAGCTGAGTGCGTGTCTGGGTAAGAGCATTGTCCAGTTTGCGCTGATCTTCGTAGGAATGGATGATAGTAGCAAAAAAATAATAAATTATAGGCAGATTAGTGAGCAAAATGCCGGAAAGAATGGCAATCTGGTTTACGGAGTAAATTTGTGTACTTGAGGATATTCCGAAAAAAATCAAAAAACCAATAGGAAAATAAAGGATAAGAACGCCCTTAAAATAAGACATGGAAAAAGGTGTAGATAATTTTATCTTCCGGAAAAGTTTTGATAAAAGGAAAAGCAATATGTATAAAACCAGGGTTGTAAGCATATCAAGTGTGCGGTAAACCTGCGGTTGCATAGAAAATTCCTGACTGTAAAGAGGAGAACATACCATTTTATAAAGCTGGGTGAAGGTCATAAAATATAAGACATATACCAGTTTAGTGAAAAGTGTACCCGCCAGGGCAATATGAGCGCAAAGCACAGAAACAGGGATCGTGCATACGAAATAAAACCAGTAAGGAGTTTGGGCAGCTCCTGTAAGCTTCAGACAAATGGAAGAAAGTTCCAGACGGAGAATTAGATACACTATTATTGTGAATAACAGGTATAAGGATGAACCTACAACAATGGAGCGCCCCACAGTATGATTCTTTTTAAGACCACAGAGAATCAGCAGGGTATAGGAAAGAAATGAAAAAATAATGACGGAGTCAAGTGTCTGGTAAAGATGATAAATAAAATTAAACATAAAACCTCCTGAATCCCTCCTTTACCTCGTCTACTTTACCTCGGCTTATAGGTAGCTCCTGACCGCTTGTAAGCTGGAGGGAAGATTTTCCTATATAAAAAATATGTCTGCAATTTACAAGATAGCTACGGTGGATTTTAATAAATCCATGAGGAACAAGATATTCTTCCATATCAGAAATTTTGCATTGAACAATGCTGTTGCCCACGGTTGTCATAATGAGACAGTTTTTACGCTGAGCCTCAACAAAAAAAATATTGCGGATATCAAAGGAAAAAATATCTCCGGAACCTGGTTCTGTAATAAAAATCAAGTGTTTTGTCTGTTCTTCCAACTTTTGTGATATGGCATCCACGAGAGCGGGGAGAAGTTGCTGATATTCGCTTTTTCGGATAAAACGGAAAGGCTGTACCTCGAATGTCTGGAAGACCAGCTCTTCTTTGTTGGATATAAAAATAACAAGGGAGTCAGGTGCCTGTGCCCGTATGTGGCGGCAGACCTGGATTCCGTCAATTTCTGGCATTTCGATATCAAGAAAAATAACATCATAATGATAATTCTCATTAAAAGTTCGCAGGAAATTTTTCCCAGAGGAAAAACTGTCGAATTCTATGGCAACATGACGGTTATTGAAGGAATCAATTAGAGTATTTTTTAGATATGAAAGAATTTCAGCTTCATCTTCTACAATAGCGGCCTGGAACATGTCTCTCCTCCTTAAGTCTTTTTTATTATACCAGAGTATAGCACATTTTTTTCTGCAATTGGTACCGTATTTCTGCAACTGGTACCAAAATCATGAAAATAGAATTTTTTGTGATAAGATTCAGCTATCTCAAAGGAGGAGGAAAAACAAAATGATCAAGTTAAACATGAGTGACGTGATCAGCGTACTCAACATGTGCAAACCTTACCTCATTGCGATTGCCGTAATTCTGGTAGTTGGTATTGTGGCTGCGGTTATGTGCAAAAAAATGAAAAATCCAAAAAGAAAACTTGTCAGGGGAAATGCGATTCTGGCAATGGTTCTTGGCGTTGTGATTGTGGCAAACCTGATTTGTACAGGCCCAATGTCTACTCTGCTTACGTTAAGTACACAGGCAGCAGAAACTGTTTCTGACGAGACAACAGAGCAGTCCAATGAAGACTGTCGTACTATTGCAGCGGAGGGAACTGTTCTTCTGGAAAATGATGGTGTTCTGCCATTAAAGGATACAAAAAACATCAATGTCTTTGGCTGGGCAAGTGTGAATCCTATTTATGGCGGTTCCGGGGCTGGTGCTTTAAATGATCTTTATGATCGCGTTACTATGTTGGAAGGTCTTGAAGATGCCGGATTCAAGTTAAACAGTGAATTAACAGATATGTACACCAATTATGGAAAAGAACGTGCAGACTATGGTTCAGACTGGTCTTTACCGGAGGTCCCGGCAGAAAATTATTCAGATGAACTGATTGAAAACGCAAAGGAATTTTCTGATACTGCGATTGTAACAATTGCCAGATGGGGCGGAGAGGGAAGCGATCTTCCTACTGATATGTCCAGTGTTTCCTATACAAATAATTCTGACTCTTACAATGATTTTGAAGCAGGTCAGCATTATCTGGAACTGAGCCAGACTGAGAAAAATATGATCAATCTGGTATGCGAAAACTTTGAGCATGTAATCCTGGTTTATGATGGTCTATCTACTTTTGAACTTGGATTTGTGGAAGATTATCCGCAGATTGAAGGCGTTCTCTGGTGTGCAGGTCCTGGACAGACTGGATTTGACAGCCTTGGAAAAATCATAAGCGGAGAAGTAAATCCATCTGGAAAAACTTCCGATACTTTCTTATATGATTTAACAGAGACACCTACATGGAATAACTTTGGAGACTTCAAATATGACAATATGGATGATTTTAAAATTGACGAAAGTGATCCATATGTCGGCGGAAGCGTTCCTACATTTGTAAACTATGTAGAAGGAATTTATGTAGGGTATCGTTTCTATGAGACTGCTGCGCAGGAAGGATTCCTGGATTATGACAAGGTTGTAAAATATCCATTTGGATATGGTCTCAGCTACACTGATTTTACCCAGGAACTGGAATCTTCCAGCATGGAAAATGGAGAAATTACTCTTGATATGAAGGTAACAAATACTGGAGACATAGCTGGAAAAGATGTTGTGGAAGTTTATTATAACCCGCCATATACCAATGGAGGAATTGAGAAATCAACGGCAAATCTTATTGGATATGAGAAAACAAATGAACTGAAACCAGGTGAATCACAGACGGTAACAATTTCTTTTACAGCTGAGGACATGGCTTCTTATGATTACCTGGAAAATGGATGCTACGTGCTGGAAGCAGGAGATTATGAGATCAGTATCAACAGCGATTCTCATAATGTGATCGATTCTGTTACCTATACAGTAGATGAAGATATTGTTTATGACGAGGCAAATCCACGTTCTACAGATCTGACTGCTGCTGTGAATCAGTTCGGTTATGCAGACGGACATCTTACTTATTTATCACGTAAAGATGGCTTCAAGAATTATGATGAAACAACAGCTGCACCTGCGAGCATGTCTATGCCGGAGGATTTAAAAGAAGGATTTACTGTAACCTCAAACTATGAAATGCCGGAAATTCCGGATGCTGAAATGCCTGTGACTGGCGCTGATAATGGAATGAAACTGGCGGAACTCCGCGGCGCAGATTATGATGATGAGCGTTGGGAAACACTTCTGGATCAGCTTACAATTGATGAGATGCAGAATATGATTGCCCATGCCGGATTCCAGACTGCAGAAGCAAAAAGCGTTGAAAAAGTTGCTACTGTTGACTGTGATGGACCGTCCGCTGTAAGCAATAACTTTACAGGCGCAGGTTCTGTAGGATTTCCTTCAAATGTTATGATAGCCTGCACATGGAATAAGGATTTAGCTCATACATATGGATATGATATGGGAAAAATGGCTACAGAACTTGGCTGCTCTGGATGGTATGCACCATCTATGAACCTTCATAGAAGTGCATTTGGTGGGCGTACATATGAGTACCCGTCAGAGGACCCAATCTTTGCAGGAACTATGTCTGCACAGGCTGTAAATGGTGCTGCTGAGAATGGTGTTTATGCATATATGAAACATTTTGCAATGAACGAGCAGGAGACAAACCGTTGGATTATGATCTGTACTTGGTCAAATGAACAGGCAATGCGTGAACTGTATTTGAAACCATTCGAAATCTGTGTAAAAAACAGCAATGTTACAGCTGCAATGTCATCCTTTAACTACATTGGAAATGTGTGGGCTGGCGGAAATTACGAACTGCAGACAACGCTTCTCCGTGATGAATGGGGATTCAAAGGCTTTGTAGAAACCGACTATTTTGCTGGTGCATTTAACATGAATGCAGATCAGGTAATCGCAACTGGCGGTTCCTGCTGTTTGTCTACATTTGATGTAGGAACAAACTTTGTTACAGATACATCTGACCCATCCACAGTTCAGTATATGAGAACTGCCTGCAAGAAAATTATGTATACTGTTGTGAACAGTAATGCATATGCTGATGAAACATCTTTAACACTGGCATTGTGGATGAAAATCATGGTTGGTGTGGACGTGGCAGTAGCTGTTATCCTGATTCTTCTGGAAGTAGTTCTGGTGAAGAAATATAAGAAGAGAAAAAGTGTGTTAATTGTTGTTGAGTAATAGATCGTGATGAATTCATGAAGATTAAACTGCCGCATCAAACCGTTGGGAATGATGCGGCAGTTGCTTTGTAGAAAAGGCAAATTTTATATATTATAAGTCAGGCTGTGGTCATTAGCGTTAAAAAAAGACTGTTCGCGTTAATCTTTCCACAAAGGGGGAAAAATACGGTAAACTATTGCTAGATTGAGAATGTAGAGTTATAGGCTAGAGAATGCTGAAAAAGTAGTTGGTTTAAGGACGGAGATTTCAGAAAGGAGCAGTTTACTGTATGCAGAAAATTGATTTTAACAAGGAGTGGATATGCAGGTGTCTTACCCGGGATGAGGCTGCTTATCCGGTGACTTTGCCACATGATGCAATGCTGAGTGAGCCGCGTACTCAGGAGAGTACCGGCGAGGGAAATATTGGATGGTATATTGGTGGGGATTACGAATATACCAAGAATTTCTTTGTGCCAGAGGAGTATAAAGATAAGAAAGTCCTCATTGAATTTGAGGGGATTTACCACAATGGTGAAGTTTACATAAATGGGAAAAAGGCGGCTTACCGTCCTTATGGTTATACCAATTTTTATGTGGATACAGAGGGCTTTTTCCAGTATGGAAAAGAGAATGAGATCAAAGTCATTGCGCGCAATGCTGACCAGCCAAACAGCCGTTGGTATTCAGGAACCGGTATTTACCGTCCGGCATATCTGTATGTTGGTGAAAAGAAACATATTCCGGTAAACGGTGTGAAAATCCGTACTTTAAGCTATGATCCTGCGAGAATTGAGGTTGTTGTGAAAACTTCTGAGCCGGGAGAGGTTTCCCTGAAGATTGAGTTTGAAGGAAATAAAGTGCTGACTGTAATAGGTGAAAGTACAAAAATGGGGAATGTAAACAATGACAAAATAATATCATCAGATAATAAAAACATGCAGCCAAATGAATCAGTACAGACTGGAAAAAATGGTCAGAAGAGTGAATTGGCGCAGGTGGAAGCGGAAAAAAATAATCAGGCAGCAGCATACCAGGCCATCTTCCAGCTGGATGTTCCAAACGCAAAACTCTGGGATACAGAGCACCCGAATCTCTATACCTGTAAAGCAGTTTTCGGCGAAGACGAAGTAACCGAAACCTTCGGAATTCGCGAACTGATCTGGAATCCGCAGGTAGGAATGACCATTAACGGAGAGCGTGTGATTCTTCGCGGTGCATGCTTTCACCATGACAATGGTGTGCTTGGAGCATGTACTTATCTGGAAGCAGAAGAACGTAAAATGCGAATTTTTAAGGAGAATGGATATAATGCAGTCCGTTCCGCACACTATCCATGTTCCAAGGCACTTCTGGACGCCTGTGACCGTGTGGGAATGCTGATGATGGATGAATATGTAGATGTATGGTACATTCATAAGACTAAATATGATTATGCCGGACAGCTTGCGGACTGGTGGAAACAGGATTTAAAAGACATGGTTGATAAGGATTACAACCATCCAAGTGTGATCATGTACTCCACCGGAAATGAGGTTGCAGAGACAGCCCAGAAGAAGGGAATTGCCCTCACCGGCGATATGACAAACTATCTTCACAGCCTGGACTCCACCCGTCCTGTTACCTGCGGAATCAACATTTTCTTCAACTTCTTAAGCTCCATAGGACTTGGCGTTTACAGTGATGACAAGGCAGAAAAGAGCGCTGGAAATGCAGAGAAAAATGCCGCTCAGGCAGCTGGAAAGAACGAGAAAAAGGTAGTTAAAAGTGGTGAAAAGACAGTAAATAAAGCCACAGAAAATGGAAAAAAAGGATTAGGCAGCACCAAGCCTGAAAAGAAGAAAAAGCCGGTAGGAAGTGAGTTCTATAATACTCTTGCCTGTCTGGTTGGAGACTACTTTATGAAGTGCGGTGCCACCCTTTATCCATGCGATTTAAGGACGAAGGATGCCTACGCAAACATGGATATCGCAGGTTATAATTACGGTATTTTCCGCTACAAACATGACCTGAAAAAGTACCCGAACCGTCTGATTCTGGGAAGTGAAACCTTCTGTAAGGATGCGTATAGTTTTTGGGAAATTGCCAAGAAAAACAAACGGATTATCGGTGATTTTGTGTGGGCAGGATGGGATTATATCGGAGAAGTCGGGGATGGTGCAGCAGAATATTCTGACTATAAATTTGAAGATCCAGCCACGAGAATGACAGGTGGAAACGGGCGAATTGACCTGAATGGAAAGCCGCGTGCTGAGGCTGCATATACCAGAGTTGCTTTTGAAAGAGAGACAGGTCCGTTTATTGCAGTTGATCCTGTTTACCAGAAGGAAAAGCTTCGTCTTACCGGCTGGCAGCTGACAAAGGCTCTGGAAAGCTGGGCATGGGATGGCTGTAACGGAGAACCGGCGAAGGTAGAAGTTTATGCAAGGGCTGCACAGGTTGAGCTGTTTATCAATGGCAAAAGTGCTGGTAAAAAGAAAGTGAAAAAATGCCGTGCAAACTTTAATATCACCTATCAGAATGGGGAGATAACGGCGGTTTCTTACGATGAAAACGGAAGAGAAATCAACCGTTATTCATTACATACAGCAGGAAAAGAAACGGTTCTTCAGGTGCGCCCAGAGGAGAAAAACGTGAAGCCGGAGGGCCTTGCATTTATTCAACTGCAATACACAGATAGCAAGGGAATCTGGAAACCAATGGAGAAACATAACATAAAAGTAACAGTAGAAAATGGTGTCCTGAAGGGACTCGGAAGCCCGGCTCCTTATGTAAAAGGGAATTATACTGACCATACTGTGGCGACTTATTATGGTGAGGCAATGGCAGTTGTACAGGCTGATGGAAACGGACCGGTGAAGGTTACCGTGGCAGATGAAGAACGGTTTTATGTGGTGGAAGTTCCATGTGAATGAAGTGAAAGACTTATGATTTAAGGTGGAAAAGAGGTTGAAAAAATGAAGAAAAAAGGTTTTATCATAGGTGGAATCTGTCTCGTTGCTGTAGCAGGTATTCTCGGTTACAATCATGAAGCAGTTCGTGTAGTTTTTCATAATGTATACTCTCCATCAGTGAAATTGGATGATTCTTCCAAATGGAATGGTGGAAAAGCTTATGAGAAGCTGCCATATTCTGAGGCTTCCGAAAATGATTATCTGGATCTGTATGTGCCGGACAGTGAAGAACCTATGCCGTTGATCATATTGGTACATGGGGGTGGCTTCGTATACAATGACAGCCAGTCCCGTCAAGCGCAGCTGATGTACCGCTATTTCCGCAATCATGGATATGCATGTGCATCCGTTAACTATCGTCTTGCCCAGGAAGCAGCCTTTCCGGCAGGAGTGGAAGATGTGAAATCAGCGATTCGTTTTCTTCGTGCAAATGCAGAGAAATATGGATATGATCCGGAGCGTTTCGCAATCTGGGGAGAGTCAGCTGGGGGGTATTTATCAGTGATCTGTGGCGCTTCCAATGATGAGGAATTTAATAGTGTTCCATTTATCGGAGAAGATGAGAACCATCCTGTTTCCAGTGAAGTTCAGGTGATTCTGGACTATTACGGCTGTATGGAATTCGGAACTATGGAAGATGATTACAGGGAGCTGAGGATTCCCAAAATTGTCCGCTTGGCGGCCAGCCTGTGGCTTCAGGGGGCAATTAAAGATACCGGCTACGAAGATGTGGAATCTTATTGGATGCGCAAGGATGTAAAAACTCTTACTGAGGATGAGAAAAACAATTGCAGTCCATTATATTATATTGAGAAAAATCTTACAAAGGAAAACAGCCCGGATATATTGATCTGGCATGGTGATGCGGATTTAGATGTTCCGTATCTGCAGTCTGAGAGACTGAATGCGTTGCTTACAAGAATTGTTGGGACAGATAAGGTGGAATTTAAGCTTTTTCATAATTATAAGCATGCGGCAGATCAGCTGTACAGTGATGAAAATCTGGGAATCCTGAAAGAATATCTGGATGAGAAATTTGCATAAGGGAAGTCGCATACATTAATATGAGCGTGATTACCGGAGAACCGGTAGACACATAAGCTGACAGAAAAGAAGAAAATATCTGGCACAGGGCAGAATTGCCCCGTCAGATATTTTTTTGTCCTCAAATAAAAGGTTTTAACAAAATTTGTCAAAACCTTGAAAAAGCTAAATGGGTTTGATATGCTGTCTATGTATATCTTTTGATGAGTTGTAAGTCATTGTTTACAGGTAATATTCTGTGCGGGTAAATTTTGCACAGAATTGCAGCACAAGGTGATCATTGTGCACTTAGTGAACAGTGCTATTTTATATAGTAGGGAGAAACTATGAAAATAGAAAAGAAACTGTGGATTACCATGTTCGCATTTGGAATGTTTGCCATTTGTTTTTCAAGCTGGATCTTCAGTCGGAGTACGGTCAGGGAAAAACTGTTCTGGGATAATACAATCAAGTGCGAAACAAAAGAACTGACAGATGGAGAAATCAAATCAGAGAATATTGCTCTGCCTGAAGACTTTAATATTCCCAAATCAATCATGTTTAAAACCACACACACCATTGCAGAAGTGTGGCTGGACGGAGAAAAAATATACGAATACGGAAATGAAGAAGATGCTCCCAGCTTTATGAAGTCACCGGGAAGCTGCTGGCACATTGTGGATATTCCGGAAGATAGCGCAGGCAAAAGTCTGGAGGTCAGAATTATTCCGGTATATGACGACTATTATGGAAATGAAGTCAGCATTGCATACGGAACACGAGGCGACTGCATTCTGAAAATCTTAACGGACAGCTTTGAAACCCTGATGCTCAGCTGCGGGATCCTGTTTGCAAGTATCATCTGCCTGGTTCTCTATTTGGGGGCAGTGCGAAGAAAAAGAAGAGACAAGACAGAAGCGAAGATAGAGATCTTTTTAAACCTTGGATTTTTCTCATTGCTGATCGCAATATGGACACTGGCACAATGTAGTTTTTTGCAGTTTTTGATTCCGGATGGAAGAACCCTGTACTTTGTGGAATATTTTTCATTCTTTCTTTTCCCGATACCATTTAATTTCCTGTTATATGATATCTGCAAAAGCAGATACCACAAAGGTTTATTGATTTTTTCCATTCTTTATCTTGTAAATATGGCAGTCGATGTTCTGCTTCAGTGTACAGGAGTTATTGATATATTCCGGCTGCTTCCCGCAACCCATGTTATCATGGCTGCCAATGCAGTTTACACAATTGCCCTTATTCTTTACGAGGCCAGAAAAGAAGGCAACGATGAAGCTAAGAAATTCCAGTATCCTATGTGCGCAATTATAGTATTCGGAATGGCGGAAATGTTCCTTTATTATTTAAGAAAATTCCAACAGACATCCATTATGCTTCCCATAGGAACCCTGCTGTTTATCATTATGCTGATCTGGATCCAGGTTTCCCAATATTACGATCAATACATCCAGAAACAAAAGGTGATCTATCTGCAGAAAATAGCCAACATGGATATGCTCACAGAGGCTATGAACCGAAACGCTTACGAGGACATGGTGAAATATCTGGAGGAAGGGGATATTAAACTGCGCACAACAGGTGTGGTTTTGTTCGATCTGGATAATCTGAAAATGATCAATGACAATTTTGGACATGAAAAGGGAGACGAGGCGCTGAAGCTATGTTATCAGTGTATCAGTCAGGCATTTCAGAATGTAAAGAACTGCTTTCGGATTGGCGGTGATGAGTTTGCATATGTGTATCATAGCGATGAGAAGGATATGATTCCGGAACGTTTGAAGGCGCTGGAGCTGATTTTGAAAAAAACAGCAGAAACGAACAAGCTGGAGTATCCACTCAGCATGTCAGCCGGATATGCTTATTATCAGCCTGATATAGACTTTGACTTTAAAGATATTGTAAGACGAAGTGATACCATGCTGTACCGTCAGAAGCGCAGGAAGAAGGTGGCACGGTCAGCAGGTCTGGACAATCTGCTCTCCCGTATGAGTAAGCAGCCGACAGAGGAGATCACAGATGAGGTGATCTTGCAGGAGAAAAAGTTTCAGAGCATGTCTGTGGATGAGCTTTGCAGTGTGATCAATCTTCTGAGCCCAACTACAGATAATTACCCATATGTGGTTGACTTTCGTTCAGATTTTTATTACATAGCAAATCAGGCGCTTGAACGTTTCTGTATTCCGAAAAATGGTTTTCATAATGTAATTTCGAAGCATAAGGAATTTGTATATGCACCGGATTATGAAAAACTGAAAGCGGAATTTGATGATCTTCTAGAAACAGACCGCTGCATCCATAGCATGGAATATCGCTGGCTGGATCTGAAAAAAAAGCCGATCTGGATTCATTGCAAAGGGTATCTGGTCCGTGACGATAACATGAAACCTCTTTACATGATTGGTTGTGTGAATGAAATTGGAGAGAGACAGAAGGCAGATAATGTAAGCGGACTATTGGGAGAGTCTGGTTTCCGGGAGTATATGAACCAGCTGGATACTCCTTTGGAGACAGGATATCTGCTTCGTATAGGAATCGATCATTTTAAGGAAATCAATGATAACTTCGGACAGGAGTACGGTGACTTTGTACTTAAGAAAACGGCAGAGTGTATTTCCGGCTGCACATCAGAAGGACAAAAGGTGTACAAGCTTGTGGCAGATGAATTTCTGATCCTGGATGTTTCTTCTGATGAGGTGAAGGATGCGGATAAGCTTTATGATAAAGTAAGAGAGGCAATAGACAGATTTATTGAAACCAATGAATTTAAAGTCATGTATACGGTTTCAGGAGGAATTGTACCATTTGCGGCATTAAAGGGAAATCAGTGTTCAGAAGCATTGAAGCTGACGGATTTTGCCCTGAATGAGGCGAAGAAGCTGGGAAGAAACCGTTGTTATATATTTAATGGGGAAACCTACAGAAAATTTCTTCGGAAAAGGGAGATCACCCAGGAGCTGCGGGAAGCTGTGATCAATGGCTTCCAGGGCTTTGCAGCTTTTTATCAGCCTGTATTTGCTGAGGATAAAAAAGTGCCTTATGGAGCAGAAGCTTTAATGCGTTTTACCTCTGAAAAATTCGGAATGATTTCACCGGCAGAGTTTATTCCAATTCTGGAAGAAACAGGTCTTATTATTCCTGCTGGCCGCTGGATGATGAAAGAGGCTATGGAAAAATGCAGTGAGATCCGGAAGATACTTCCAGGGTTCCGGATGAGTATTAATATTTCCCAGGTACAGGCTTCCAAGTCTGATGTGCTCCAGGATATCAGTGCAGAAATGAAAAGGGCAGGGCTGCCGCGGGTAGCGGTGATCGTGGAATTGACAGAGAGCGATCTTCTGGAACAAAATATAAATGAGAAGCATTTTCTCACAGAACTGAAGCGAATGGGAATCAGTCTGGCACTGGATGACTTTGGAACCGGATACTCGAACTTCCATTATCTCAGTGAGCTGAAACCAGAGATCATTAAGATCGACCGTTCTTTCACTGCGAAAGCAGTTGCAGATGAGCAGGAATATTATCTTTTGAATCAGTTTTGCACCATGATTCATAATCTGGATATGAAGATTTGTATTGAAGGTATAGAAAGTGCCCAGGAATGGCTCAAAATCCGAAAGCTGTGCCCGGAATTTACCCAGGGATATTTCTGGGGAAAGCCTTGCGGGTATGAAGAGTTTGTGAGAAAATTTGTACAAGAGAAATAAGAGAAATTCGGTACAAAGTGTATAAAAATACTTTGTGCCGGATTCTTTTTTTATGTGTGCATAAAATAATCTGCTACAGCACATAAAATTAAAAAAATGTAAAATACAAACGTTTTTTAAATACATTTTAAAAACTTGAAAAAATATCAGTGATAGCAGTCAGGAAATGAGTGAGAAAATGGAAAAAAATGATAAGGATAATTTGATACTGGATATTGATGGAAATAAATTAGATAGATTTTGCAAATTGACGTTGCGTGGGATTTAACCTATAATGAAATTAGTTTTATGAGTGAAATGGGGGAAACTATGCGCGTTGATGAGGTCATGACAGAAATTATACAACGGTGCAGATTGTATGGGGCACAGAAGATAATTCTGTATGGATCCCGGGCAAAGGGAACTGCGACAGAGCGGAGCGATATTGACATTGCAGTGTCTGGAGTCGCTTCACACGAAATTCTTGATTTGCAGGAGAATTTAGAAGAGATTCCAACATTGTACACAATTGATCTGGTTGATCTTGATACTTGTCAGAATCAGCTGTTGTTGGAGGATATAAAACAATATGGACGAGAAATTTATAAGAAGATTTGAGTCGTTTAGAAATTCACTGGACTCTCTGGCGGAGGCGAAACAGCGTGATTTGTCAGATTCTTTTGTACTTAGTGGAACCAGTGCTAAATTCAGTATTACATTTGACTTGGCGTGGAAGGTTATGAAAGATATTCTGGTACAGTATTATGCAATAACTGGATTTGTCACTGGCTCACCAAGAGAAGTTCTCAGAGAATCATTTCAGGCGAATCTGATTACTGGTGATGAGTGGATGGATATGCTGAAAGTAAGAAATCAGCTTGCACACGACTATGATGGAGTGATTGTGAAAGAACATTGCGGGACAATTGTTCATGTGTATATTGATAAATTATATGATTTTAGAAAGAATGTTGAAAAATTGCTGAAAGAATAGTACATCGACCGGGGCGTGCCCGGTCGGTTGTGTTTTGGGGAGGTTTGGACTATGGCAAGGGTTTATTTTGTGAGGGAAGAGATCAGTGTGGAAGTTCCGGTGGAAACCAGCGTGCTGGAGGCGGAGATTCTGGCGGGGCTTGCGCTGGATGCGCCTTGTGGGGGGCAGGGAACCTGCGGGAAATGTCTGGTGAAGGTGGATGGAAAGCCGGTGCTGGCGTGCCAGACAAAGGTGGAAAAAGACTGCCGGGTGGAGATCCCTGGAAAGAAAAAAAGGGGGAAGATTTTAGGCGAAGGTTTTTCCAGAAAGGTGAATTTCCAGCCGGAGCTGAAGGTGAAAACGGTGCGGCTGGAGAAGCCGGAGACTGGGGAAAAAAGGTCGGAGTGGGAGCGGCTGCTGGAGGCTGTTTATGAGAACCCTGAAACTGAAAAAGCTTCGCATACGATTCAGCGAAACATAAAAACAGATACAGAAATAGCTGGAAGTCTTTATAAAAAAAGAATCTCAGAGGCAGAATGGGACGTGATTTACATAGATGATGAAATTCTGGATTTGCAACCATGTTTCGCTTCACAGGATGCTTCAAAGGAAAGACAGGAAGATAATTATAAAGGAGTACACCCACTGTTGTTTACTGCGGCAATTGATCTTGGAACGACCACAATTGTGGGGTATCTTCTGGATGGAAGAACAGGGGAGACATTAGCTGTGGAGAGTAGAATGAATCCTCAGATGCAGTACGGTGGAGACGTGATCCAAAGAGCGAATTATGCGCTGGAACATGGAGAAGATGTGTTAAGTGCGTGTGTACGAAAGGTAATAAATGAAATACTGGAAAGCCTTAGTGTAAAAGCCCGAAAAGCCATTCCAATAGATATAGAAAATCGCAAAAACGAAGTAACAAATGAAAAGAAAGAAGCGAATGAACAGGCTGTCAATGGCAAGCTGGGAAGCGCTGAATGGATGCCTGGAGTGGAAGATATCTATCAGGTAAGTCTTGTTGGAAACACCTGCATGCACCATCTGTTTCTTGGAATTTCCCCGGCGTCTTTGGTGCATGCACCATACACCCCTGCAATCAGAAAGCCCCTTACCTTGCATGCTGCTGACTATGGTATTCGCATCCACCCAAAAGGCCTGCTTCTCCTTCTTCCAAATATCGCCGGTTACATAGGCGCAGACACCAGTGGATGTCTGCTGGCGCTTCGACAGGATTTGAAAGAAGAAGTAACATTAATGTTGGATATCGGAACCAATACGGAAATGATTCTTGGAAATAAATATGGCCTGGCAGCCTGCTCTGCGGCATCTGGCCCAGCTTTCGAAGGGGCGAAGATCCAATGCGGAATGAGGGGACTTCCGGGAGCTATTGACCATGTGAAATATGAGAATGGAAAATGGCAGTATACCACAATTGGCGGTGAGAAGCCTGTAGGCCTGTGCGGTTCCGGACTGATCGATCTGGTGGCAGAGCTTCTGCGGACTGGATTGATAGATGAAAATGGAATTCTTCACAGCGGGCAGGAAAGATCAGACACGTTTATGCTTGTGCCACCACAAGAAACTGGTTTTGCCCAATGTGGGCAGAATATGTCAGAGGATGAGCAAAGTGAGAAAATGGAGTGTCCACAGAGAAATGAAAAAAATGAGAGTGGGCAGTTGCGTGTTGAGAATGATTGTGGAGTCTATCTTACCCAGAAAGATATCGGTGAGGTTCAACTTGCCAAAGCAGCCATTGCAGCTGGAATCCGACTCTTATTGAAGAAAAGAAACATAGAAGAATCTCAGATCCAGACTGTATATCTGGCTGGTGGATTCGGCAATTATATGAATGCGGAAAATGCAGCCCGGATTGGTCTGATCCCGGAAAGCTTTGTGAAGAAAGTACAATGTGTGGGAAATATCGCCGGGGAAGGTGCTAAGATTGCATTGCTAAATAAGAATGAGCGTCATGAGATCGAAAGAGTGGTACAGAGCATTGAATTTCTGGAACTGGCGGCCTGCCCGGAATTTCAGGATTGTTTCGTAGATGAGCTGGGATTTGAAAGGTAAAGAGATTTCCGTGTTTATTACAGGAAATTTTAGTGCTGATTTTATAAAAATAGAAGCAAGATATAAAAATAGAAGACAGAGAATTATAAAATGTTTTTGCATATTGTTATCTGCGGATAATAATGATTTAAAAAGGATTAGAGACATGAATTTCAAAGACTTAAAACAACTATGCCTGTCCCATGGTTTCACCAACGTGGCACCCCTGGCCTGCGATACCATTGAACTAAAACCAGAAGTACGTCAGATGTGCGCCTCCGATTCCTGTCACAAATACAACAAATGTTGGAGTTGTCCGCCCGGCTGCGGAACCCTGGAGGAATGCGAACAAAGAGTAAGAAAGTATAAACTTGGAATCCTGGTACAGACAGTTGGTCAGTTGGAGGATTCCATGGATGGGGAAGGCATGATGCGCACAGAAGCCATGCATAAGGCTTCTTTTTACAGCCTGGAAAAAGATCTGCGGAAATTTTATCCGAACATGCTTCCCATAGGCGCAGGCTGCTGCACAAAATGCAAAACCTGTACTTGTCCGGACGCTCCCTGCCGCTTTCCGGATCAGGCCTTTTCCTCCATGGAAGCATACGGAATGCTGGTCATGCAGGTCTGTCAGGCAAACCATCTTGACTATTATTATGGCCCTGGAAAGATTGCGTATACTAGCTGTTATTTATTAAAATAGAACTAAGAAAAGATAACTTCCCCAATAAGAACTGAAACACAGACAGGTATTTATTATATTATTTTAAGATTTTCTCCAAAGAAAAATTGTGTATGTGTCTAGCTACGACAACCGAATTCGAGGGAAATGTACTGTAAAATGGAGCGTGCAGATTTTGCGTTGATATCCTGCATATGCATTTAGTTGTGAAATTATTCACAGTAAGATAGTATAATCGAATGAGAAAATAACAGAAGAGGAATTTCCCCAAATTGATATAAAATGAATTTGTAAAAAGCAAGTCCATTTAGCGGAGGACTTGCAGCGGAGAGAACGAAACTGTTACAGCTTGCGGAGAAGATTGTGACAGAAAATTACAAGTTACTGGTCGCGGAGTGAACAGTAGCAATTACAATTTCATATTGGAGGGAAAATGCCATGATTATTATTGGTGAGAAGCTGAACGGATCCATTCCGTCAGTTGCAAAAGCCATCGCTGAGAAGGATGCGGACCTGATCAGAGAAAGAGCCAGAATGCAGGCAGAAGCGGGAGCCACATTTCTGGACGTATGTGCCTCAGTAGAAGAGGCTGTAGAAGTAGAAACCTTGAAATGGATGATTGACCTTGTACAGGAAGTGACAGATACACCAATCTGTGTGGATAGTCCAAGTGCCAGATCCTGCGTTGCAGCCATTCCATTTTGTAAAAGACCGGGACTTATTAACTCTGTTTCCCTTGAAGGAGACAAAATTGACACGATTTTTCCAGTGATCGCAGACACAGACTGGGAGTGCGTAGCCCTTCTCTGCGATAACGATGGAATTCCGGATTCCGTAGAGCGTCGTATGAAAATTTTCTTCGGAATTATGGAAAAAGCGAAACAGTACGGCATTGCACCAAGCCGTTTACATATTGACCCACTGGTTGTAACCCTGGGAACAGACCAGACTGCGCTGACTGTATTTGCAGACTGCTGCAGAAGAATCAAATATGAATATCCGGAAATCCATATCACCAGTGGACTTTCCAACATTTCCTTCGGACTTCCGGTGAGAAAAAATATTAACCAGGCATTTATGGTTCTTGCTATGAATGCTGGTATGGACAGTGCCATCGTAGATCCGACCAACAAAAACATGATTGGTATGATCTATGCAACAAACGCACTTCTGGAGCGTGATGAATACTGCCTGCAGTATATTGATAAATTCGGAAACAAAGCATCCGAGGAAGCCGCTCAGCCGGCTCCTGCATCTCCGCTTGATGAGAAAATGCAGAAGGTTTTCAAATTAACCCAGGATGGAAAAAATAAAGAAATCGGACAGGCTGTCCAGGAGGCACTTGATGCAGGCTGTGATCCAACTGCAATCCTCAACGACGCCATGATCGGCGCCATGGCAGTTGTTGGCGATAACTTTAAGAAAGAGATTATTTTTGTACCACAGATGCTGGCTGCAGCCAGAGCCATGAAGGCTGGTGTGGAAGTACTGAAGCCATATCTTGCAACCGGAGAGGCCGGAAGCGCAGGAACCATCATTCTTGGAACGGTTGCCGGAGATCTTCATGACATTGGTAAAAATCTGGTTGGAATGATGTTCGAAAGTGCAGGCTTCGAAGTAATTGACCTTGGTGTTGATGTGCCGATTCAGACTTTTATTGATGAGGTAAATAAGCACAAAGAAGCAAGCATTGTAGCACTTTCCGCTCTTCTTACCACTACAATGCCGTCACTTCGTGACACAGTAGCAGCACTTCTTTCACAGCCATTCAGAAGCCGTATTAAGATTATGGTTGGCGGTGCGCCGATCAGCCAGGAATTTGCAGATGAGATCGGAGCAGACGCTTACACAGAGGATGCAGCTTCTGCGGCAGAGTGTGCAAAAAAATATGCGGAATCCGGATTCTGTGCAAAGGCAGCAGCCGGGGAATTTGACCAGGTTTCAGTAAAGGGCGAGGAAAGCGTAACTGCAGGTGCGGAAGACAAAGAGAAAAATATTGCGATGACTGATGCGCAGACAAAGTCAGAGCCGGATGCAGAAGAAACTCCGGAAGATGATTCCTACGAAACATCCGAAACCAATGGTACCTGGGTACGCAGACCGCTTCATGAGGCACCTCATTTTGTAAAGGATAAAGTGGATCTGAGCAAAATTCAGCTTCCGAAACCTGGTGAAGGCTACAAAGTAAATATGGAAGCTGCCAAAGAGAAATTCCGCAACTACTGGGCGCATAAGAACACGGGAAGACCGCTTATGTGCGTAATCGCAAGAAGACCTGAGGTGGAGCAGTACTCCGACGGAACACCTGTAGAGGGCGGTTATCTGGATCAGATCTGTCAGGGAAAATACTATAATATGCCGGAAGAACTGAAGTGGAAAGACATGGATGACAAATACCAGGATCCTCAGAGAATTGTTGACCGCTATCGTTACTTCTGCCAGACTCATGCATTCCTTGGAGAGAGCTTTCCGAATTTGAATATTGATTTTGGACCAGGTTCACTTGCTTCCTATCTTGGTTCTGAAATCGGATTTAAAGAAGATACAGTATGGTTCAATAAATGTCTGGATAGCTGGGACGGTGTGCCGAAGCTGACCTTTGATCCGGAGAACAAATGGTTTAAGAAACATCTTCAGCTTGCAAAGGATTGCCAGGCACTTGCAGGAGATGACTTCTATGTGGATATGCCGGATCTTATGGAAAATATTGATGTTCTTGCTTCTCTTCGCGGAGCGCAGGATATTCTGTTTGATCTTCTGGATGAGCCGGAAATGATCGGGGAGAGAATCCAGGAGGTAACGGACATTTACTATGAATATTATGACCGTTTTTATGATGTTATCAAAGATGAAGAAGGCGGAAATGCATACACCGTATTCCAGATCTGGGGACCGGGCAGAACAGTGAAGCTTCAGTGCGATTTCTCAGCAATGATGTCACCGGAAGACTTCCGTAAATATATCCAGCCGTCTTTACGCAGTCAGTCTGAAAATGTGGACCATGTACTTTACCATTTGGATGGACCGGCTGCTATTAAACATATGGATGCTCTTATGGAAATTGAGGGAATCGATGCTCTTCAGTGGACCAGTGGTGATGCCGGTCCGGACGGAACCCTTCCGGATTGGGATGTGATCTATGATAAAGCTATTGCAGCTGGCAAATCCATCTGGGTAAAGGTATATTCCGGTGAGTTTGAGGACTGGATCCGCAACGTAGACCGAATTGTAAATAAATACGGTTCCCACAGCCTTTTCCTTCTTTTCCCGGAAATGTCCATGGAGCAGGCAGCTTATCTACTGGATTATGCAGACCGCAACTGGAGCGATGTGAAGGGAACCTTTGTAGAGTCCCTGGGACGGTAAAACATATGCAATCCCATTGACTGGAATGAGCCCATATTTATTTAGTAACCCCATAATAAAAACAATAAATCGTCGGCAGGCAAATCTGTCGGCGATTTGTGTTGTCTATAGTAGATACATAACTTGAAATAATCCATATAAAACTAATAGGAATAATCACAATATTTGTGCAATTAGTACAAAAAATAATAAGAAAGTATAAAGTAAAAGGAAGAAAATAGAAGAAAAAATTTTTTTAAAAGATATAATTGAAATTAATACGCGGGGGAATTACAAAGAATGGGGAAAAGAGGTATTTCAAATTATGAAACAGAAAGCAATGGATATTAAGCTTGTAGTAAGACCGTTGATCGGATGCCTGACACACACACATTTCTGGGAAGGTCCGTGTCGCGCAGGTCGTAAAGAGGATATGACAGTTGAGGCAGAGACAAAGGCTGCTGATGAAACCTTCAAAAGCTCTGTTGAAGCACTGAAGGATGTGATCAGTGAAGTGGAATTTAAGGAGCCTTTGGATGTCAGATACAATGAATCTTTTGTTGTAGAGAAAGAGATGTTTGATAAAATCGGTGAAGACGTGGACGAAATTGACTGCTTCCTTTGCATGGGATGGAGAATCCCAAAACTGGAGCGTTACAGAAAACCGGTTATCATCTGGCAGAATGGAAATGAAGGAATTGATTTTGCCGCTTATTGCCGCTCCATCGGAGTTGAGGCATATGTGGCTATGGATCTGCAGGATGTAAATGAGATTGCACATATTCTCTGGGTAAGAAAAGCAGTGCGAAATACAAGAGCACTTGTACTCACAGCCGGTTCCCAGCCAACCTTTGGAATTCAGAGTCTGATCCGTGATCCGGAAATTCTCAGACAGCGCTATGGCTTTGAGGTTATCAAGCTTCCATTTACTTCTATTTTCAAATACATGGATGAGATCACAGATGAAGAGGCAAAGCCGATTGCAGACAAGCTGATCGCAGGTTCCACAGATACGCAGGTAAATACAGACTGGTTTATCAATGACGTTAAATATTATCTGGCTGCGAAAAAGATGATGGATATTTATGACTGCAATGCATTTTCCACTGCCTGTCATGAGCTTTGCACTACTGAAATCCCTCAGAATCGGAAATTTACACCATGTATGTGCCATTCCATTATGAAGGATGAAGGAATTCCAAGCGGCTGTGAAGAAGATCTTAATGCACTTATGGCAATGCTGATCATGCAGTATGCTGCCAACCGACCGGCATTTATGGGCAATCCGAACCATGAAACAGATGAGCTTCTTAGAATTCATCATGCTGTACCGGCGCTTTGCATGAACGGTTACGGAACAAAGCCTCTGGAATATAAGTTATGGGCATTTACAGGACAGGGCTTCGGTGGCAAGCTGCAGGTTGATTTCACTCAGAATGACGATGACTATGTTACTCTGGGACGTTTCAATCCTGCCGGAGATACCATGTGTATCAAAAAAGGCAAGGTGATCCGCTCAGAATATGCAGAAACCTACTGCAGTCCGTACTACTACATCCAAATGGATGATGCAAGAGAGTATATGCATAATCTGGCTGGCTTCGGACATCATCAGGTACTGATTTTCGGTGACTATACAAAGCTGATCAAAAAGATTGCAAAGGTTATGAATTTTAATATCCTGGAAGGATGATTTTTAGTGATTTATCTGAACAATGGGGCCACTTCCTGGCCAAAACCTTCCTGTGTATACGAGGCGGTGCAGGCGTGTCTTACAGGCACGCCTGCTTCGCAGTTCAGGGGAGGAAGCGATATATTAAAAAAAGATGCAGAAGAGCTGTGTCGGGAAATGCTTGGAAAGCTTTTAAATATCAGTGACTATCATCGGATTTTTTTTACCTCAGGTGCAACGGAGAGTATGAATACATTGCTTTGCGGTCTGGATTTCGGGGAAGAAGGTCAGGCTGTTCTCGCAACACAGGCAGAGCATAACAGCGTGCTTCGGCCGCTGATGAATCAGGCAGTGAAAGACACACATCCTGTATGGATCGTTCCCTGTGGGAAAGATGGGGCAATAACAGAACAGGCTCTTGAGAATACATTGAAGAAAGCAACAAAAACAACTGGAAAAAAGCCATCTGCCATGATCATCAATCATTGCTCCAATGTGACCGGATATATACAGGATATGAAAATGGCAGCTGATTTTGCCGAAAAAAACAACCTGCTTTTAATTGCAGACATATCCCAGAGTGCAGGATGTATTCCTGTGGATGTAGATGGCTGGAATGCAGATGCCGTTGTTTTTACAGGGCACAAAAGTCTTCTTGGAATCCAGGGAACAGGCGGGTTTTATATCAGAGAGGGCATTTCCCTGAAACCATTAAAATACGGAGGTACAGGGCGAAACAGTCAGCAGCTCACCTATGAAAATGGTGATTACGAATATGAAGTGGGAACACAGAATATTCCGGGAATTACAGGGCTTCTTGCAGGGACTGAGTATATACTTCAAACAGGGCTGGACAAGATACAGAAAAAAGAAGAAATGCTTATGGAACTGCTGTATGAGGGACTGAAAAAAATAGATGGCATTCAAATTTACGGCAGTCCAGAAGGGCGCAGAGGGCCTGTTTTGAGTATGGATTTCGATGGTTTAAAGGCTTCCGATGCAGCTTATATACTGGAAAGCGGATATGGGATCACAGTCCGCGCCGGACTTCACTGCTCGCCGCTGATCCATCAGGCAATGGGGACAGAAAACGGTGGAACTGTGAGAGTCAGCATCTCTTGGTTTACCGGGGAAAAAGATATTCAGGCTTTTCTGACAGCAGCCGGACAGATTGCAGCTTCCTTAAAAAGGTAGCTGAATCTGATGAAATCGTGTGGAAAAATGATCTGAAGGGAACAAAAGAGAAAATGAAAATTCTTGGGAAACAGCCTTCAAGGGAGAAATGCGCAGAATCCGGATGGTTTGCAACGGATTATCTGCTGGATCAGCCAATAGACAGAGAGTTTATACTGAGTCTGAAATCTCTTGGAAGCTTTGTATATCTGGATATGCTTAAAGAGCCTTTTTTCAAAATAGAAAGTGATTATTATATGATAAAAGGTGTCCAGGGAAAGGATTATTTCAGAATCGCAGTTCACGGAAAGCATGAGGAGGAACTGGAAAAACTGGAAAGATTTCTGGGATAAGGAAGCTGGGAAGAGGAGTCCGGAAGGGAGATTGCAGGTCAGCAGGAATTTTGCTATACTGTGCATATGACACAGCTACAGGAGGCAGAAGATGAAACTGGAACGTGACAGCATTCCTCTTGATAAGGAGTTTCCTTTTCAGATATCAGAGGTAGAATTAAATCAGGCTAACAGCCGCCCGGGAACCTGGCACTGGCATAGTTATTTTGAGATCACCTGGGTTCTGGAAGGCAAAGGAAATTATTTTGTCAACGGACAGGAATACACAATGGAGAAGGATGATATTATCATTTTTAACAATGTGGAGCCTCATGGATGGAAGCTGCTTGGCGGTAATATGAAGCTTCTGGTAATGATTTTTTCTCCGGAATTTGTAGCTGAGAAGATCAGTTTATTTGACACAGAATATCTGAAGCCGTTTGTGGAGCGAGGAAGTAATTTTAAGAACAGAGTGGGGCGGGAAGAGAAGGTAAATGAGGAAATCCGGATCAGTATCCGTGAAATCTATCAGGAGTGGAATGAGCGTAAAGAGGGCTATCCGCTGATGATCAAGGCAAATGTTCTAAGGATTCTTACCATGCTGATTCGCGCTTACCAGGATGAGACCAAGTCCGGGGAAATGCTTAAGGAAAAGAAAAACGCAATGAAACGTCTTGAGCAGGCTTTCACATACATAAATGATCATTATTGCGAGAAGATCACGTTAGAGGAAGTGGCAGCCTCTGTTTATATGAGCTCCAATTATTTTTCATCCTATTTTCGCAGGGTGGCCAATATCAGCTTCAGCGATTACGTGACAAGGCTGCGGGTTAACAGAGCCCGTGAAATGCTTCGGGAAAACGGGGCGAATGTAACGGAAATTGCCATGGAATGCGGCTTTAATAATATTTCAAATTTTTACAGACTGTACAAAAAGCATATGGGAAAAACTCCTGGAGATGAGAAGAGTAAAAATAATTAAAATTCAGGAGCGGATATGACATAGACCGATCAAAGGCTGGCATGTTAGGATGAAAGTAGGAAAGTTTGTCCTGATATGGCGGCCTTTTTAACTGATTCAAGGAGGAAAAGAAAAAATGATAAAAACGGAAAGCTATGTGCAGGAAGCGGCCGGGGGAATGGTTTATCGTCTTATTCCGGTGACAGAGGAAATTATCCGCTGTGTGATCGGAAAAGAAGAGATCAGAGAACCGGAGTCGCTTATAATTGAAAAAAAGGATTATCCTGAAGTTGTTTTTGAAGCAGAAGAAAAAGAAGGCAGGCTGAATGTAAGAACAAAAAAGGTTCTGGTTTCATTAAATCTGTCTGATGGATGTGTGGAGTGGAAGCATGCGGATGGCAGCAAATGGTGCACCCAGAATAAGGCAGATCTGACGAAAATTGATGTGGTACGCTACACAACCGGTGGAGAGAAGCCGATTATCAATCGCGTGAAAACTGTAGATGGAGAGCGTAATTTTATTCAGAATCTGAAGCCGGAAAAGGTACGTGAGGGCTATCGTGCCAGAGTTTTCTTTGACTGGAATGAGGAGGAAGAGATTCACGGCCTTGGACAGGCTGAGGAGGGAATTTATAATTACCGCGGCCATAATCAGTATCTTTACCAGCATAATATGAGAATTCCCATGCCTCTTTTTGTTTCCACGGAAGGATACGGAATCCTGTTTGACTGCTGTTCTCTTATGACCTTTAACGATGAGGGAAGGGAGTCCTATCTGTTTCTGGATACAGTGGAGCAGATTGATTATTACTTTATGGGCGGCGGTTCTATGGATGGAATTATCCGCGATTATCGTTATCTGACGGGAAAAGCGCAGATGCTGCCGAAGTGGGCTTACGGATATATTCAGTCAAAGGAGCAGTATTATACAGCGAAAGAGCTGGAGGAAATCGTCCGTCACTACAGAGAACTTAATGTTCCGCTGGACTGTGTGGTTCAGGACTGGAATACATGGAATCCGGGCAACTGGGGTGAGAAAATTCTGGATCAGTCTCGTTATGGGGATAATAAGGAATGTATGAACCGAATTCATGAAATGCATGCACACACCATGGTTTCTGTATGGCCAAACATGAATGCCGGCGGTAAAAATCACCAGGAATTTTTTGATGCGGGTTATCTGCTTTATGATTACGCAACTTATGACGCATTTAATGAAAAGGCCAGGGAAATGTACTGGAAACAGGCAAAAGAGGGATTGTTTGATCAGGGCTTTGATTCCTGGTGGTGTGATTCCACAGAACCTTTTTCCGGTCCTGACTGGGGCGGAGCAGTAAAAAGAGAACCATGGGAGCGCTTTTTGATGGTCGGAGGCGAACATAAGAAATATCTGGATCCGGCTGTGGCAAATGCTTTTGCACTGGAGCATGCAAAGGGAATTTACGAAAATCAGAGAAAAGACCGTGATGATATGCGTGTATTGAATCTTACACGTTCCGGTTACGCTTCCGGACAGAAATATGCAGCCATGTTGTGGTCGGGGGATACCTGTGCTGACTGGGAAAATCTGAAGATCCAGATTGTGGAAGGCATGAATATGGGACTGAGCGGTTATCCGTACTGGACTCTGGATATCGGAGCATTTTTCACTGTGGCAGATAAATGGCAGAATCGCGGCTGTGGATGTAATACAGATCCTGAGCCTAAATGGTTCTGGCAGGGGAAATATAATGAGGGTGTGAAGGACAAGGGATACTGTGAGCTTTACACCAGATGGCTGCAGATGGGCACATTTCTCCCTATGTTCCGTTCTCATGGAACAGATACACCAAGAGAAATCTGGAATTTCGGGGAAAAGGGAACCATGTTCTACGACGCCATCGAGAAGTTTATTAAGCTGAGGTATCATCTGATGCCGTATATTTATTCCCTTGCAGGGGCTGTGTATTTTGAGGATTATACCATTATGCGAAGTCTGCTGTTTGATTTTCCGGAAGACAGGGAAGCCAGAAAGGTGGAAAATGAGTTTATGTTTGGTCCGTCCCTGCTTGTTTGTGCAGTTACAGAACCTATGTATTATGGACCTGAGAGTACGCCTGTTGACAGGGAAAAAACATGGAGGTGCTATCTTCCGGCAGGAACCGACTGGTATGATTACTGGTCAAATGAAAAATATGAGGGCGGCCAGTATGTAACAGTGGAAGCACCTATTGACAGGATTCCGGTTTTTGTAAAAGCAGGAGCGGTAATCCCTGTTGCAGACGGGCTGGTTTATGCTCAGCAGGAGCCCAAAAAGCCGATTCAGTTTATGGTTTATCCTGGGGCAGATGGTGAGTTTGTACTGTATGAGGATGAAGGAAACAATTACAATTTTGAAAATGGCGCGTATGCAATTACAACGCTTGTATGGGATGACAGAGCCGGCAAGCTGAACATTGGAGAAAGAGAAGGAAGTTTCCCGGGAATGAGGGAAGCAGTGTACCAGACTGTGATTGTAAAATAATCGGGGAGTTTATATTATATGATAGCAGAACGAAATAAAGGGGTATTTACCCAGCCTCCGGAAGCAGTGCCGGATGGCAATGTGGATGTATCTGGCGGTGGAAGATGGAAAATCTGGCAGAATGCCGGAACGAAAATTGATGCTCCCATTCTTGGAAATGGAGATTTGCTGGCTGCTGTGGCAGGAAATGCAAGATATCCGCAGTTCTGGTTTACTACAAATGATTTCTGGCAGATGGAAAGTGCAGCAAACTGGGAGTTTTTTCATGATAACAATTCTGCCAAATGTGACCCTGCAGTAAGTGGCGGGAGTCCAAGACCTGTTGGCCGTATGGTATTTGACATTCCAGCTATGGAGGATGCGAAGTGGTATACGGAACAGAATTTTGCAGCGGCAGAAACTATAACAATATTGACAAATTCTAAAGGCGAGAAATGTACTCTGAAAAGCTGGATAGCAGCAGATGAAAATGTTCTTGTGGTGGAGTTTGAAACGGAGACAGACCTGGATCTGGAATTTGATTTTTATTTTCCAGATGAAACGGGAAAAGGCTGTGACAAAGCAGTTGATATCTGGGGAAGCGGCGAGTCAGAGGAAATTCAGAATGGAATGTTTGTTGGGCTTGTGACAGGACGACCGCTGCAGGTGAAGAAAACCGGAGGTGGTATTGTAAGTGGCTACAGGCAGTTTTCCGATCATGTGGACAAGCCGACGAAGGTTGGATTCGCAGGGGGATTTCTGAAAAAAGAAAAAGCAGAAAACAATGTGTCTGCTGAAAAATCCAGAGAATTCGGAAATGCTTATGACTTACGTGACAGGAGCACCAAAAGAAGAATAAAAGCCGGCGAGAAGGCAACTTTTATTTTGGCAGTGCGTTCCTGGGCGAAATTCAGCAGACCTTATGAATATGCTTTTTCAAGAGCAAGGTGGATAACAGCAGAAGATGTGGAAAATCTCCGCATCCGTCATCTGGCATGGTGGAAAAGATTCTGGAGCATGTCGGAAATCTCTCTGGATGATCCGGTGATCGAGCAGAGATATTATCTGTCAAAGTACATGCTGGCAAGTCTGTCACGGGATCCGGATTATCCGCCGAATATTCTTGGAATCAGTACCTTTGACCGCCCTGCGTGGAATGGAAATTACAAGATCAATTATAATCATCAGTCACCTTACCTGAACCTGATGGTTTCCGGACATTTCGAGCAGTCCGATCCACATGATGCACCTTATTTGAAATTAATGGAGATTTCGGACGAGATGTGTAAGCGTCTTCTTCATCATGAAGGGCTTTATTACCCGCTTGGACTTGGTCCTGATGGGGTGGTCAGTGAGGCATTGCTTCTGCATATGAAATCACCGGCACTTCACGGTGCACTAAATATGATCTATCGCTATGAGATCAGCCAGGATACAAAGTATGCCTGGAAGGTTTACCCATATCTCAGAGGAGTGGCTGATTTCTGGGAAAAGGATCTGGCTCTTCGGGATGGCGTTTACCATGTGGTTGGAGATGGCATGCATGAGCGTACAGATGGAAATATCAGGGAAAATGGTGTGCCGGAGGATCCTGTAAATACTCTGGGGTATCTGAAAACATTTTTTACCTGGCTTCCAAAAATCAGTGAGGCATTGGAACTGGATGAAGAAAAACGAACGAAGTGGCAGGAAATTGCCCAAAATCTGGCGCCATATCCAAAAGGAACCATTCGGGAAATTCAGGAAAATCCTACCTTGTGGAAAGAAGTGGATGTGAAGCTGGAGGATTTGCTTCCTCAGGAAATGCTGGATAAAGAAATTTATTATGATGAGGGTGTTGGTGGAAAGTGGTCCTTCCATTTTCCCGGAAATATAATGCATATTTATCCAGGGAATGCAGTGGGTCTTGGAAGTGATCAAAAAGAACTGGAAGTGGCGAGAAATACAGTGCATATTCACAACCTGGTGGAGAACAAACTGGGTGAGCTGGAGTATAAAAAGGCTCTTGAGAGAGCTTCTGATGAGAAAAAAGAAACAGCTGTAAAGCATGCCCATTTCTATAAAGCTGGGGCATTTAATGCGTCTAATCTGAGCTGCCTTTTTTTTACTGCGGCTGTCCGTACAGGCTACGACCCGGATATTATCTGGAAAGAAATGAGGGATATGATTACTTACCGTGGAATTCCAAACGGCTTTCTGAAGGAAAATCCGCATGGAATTGAGCAGTTGAACACTATTCCGGATGCAATTCAGGAAATGATGCTTCAAAGCTATGAAGGTGTCATCCGCATTTTTCCTGTATGGCCAAGAAAAAAACATCCAAATGCTTCCTTCAGGAATTTTCGCGCATGGGGTGGCTTTGAGGTAAGTGCATCCCTTAAGGATGGGGAGATAGAGCAGGTCACTGTGCTAAGCCACAAAGGGAATACCTGCCGCGTGGAAAACCCCTGGCCCGAAAAAAGTGTTATAGTGAAATACGGTTACAGTGGACGGGAAGAGGTGTGTTTCGGGGAATATCTGAGTATTGAATTACAGAAAGAGGAACAGGTTTTGCTGTCCGTATTGTAATAAGCAGGCTGTCGGGATACTATGATTTTTATCCCGACAGCCTGTTTTATCCTCGGAATTCCAGAGGACTTTTCCCTGTGTATTTTTTAAAAATCCTGCTGAAATATCCCTGGTCATGGTAGCCGCACATTTCTCCAATCTGTTTAATGGACAGCCCCGGTTCGTGGAGCAGAAGTCTCTGGGCGTGGCTCATTCGAAGGTTGATCAGATACCTGGAAGGTGTACAGTCGTAGACCTGGCAGAAAATTTTGGTCAGATAGCTGGGACTGTAGTTCATGTTATCGGCAATCAGGTTCAGATTAATGTCCTCGCTGTAGTTTTTTACAATGAAATCTTTCAGTAATGTGGCGATCTGAGTTGGTGTCATGGCAGCAGTTCGGGCATTAAACACCTCTTCGTAATCATTTCCGGCAATCTGAAATTCCTGTTTGATCTTGGAGAGAGCTTCTTTAAGCTCCTCTGAATCAACTGGCTTCAGCAGATAATCAGAAACCTTTAAAGTGATGGCCTTTTTTGCATATTCGAAATCTGAAAATCCACTGGTGATAATAAATTTAGTAAATGGAAACTGCTCCCTTACTTTTGTGAGCAGGGTGATTCCATCCATCACAGGCATACGGATATCCGTAACTACAAGATCAGGGCTGAGCTTTTCTACCAGAGCCAGAGCCTGATCGCCTGTTTGTGCAGTTCCTGCCACCTGAAAATCCGGATCCGCTTTCTGGATTTTCTGGACAAGATTTGTGAGCAGAAGTTCTTCATCCTCTGCAACGATGACAGTGTACGTCATGCTATTTTGATTCCTCCTTGCTTATTCACTTATGCAGTCAGTTTCATCTGCTGATTTAGCTGTCTTGGAAAAATACCGTCCAATAGACACGATTCCGTGCCCATCAGCGGTATTTCCATATCTGAAAATAATGTCTCCTTTACAGAATATTTTCCATCTGAGATACACATTTATAGTTCCCAGCCCATTTATTTTTAGTTCCGGAAGTCCCGGATTCTGAATGGCTTTCATAATGTTGGCAGTGATCCTCTCTTTGGCTTCCTCTGTAAAGCCAGGACCGGAATCCGTTACTTCAATCTGCCAGCTTCCTTCCGTGACCACGCTGGTGATCGAAATGTTCCATGGCGGTGCACAGTTCGAACCATAGCGAATGGCATTTTCCACAATAGGCTGGATGATCAGCTTGGGGACTGGTTGGGAAAGAAGGCTTTCATCTACATGGATGCTGTAATTCAGGCTGGACTGATAACGGACCTTCATACAATACAGATATTTCTGTACATAATCCAGTTCATCCTTTAAAGTGACCGTTGTCTCTGTGGTATTGGTAATATAACGCATGATCCGGGAAAGATTCCGGCACATTTTTACCACGGTCTCAGAATCTCCGTTCTCTGCCAGAACTATAATGCTGGACAAGGTATTGTAGTAAAAATGAGGATTGATCTGTGTCTGCAAAGCCATGCTTCTGGCTTTCATTTCCTGCTCCTTAGCTTGATTCAGCTGCTCCATGGAATCCTTCAGATTGTCGCTCATCAGCTGAAAGGCCTGGTAGAGCTCTTCCAGTTCATTAACGGAAACCGGATATGCAGTTACCTTTTCCTGTCCAAGTGTATCAAGCTCCATGCGCTGAATAATATGCTTCAGATGCTTTACCGGTTTTACGACTGAACGGGAAAGCCGGTAGGAAATAAAGATGGAGATTGTCAGAAACAGCGCAACAATTGCCGCAAGAATACGAAGCAGATTGTAAACCGGAGCCAGAACTACAGATTCCGGCTGAATTGTAAGATAGGTATAGCCGGTATAAGAGGATACGGCCTCTGCTGCATACTCTGTTTTTCCTGTAAGAGGACTGATAAAAGTGAGGGCTGAATCATCTCCCTTGGTAAGTTCATAGTAGGGCTGAAGTGCTGCTTTGTATTCCTGGGAAATATCGTAGGGATAGATCAGATCGCCATTGCTGTCAAAAACATAGATGCTGGCAGCATCTTCATGGTTCTTTTTTTTATAAGTGATGATACTTTTAAAAACAGATTTGCACTGCTTGGCTGTTTCAATCACACCCACGCCACGTTTATATTGATTATTAAAGGATCGGTACAGGGAAATAAACCACTGGTCATAGGTGGCTGTTTTTGTATATTCTCTGGTACAGTAGGGTGGAGTAAGGACTTTTTTTCCCTCCAGTTCACGGGCGACCTCAATCCACTCATCCTTTGAGCCATCCGTCTTTTTGACTATAGTTGAGATGCCGGCTTCCAGAACATATCCGGAAAAATCATAGAGATTTACCTGATCTGCCTTCAGCTCGGTTCCGGAAAGGGAAATAAACAAATCAGACATGGCAGAAAGCATGTTGCTGGAAATATTTAAGTTGAAGGAATTGTCCAGAATGGTTTTTGACTGATTGCTGTAGTTAATGTTTACAGATACTGCATCCAGATTGCGGATCGCGGAATCTACCTGAGTCTGAAAGCTGGAATTGAGAGTGTTCATGGCACTGATCTGACTTTGCTTGAGCTGTCTGGAAACAAAAGCATAGAAAAAAACAGCAAAAGAAAAAAGAATCAGGCAGGCCAGACTGATATAGGCAAAAAAAAGCTTGGATTGTAAACTGCGTGATTTCATCTGGCGATACCTCCTGTAATTGTTTTGCCCGCGCTGCTGACTATATTATGAAAGCAGATGCAGAAATCCATGTGTGAAACATTAAAAATCAGTATATCATATTTGTTTAAAAAGTACAAATAAATGCTCGAAAACAGAGAAAATATATATAAGAATTTCGGGTGACTTTTCGAAGAAACATAAGCTTATGTGAAAAAAGTATAATATGTGGTGAAAAAAGTACAAATTGAAAGTAAGAATATCCATGGATTAAAAAGCATCTGGCTGATAAAATAATATCATCAAAAGAACAGAGGAATCAGCGGAGATTCCTGAATGAGGTAAATGCCATTTTATTAAAAGGAGGATATGTAAATGAAAAGAAAGAGTTTTGTGGCAGTGGCTTGTGCAGCAGCAATGATCGCGTCCATGACAAGCGGACTTACCGTATTTGCAGAGGAGACTGCAGATTTTTCCGGTGAGGAACTGAGTATTCTGGTATCAGCAGGCTGGATGGATAACAGATATGATGCAACAATCGAGCGTTTTGAAGATACTTATGGTGTAACAGTTGACCTTCAGACTATTCCGGCTGACCAGTATTCTGACCTGCTTCAGTCCAAACTGGCTACTGATTCCTGCGCAGATATTTTCTGGATTCAGTCTAACCCATTTGCAATCGAGTCTACAATCGTTGATCCAGAGAAATACTGTATTGATTTCACAGGAGCTTCCTGGGAAGATCTTATGCCGGAAGCAAGAAAAACATCCTGTGTATACAATGATAAATTATACGGACTTCAGATCTGGCACAATTCACCAGAATATGTAATGGTTTATAACAAAACATTGTTCGAAGAGAATGGTTGGGAGATACCATCTACTTATGCAGAGCTGAAAGACCTTTGCGCTAAGATCGCAGAACAGGGAATTACTCCATGGTTTATGCCAGGTGCAGATGGATGGCAGCATCAGCTGGCATTCTTCCAGATCGGTGGTGTTTACGAAGAAGCTACACCAGGACTTTACGATGCTTTGAATACAAATCAGGCTACATTTGCTGACAATGAGAAAATGCTTGAGGTTCTGAACGAGTTCAAAGAGCTTTCCGATGCAGGATATTTCGGAGAGGACTGGATTGGAACTGACAGCACCAACCTGACAAATGAATTTGGCGACAGAAACATTGCAATGGCTATGGCAAACTCCAGTTACATTCAGCAGATCAAAGATGACACAGGCACAGAGGATGAGTTTGGTATGTTCCTGATCCCACTTGGCGATAACACCTGGTATCCGACCAACCCGGCTGGACCTACCATGTTTGGTTACAAGGGAACAGAGCATGAGGATCTTGTAAAAGAATTCTTCAATTTTGTTACAACCACAGAGAGTCTTCAGGAAATCCTTGACAACTCTCCTGCATACACAAACGTTGATATGAACGATGATGCAATTGAGCAACACTGGCTGCCAGAGGAAGAAGAGTTCCTTGCAACAGTAGATGACAGTAAGAAGAGCGTATCTGTTCTGCAGACCGGCACAAAATATACAAACGATTACTGGATGCAGTTTGGTCAGGATATGGTTGCATTCTGCCAGGGCGAAATGGAAGCAAATGACGTTCTTGCAAATATGGACACCAACCGTGCAGAGGCTGCCAAGACAGTTGGCGATGCAAACTGGAACTAAATAAAGTTTTCCGGTAAGAAATTGACATAATTATTTAAGCATAAGATATTTAATAAGGGTATATCTTCAGTGCGAAGGAGTGATTCCTTCGCACTGTTTGATAGAGGGGAGGTATCGCCTTTGAATAAGAAGAAAATTTATCCACAGTGGTTTCTGATACTGCCGCTGGCTTTGTACATTATCTTTTTCCTGCTTCCCAGTATAATGGGTGTTGCATATTCATTCACAGACTGGAATTCAAGAAGTGTATTAAATGGTGTCCATTTTGTGGAACTGGACAATTTTAAAGAGATTTTTACATCAAATAAGGATTACTTAAGCGGTATTGGAAATACATTAAAATTTACCATTATTTCCAATATTGTGAAGCTGATCCCGGCACTTCTGATTGCCATCATGCTTCAGGAAGGACTGAAGGGAAAAGGACTTTACAGAACCTTACTGTATCTGCCGTCCATTCTTCCATTTGTTATTATCGGTCTTGTTTTTAAGTCTATCTTAAACTATAACAACGGTCTTCTTAATGCAATCCTGGATGCACTGCATCTTGGTATCCTGAAACAGAAATGGCTTTCGGATCTTGGGGTTGTGTGGAAATCCATTTATGGTGTGGATGCATGGAGAGGTATTGGTTATGTAATGACGATTTTCCTCGCCGGATTGAATACCATTCCGAGATCCTACTATGAAGCAGCGGAGATCGACGGAGCAAACTTCTGGCAGAGACTTCGCTATGTGACACTTCCAATGCTCAGCGGCGCCATCATGATCAACCTGGTATTTGGTATTACCTATGGCCTGAAGGTATTTGATATCGTTTACGTTCTGACAAATGGTGGCCCTGGACATGCAACAGAGGTTCTTACCACTTACGCATTCCAGCTTTATTCCAGAGGCCAGTACGGTATGTCTTCTGCTTTGAACAGTATTCTGCTTCTGATCACGGCAATTGCTGGTGTTGTAATTGTTAAAACTTTAGGAAAACAGGAGGTACAGCAATGACAAAGAAAAAAGTTCAGAATCTGCTGAAACATCTGGTCTGCATCCTGCTGTGCCTGACCGTTATCCTGCCTTTTTATATGGTAGTTATAAACTCTTTCAAGAGTAAAGGCGAGGCTTCCCGAATGAGTCTTGCCCTTCCGAAAGAATGGTTGTTTTCCAATTACACCGAGGTTATCGACAAAGGAAATCTGCTCCAGGGATTTTCAAACAGTTTACTTTACGCACTGGTTGCAACCACTCTTGGTGTTGTGCTCTGTGCAATGGCTGCCTTTGTAATGTGCCGTAAGCGTACCAGATTAAATGTATTTTTATATTATTTCGTACTTTGCGGACTGTTTTTCCCGGTTAACTATGTAACATTGGTGAGAGTATTAAGCACTCTTCATCTGAACGATACACGACAGGGAATTATTATGGTGTTTACCAGCGCCATGATTCCGTTCTGTGTATTCACCATCCGCAACTTTGTGGTTTCTGTTCCTGTGGAACTGGACGAGGCAGCAGTTATTGATGGCGCAGGTCCTATCAGCCTGTTTTTCAAGATCATCATGCCGCTTCTGAAGCCTACTATGGTAACCTGTTTTATCCTGCAGTTTATGGGTGTGTGGAGCGATTTCCTGACTCCGTTGTATCTGTCAAGCAAGAGCAAAATGTTCCCGATGACCATGGCAGTTTATCAGTTCTTTGGAAAGAATAAAAGCTATTGGAATTATATTTTTGCGGATATTGTGCTTACCTGTATTCCAGTTGTGATCGTGTATATGATTGGCCAGAAATATATTGTGGGCGGTATGACTTCCGGTGCGGTGAAAGAGTGATCTGGGGTGCGCAGTGCGACCGCGGCAATCTATAATTGAAATTCCTTCTAAAAACGGGAATGGTTCTTTAAATTTTAGAATTTATAGAGCTGTTCCCGGTATTTTTTTGCCCAAAAGATGTCTGTATTTGCCAGAATGCTGAAAAATAAGAAGAAATCTGTTATCTTCATTTGAGGGGAAAATGATTGTGCACGGCGTGGTTGCTGTTCACAGGGAAGATTCGGCGAAGCGTGTTTCTGTGAACGGAGTGAACAGTAACGCAGTTGGCGGTTTCTGGGCTGCAAATTGCGGATTTTGCAGGAAATGTTTTGCGAAATGTGATAATGTATTTGAAGAAAATGTAGGAGTGAGAAATGATGAAACAGAAAATTGAGAAGACAGCAGATGAAAAAATGTGGAACCGGATCAGCCGGATTCCCGCAGTTATTCTGGTGTTACTTTCCGGAATTGATATTGTCCGGTTTGCAATTCTGGGAGATAAGACAGCATTTATTACATTCAGTATGATTGCGGTGACTTTTATGCTGGTGGCGTATATGGCATGGAAAAGCAAAATGCCTTTTCTGTATCTGGTGATTGCAGCGGCAGCTTTTGTTTTGTATTTTAATACTAATTTTTCTACCAGCACTTATTACTTTAACTGGTTGTTTCTGGTAGAGAGTATTATTGCGGCGCTGGGAGGAATCCTGGGAATCGCAGTAATGATCGGGAAAAAAATCCCTGTGGGGCGTGTGGCAGTTTTGCCGCTTTTGGCAGCTGTTTTAATTCTGGCAGGTTTCCTAGGATTTTGGAAAGTAAGGTATGAGGCAGGGCATGAGGCGCAGGGACAGGCCCGGGATGAGCTGTGGGCAGTTCCGGCGAAATATGATGCGGAAGAATCAGAACAGGCGGGAACTGTGGAAGAAGTAGTGTACGATACCAAGGCATATGCTACTGATGAGCGGGACGTGAAAAAGACAGCTTATGTATATCTGCCTTATGGCTACAGCGAGGAGAAAGAGTACAATATTCTGTATCTGATGCATGGAACAGGTGATGATGAAAAATACTGGCTGAAAACAAATCCGTATAACAAAACTATGCTGGATAATATGATTGCAGATGGAGATATTGAGCCTTTGATTGTGGTGACACCGACTTTTTATGTGGAAGATGACTGTGCAGATGATCTGGATCAGCTGACCTATTCTTTTGCAAAGGAGCTGCGAAATGATCTGATGCCTGAGATTGAATCCGTTTATTCTACATATGCAAAATCGGCAGATGATGAGGGATTCGCAGAGAGCCGGGATCACAGAGCATTTGCCGGTTTGTCAAGAGGGGCGGTAACGATGTATCATTCTGCGTTGTGTCAGAGTCTGGATTATTTTTCATGGTTCGGGGCATTCAGCGGAAGCAGGACAGACAGGACTGCATTTGAAGATACCATTCAGACAGGCGATTTTGCAGAACTGCCAATTCATTATTTATATGTGGCAAGCGGCAACTTCGACTTCGCCCTGCCTGGACAGGTTCAGGATTACCAGGCTCTGCTGGATATAGAACCCAGATTGCGGTCTGGTGTAAATACCTGTTTTGATGTATTTCCAATGCGGTATCATTCTATGGGAAACTGGCATCTGGCGTTGTATAATTTTTTACAGAAGATTTTTTAGCGGGAAACACGTTGCTGTGAATTGGGAGAACAGCAATCCGCTTTTTTCACAGTTTACGTGTGTTTTCGGGCAGGTTGCGATTAAAATATGGCAGCCTGCTTTTTATTTGGTAAAATACGGGTAGAAAATAGCGACTGAGATATAGTTGGGAATTTTAAATTAAACGAAAATTATAGAAAATTTCAGGAGGAAATCATGAAGCAGTCATTTAACGAAAACTGGGTATGCTACAGAACCGGAGAGAAAGAAAAGGCATTTGCAGTGACTCTTCCGCATGATGCCATGCAGCTGGATGAGAGAAGCGAGACAAGTGCCGGCGGTGTGAATATAGGATGGTATGAGGCGCAGGATTACACTTACGAGAAAACATTTATCCTTCCAGAGAAAGCGAAGGACGAGAAAGTGATACTGGAATTTGAGGGCGTTTACCGTAAGGCAACTGTATATCTCAACGGCGAAAAAGTGGCTTATCATTCTTATGGATATATCGGATTCTATGTAGATGCCACCAAGTATGTAAAATTCGGGGAAGAGAATGTGATCCGCGTGGAAGTGATCAACCACGATCAGCCAAACAGCCGCTGGTATTCCGGTACCGGAATTTACCGTCCGGTGTGGCTGTATACAGTGCCGAAAAACCATCTGAGATTTGACAGTGTGAAGATCACTACACTGGATTATAAGGAGCCGAAGATCCGCGTGGAGGCATGGCCGAATGCTGCCGGCGAGGTGAAAGTGGAGATTCTGGAGAAACAGATTGTTACCAGAAAAGCTGTGGCTGGCGAAAGTGCAGGCCAGACAGACGAGACCATAGAGCCGTGTATTGACGAAAATGCAGTACAACCAACTGTTCAAAATTCTGACAAAGCATCAGATAAGATCATCGCCTTGGAAATTCTCCAGGCAGATGGTAAATTTTCCAGAGAAATTGCTCTTCCGGGAGCAAACCTTTGGAGCCCGGAAGCACCGCATCTTTACACCTGCCGCGTAACCTTCGGCGAGGATATTCAGGAAGAAACCTTTGGAATCCGTGTAGTAAGCTGTACTCCGGAAGAGGGCTTCTGTATCAACGGAAAACGTGTCCTGTTAAAAGGTGGCTGTATCCATCACGATAACGGTCTTCTTGGTGCATGTGCGTATGAATTTGCAGAACGCCGTAAAATCCGCATTCTTCTGGACGCTGGCTATAATGCAATCCGTTCTGCACATAACCCATGCTCCAAAGCACTTCTTCGTGCCTGTGACGAAATGGGAATGCTTGTAATGGACGAATATATTGATGGCTGGTATATCCATAAAACAAAGTATGACTATGCAGATGAGATTCTGGAAAACTACAGAAAAGACTTAAAAGATATGGTGGATAAGGACTATAATCATCCATCTGTGATCATGTATTCTACAGGAAATGAAGTGTCTGAGACTGCGCAGAAAAAGGGAATTTCCCTTACAAAATCCCTTACAGACAGACTTCATGAGCTGGATTCCACCCGTCCTGTAAGCTGCGGAATCAATATCTTTTTTAACTTCTTAAGCTCTATGGGATTTGGTGTTTACAGCGATAAAAAAGCAGACGAAGCTGCTGAGAATGCCAAGAAGAAAAAGGCTGTGGGAAGTGAATTTTATAACACGGTAGCCGGAATTTTTGGTGCCGGATTTATGAAAACAGGAGCAACTCTTTATCCATGTGATGTGAAAACAAGAGATGCATATGCCAATATGGATGTTGCAGGATATAACTATGGAATCAAGCGTTACCATCATGATTTAAAGAAGTATCCCAAGCGAATTATTCTTGGAAGTGAAACCTTCTGTGCAGATGCGTACAGATTTATGCAGGAAGCAAAACGTGATAAGCGTATCATTGGTGATTTCGTCTGGGCTGCTCAGGATTATCTGGGTGAGGTTGGAATCGGCGCATGGGAATATAAGGATTATGCACCTCGTTTTGATGGCGGCTGTGGCTGGGTAAGTGCCGGATCAGGCCGGATTGATCTCACAGGAAAGCCTCTTGGCGAGATGGCATATACCAGAGTCGCCTTTGAACTGGAGGATCTGGCAATTGCAGTTATGCCGGTTGATCACACAAAGGATGCCCATTCTCCTTCTGCATGGAAAATGACAAATGCGATAGAAAGCTGGTCCTGGGAGGGCTGTGACGGGAATGCTGCAAAAATAGAAGTTTACACCCGTGCAGATCATGTGAAGCTGTATATAAACGGTAAATGTATAGGCACTAAAAAGCCCAAAAATGACTGCAAGGTATTCTTTGATACAACCTATCAGAATGGAGAAATCAAGGCTGTTGCCTATGATGCAAATGACAATATAATTGCAGAAAGGACACTGACAACAGCTGGAAAAGAGACGATTCTTGTGGCAGAACCAGAGCTTACCCGCGTGAATGCAGACACCGATCTTTGCTATGTGAGAATGCGCTATACAGATGAAAATGGTCAGACAAAACCGCTGGCAAAGGGCAGAATCAGGCTTACTGTAGAAGGTGGTGAGCTTCTGGCATTTGGAAGCGCCTGCCCATACTATCCGGAAAGCTACCAGAGCAATGAGACAGATACTTATTATGGAGAAGCGCTGGCGATTATCCGTCCACAGGCTAGAGCTGGTAAAGTAGTTGTGAAAGCTGAATCTGAGCTTGGAAATGCAGAGACAGAGATTGAAATATTAGATTGATTTAAAGTTCATATGCTTACCAGTTTTGCCAGAAACGGTTCCAAATTTGCCGAATTTTTCACAAATCCCATTCCTTTTGCTATAGTAAATCCAGCGGTTCAAACAGAACTGAAAGGACAGAGTAACTATCTGAAAAGTATGTGTTTATCTGTCAAAGGAAATTTACTAGGAGGAAAGGAAATATGAAAAAGCATACCGGGAAAATCTGGCGTGGTTTGGCAACAACTACAGCCTCACTTCTCACAATCACACTGGGCGGAAGCTCAATTGCAAATGCAAGAGTGGATTTCATTAATGCGACACTTGGAACCTCAAGCTACAAAATCGAGCAGGGAGATTCTGACTCTGATGGCATTTATTATGAATCTGAATTTGACAATGTAGAGGATCTGGTAAAGGCTAAAGAACAGCTGGCTGCTGAAATTTCTTCAGAAGGTTCCGTTTTATTCAAAAATACAGATCAGACCCTTCCACTTGACAAATCCAAAGAAGCTGTTACCCTCTGGGGCTTAAACAGCCATCTTCCGGGAACCGGCGGATTAATTGGTTCCTCTGTTGTGGCTGATTCAGAGGATGGTCAGATCGCTTATGGTATTGAAGAAGCTATGGATGAAAGAGGCTTCACAGTAAATGAAACCATGAAAGGCTTTTATGCAAGTGAAACCTGCGCGCCATATTACAGAAAAGCTTCTTTCTTTGGAAATGAAGTTCCGGGCCATAGCCTTGTACCTGCTTTTTCCGCTTCTTATAATGAAGCAGATACATATACAGTAGGTGAGGCACCTGCTGAACTTTACACAGATGATATTCTGGAATCTGCTAAGGATACAACAGCAATTGTTGTTCTTTCCCGAGACAGTTCAGAGGCGTCTGACTACAGCACAAATATGAAGGATCCTAATGGGGACAGCTTCGACACCCCGATGTCTATCTCAGCTTACGAAAAAGAGATGATCCAGCTTGCAAAGGAAAATAGCAATGGCAAGGTGATCGTTTTGATCAACTCTGACGTTCCTATGGAAATCCAGGAATTGAAGGATGATCCGGAGATTGGAGCAATTCTTTGGACTGGACTTCCGGGAATGAATGGATTCCTTGGAGTATGTGATGTACTTTCTGGCGATGTGAATCCATCCGGTCATATTTCTGATACTTATGCCACAAGTTCTGTTTCTGCTCCGGCAATGACCAACTTTGGTCTTTATACTTATACTAATGCTTCCAATGCAGAATCTGGTGCAGAACTTACAGAAGCAGACAAGGGTGACTGGTATGTAGTAGAAACAGAAGGTATCTATATTGGTTATAAATATTATGAAACCCGTTACGAGGATACTGTTCTGGATCAGGGAAATGCAGCCACCACAGAAGGCTCTTCTACTGGCAAAGCATGGAACTATGTAGATGAAGTAACTTATCCGTTTGGATATGGTTTATCTTATACAACCTTTACTCAGGAGCTGGAAAGTGTAGATGTAATATCTGGGGAAAAGGGACTTGCAAAAGTGAAGGTAACCAATACCGGTGACGTTGCCGGAAAAGATGTTGTCCAGCTTTATGTACAGACACCATATATAGAGGGCGGACTGGAGAAAGCTTCTATTCAGCTTCTTGATTTTGGAAAAACAGAGGTTCTTGAGCCTGGCGAATCACAGACTTTGGAAATTGAGTTCGCTCCGGAATATATGGCAAGCTATGATGAAAAAGCTGTAAAAGAAGATGGAACAGAAGGCGCATGGGTGCTGGATTCCGGTGATTATTATTTCACAATCGGAAACGGTGCGCATGAAGCATTAAATAATGTCTTGGCGGTAAAAACAGATTCCACAGACGATCTGATCACAATTACAGACGATGAAACAATTGAGCCGGAAAATGTAGTGACAGTTTCTCTTGGTGAAGATAAAGAGACTTATTCTGAAAACGTAGAGAATGCATTCCAGGATTGCGATATTAACAATCTGATCCCGGATACTGCTGAATACACTACACGTTCTGACTGGAGCAAGGGCTGGAAAGAAGTGGAAAGCATTACTCCAATAGAGGAAATGATGAAAGGTCTTACAAACTCCACTTATGAACTTACTGAGAACAATGACGAAGAAGTTGTCTGGGGAGCTGACAACGGATTAAGCACCGTTGATTTCCTCCAGTTTAATGAGGATGGAACTTTCGCAGGTGCACTTCCTCTGTCTGATGAAAAATGGGATCAGCTTATGGATCAGCTGACTTTGGAAGAGGCTGCCAACTTTATTGAAAAAGCAGGAGATAAAAACTTTGAGAAGCTGGATTCTATTTTCCTGCCAGAAGCAATCTGGTATGACGGACCAATCGGTTACAGCTACGACCAGATTGCAGGATATGCAACCCGCTGGAATGAATCCAACTCTTCCGAGCCGACTTATGTTTCTTCAGACAACGAATATGCTTCCTACTCTATGAGCTCCATGCCTACAGAACCTGTAGTTGCAGCAACATTCAATAAAGAACTTGTAGAGAGAGAAGGAGAGCTCTTTGGTGAAGATGGATTGTGGTCCAATGCCAACTCTATTGCAGCACCTGGTCTTAACATTCACCGTGCACCTTACTGCTCCAGAAATCATGAATATTATTCAGAAGATGCCATGCTTACCAACCTGTTGGGACAGGCTGTCTGCAAAGGCGGAAAATCCAAAGGTCTTATGATGATGCCGAAACACTATATCATGAATCATCAGGAGTTAAACCGTTCCGGTGTTTCCACATTCTTCACAGAGCAGGCTGCAAGGGAAAATGAACTCCGCGCATTCCAGGGAGCTATGGAAAATAACTATGCGCAGGGAATCATGACAGGCTTCAACCGTCTTGGAACTGTATATTCAGGAGCTTCCGAAGCTTCACAGGTGCAGGTTGCACGTAACGAGTGGGGCTTTGAAGGCTGGATCGTAACAGATATGATCAACGGTGCTGATTACATGAACTGGAGAGATATTGTATTTGGCGGCGGTGGCGGATGTCTTACAACTTCTGCATATGAAAGCGCTAATATTGGTTCCATGACTTCAACCGAGAACCTGAAGCTGATTGCAAAGGACTCTGCTTTCCAGAAAAAGATGAAAGAAACAATTAAATATTTCGTATATAATACAGTTGCAAGTAATGATATGAATACAATTACAACCTCCACTAAATATATTCACGTTCTTACATGGTGGCAGATTGCCTTTATGGCAGCAGAGGTGGTATTTGGACTTCTGACACTTTTGTTTGCAGTTATGTACCTTCGAAATTCACTTCGCAAAAAGACAGTTTACGTGAAGGAGGACAAGTAATATGGGATATCTGAAAAATAAAACATTTGGTTTTTACTTAAGCTTTGTGGCTGCAATCCTTGCGCTGATCGGCTTTGTAATGTACCGCCAGTCAGGACATACAGAATCTTATATTGAGGTTCTGCTGCTTGTAACAGTGGTTCTGCAGATTCTTGCGATGATCGTTTTGAAGGTGGCACCTGATTTTAAGTGGACAAGCCTTCTGCTTACTGCAAATGCAATTCTGACTGCAGCAGCACTTGTTAACAGTTTTTATACACAAGTTGATTTTATTGGATATGTGGTATCAGGACTTTATGAGTTTGCAACCATAAAGAAATTCATAATTTCAGCCGTACTTATGGCACTTTCTATGATTGCATATATTGTTTCCTCTTATTCTGGATTTCAGAAATGCACTTGTAAGGATGAGACAAAAGCTTGATTTATCTGCTGTAAAATATGGCACAAATTAATATTTACATGGTATAATGAAAAAGCCGGAATGCCCAAAAGGACTCCGGCTTTTGCCGTATACCATGGAGGATAACTATGATTACCATTGCTATTGTGGAAGATGATAAGAAAAGTGCAAAAATTCTTCAAGACTATATATTACGCTATTCAGAAGAAAAACAGGAACCGTTAGCTGTAGAATGCTTTGAAAACGGATTAAATTTTATCAGCGATTATAAAGCCAGCTGCGACATTGCTCTTATGGATATTGAAATGCCTCATATGAATGGTCTTGACACCGCCAGAAAACTGCGGGAATTTGATAGCCAGATTCCTCTTATTTTTATTACCAATATGGCGCAATATGCCATTAACGGATATGAAGTGCAGGCTCTTGATTTTATGGTAAAGCCTATTGAATATTTCAACTTTTCGCTGAAACTGGACAAAGCGATCCGAATCTGTAAAAAGCTTCATGGTTATCAGATATATGTTCCTTCTGAACAGGGAACTGTTAAAATTGATATTGCAGATCTGATTTATATTGAAAGTGCAAAGCATTATCTTTATCTTCATACTTCGAAAGAGACCTTTCGCCTGCGAAGCACAATGGGAGATTTTATAGCACAGCTTCCGACAGGTCGCTTCTCCTGTTGCAGTAAATCCTTTTGTGTAAATCTGGAATGGATTTCCCGCTATCAGGGAAACAGCGTGTTTGTAAATGGAAAGGAATTATCGATTTCCCGTTCTTATAAAAAAACTTTTATAGATCAAATGACAATGTACATTAACCGGGGAGGAAACTGACGTGGCAATTTATGAAATATTAGCTTCATCTACAAGTGAAATACAGGGAATTACCTGTTTTATCATCCAGCTTTTTATAGCGGAAGCTATGTTCTTTTTCCATCTAAAAAAAAGGAAACGCTTCTGGTTACGCCTGCTTGTAGGGGGAACTGCCTGTCTGCTTTTGGGAGTTACCCTTCCAATTATAATTGGTCAATATATAAGCGGAATTCGAACCTTTATTGTGCTTGTTTTTATGCAGCTTTACATGTGGTTTTGCTTTAGGCGTTCTTTTTTGGATATTTTATTTTGTACAATTGGAGCTTTTACTGTACAGAATCTTGGAAGCAATATTCAGGTGCTGATTTGTATCGTGACCAAAACTTCTTTCAAGATGCTTTCCACGGAAATGGTCATTGGATTTACCATTGTATATATTATTTGCTATCTCACTTGTGCAGCAAAAATAAAAAATTTTCCGAATATCAGCCAGAACAGAGTCCGTGTACTTTGGGTAGCCATTATTTCCTTATGTGTCTGCTGGCTCCTTCAAAGCTGGCTGATCAGTGAAAAGCTGGATATGGTTATGGCGTGCCGTGTTCCATTTGTATTCTGCTGTATTTTATCTCTTTTTATGCAGTTTGGGCTTCTGGAGCAGTCCCGGCTCAATGAAGAAAATCTTGCTCTTGAGCAGTTAATAAAGGAAAATGCAAAACAGTATGAGTTGTCAAAGAAAACAGTTGAAATCATTAACATGAAATGTCATGATCTTAAGCACCGGATTCTGGAATTGGAACAAGCCGGAAATGCAGATCATGGCCAGCTGGAAGAAATACGTAAAGCAGTAGATATTTATGACGGGCTTGCGAAAACAGGCTGCCAGCCATTGGATATTATTCTTTCAGAAAAGAATCTTCTTTGTGAAAAATATCAAATTAAGTTTTCATATATGATTGATGGAGAGAAGCTTACTGGTATTAAATCGGGAGATATCGCTGCCATATTTGGAAATGCTTTAGATAACGCTATTGAATGTGCAGCGGAGCTGCCAGTTGAAAAGAGAATTATCAGCCTCATCGGATATGCGAGACAGGATGTGATGGGGATTCATATTGAGAATTATTGCGAGGATGAACTGGAATTTCGTAATGGGCTTCCGGTGAGTACCAAAGGAGATGATAATTATCATGGCTTTGGCATGAAAAGTATTCAATATGTGGTGGAAAAATATGGCGGAAATCTTGTGGCGAATTTGGAAGAAAAGATTTTTAGTGTAGATATTATTTTTCCAGTTCTAGATTAGAGCCTTTTTCAAACTGGGGAGGTGCCTTTTTTTGAACGCAGATAAGTATTCTCCCGCTTCAAGTGCGCGGAGCACTAAGCGGCAGGTGAGGGGGGATGCTTCTGTCAGTGGGAGCCTTCAGCTCCTACTGACAGATCACGAAGCGACTGCGTTCATGAGCAAGTAGCGAAGCGGACCTGGAATGTCCGCTTTACTAATATACGACAGCAATAAGTTAACTGGTAGTATTCCGGCGAATCAGCACCGGAGTGATCTGTTTGTGAATTGGCTTTTCCAGTGGCTTAGGCGCTCGCTTTTTTTGCTCTTCCATCTGCTGCACCAGAAGCTCCATGGCAGTCTGTGCAATAACATCAATTTGCTGACCGACAGTTGTGATCGGAAGGATTGATTCACTGGCAATTGGAGAATTATCAAAACCTATAATTTCGTAAGTAGGTGGTAATTTACCATATTTCTGGAAAATTAAATTGAGAAACATATTGGCATAGGTATCATTCGCAAGAAAGATACCTTTTTTTTGATTCGGATACTTTTCTTCAATTCTTGTAAAGATACGTCTTATCACATTTAAAATCTCTTGATAAGAATTGCCGCTTACGCTTAGATCAATGTCATAAGGAACCTGATATTCTTTACATGTTTCCTCAAATGCACGTATACGATCATAAGCCGGGACTGTTTTTTCAACATTGACATTGATATGAATCAATATATCACATTTATCACGAATTAACAGGGAGGTAGCCTGAAGGGAACCCATATAATTGTCAGTGGTAATGCTGCTGATATATTCTGCCTCTCGCTCAATGGCAATGACAGGAATCTGATAGGAAGCCAGTTTTTGGGATGACAGTGTATGGCTTAAAACAATAAGCCCCTCAATCTGATAGGAAAGAAGCTCTTCAATATACTGTTGTTCCTCTTCGGCACCGTGTTCACTGGAAAAAACAAGAAATTTGTAATGGTAGTTACTATAGCTTGAAAGAAGCTGTGTCAGCATTTCAGAGTAGTAATGCAAGTAGAGATTTGGAACAATAATTCCGATAAACTCACTTTTACCATTTGCCAGAACTTTTGCAAGTTTATTTTTTTTATAGCCAAGGGTATCAAGGGCCTGTGAAATCTTTTCCTGATTTTCAAGCGTAAGAGAATCGGGATGATTGAAATACCGTGATATTGTAGTTTTTGAAAAATGAGTATATTCTGCAATATCTGCAAATGTCACCTGTTTTTTTGCCATAAAAATTTAATCTCCTTATAAATAAATGAGAATAATATTGGGGAATCTTTTAATTACTGGGATTATATTATTTTTTTAGTATAGCAATTATTTAAAAAAAAGGCAATGCTAAAATAACCGATTACGTAACCGGTTATTTTAGCTTGAAAAAGTGTTGACATATGAACTTGGATGTATTAACATCGAGCTATGAAGTAACCGGTTACTTAACCGGTTCCGAGAACGAAAAGGGAAAGGAATGGAGGAGAAGTGCATGAAAAGAATGCAGAACCAAACAATGCCCGTGAAAAAGCAAACGTGGAGAGATAAGGCTACATATGTGAAGAAAAACTGGCAGTTATATCTTTTTTTCTTAATGCCAGGACTTTTACTGACAATCATTTTTAAGTATCTTCCTATGGGGGGACTTCTGATTGCATTTGAGGATTACAACGTAATCAAGGGAGTGCTTGGAAGTCCATGGGTCGGACTTGAATATTTCAGGCGGTTTTTATCTTCACCGGATTTTATGAACTACCTGTTGAATACGTTAAAACTGAGTATTTATGGACTGTTGTGGGGCTTTCCGGTTCCGATCATTCTGGCATTGCTTTTAAATCGTATCCGCAGAACCGGAGTTAAGAAGAAAGTACAGCTTTTGGTCTATATGCCGAACTTTATATCTGTAATTGTACTTTGCGGTATGGTACGAATGCTGCTTTCTCCAGTCGGACCTCTGAATAAACTGTTAGGAATCAGTACAAACTGGATGACAATGCCATCTGCTTTCCGCACCATTTACATAGCAAGTGGAATCTGGCAGACAGCAGGCTGGGCCTCTATTATGTACACGGCTGCTTTATCCAATGCAAGCAAAGAACTGGAAGAAGCAGCTATTATGGATGGCGCAAATCTTCTGCAGCAGATCTGGTATGTGGAGCTTCCTGCAATCAAGAATATTATTGTAATTCAGTTTATTCTGCAGGCTGGAAATATTATGAGTATTGGATTTGAGAAAGCCTATGCATTACAGACAGATATGAACCTGCCGGCATCAGAAATTTTATCAACATATGTATACCGTATTGGTCTTTTGAACGGCGATTATGGTTATTCGACGGCTGTTGGTCTGTTTAATTCAGTAGTAAATGTAATTCTGTTAGTTTTTGTAAACTGGGTGGTAAAGAAGCTGAACGACGGAGAAGGATTATAGGAGGAAGCGAAGATGGAGAAAATAAAGAAAAAATATTCGAAGACAGACTGTCTTATCCTTGGAATTGGATTCCTGATTCTTGGACTGTTTGTACTTTCTATTGCAATTCCAATCGTGTATGTAGTGCTGGCCTCTTTTATGGATCCTACAGTTTTGAATAATCAGGGACTGAGTTTTCATATTAAGGACTGGACTTTGGATGCATATCGCAGAGTACTGGAAAATGAGATGATCTGGCGTGGATTCCTGAATTCTTTTCTGTATTCACTTGCATTTACAGCTATTTCTGTTTTTATAACATTGCTGGCAGCGTATCCATTGTCCAAGAAGGAATTTGTGGGAAGAAAACTTTTTAATCTTATTTTTCTGATCACAATGTTCTTTGGCGGTGGAATGATCCCGACTTTTATTTTAATCAATCAGCTGCATATGGTAAATACAGTCTGGGCAGTTTTGATTCCTGGAGCATTTAATGTATGGAATATGATCCTTGCAAGAACATACTACCAGTCAATCCCGGCAGAATTAAGAGAAGCTTCCGCAATTGACGGAGCCAATGAGATCCAGCATTTCTTCAAAATCATGATGCCGGTATGTAAGCCGATCATTGCAGTACTTGCACTGTGGTCATTCGTAGGAATGTGGAACAGCTATTTTGATGCAATGATTTATCTGAATGATGCAAATCTTCAGCCTCTGCAGTTAGTACTTCGTTCCATTCTGGTACAGAATACTCCGCAGCCAGGTATGATTGCAGATATTCAGAGTACTGCTGAAATGGCAAAGGTAGCGGAACAGCTGAAATATGCAACCATTGTGGTATCAAGCTTACCGCTTTTAGTAATGTACCCATTCTTCCAGAAGTATTTTGATCAGGGAATTATGGTCGGATCAGTAAAAGGCTGATAAGAAAGGAACGATACAGATATGAAGAAAAACAGAGTAAAAGGTTTACTTGCACTTGGACTTTCTTTGACGATGATGATAAGTACGGCAGGGTGTGGAAAAGAGCAGCAGCTTAATGCGGAGATCAACCCGGACACACCAGTATCTGAGGTACAGTTTCCATTAAAGGAAACAGAGGAGCTTTCTTTTATTACAAGTGCACCGGCTACTTCCACACAGGATCCCAATGAAAGAGTGATTTTCCAGCGACTGGAAGAACAGACAAATGTTCATATTGACTGGACCTGTTTTGTATCCGATCAGTTTTCAGATAAAAAGAATCTGGCTCTGGCTCAGTTTGGAAATCTGCCGGATGGTCTGTTTAATGCAGGTATGAGTGATTATGACCTGCTGCGTTATGCCAAGCAGGGAATTATTATTCCATTGGAAAATCTGATTGACAAATATATGCCGAATCTTCAGGCTGTGTTTGAAAAATACCCAGAGTACAGGACTATGTGCACAGCACCGGATGGACATATCTATTCTTTCCCGTGGATTGAACAGCTTGGTGCAGGAAAAGAAGCAATTCAGGCGATTGGAGATATTCCATATATTAATAAAAAATGGCTTGACTACCTTGGACTTGAGATTCCTACAACAACAGACGAACTGGAACAGGTACTGATTCAGTTCCGCGATCATGCAGAAGAACTGGAGAAAGAATTTTCCATTGAAGGTGATGTAATTCCAATGTCCTTTATTATCAATAACGGAGATCAGGATCCGGCGATTTTAATAAATGGATTTGGAGAGGGTTACGGAGACACAGGAGATCATTTCGCGGTAACAGATGAAGGAAAAGTAATTTATACAACTGTTCAGGAAGGCTACAAGGAAGGAATTGAATGGCTTCATAAACTGGTGACAGAAGATCTTGTAGATCCGGAAGCCTTTACACAGGAGTGGTCTACTTATGTTGCAAAAGGAAAGAATCACCGTTACGGACTCTGCTTCACATGGGATATTGCGAATATAGATAACAATACAGATTATGTGATGCTTCCGGCACTGACCGGGCCGGATGGCATGAGAAATATTACCAGACAGAACAACAGTGAAACCAGTGGATTTGATCGTGGAAGATGTGTTCTTACATCCAGCTGTCGTAATACAGCACTTGCTGCTGCATGGATTGATCAGATGTATGCACCCCTCCAGTCTCCGCAGAATAACTGGGGTACTTATGGCGAAGAGGATTCCTTTAACATTTTTGAACTGTCTACAAACAAAGACGGCGGCGAAATGTTAAAACATATGGATCTGGGAGAGCAGTCTCCAGTGGAAGTGCGTGAGGCGCAATCTGTAAATGGCCCTCTGGCCGTGCTGAATGAATATTATGATGTATATGTGACACAGCCGGAAGATGCAAAATGGCGTCTGGATAATATGCATGAGACCTATGTACAGGATATGAATAGCAAATATGTTTATCCAAATGTATTTATGAGTATTGATGATACAAACAAAGTATCACAGTATGATACCGATATTAAAAAATATGCAGAACAGAAGAAAGCTGACTGGATCCTGAATGGAGGAATAGAGGAAGAATGGGATTCCTACCTGGAAAAAATGGAGAAATACGGACTTTCAGATTATCTTTCAATCAAACAGAAATATTTTGATCAGTATCAGGAATCCTTAAGCGCGGAAAAGTAACAAAAGATGTAAGAACTGAACAACGACTTTGACAGGAGATTTTTCATGAGCGAAATGTTAGAAAAGGCAAGAAAATATGAATTTACACAGGGACAGCAGATTAAAGCGGAAGACAGACCGGCTTTTCATATAACTCCTTATGTTGGATGGATGAATGATCCCAATGGATTTTCCTGCTATAAGGGAGAATACCATTTGTTTTATCAGTACAATCCATATAACACACATTGGGACAGCATGCACTGGGGGCATGTGGTAAGTAAGGAGCTGCTGCATTGGGACTATCTCCCGGCAGCATTGGCACCAGACCAGGATTACGATAAAGTGGGCTGCTTTTCCGGAAGTGCCATAGAGCTGGAGGACGGCAGACAGCTGCTTATGTATACAGCTGTGGACCGGGAAATACTGGAGGACGGAACCGCAAGGGATGTTCAGACACAGGCGGTGGCTGTGGGAGATGGAAAAGATTACGTGAAGTATGACAAAAATCCGGTCCTGACCTTTAAAAATCTGCCGGAAGGTGCAAGCAGAGTAGATTTCCGTGACCCAAAAATCTGGAAAGAAAAAGATGGAAACTTTTATTGTGTCATAGGCAGCCGTCCGGCAGATGGAAGTGGACAGATTCTTCTTTACAGAAGTAAAAATGGTTTTGAATGGGAATTTGTAAGTACTTTGGCAGAGAATAAAAACCGCTATGGAAAGATGTGGGAATGTCCGGATTTCTTTGAACTGGACGGCAAATATGTGCTTCTGACAAGCCCACAGGACATGATTCCGGAAGGAATGGAATATCATAATGGAAATGGAACATTATGTATCATAGGAGATCTGGATTCTGAGACACATACTTTGAAGGAACAGTCTTATCAGAGTGTGGATTATGGAATTGACTGTTATGCAATGCAGACATTGCTTGCTCCAGATGGAAGAAGAATTATGATTGCCTGGCTGCAGAACTGGGATACTCTTGCTTATCGCAGAAATGAATCTAAATGGTTTGCACAAATGAGCCTTCCGAGAGAATTGTCTGTGAAAAACGGAAGACTGTACCAGGTTCCGGTCAGAGAACTGGATTCCATGCGTGCAAATAAAGTCGAGTACAGGGATGTTGTGATTAAAGACACCAGAATTACACTTGACCAGATTGAAGGACGTACCGTAGATCTGGAGCTTGTAATACAACCGGTAGATAAAGATAAGCTTTATAAAAAATTCGAACTCTGTTTTGCAGAGAATGAAAAATATCATTCCACTTTACGATTCCGTCCAGATGAATCAGTTTTGAAAATCGACAGAAGCTTCTCCGGAAGCGAACGTGCAGTGGTTCATCAGAGAGAATGTCTGGTAAATGGTGACTGTAATGAATTGAAATTACGAGTAATTCTGGACAGATTCAGCGCGGAAATATTTATCAATGACGGAGAACAGGTTATGTCTGCTGTGATTCTTACAGAACAGAATGCAAAGGGAATTTCTTTCTTTGTTGACGGTGCGGCTAAGATCGATGTAGTGAAATATGATTTGGTATGAAAGTTCCAGAAGCTTGTCATGAATGAGTAAGGTAAAAATACAAGAATTGGGAGCAACGTATGAAGAAATATGATGTAACGGCACTGGGAGAATTATTGATTGATTTTACTGAAAACGGAAAAAGCAATCAGGGAAATCCACTTTTTGAAGCAAATCCCGGAGGAGCACCTTGTAATGTGCTTGCAATGTTAGCAAAGTTAGGGCATAACACGGCATTTATCGGAAAGGTAGGAAATGATTTCTTCGGAGAACAGTTGAGGGCTGCAATAAAAGAAGTTGGAATTGATGACACTGGATTATGTACAGACGAAAAGATCCATACAACCCTTGCTATGGTACATACATATCCCGATGGAGACAGGGATTTCTCTTTTTACCGTAATCCAGGTGCAGACATGATGCTGAATAAAGCTGAAATTTGTGAAGATATTCTCAAAAATACGAAAATTTTTCATTTTGGTACATTGTCTATGACACATGAAGGGGTGCGGGAGGCAACGAAAGAAGCAATTCATATTGCAGAAGAAGCTGGCGCTATTATTTCATTTGATCCCAACTTACGTCCACCGCTCTGGGAGTCTATGGAAGAGGCGAGAAAGCAGGTATTATATGGTCTTGGTCATTGTCAGATACTGAAAATTTCAGATAATGAAATTCAGTGGCTGACAGGAGAAGAAGATTATAGTGATGGCGTAAACTGGATTAGAGAACGTTATCAGATTCCGCTGATTCTTGTGTCTATGGGAAGAGAAGGAAGTCGTGCTTATTATAATGAAATGATGGTGGAAGTAAAGCCGTTTTTACAGGATAATACCATCGAGACAACCGGAGCAGGAGATACATTCTGCGGCTGTGTATTGCACTATGTCTGTGAACATGGAATTAATGGACTAAAAGAGGAAAATCTGGCTGAAATGTTAACGTTTGCCAATGCAGCTGCCTCAATTATCACAACAAGAAAAGGCGCACTGAGAGTAATGCCGGAAGAAAAAGAAATAAAGCTATTAATATAAAATATTCAAAAGAATAGGAATACAACAAAGGGACTTCTTCGGAGGTCCCTTTTAAAATGGGAAAATGTTAATAAAACTTTTTCTTGCTAAATTGTAAAAGTTTGCTAGAATAGTTGTAACAAACACAGTCAGAAAGAACGTTCACAAACGAGGTGACCGCTATGATTACACTGAATGATTATTTATATTCCGGAGATACGGTTTTAAAAATTTTACAGAAATATACAGAGGATCTGCGTAAGGAAGCGAAGAAGAACCATAACGAAGTCGATTTGGTGCACAGCAACTTTCTGCTCCAGATCACGGAACTTCTGGAGCATAATGATTTCCTTACGGCCCAGTCCCAGAAGATCCGGGAATTTTACAAATATATGGCCCATGAATATCCATTTCTTGCTTTTACATTTAAAGGCAGGATTAAGTCATTGATCCGGGCAGAAGAGAAATTTAATGGATATGTAGTGGAATATATTTACGATTATTACCGGGAAAATGGTACCTATCCGTCGGTTGCAGAGCTGAAAAATAAGCTGAGCTGCTTTCGTGATTTTATTGCTTACCGGATTGTGGTCTGTATGCCAAGATGTCACTTGAAGCCAGGGGAAGAACAGGAGCAGGCGTCTATCCGCTATCTTTATGAGATCGCAAATGTGCTGCCAGGATTTCTGGAAGAGAGAGGCTTTACAGCAGAATCGGCTCAGGGAGTGAAATTGAGTACTTCTGATCAACTAAATGATGATGTAAAGCCTTATTACAGAGATTATATTTGTGGTACCAGTGAATATGGGTATCAGTCTTTACATATTACATTTTATGATAACAGCTCCAGATCCTACATGGAGGTACAGCTCCGTACCCAGAAAATGGACGACATTGCAGAAATCGGTCCGGCCAATCACCTGGGCTATGAGAAACGCCAGCAGGACGAGCGAGCCAGAAGAGATGTGATCCCGGAAGGGGAATGTGTTTACTTTGATGAGGCTTATGAGCGGGGGATGAAGCTGCTTTCCCTGGAATTAGCAGATCTTGACGTGAATATGTTTTCTGCGGTAAATAACAGTCTGATCAACGATGGCTGTGGATTGTTCCGAGGCAGATTGATTCTGCCTTATGAGCATTTGTCCAGATTTCAGAATGATGTGATTGATTGAGAAAAAAGTAAGTGGAGCAATAAAGATGTTAAAGAAAAAGATGTTAATTGCTTTAGGGGTGGCAGCAGTATTGAGTGTGAGCTGTGTAAGTGTGACTGTCTGGGCTGAGGAAAACGCAGAAGAGCAGACAGAGGAAGCAGAGGACAGTTCTAATTCTGAAGGAGAGGAAGATGCTGATTTAGAAGAGTCTGACAATCCGGAGATTGAAGAGGGATACACTACAGAACTAGAAGGCTGCACAAAGGTGGTTTCCTGGTGCAAAAATGGAGACAATAATATTTACGGACAGTTCTATTATCCGGAAGATTTTGACGAAACAAAGACTTATCCAGTAATCATTATGAGCCACGGAATCGGTTCTACTTCCCAGATGGTAGAGCGTGCAAAATGGCCGGAAAAGGCGGCTCAGGATGGATATGTGGTTTATACATTTGACTTCTGCGGCGGTTCCCTTAACGGAAACAGTGACGTAGATTTCATGGATATGACAGTGATGACTGAGAAAGAAGATTTAAGTGCTGTTATGGACTTTGTGAAAACAAAGGATTATGTGGATCAGGATCATCTTTTCCTTCTGGGACAGAGCCAGGGAGGACTTGTAAGTGCTCTGACTGCTGCAGACAGAAAAGATGATGTGGCTGCTATGATCCTGATTTATCCGGCGTTTTGTATTGCGGATAATGCCCGGGAAATGTATGATTCCGCATATGATATTCCGGAAGACAGAGCTGAGATGCCGGTAGGAACTGTGGGTTCTGAGTATGTGAAAACAGTTTATGATCTGGATGTTTATGGCACTATCAGCGCATATGACGGAGACGTGATGATCATTCACGGAATCAATGACAGCCTGGTGCCATACAGCTATTCTGAAAAGGCAATTGAGGAAGCGTATACAGGGGAAGGTTCTGTTCTGATTCCCATTTATGGAAAAAAATCTACCCATGGTTTCGAGATGAACTTTGAAGAGGGAAGAGACTATGCGGAGACAGTTGGATTGGAATTTTTGGATGTGCATTTGAAAGAGGAAGAATAAAGGTTTAGGAAACCAAAAAGTGAAAAAAACATGTAGGGCGTATTTATAGATCGTTATGAATTAAAGGCATTGCAAGGATATTATACCGCGTACTAAAAGTTAGATTTTAATGTCTGACTTTTGGGCGGCATGTTCTACAATGCCTTTTTTTATTTAAGTATATATTTTATAAAAATAATATTGTATAAAATAAATACAAATGGTATAATATTAACGAGGAATGATTCTTAAAAAAATATAAACTCCTTGCAGTACATTATATTTTATGTTACGCTGAATTCACATCTCAGGAACTCTATGTACTATTCGTAGGCGGTTCAGCTCATGAACAGCAGTCTATTCATTGCCATTCGGTGAAGTATTCCTGTGAAATAAGCGTAATAAAGAAGGTGGTGAAACTTGGGTGTAAAAGACCAGGGACTACAGGAGTATCTGAAAGATAACGAACGCTTTGCAGATTTTGTGAATGGTACCTTATTTGCAGGAAAGCAGATTGTGGATCCATGTTATCTTAAGGAAGTACAAAGGAAGAAGAGAGTATCATATAAACAGTCGATTATGGCAAAAAATATACAAAAGAAAAACAGTTCTGAAAAATACGGCGAAGAGGAAATTGCCAGGGAAAAAGGTGTTTTTGAAGAGGGAGAATTCGGGGATGACAGCGCGAAGCTCATGTATCTGGAAAGAGAGCGCGATTTCCTTCGTCTCCACGATAAGCCAGGCTGTAGATTTTTGTTGGCATGTGAAGTTGAATCTGGGGCAAATTATGAGATGCCTGTGAGATGTTTTACATATGACAGCATAGAATATACAGATCAGCTAAAAGAGTGGAAAAGAAAATCCCAGCAAATGTTTTGGGGAAGAGGAAAACGTGGGAAAAAACGGCGCCGAATCCGTCGTCCATTGCTTCCGGTATTTCATCAGGTATTATACCTGGGAGAGAAAAGGTGGAAGAGTAAGTTAAAATTACAGGAAATGATGGACATCCCGGAAAATGTGATGAGTTTTTCAGACAGGCTTCCTGATTATGATATTTGTATGATAGATATTCATGAACAGAATCCTGAGTTGTTTCACACGGAATGGAAAGATATTTTCCAGCTTATGAAGCACAGCCGTAAAAAAGACGAATTGAGAAAATACGTAGAAGAGAGTACCGAAGAAATACGAAAGCTAAGTCAAGAAACCAGATGGCTTTTGGCGATATTACTGGAGCAATATGAATTTGTTGATGAAGAGGTTGTGGAGGTGAAGGATATGTGTAAGGCATGGGATGGCGCAATGCAAATGTATGCAGATGAAGCGAGAGCAGCAACGCGGAAAGAAATGAAGAAAGAGATGAAAAAAGAAATGAGAAGACAGGCCAGAGAAAAAGATCGCAGGACCGTTTTTAACATGTTTTCTCGGGGGTATTCACAGAAAGAAATTGCGGCAATTTCCGAGCTGCCGCTTAAAAAAGTACAGAAAATGTGTGAAGGGTTTATCGAGAATACAACAATGGCAGTACATACTTCTTGATTTGGATTAGAAATTACAGAATAGTAGCTGAGAAAGTTTAACGAGAAAAGGCATTGCAAGGAATTATATGGCGTCTGTAAACGATTTGATTTTGGAGTCAAACGTTAGGGAGAGGCTATATCCTGCAATGCCTTTTAAAATCCTTCAAATTTATATGAAAACTGCTAACAGGTACGCTTATGCATCTTGTTTCTCCGGAAACATTTTCCCGAAGAGAAAACGGATCAGCGGTCCACAGTACATAAGCTGCCAGAAGAAGGCTACCGGGAAGTTCATGAAAGTGGTCTGGAGCCATACGGCAACGAACTGGGAACCCGCATTTTTAAACAAGATTGTGGCAATTAAGCTCATGATCGGGCACATAATGCAGATGATCATAACAGAAATTGCAACTGTGATGGCGAAAGGTCTGTCTTTAGGTGTGACAATACGAAAAGCAAGCTTATGGGCAAGGTTATCAACAATAAAGAACTCCAGTACAAATGCAACCGGCCACATAATCTTCATTTCGCCGAAAGCCATGAGAAATACCTGGTTGCTCATTCCACCGATGTTCAGGGAAATGTTGTAGCAGATCATGGCGTAGACCATAAGGAAAGCCATCATCAGAGTGAAAATAACATTTTGAAACTTAGTTTTTGGCATAAAATTGTTCTCCTTTTTCTAAAAATGGGTACAAAAAAGACACATGTGTTGTTCGTTATCAAGTGTACACTTGTGTCGTTTCCAATTTTATACCAGAGCTAATTTGTTATTGAATTGTTTACCGAATGATTATTATACCAGATAAATGGGAAAATGCAATAAAAAAATCGATATATAAGATGGACTATATGAACCATTTATGATAATGTCCTAATATACCATAAAGGAAAATGTCCCAATGTAGTATAATGCTTCCATCAACAGATGGAGGTAACGATTATCAGAAAGGTAGAATTATCAATGGATGGACAAAAGAAATATGAGGTGATCAAATCATTGGCAGATCATCCAGCCCCTAACAAGCAGAGAGCTGCCCTTACTCTCGGTTGTACTGTACGTCACATTAACCGTATGCTTAAAGGCTACAAAGAGCATGGCAAAGCCTATTTTATCCATGGCAACAGAGGACGTAAGCCAGCCAATACCATCCCCAATGAAACTCGTAATCTTGTTGTCGATTTATACCGCAACAAATACTATGATGCTAATTTTGAACATTTCACTGAGTTATTAGGAAAACATGAAGATATCTACATCTCCCCTTCAGCGGTTATGTCTATTCTCGAAGCTGAATACATTCTCTCTCC